>Ga0058698_10000575_pt1 | contig 19713 bp, 23 predicted proteins | sample AgamicAsSfe_FD_67288 | JGI IMG/M metagenome (GOLD analysis project Ga0058698, IMG submission 67288) | Agave microbial communities from Guanajuato, Mexico - As.Sf.e | ecosystem: Host-associated > Plants > Phyllosphere > Phylloplane/Leaf | place: Guanajuato, Mexico | collected 2012-05-30
AATAAGAGGTCTCCTACGTACGGCTTACGTACGTCGTATCACCGTACAGTACCTCACCGTACTACTGTACGATGGGAACGCTGGCGCCTAAGATTAGACAAGATATGCCAAAGACGCTCCAGTCGTATAGCGTGATGCCATCGTTCTTCATTGGCGTCCGTCAAGTACGCTTCACTAGGGCTATGTTCCATTTTTTGAATGTGCATCTGCAAGGACACTTCATCGTATTACACTGCTGAGGGATTGATTCTCACTATGAAGACTAGCTATGTCAACAGGACCATACCCGTCTTCGTCCCTTCTGTCTCAGCCCCCTACCTTCCAAAGTTCATTACGATTCCGTTAACCAAAAGTCGAGTTCAGCGGTCCAAACTTGATGTTACTATAGACAACCGTAGCATCAGCGTGTTGGCTCTCGACATCTGCTGGTACGCCGCTTGATGTCTCGCACTCTCCCCTGCCAGTACCTAGATCGGTGTCTGGGTTCTTGTCTGTGGGATACGTCGAGTCAAGCCAGAGCATGTTGCTGTAATGGTCGTCCCACAGACTCATCACAAGGACCATGCCGTTGGCAAGAGCCTTTGCCATGTTCGCCATACCGCCTTTGTCTTTGAATGTGTATGTGTCTCCGAAAACGGCCTTCTGCTGGTCGCAGAACTTAGTTGTGATAGAGTTGCCCTCTACGCCAGGGACGGCAGATGCAGGCTGCGCAATAGTTTTGCCGTTTTGGACATAGAAGCGCTTGATCTCCATGGCGTCGCCAGTGCCGATGAATTGTGTGACCACGGTGAATTTCTTTGACGTGTCCACAGTCTTGCCCTTGCCATAGAAATCTTTGACACCCATGCGATAGCTGTTGAAGTCGCAGCCGTCCGGATCGCATACACCAGCGTAACGGTCGGCAGAATACGTACCGCCGCAACCGTCTCCGTCGCAACGAGATTGTTCGATTGTGGAACATGAGTGTGGGGTAACTGCCGTGCTGACAGAGTTCGCTTCCCAGATATCCATCTCTGCGCAGCACGAACCGTGGCCTCCAACACCTGCATTTGCATCGTTGGAAGATGGCTTCCAGCCCTCAACATTACCCTGCGTATGTCTGAGCATCCGAAGCAAAACGCTAGGACCGATTGGGACTTACCTCGCCATTGATGAACTTCAGATCCCGTGGACACTGGGCATCGCAATACCCTGTGCCATACTTGGCGCCGGCTTTGTTAGTCGAGTATTTCTTCAATCCGCCGTCTGCATCCATGGAAACGAAGTACAAGGCACCATTGAAGCCACATGGCAGGTTCGACACATCAACGTCGAAAGTAAACTCTTGGTTTCCTGTAAACTTGAACATCTGTTCAAACTTGGTTTAGCCTATGATCGCATGTACGAATGACTCGCTTACCTCATAAGTAGTGTCGTCCTTCATCAGGTATGTTCGAGAACCGATGTTCGTCGAATAAGAGCCCTTGGTGATGAACTTCAACTTCAAAGAGTTACTGCCAGCGGTAATGCCATATGTGCCACTGTAATCGGCACCGTCGACGGCACAGTTAGCAGCACATGCTTTGTTGTCTGGACAGGCCGTCGCATCCCATTCATTGCCTGTATAGCAGTTATCGTAACTAGTCTTCCGTCAGCAACGAAGTTTGCGCCAGTTATCATCGAACATTACCCTTCTTTCTTGTGGAGCCATCGCCAATTAGCATCGATGACAATCTTGCCATTCTTGTTTGTGCAGCTACCCTTCGCAGTGCAAGACTGCCATGTCATCCCGGGATGGGTTTCTGTTTGCTGCGTACCAACGAGCTGCCCATGGCCCACTTGGAGTAGAGCGGCGGCAAGGACGAAGTACTGATACATGATGGAGAGTACAGGCTTTGGAATTTCTGTGTCGTGGTGCGCTGGGTTCACAGAATATGCATACAAACTGTGGAACGCACAGTGTCAGTCGTCTTTTAAGTCCTGTTGCCCGGTTGATTCCATTCGCACTTTGTTGTATATGCTGTATATTTTGACTTTGAATTGATGAAATGCTAACTAGCAGATGACACGCGTTGTATGCAGCGATTGGTGGTTCGGTGGTTTGTCCACCAGCTAGTAATGTAGCGCCATTCACCATCGTTTAGAGACAAATCTACATTGATGTCAGGGAATATCTTACCACGGCTGCAGGCAGCACAAGTGGATTGGAAACACCACTTGCTGTTACACCGACCCTTACGGATCCACAGAACAATCTCGGTGTAATATAACTGGAGGGGTAAGCCACGGAATCTCGCTGTGAGAGCTGGTAATATTGATCCGACGGAGGGTGCGATGCCACCCCATCGGTTGCCCGTCCGGCTAAGCATACGAAGCACATCGAAGCTCAATGCCATGCGCTGGGCGCCTAGTAATTCGGAACTGACACGACGAAACCAAGCCGATGGCAGATTCAGAGTGACTATAACGCATCGTAGAGCGAATGCCGTGTTATATGTCTGAACCCTTGATGGGTCGTGATGTCGCCGCCCAGCAGTGGGTCGCTGCGTGGACGACGAAGTGATTATGGAAAATGCTGTCTATTGGAAATCGGTAATACGTGTGATATTGAGGGAATTTTAACGACGCAACGGTCCTTCCGGCGAGTAGATGAGAAGACGGCCACGAGACTGGTGGTGAGAGACGACTGGGATTCCCCGCTTTCGACTCGGAGAAATCTCTATGCACGGGGCAGAACCGAACTGCCGGCGAATCAGAGTACGGGCGCATCAATGATGGCGGTGCTGCACCATGACTGGATGGGTGAATGGTACGTCGAGCCAAAGTGCAAGAATGTGGTTGGTGTTCATAGATGGCACTGCGAACTGGATTTCGCGCCCCTGTGCTCAACTCCCGAAATTAAGTCCGACACCAAAGGTTATGTAATCAACTGTGATTAGTCAAGAAGCTATAGCTCTGCGCTAGTTCTGTGATAGGCTCAGGAGTTCTCGGGACATTTTTGCGGGGCGTCTGATTCATGAGACAATGCGTTGGGATCATTGATCCACCGACAGCACCTGCCACGCCCATCATCGCACGTCATAGTTACCATCCATCATTCACCATGTCCGCTCCGGGTGCCGAGTGGATCAGCGATAGGTCTCGCGATAATTCTCCAGAAGTTCTCAACTCCACAGAAGGTCAGGATGGCTCGTCTCAGCGACGCACCAGCAAAAAGCGCAAAGTGTTGTCGTGCTACGCGTGTCGCAACCGCAAAATGAAGTGTGATCGCGTGTTTCCAGTGTGTGGCCGATGCCAAAAGACTGGCAGAGGCCACGAGTGTACATACGATCCTCGGCTGCTTGAAGAGTCCCACTCTGACGCGGGCGCTGCATCGATTGCCCTCGCCGAGCGGCCAGCTGATAGCAACCCTTCCTCGGACTCGCCAGATGCATTGCAATGGAAGCTCAGAACCCAAGAGAGACGGATAGCGATGTTGGAGCACAAGCTTGCCACAAGGGACGACACCAGAAACCCCTCGCGATTCGAGGCCGTTGTCCCTGATGAGCCCGAGATCAAAGAAGAAATCATGTTCAGAGGCAAAGGTTTCAAATCTCACTTCAACGGCGCAACGAGTATTATGAGCATGATCTCTATGGTATATTTCACATGCCCAGACCCTGATGTCCGTGTACCAGCGGCTGACCATCATCAAGAATTACGAGCTGCAGGCATTTACACGGGAAGCCTTGACTGTTGACCACTCTATTATGCGCGTCAAAACTGACTTCAAAACCTTCCGCGACCAGAGGAAAAAGTCCGCAAAGGCCAAGATCGCCAGATATTCCGACATCGACCTGGAAGTCTTCGCTGTCCTCCCTGCGAAGAGTACGGTCGATGCACAAGTCGCTCTCTATTTTCAGACCTGGGAAACGAGCTACAGGATTCTACACGAGCCATCTTTCTGGAAAGAGTACCGCATATTCTGGGAATCAGATCAAGACAAAAAGAGCTCAGTCAGCTTTGCCGTCTTACTTCTCTTGCTTGTTGCCATCTCAAAGTGTCTCGCCCCAAAAGATGACGTCTTCATTGGCGACACGACTGCAGACCGGCAAGCAGCCCTTGAACTCATCGATATATGTGATGCCTGGATCGGCGAGCAGCCCCGCAAGCGGGTTACTTTGTCTTTCTTCCAATTACATTGCTTGTCGCTGCTTGCTAAGCGTGTCAATTGTGTCCGACTGAAGCAAGACTGGATAGCATCGGGAGACTTACTTCGACTCTCCATTACATCCGGTATGCATCGTGATCCGTGTCTGGTCGGGCATGGGAAAATCTCACCTTTCGATGAGCAAATGAAGAAGCGACTGTGGGTCACTGTCATGGAAATGGAGCTCCAATCTTCCATCGAGAGCGGGTTTCAATCTGGACTTACCGGACTGTACTTCGACACTCCTGCGCCTGCGAATCTTGCCGATGAAGCTTTCTCACCAGACACACAACACGTGCCGTTAGGTCAGCCCACTGAATACTTCACGTCAGCATCATACCTTGCAATGACTCTAAAATCACTTCCACTTCGTATTCATCTCACGCAGCTGCTGAATACACCTTCTAGTGTCCTCCGTTACACCGACGTACTGCACTACGATGCGCAGATCCGTTCTGCATTGGCGATCCTCCCCGTTTGGAATGACGATAGCGCGCTTGTGCCTTCTACGCTTCTTCGTTTGCAACTGCGTCAGTATCTTTTGTTGCTACATAAGCCGTACGCAAAACTGGCTCACACAAACGATCGCTATCTGCATTCTTTCACGACGTGCGTGGATACCTGCAGCTCGTTATTGGCAATGCACGATTGCCTGATATCGAGAGGTATCCTGGCACTTCACAACTTCCGGAACGATGTGATCAGGGTCGGTCTGGCACTTTCTCAAATCGTATACCACAATTGTGCTCGTCGAAAGATCAAATCGTTCACGTCCTATACAGCAGAGACTGAGACTCAGGATGTAGACCATCATACACATTTTGCGGATCTTACTCTTCCAAATCGTTCAGTTGGCCCAGACTCACGAATGGATTTGGACCTCGCGATATTGCCACAAGATCCCTTTCTTGCAAGAACACTGTGCACATCTTCAATCGATATCCTGGAACGTACGAGACAGATCTTCGAAGTCAAAGTCTTTCGACTTGGTACGGGATATATGGAGTGCTGGCTGTACGTACCATCGCAGAGCATTCATATGAGACATTTGCTAATCTTTTTTTGCTCTATCCGTATAGTATGTCTGCTGCAGTAGGCATGCTGCCCCCTCCTCCTTCGCCTGCCACTTCCATAGCATACATCAACAACGCAAGCGATGACATACTATCGAGATGCCGAAAAACTCTGGACTTATTCACAACGTTGGCTTTCAGGGTGCTAGCTCTACAGCAAGACCCCACTAACAGTTTAGCCTCTTCTCTTCGCTCTACTATGAGTACCACAAGAGAAACGGGATCTACGATTGGGAATGCCGAAAGTGCGGCTCCCACCTCGCTAGACAGGCTTGACATGAACCTTAATCTTGCCGATGGTGCTAAAGATATGAACGGGACCTTTGATGTGCTGCAGGATATGCAGGTCGATATGAGTGGCTGGTCATTCCCTGACTTCTGGGCGTTCGATCTCGGTGGTGACTTCTAACATGATTATACAGCGGAGACTATGTATGCACGCATAATCCCAATTACGTATAGTCCTGATAATGCGAGCGAGAAGGGAACAGTCTGATGATATGGAAGCAACTTTCAAGGATGACTAGCAATTGGCCAGAGCCAGAGCGGCTTGACGACGTGATTGCGTATGCGGTATGATTCCCTTGATTCTTAGCACTCTCGTATGGCTGACTGGACGGGATTGTTGCAGGAAATATATGCTTTTCGACGAAGGTCCATCAAGGCAACTAGTACCTAAAGCATGCAGAGCTAACAAGCAGCAACAACATGGGGACACTACGCGTCAAGAGGAAATTTTGTATTCCATTACACTAGGCTATCTGGAACAGATGAGATCTTTTAGTGAAATAGGAAAGCTGAGTAAGACGAGTCCTATAACAGCGGAGCTTCCGATGATTAGAATTGATATCGAAGTTAGTGGAAGTTTAATTCAGTCTGACGCCTCTCGAAAAGGGTAACCAGAAAGCCTCAAGCTTTCATTTAAGTCACTAGTCAGTTATACATTCCGACTATGTAGATGCTATGGTATAATCGAGACGCATGCTGCAGATCAACGTCCTGGCATTTAGGGTTTGCTGTGACCTTTTTCTTTCCAAAAGCTTCTGCAACATCCTCGAATTGTTTGCTTTTTCCATGTTGCTCGGGCAGATGAACTTACCCGTCGCCTAGGCGCGATGTACTTTGAAGCGGACATCGGCTCATGGCCTGCGCAAGATGAAAACGGACCCTGAACGTTCGAACAAGATATCTTCTACTTTGGGTCCACTTTCTGGTGGTTTCGGTGGCCAAAGGATGATATTGGGAAGTTCTGGTTCAGGGAATATCTCGATAGGTATATACCAGGCCAGCGGCTTTGGAATCACTCTATCCTTTTTCTTGCGCTGATCGGGTTTTGGCACCAGACGTGGCACAAGGTCGTCGTCTAACGCTCCAGGCATTTTTTGTCGATGATCCTTCCCTATCAAACCCTTAAGTAATTTCATGTTCCAACGTGATCGGTGACAACAGAATCTCCAGGCTCAGAGAGGAAGACGCCAGACGAAGTATTTTAATTCCAACCAGAGTCGCAGTATGTGGGAACAATGTAATACACTGAGCGAGGCACAACGTTGTATGTTCGGGCAACTTCACAATGTGGACGTATAATATGGAACAATTAGTCGGCCGTAGTCCCTTGAAGACAACCATTCTTAGTCAGAGCCATACCTCGTATATCTTTGCTGAATACGATGAGTCCCTATACTGACAAGGGCAACACGGGAATGAGAATTAAACGTGTGAGCTGCTTGAACCCAAGTATCGATTGCATCGCATTTTCTGATTGGAAAACATGAAAACTATCTGTCACGCACATAACACACTACAAATCACAGCCATTTGTTTCAAACTTCTATCATCGATCCCAATCATTTATGCACACCTGTTTGGTTGTGTGCGTTCTTCAGTCCGGTACAATCAGTACAGTTAGTACAACTATAACTGTCAGCCTTCTCTGCGCCATTCCAATCCCTGGTCTCACTGAGCAGGCGCATATGATGCTACGTACTTTATGCAGTCGGTACAGTCAGTACAATTGCGACATCCCTCACAATTATCGCAGCCGGTGCAATTCTGGCAGTAACTGCTACTTTCGCAATCCGTGCAATTCTGACAGTATGTAGAGTCTTTACAGCGCGTACAATTACGACACCCAGTACAGTCTGTACGCAAATTAGTCCGCGGTTGTAGGAGGTGTTTGATAGCAGGAATTGGTCAAGGTGACCGAAGAGACAGATGATTTCCAAGAAGGTGGCATGGAAAAGCCCATACTTTTGCAACCGATACAATTGTGGCACGACGTGTCCTTGCTACAATCGATACAGTTCTTACAATATGAGCAGTCTGAGTAGATAAGCCGCACTCAAATCCCAAGATGTACTGATCATGAGGGCAAGAGTAGGTTGATCACGCCATAACGTGCGGCGTATGGGGCGTGGGATCATGGAATTATGGAAACGCCATTGCTGAGGGCGTACCTTTGCAATCTGTACAGTTTCGGCCTACAATCGTTGATGTGGAGTTAGACTTGAAGTTTTTCGAAGCATGCTACAAACTTACAGTCCTTGCAGCCAGTACAGTTGGTGTTATTATGATTACCGTCGCCAGAGCCCGAGGAAGGTACTGCGCGGAGTGACGATTCACCACAACCCATGTTGAACGTACTTTCTGGGCTTACAATGAGAGAATAAGAGTTCAATAAGACTACGAAGTAGCTTTAGGAGGAAAAGACGTATGGATATGCATAACTTGTTCCCCAGTTTATAGGTGAGGGGACGTGACGGGAAGGGCATGCAGCCACGACGTCATTTCTGACATGCATAGGTATGATAAGCTTGAAAGGCCATTGGTACCGATAAGGCGCCCTTCAACATCAACCTGATATATGATTTACCGATTGGAAACTTGTTAAGATTGTTTAGGCCCTAGCGCCTGAACTAATTACACATTGTGGCTCGAAGGTATAACAGATATTCCTTTGGTGGCGCATCTAGATGACGCCATTAGGCCCGCTGTCTATCGTTTTGGAATTCTTCGAACAAAGATCGCGGGAATGCGGAGTATCTCAGGATCAGGCGTGTTTGTTACGAACTCCGATTTCGTCGACAAGACCACTACAGTTAGAGCAACCAACACATGACCGACAATCATTGCATCTCGAGCAGTCCACCAAATCCGTAGAGTTAGTACAACGACTAGAATTGACGCAATCAGTACAGTCATCGAGCCGACTGGAGTTGACGCAGCCTGTGCAGTTGGTGAGTCTGCTTGAGTTGATGCAACCTGTTGACCTTTCCATTCGACTGCACCCAACATTATTATCGTCCAAGCTTGGAGCTGGTCTTTCCTGAGGCCCAGATGGAGGGGCAGACTGTTGCTGAGGTGGTATTACAGGACTTTGGTGAGGTCGAAGCCTACGAGGTATTTGTGCATCCTGATGGGATGATCGCGGCCGATGATGATCAGGAGGAGAATTTTCTGGCGGTCTCCGTGAATATGCTTCGATTGGATTCTGGTATCCATGATCTTGGAGACCTGTAGGTGAGCCAGCAGCAGATGCTTGTGAAGGTTCAGTTCGATGGAAAGGCCGGACAAGAGGAGTCGAAGGTGCCGTAGACCGATAATCAGGCGCAGGGCTGTATGCTGGAGGAGGTCCAAGCAATTCTGACGAGGCGTCGTTTGGAATGCCAGGACGACCTTGATGATCAGGATAAAGCCCAGCAGGAGGTGGTGTGCCATCGACGCGAGCGCGCTTCCGGGCTGTGTGATATATCAGTCATGCGTCTTAGTTGCTACAATGGCCGTGAATTGAGATAAACGATACACACATACAGTTTTGCTCAGCCATACCGTGAGCTGTGTCGTATAGCCTGGTTGGTCACTTGAAATAGCGGTAGTGGCAAGTCCGTCATAGATGAACATACAAAGGTCCTTCATTAAAGTACACACAAGCATAATCGGACAAACGCAAGTTGTTGTGACACCAGACATCAACTTGCGCGTCAGCAAACCCTGAGAGGATAATTCAAGCAAACCGAAGTAGATGGAATAGCTCTCGAAAGCCAGGAATAGGTTTTCAAGACGTCGTATGGAAACTGGTCTGTCGGTGTTGATCTTGTCGTTCTCAAATCCTGTCCCGTGTCGAAACCTAAATTCCGATTCCCATTTATGTTTCGCTGCACCTCGAACAATGTACTTCTCATCAAGGGCCCATAAGGCTGTACGAGATATCATAGGCGAAGGACTGTTGTGGCGTGGTCGCTACGGCTTCCCATTGTTGGAAAATCAAGTCAGCCACTTCGTCTTTGTACCTAGGTAGTTTAGCGGTAGTCTCGCAATTCGCTGCATGGGGCAATGATGTGCTGTTTCCTTATTTCCGTGACGTGCTCAACAAAATCAACCGTCACCCTTTGCAATCTCTGCCCATCGCGACGTGCAATGCCGCTTCGAACCTGTCTCGTTCTTTATGCTTGCTTGTAATCACGAATAGCAAGTTACAATGACGGACCGAAGTGTCGACGCAGAAAAGCATGCAGACCGGGAAGACCATCCCACCACAAAGACTGTAGATGATGTGCAGCGCAACCTACAGACATGGCCGAGCGCGCACGACGTCGAGATACAAGAAGCCACATTGGACGTCGGAGCCGAAAATCAAGCAGCGCAAAATCCGCAGGTTAAGTCACATCAACCTGCTCTTACACGCATGCTCTCGCGCCGCTCGGCAGCATCGCTTGATCCCGGTCCAGCTCCTGACGGTGGCCTCACAGCTTGGATCCAGGTCCTCTGCACCCACCTGACAATTTTAACCACCTTTGGTTTCTTTACATCATTCGGCGTATACCAAACGTACTACGAAAACACACTCGGAATCTCGCCTTCGACGATATCATGGATTGGTTCCCTCCAGGTCTTCCTGCTTTTCTTCCTTGGTACTTTTACAGGCCGTGCTACGGATGCTGGTCTCTTCCGCCCAGTTTATATCGCTGGCGCATGCTTCCAGATACTTGGCATCTTCACGTTGGCCGAGAGCAAAAGCGTGTGGCACGTCTTTCTCTCCCAGGGCGTGTGTCTAGGCATTGCAAACGGGCTGCAGTTTTGCCCTTCGATGGCCCTGGTATCTACCTACTTTGTCAAGCGTCGTGCCTTTGCGCTCGGCTTCACAGCGCTCGGATCCTGCACTGGCGGTGTCATCTTCCCAGTTATTGTGCAACAATGCTTGCCTAGCTTAGGCTTCCCGTGGACTATACGTATCATTGGCTTCATTATGCTGCTCATGAACGCCATTACCATTGCCTTGTATCGTACACGGCTCCCACCTAGGAAGACTGGCCCGCTAGTGGATTGGGCAAGCTTCAAGGAATTACCCTATGCACTGTACTGCGCTGGCGCCTTTTTCAGTTTCTGGGGCTTATATTTCGCTTTCTTCTACATTGGGAGTTACGCGCGGAATGTCCTTGGCGCCAGTTACCAGCAGAGTATCAACCTGCTTCTCGTGCAGGTTTGCATGGGGTTTGTCTTTCGCCTATTACCTACGTATTATGCTGATAAGATTGGGGGCCTCAACGTTCTTATACCTTTCGCTTTCATCTGTGGTGTCATGATGTTCGCATGGATTGGGATCAAGTCCATAGCTACCTTGTACGTATTTGCTGTCATATACGGAAGTGGAAGCGCCGTTATACAGGCACTTTGGCCGGCCGTGATCGGCAGTATGAGCCGTGAGAAGGACCTGAAAAAGTCAGGTGTGAGGATGGGAATGGCTTTTACCGTCGTGAGCGTGTCAAGTTTCACAGGGCCACCGCTAGCTGGCGCCCTCATCCAAAGTCACAACGGTAGTTATACGTACGCAAATGTCTGGGCGGGTATGTCGTTCATCGTTGGAGGCTGTCTACTACTGGCTACCAGGGTATCTCTGGTGGGCTGGGACTGGAAGGCAAAAGTATAGTGATGGTAGATCTAGTTAAGTTCTTTTTAGACTTTCCGCTCTTTACTCTTTTCTTCTGTTCCTTTCCACCTAGGCTCTGAATCTGCTGCTGTCTTTCTTCTTCCTATTTCTACAAGGTGATGTTATTCACAGAAACGCCCCTTCCTGCCGAAACTAACACATGTGCTTCATACGATCTACAGATCAGTGAGATTCTCAACCTTTGTCATCGTGGAAAGACTTGTGTGCCACGTTCGAGAAAGTTATGCCTTGCTTACTTATTGCTCTGGAAACCGTGCTTGAACTATCAGCCCTTCTTGTCACCTAAAGTAGTGACCCTTGCTAGCAAACCAGGCTGTTCTCTCTCCTTGGTCATTTTTGCATGCCAGTCCGCCTCAACCTTGGCTGAATTCTTCTTGACTCGCGCTGTATTCCATCTCATATAATAGCAGCAGAGTGGGAAAAGGACAGTATCTGCCATAACCCAAGCGAATAGAATGCCAAAATTTAAGCCGACGCGCGGATGTAGATCGAACAAGATGGATCGTGTGAGCTCTACGACGTTGTGCATAGGCCATCCATAACCCCAGCGATAAAAGCCTGGAGCTAGCTCAAGGGCGTAGAAGCCAGTTGCTACATTGCTGATAACCCAGAAAATCAACCACAAGGCTGTCCAAGGAGTTCCCAGAAGCATAGCCATATTCTCGCTGGCCAAACCAAACGCGATCATACCGATCCAGTTGCCCATCCAATATACCAAGAAGGTGCCGCTGCCGTATGCGTTGGGATTATCGGCAGGTTGATCGTGGGCTGCTTTGGGCCGGTCCATAGGCATGAGAAAGGCGAGGCTGACGAAAGAATAGACGAGTGAAAGCAGAAAGTAAGATGCGACAGTTGCAACGTAGCGCCACACGATGAGCTGGTAGAAGTGCAGCGGTGGATGACCTCTAGGTGTGAGGTACTTTAGATGAATGGGTAGAAAGAACGTAAAGCTGAAAAAGGAGATGATGACTAGATATCGTCGATTGAGTCAGCGTATGTTTCGAGTGTTGTTTTTACGAGGAAATCACTAACTTAAGTAGATCAGGCCTATACTGACCGCGGGTGTCGCGATAGGTGGTCCAAAGGGACGCAGATCATAGACTGTGAATTCGATGCCCGGGGTAAGAGCTTGGGGCGAAACGTCGACGTGCATGTCGATAACTGAAACGTTGTTCTCGAGGAGATGTGCGATCCACGCGCGACCGAAATCAGTCACGACACGCTTTTGGAGCGTGTTCATACTGGGTACGATATAAGTCGAGAACGTAGTCTGATCACGCGCAGAGTTATAAGTGATCTGGCAAGCGCCCAACGGATCGTAACTCGTGTTGCCCTGCCTCACTGCAGCCTCGAGCATTGCTGTTGCATTGGGGTTGATCACGACGGCTGCCCAGGCGTGGAAGTCGTAAACACTGTCTCGTACTTTGAGTGGATCGTTGTCAAAGTCCCCGGGTGGAGCAAAAGTATAACCCGGCACCACACCACCGTCATCAACGATGTTGCGAATGGCCTGAGTAACGAATGGACCGACGAAAGGTGTGATTTCTGTATAAGGCGGTTGACCGTCGAAGTCGACAACCCAGACGCTCAGGTTTGTAACATTCGCCTTCTGACGGAACAAAGCACCCCAAAAGAGACACAAGAAAATCATGATGGCGACGGCGAGGATCAGGTTGGTGCGGAGCCAGAGTTTGATGACGTGTAGTCTGACACCAGCCATGGACGAGTGGAAGAATCCAACAGGCTTCTGATCGAATTCGATTCGGCGGCTGCTCTTCGTGCGGTCACGCTGTAGTACCGTCGGCCTTACTAAAGCAGAGTTGATGGCGTGGTTCGTCTCGCGCTCGAAGGGGGCGGCCTGCTGCTGTACGCGAGCGGAGTCGGTTGTTGTGAGCACATGCTCTCCAATGTCTGACTCGCTGGACGAGCTGGAGTCATATCCGTGGTGATACTGCGGAGCAATCTGGCAACCAAGCATGGGATTAGACATTTTGAGCGCCGTAAGGATTTACAGACGACGCTTCAGTTGTTCTTAATATGTCCTGAGGCCGTGGCCGTTAGTGCTGCTGAGGGTTGCTGACTGATCACTCTAAACTCACTAGTGTCTAAGTTTTGCCCATGAACAATGCTTGGTCATCGCCAGGGCTGACTTAGCCACTGATATCTGTGCCAGATGGTACGCTGGAATGACAAACGACTTACCAAAGGACTTGCTAAACGAAAGGGGGACTGGAATCATGGGAGGCGCCTCAGCTGTCGCATGAGCACCTACCTTCACCCAAGCATCTGCCTTCGCCTAGGCATCTGCTGCTGCCTGAGCTTCTACCAAGCTGTTAGCACGAACGGCGAATTGCTAATGCAATGTCGCTCCTCATCTTGAGCCCCCAATGGTCGCTCAGGTTGTCCCTCACGAAGCATTAGGATGTAAAGGTAAAAGGATCAATAGACGTAGAGCAAATGAGAGTAGAGCAGAAATAAAACTGAAGTGGAGTAGAAGGTAAGAGAGTCAAAGTTGTCTGCTTTTGGGTTCAAGTACGAGGTGGGAGTGCTCAAGGATGAGAGAGATTCGCGAGGTAACGCAGACTCATGCGAGAGCGTTTGTGAGGCGACGTACACTACATTAAGGTTACCATCCAACGATGTTCCGTCCCTGCTCAATTGCCTTTCAATTCATTACATTGAGCGTGTAGTAGAGATGGAAGTATTGCTCGAGTGGCGGGTTATACGGGTTGCACTCCAAGTTTGGCTGACATAAGCCCCGTTGAACGGAGGGAAACAACTGGCCGCGGTTTCGCGACGCAATACGCGCCCCATGCCCACTGCGCAACGCTCGTTATGACGGACACCTATACATGTGGCAACCTTCGCATTTGCACAGTACCTAACCGTCGGTACTTACTGCTCTACGCATTTACAAAAAAGGGGGCATGTTGGATAGAGAACCCGGGGGTGGTCGCGGCTTCCGACGCGGCAAAGGACTGGGTAGAGGCAAGACACAGATAGTACGATACAGCCAAGTCGCGGGAAACATCGCTAAGTTGTATCGCAGTGGGAGTGGGAATCATACACACCTGGCGCTGAAGTCTACGAACAGCTATGGCGCGTTCGCAAGGAGCCTGCAATCGTTACCGCACGGCTTCCTGACGACTGCCCCATACCGAATGCGCGAACACGAATACTCTACCGTCGGCAGACCGAGGATGCTATAAAGCGAGAGCGATACGCTGTAGAGATAACACACATCAGCCAACCTGAAAACAGACATGATAGCATTGATCGCACGGAGGTTGAGGATGTGGACTTTACACGTATCATGCAGTACGTGTCTCCGGCCGAACTGGAGCGCTATGAAACAGAGCAGTTCAGACTCGAGGCAGAGGCCGAGGCAGTCGCGATACGCACAGAAGCTGAGGATCTAGCACGTCGACAACTGCATAAGAATACAAAGCTACCAAGCAACAACAGAGGAAGTCGTATGCTCAGTGGGCTGGAACTTCCTGTCATTTTGCCCACAAGAGCTAGAGGTAGGCTCAGAAGAAGTCGCGGAAGAGGTAGGAGAAGAACGAGAGATCTGGTATTCGATTCTCGGCAGCTTGAGGATGAGACACATGAAGAGTTGGTGGACAGCGAGACTCATTGCCTAACCGACTACACTAGACAGCCAATTCAGACATCTTCCGGTGTGGCCCGTTCAGCCTTTGTTGCCAACAGCGCCCTGCCTGTATCATCAATACCAACGAGACTTTCTACTTCTCTTCCTCAGCAGGGACATACAGGGCTTTCGGATCCGAATAAGGACGTGGGCCTAGCCCGGGCTAGCCGCGATGCAAAGCCTCTGTCCAACACCTCAGACGACATGCTTCTACACACACCGCTTCTCTTTGATCAGTCGTCGACTACAGTGTCTAACTCAGATGACACTATACCTGCACATCCGCCGCCGCATCACGAATCCAATGACGACGTGGACAACGATACTATACACATGCACACAGTGTCGTCAGACAGCCATTCACTTGAGTATAGCACGAAAGACGAGGAAGATGCAGAGGGCGCAGAAGAGTACGTGGTTGAAGCCATCGTTAATCACTTTCAGGAGGATAGGAAGAAGTACTACCTCGTCAAATGGGATGGATATGAAGATAGTCACGATTGGCTTCCCGAAGAAGATCTTGAGGGTGCGGCGGATTTGGTCGCTGAATACAACGAGCGACTTGGAGGCAAAAACAAAAAAGTAAAGTTGAGATAGTGTGAGCTGCGATTGAAACTCCACTTCCATCTCCACCGCGACGTCTTAGTGCGGCGACGAGAACATCGATCTTTTCAGTTTTCATGGCAAGCATGAAGGACTCACAGTTCACTCCGCTGTAAACCCCTATCGTCGCAAATGCTCTATGTCTGTGTTCAATGCAGATGTATCAATGCTCTTCGCGGACATATGCTATCGTTGACAGAATTGATCTTCAAATCACTTTTCATATTGTCTCTTACAATCACCCGTCTTCTCTTCTTATTTGTTTTTTAGCTTTTGAAAGTGAACGTCATGGTGACCCAGTCGTGCGTCGATGATCCATGCCATTGTAATCACATCCTAGCAGACATACCCGTGGAACATGTGTACAGAAGAATCTCCGAATGATTTATTCTACATGCGTGATCATCATATCTTCACTGGGTCTCAGTGTACATGTTGTATACAGAAATAAAATTGATGACAAGATTAATAATACAGGTGAAAGTTCTCGAGAAAGTAATATTCGCGGACGACGCCTGCGTCTGTTATGTTCGTTGCAAGGTCGTTTGGTTGCGATCGACACGATGACATGGCTGGAACAGAGCTTCACCTGTGTGTCTTAAGCATCTTGCCTGCACGCTTGACTGTGTGGGTCAAATCAGAAGCCAGGCTCTGCTTTCTTTTGCCAGTTGTCTTAGTGCGTGAACTTTCTTCCGGGCCTGTAATGTGCCATTCCTGCGTCAACTGAGTGGAAATTTCCTTATCGTCTTGGATCATATACTCCAACATATCCTCCGATATATCCTCTCCGACTTCCGCTTTTGAGGGCTGTTGTGAGAGTTGAGTGGAAATTTCCTCATCGTCTTGGAACATATCCTCTGGTATATCCTGTCCGACTTCCGCTTTTGAAGGCTGCTGTAAGAGTTGAGTGGCTATCTCTTTGTCGTCTTCGAGAGATGCACCAATATCGTCTAGCACTTGAGCCGGCATTACAGAAGAAGTAGGCTCAATTTTGACGTTGGTAGAGGGTTTTTCTGAGCCAGACTCCGATAGTGGTGGGCTCAATGGAGGGTGATCAAGACTGGATTGGTAATTGCCGACGGGAGGAACCATGTGTGAGTCGTTGGACATTTCTGGTTTGACGAACTTGTTCCCAGGACGAGGTGATAGAAGCAAAGCTGAATCTTTCCGCGCCCTAGATTCTTGCCGCGAACCATTGACCTGACGGTCTCGGCGTGGTTTAGACGGTAGTCGTCGCAATTCCTGCAAATCCTGCAGAAAAGGGCATAAGAATTCGCTCTTCTTTGCGTATTTTAGATAAATTGGGTTTTCCCTTGTGTAGTCGCGGAAGATGAGTGGATCCGAGAAGGTTCTGATTGTTTCTCCCGTACGGAACACATCAACGAAATCTAGAATGTTGACGTACGGTGGATCTTTTAGTTCGTCTATACACTCTTGGATGAGGCTGTGTGCCCTCTTCCCTGTCTGTTCACACACTCTTTGGTATATGAGTAACTTTTGGCCATCATCCAGGCGAATTTGGCCCCTGGGATGGTTCACTTGCCGATAATGGAGGCCTTCGGGAAGGTAATGATATATAATCTCGTCGCGAATCGCATCGACACAGGCTTCATTCTTTCTTTTCCGGTTGAGCCCTTGGGAGCTTGCAAATAGGCCAAATTATTGCTTAAACGAATTAGACGGCTGCGGTATGAAGCTGCCCTGCTTTATAAAGGCGCGATTGAATACTCGTATGTCGTCATCTGGTACACGGCCGACGTCGAGCATATGCTCTACGGCGAACTTCAGGTTAGGGAACGTCTTGACCTTGGAGCCTGGAAAGCCGATGACTTGCTGCTGTGCCTCTTCAAAGGAGTTGTACAAGCCAGGCCTTTTGCCTCGAGTCACAGCGTGGTACTTTTTAACCATGATGACAGGCAGGAATAAGCGTCATTGCTATATTGGGATGGAGAGTATGTATGAAGGATGCGATATCGCGCTGCAAACGCGTCGCAAGGCGTCAAGAGTATATATGGATAGAAGTTATGAGAAGGCAGAAATGACACGTTGGCACAGTTCGAGTCAGATGCGGTTTCGTGTCGTCAGGGTGTAGATGCTTTTGCGGGACGAGCAAGGGGGCGCGCATCGCTTTGCGCGGAACCGAGGCATTCTGAACTACCGGTAGTGAAGTGACACATGAACACGGCCTCTTCAGCACGCTGCAACAACATAGACATGAACATGGCCTCTCCAACACGCTACGCCTACCCCTTCGCCGCTTCCCCTGACATCATCCGGTCACACCAGAAAGACGCCTACTTCTCTGGTGTGCTGCTGGACCAGCTATCGACACTCTTGCGCAAGCTCTATGGCGCGCGCATCGCGCACACGTACGCATCCGAGACGCGAGTCCTCGGAGAGCTACTCTATCTCGGTCTCACCACACTGATAGGAAACCGGACACTAGGCGAAGAATACACAGATATTGTTCAGGTGGAGAGCGAAAGCGGACGACTGCCGGCTCTGGGACGGAGAGCGGGATACATACTAAGCTGCATATTGGGGCCATATCTGCTTGGAAGAGCATTGCCAGCCTTTAGACGAAGAGTGCGCGCAAAACTCGAGGCGAATCTGCGATGGTACGCGCGACAGCAAGCACGAGCACAGCAAGAGGCACAGGAGAATGGGAGCAAAGCACGGATAGGACGGCCTCTTGGTATGCGCCTGCAGAACTACATACTCGAAAACCTCGATACCATCACGTCGCCGTCGCCCGTCTACGCCCTCTCTCTGGCGACATTCTACTTTTCCGGGAGTTACTACCACCTCTCGAAGCGCATATGGGGCCTAAGATACATCTTCACGCGACAGGTGCCCGAGGGCGATAACCGCGCTGGCTACGAAGTCCTGGGTGTGCTACTAGTGTTACAAATGGCGGTACAGGCATATCTACATTTACACAATACTGTCACATCGTCGACGGCGGCGGTGGGTGGTGGCCATCCGCAAGGCACGTCAGCCATTGTAGGTGGCGGTGCGGAAGTCTCCCTGGACCCCAATGCCTACAGCGCCAACAACGCGTTGCTGTTCGACGCGGCATCTGCCCTCCCTACAGCGGCGCCATCGGACGTACAAAAGTGGACACACACACCTGCGTTGGAAAAAGCAAGATATGAGCTGGAGAACGAGGAGACAATGGGATGGATTGGTGGTGGCAATCGGAAATGCACGCTTTGCCTGGAAGAGATGAAGGATCCGAGTGTGACGACGTGTGGGCATGTCTTCTGTTGGACGTGTATAGGGGACTGGGCGCGGGAAAAGCCCGAATGTCCACTCTGCAGGCAGACGTGTCTAGTGCAGCATGTGCTCCCGCTCCGAGGGTAGATGGGCGGCATGTAGAATTACAATATCTTCTCGGCCTCATCAATCAGTCGCTCTACCTGAAATGCGCTGTCTCCACGAGTGAACATGTTGAGCAGTTCGCTGCGTCCCTTGCCCTCTTCCGTCTGCACGTAGAACTTCTGCATGCACATGACGAGCCATCTGGCCTCGTCAACGCTCACGCCTCTGTTCTCGATGACCAGGCCCTGGCCCAGAACCAGGTTGTGGCTCTCGGCGAGCTCCTGGTGGAATGTGATGGTGGTGTGCGGACTCGCGAACTCGCCTCTCAGCTTGAATTCTGCCAGCGTTGTGAACATCAGCGTGGTGGTGTCAAGGTGCGGGTGGGAGAACTGTAGATAGTGTAGCTCGGCAGCCTGCTGCGTCTGGGGCTGTTCCGGTGACGCGGACGAGGCATCGGCGGGTATCTCGCGGGGGACGGGGAGCACGAAGGAGGGGTGTTGCTTTGCGCTGCGGAGGAGTTGGGCAAAGGTCGTGGCCGGAACAGCGAAATGGACGCTCTGTGGATTGGCAGCGTGCCGTAGGCGCCACAGGGCCTGGACTTCTTTCTCGGGGAGAGTCTTGACTTTGTCGAGGTCGAGGAAGGAATTGAGCGTCTTGACGCCTGGCGGGGGCGCGGAGGGAGAGCCTGAAGCAGAGGGCGGCGGAGGAGGCGACGGCCAAGGGCTCTTTGGTTGCTGTTGGTGTTGGGATTGTGGGGTTGTAGCTGTGGTTGTGGTTGTTTCTGGTGGCGGCGTCAATGGACCGGTTGCGCCGGGCACAATGGCCTGCTTCCTCAGCTCCTCGATCTTGTCCTTGTACTGCTCCTTGAGCTCGTCGAGGTCCTTGAGGCCCTTTTCGCGCGCCTTGTGCTCGAGCTTCTCCTTGTACTTGGCGAGGATGCGCTCCTGGG
>Ga0058698_10000578_pt1 | contig 19697 bp, 15 predicted proteins | sample AgamicAsSfe_FD_67288 | JGI IMG/M metagenome (GOLD analysis project Ga0058698, IMG submission 67288) | Agave microbial communities from Guanajuato, Mexico - As.Sf.e | ecosystem: Host-associated > Plants > Phyllosphere > Phylloplane/Leaf | place: Guanajuato, Mexico | collected 2012-05-30
GTAGTCATTGATGAATTTGGTATTTAACACCGAACAACAACTCATTCAAAAAATTGTCACAACCCACCACCATGCTCAATTCACTCGAGACTTTGTAGAGCGACCAATAACATATCCATAGTCTCTCCAGATGTCTTTTTAGAATTAAATTCCATGGTGGTGGTGGGGTTTTCATATGACGTCATACGAGAGACGCGACCACCAGACGCGACCACACACTACTGACACGCCGGAGGTGTATATACGTGTATATCTGGTTACATGCGCATGATACGAATAAAACAGGCATGCTGAGGGATTTGGCACAAAGTCTACAACGACACTTGTGGAAATTTACGCGTCAATTCCTGCCTATCCACGCAAAGGCGCGACATTGAAACCTGGACACATTGATGCATAAGGCAAGAGAGGAAACGCTCAGCATGCAATTAACCACCTACTCATATATACCCGGTTTTCCATGCGACACATGTACACGTTATGAATCAATCAATGCATGTACAAATGTCTCATTGATCCATCCGACCACATCTCCCCTACCCTACTACTAGTTCCCGCGCTTTCGCCCGATAACCCATCCACCAAAATATGCAAAAATAGAAGACTGCAGTACCGAAGCCTACAAGAGCATCTTCCTGGGGTCCTCAATGTACTCCTTGACCTTGACCAGGAAAGTGACAGCTTCCCTTCCGTCAAGCAGTCGGTGGTCGTATGTGAGCGCAAGGTACATCATCGGCCTAATCTCGACCTTTCCGTTGATAGCGACAGGCTTCTCCTTGATGGCGTGCAGACCAAGCACAGCGGTCTGGGGAAGGTTGATGATGGGAGTGCCCATCAGACTGCCAAAGACACCGCCGTTGGAGATGGTGAAGGTACCACCAGCCATGTCCTCAATCGTGAGCTTGTTGTCGCGCGCCTTCTTGCCAAGGTCGGCGATGGCCTTCTCGATGCCGACCATGTCCATGCTCTCGGCGTTCCTGACAACGGGGGTGACGAGTCCCTTCTCAGTGGCGACGGCAACGGAGATGTCGACGTAGTCGCGGTAGACAATGGTGTCACCACCATCGGGGCCCTCGATGGAAGCGTTGACGGCAGGTACGTCGCGTGCGGCGAGGATGCAGGCGCGTGAGAAGGCGGACATGAAACCGAGCTTGACGCCCTTGTTCTTAAGGATCTCGTCCTTGTAGAGCTTGCGGAACTCCATGATGGAGGACATGTCAACCTCGTTGAAGGTGGTCAGCGAGGCGGCGGTGTTTTGCGACTGCTTCAAGCGCTCGGCGATACGAAGGCGCATGCGATTCATCTTGACCTACGAGCTGTTAGTACAAATATCTCCATGGGCATGGGGTACATACGCGGCGCTCCTCACGGCTGCCAGGTGTGGCCGGCTTAGTCTCCTCTGCCTTGGAGTCCTTCTTGGGTGGTGCAGGCTTGGATTCTTGCTTGGGCGGTTGGGGCTTGGATTCCTGCTTGGGAGGCTCAGGTTTTGACTCCTCCTTTGGCGCTTCAGATTGCTCCTCCTTTGGCTGAGACTGCTCTTGCTGGCCTTCGGGTTGCGACGAAGTCTCCTGGTCCTTAGATGCGGGTTCCTTTGGCTGCTCGCTGGCCTCCTTCTTTCCGCCCTCTGGGGCACCACCAGCCTCAAGCTTTACGATTTCCTGTCCAACGGTGACGGTGTCCTCCTCGTTGACGAGGAACTCCTTGATGGTACCAGCCTCGGGCGCGTTGACAGCAACGTCGATCTTGTCAGTCTCAATGGTAGCGATCTCTTCATCCTGCTCAACGTAGTCGCCGACCTCTGCATATTGTGAGCTGGTGATGTATCCATTTGAATAAGGCAGACGCACGTTTTGACCACTGCTTCAGGGTTCCCTCTGTGATCGACTCGGCCATCTCAGGCACCTTGACGATGGTGTCGGCATAGCTTCTTGTCTGGTCGAGGGACCATAGGCGTTGTGACGACAGCTGGCCAGGCCGTCTGTAAACAGTCAGTGGTGGGCATATTGATGCACAGAGTGTTTGATATTACCTTGAGGCTTGACCGAGGAGACCAGACGAGTTCGCTTTGGAGATGGCGGAATAGCTGCGCGCGGCAGGAATGGCTCGTGGGCTTGCGCGCAAAGCTCGCACAGAGCGCATGGCCGCCGGTAGACGGCGTAGACACTGCTGGCCGGACATGATGGGCAGCCAAGCGAAGAGTGGGAAAAAGGAAACAGGAATGCGTGCGAGAGCGATGGGCGGCTTCGAGCGAGCGAAGTTTTGAATATGAGTCCTCCTGAGGCAATTGTACGGTACTGAAGCAGGTGCAGGCACAGGGCACCGGTTCTGACGTCTCGGAAGCCACCCTCCGTCACAGGCACAAGTGCCAAGCCCGCGACCTCACGCTGCCCTCACCAAGCCATCTGCGACAACAGCGAGGCATTGCGGCCACGAACCACGTTTCTCCCTTCCGCCACACCCTGCACTGGAAGGGCCATCGCCGTCATGAGCTCCAAGATACACGTCCTGTACGCCAAATCCCCGCCCGCCTCGCCTTTTACGCGCAGAAACTGACGCAGCCGCAGACGCCTCTACAGGCGGTCCCTCAAGCTCGCCCTCGACTGGAGCGTCCACCGGTACCTCTGGCGCGGACAGGCCCTGTACATCCGCGAACTGTTCGAGGCCAAGCGAAATGTCACTGAGCCGCGACAGATGAGGGTGCGTCTCCCTGTTGCACCACCGCCATTCCATTTACAACTCGACACACATCGTGGCTACATAGGGGACTCTGCTGACGAGTCGCACAGGAACTGATCAAGGAGACGGAGAACCTGCTCGAGAAGTGGAAGCACCCAGACCCTTACCGCCCACCTACGGCTCCTGGAGGTTCGTTGCTCATGCCCGGATACATTTCCGCATCGGCCACGGATATGACTGTACTGACGGGTGTTGTAGGATCAAAGTACGAGCGCAACCTGCCGTGCCCAATCATCGATCGTGAGTTCATCATCCATCATTTTCACTCCATCTGCTGACGACCCCCAGCTCCACCGAAGATGATCTTGTAATCGGGGATAGGAGAACAGGGCTGTGTCCACTTGTAAATATCACAACGGTAGTGCGACTAAGCAGTAAATCGCAACAACAAGAAAGCCAAAACTTACGTTTCTTTCCTTCAACGAGACTACCGACCTCAAAGACCTTGACGTCTCTATCCCTGTTCTGTACTTTCTTCTCCTTTGTGACTATCACCCACCTTTTCAAGTCCAGGTCATTATCGGTGTTTGCCAACGTCTGTCCGTTAGCCTCGTCAATGTCGCAAAAGTCAAATACGCATCCGTTGATACAACAGCACCACCTAAAGCAGCAATTCCAGTGCAGGTAGTCTTGGATCTGAGGATGACATTGTAGTACTTATCATATTTGTTTCTCATCAAGAAGTAGGAATAGAATCTTCCCTAGGTACTTTATCAGGTCTGAAACTTCCTCACTCTGCGTACAGTGCTAAGATATCCCATGTCATCTACGAGGTCCGCCTTTTCAACCCAAACGGGCATATTATCGACAGTAGTTGCTGGTTTGACCCCTCTTTCCTGTGCGTATGCGTCCTCCAAGAATGCCCATTCCGGCACGTCGCAGCATCCACCGACAATGATGGTCCTCTCGGGCGACAGATTGTACAACAGAGGCTCATGAGTCTTTGGTACCAACACTTCTACTATCTTCTTCTCAGGGTTGAAGCCCCTGATCATCGCTGTACAAACCATTCTCGTCGTTCGAGGATCTAGTGGTTCTACCATGCCAGTACGTTCAGACTCTGGAAGATATGGAATCCCAAATTTTTGTGTCTTGGGAAGCGAGCCGTTAGAAGTAGGAACGGCAGATGATGTGGATTGAATGATTTGCACGATGGAGCCATTCAATGCATGCAGCAATGAGGATGGCTCGACTGGCTCAGAGTACATTGCGAAAGCAACTACATCCTGTTCTCGCTCTAGGGTTTCTTCGTAGCAAAACTCCCAGGGTACCAGCTGTGAAAGAGGATCTGGCGTCCAATTGAGAAGTTGGGGCTGGCCCTGGCTCGTACTGCTTGATCTGAGATGGAAGTAGGATTGCATCTGCATAGCGCTTAATTCATTCTCCGACCTTATAGGGATCGACTGGGGCTGTTGCGCAGTAATCTCATAGAGTGTGCCGTGGTATTGCGATGTTGATGTTTGAAGTAAGTGCAACCTTGCCGCTGTTTCAGTGTCGATGGCTCGTGTATCGCTGAGGTGTACGACATTATGCGGTTTGATCCTCACTATCAGCTTGTTTAGTAAGTCGAAATGTGAGGAGTAGAGAAAGCTGGGTATGTCGACAACTAATGGTAGAGACGAATCTCGAGAAGAAAGATTCCTGTATGCCAAGAAAAGATCCTCAAAACAGGATTGGTAATAGTCCGCATAATTGGCAAAATTCGTAGGGACTGGATGTGCGCGAACGACCTTGTTCCTGCTCGCTTCTCTCTGTTCTGGTACAACAGAGGGGTGTGTGTAACTCGGACCCAAATTCAAATCTCTCACCACAACGAGAGAGACTTGACCTCCAGGGACGTACTCTTGTTTTTGCGGGTCAAGATCCATCCAACATACAGCTGGCACAGATGCAGCGGTCTTGCCTAGTCCTGTGAGAGAGCGATTCACGAGCCGCCTGGCAAAAGTCGATTTGCCCGAGCTAGGTAACCCAGTCACAACGGTGGTAGAAGGATTGCTAGCGCAGTCCTCAATTGCGCGAAGCCAGTCTTCAGGTGTCACTTCAGGACGTAAGGGTCGGGAAAGCGTATCTGCATCTGAGTTGGTCACCTAGCAGAAAAGTCAGTTTTCTTGTATAGTCTCAACGAGTCATCATGTTCTCATAGAACACGGTAATGGCCAAGGTGAGCTGTAAACGAGAAGCGATGCACTTACAACACGGAACGATCGATCATTGGAGTCATCCCAGATTCCGTCAAACACTGGACTAATATGCGCCAAAGATGCAGGTGTCTTGCAAGTCTTGAAACTTATGTGATTTGTACCATCTAGTCCGCGGATTTTGGACATAGGGTGCGTGCCTGGTACACACACTCGATGAGCTTGGTTTTTTTGGCCATCACGATTGACTGTCCCAATATTGGCACCATTGATGTTGACGGCACCTCTCAGAACCAACAAGTCAAAACAGCCGATCAACGTGATAGTCGCGTGCTTGTTCAGATTGACGGTGAGTTCAGTATCGGTGTCTGAGAGGATGTTTTGTGGTTCGTTGCGCCAGTTGCAAAGTTTGAGATTGCGCTGAACAGGTACGGGTTGTTCCTCTTCATCTGAGTCTTCCTGTTCCGGGTTTCCATCTTTGAGCAATGGACTTGCTGGTACAGGAATCTGCTCAAGCGTGACTTTGGGTGTATTCACGACTTTAGCTGCGGCTTCGGTTCGCAGTCGAGCTGCCGCAATCGCAGTGAGCGGCTTTTCGCTGACGACTCCAGCTGCAGTCGCGTCTTCTCCTCTCTTCCGTTTTCCTGACATACTGACTTTGGATGTTGATGCTGGTGTTCTGCATCTGTCCAGTATCTCATCGACCAAGCCAGTGATTTTTGGCGCGCTAGCTTTTGATTAGGACTAGTGGCGATGCGGCTCTTCTCCGCCCGAGCGCGCCAGACCGCGGCGCAAAAAAGTTACGAACTTCGACTTTCTGGTCGCAAAGAGCATGGCTCCACACACACCATGAAGGACACACACAAAACCAAGGTGCCGCTGCCGGGCTCCAAGCAGAAGTCAAAACCTCAGAACACCCCATCGAAAGCGCAATTAAGCCAAGAATTTGTCGACAGTGACAATGATTCTCCCAATGAGAGCACCGCGCAGCCCAAGAAGGTCGAGAAGCCGAAAGCCACCATCGGTATCCATGTGAATGGCGTTCCCAAAACCAAGTCCAAACCTAGCAAGAAAGACGCGCCTGCCTCCAAATCCACATCCAAGTCGAAGGTTTCACCCAAGAAACCAGCATCCAAGCATATCGCAACAGAAGAGGACGTCGCAGATTTGTCGAGCTCAGAGATAAGCGACGACGACGCGCCGACCAGGGATATACAGACGAAGCTTCCGGGTAACGAGAAGAGCAAGGATGCTTCGAGCGACAGCGACAGCGATAGCGACAGCACAAGCAGCTCAGACACCTCCAGTGACGACTCAGACACTGACAACGCGCCGCAACCAACACGCAAACCAGCTCAAACACGTCCATCACTTCCAGTGCAATCGCAATCACATGCAGTCGACTTTCGACCGACGCAGGCCTACGTACCCCCGAAAGGATTCAATCCAGTGACATTGAATGACAAGACCATTTCCAAGTCGACAGGACTGTTTGATAACCTAGAAGGGAAGCAGGTATGGCACATTACTGCTCCAGCAGGTGTCTCCTTGAAGGATCTGAGCGAGATTGCCATGGACAAAGCTATGAAAGGAGATGCGATATTAAGTCACAAGGGCACCGACTATGGATTTTCTCAGACAGAAAAGAGCGAAGATGGCACTCGGGAGGTTTTATTGCCTCGCAAGAACGGCATGGAGCCTGGTACGTTCACCAAATACTGCTTATACTGACTGTACTGACCTGGCTAGTCTCTACGCGGATATCACAGACGTTGCGCTTGCGATCGGTCGTGCGACTTCCTCACCTCAGCACAAAACAAGCAGACCAGAACACGGGTTCAGAAGCGGCCGCTTCGATAACGCGATCGACTATCCGTGCACCACGACCACAGGTTACAGGACTGAAGATGCGCTTCCTTCCCACTGGCTTTAGTGGCAATGACGCCGGGATTATTGGTGATTCAGATGACGAGACTGAAGCGCCACGGGAGACTGCGGGACTTGGGATGCCGAATGGACTCAATCTACCCTCGAAGAAGCCAAAGAGGAAACATGCTGATGTCAATGGTGTCGATACGCCTGAAGTGCCATCAAAGAAGACCAAGAAGCACCGGGATCCAGAGGAGACCAAGAGAAAAGAGGAAAAGAAAGCGAAGAAGGATAAAAAGCGGGCGAAGGAAGCGGCAATGGCTTGAGAAATGCTGCATGACTACTTGAACTAGCATGACATCTACGCACACAGAATCTTCATACCAGAAAGCGCATGCGGCCAGAGACCAATATCTGTGCTGCTCCGCTGGACCGGTTCAGATACTTCACATCACATACGTACACATGTATCGGAACGTTATCAGCAACAACGCCGACACGTTAAAAGGCCATAAGCGTTTAGCAGGAGTTAATACGAGCATTGGTTTATGGAGGCATAGTACTTGCTAAGACCATCCAGTAGCATCAGGCCATGCCACAATCAAGATGTACATTTATCACCTTTCCCTCTGTATTCGCAGTTTGGACTATGTAGATGGTCTGTGTGTTTACGATCAACTGCGCACATGGAAGCACTTAATCATCAACATAGACACTACAGACAAATGAGGAAACCGCGCAGTATAAACACGAAGGTACCTAGTATCACATCAAACACACATCTGGGTACGGCATGCCCACATAGTCCGGCAGCCGATCCGGTTGGTCTAGGAACGGACCGGCAGAATGGTAGGGCAACATGCCGGATTCATACTAGCGCAAACAACGCGCGCTCTGTTGTCACTCACAGGCGAGTGCAGGGAATCACCGCACTTGTCGTCAACTTTCACTCCACCGCAGCCTCGGCAGTTGCACTATGCTGGTGAGCAGGCCTCGAAAATACTCCATACCACGCGACTTCCCCCCTCATTGTGCGCGCACCGGCCCCCATGGCGACAGACACCGCTCCTGCTTCGAGTGCTGAGGCCTCGCAAACAGACGAACTCGACTCCACACCCTCCACCCCCACGCTGGCACACACACACGAAAACTACATGGCGCACGATATCTCAGAGGCCGACGATGTCAGGGCTTTTGACCAGCCCGACGCTGACCTGCCGCCCTTACCAACCGAGGAAGACGACAGCATCATACATCATGTTATCGAGGAGGAAGACGCGCATAATGACGAGAGTGTCTTTGAGGATCGCGAGATGAAGCGCCAATTGATGGACATCGAATCGAGCTTTATCCCAGAGGCGCCTATCCAGGTCGAAGCACCTCAAGGACAGTCCGGCGTAGACGATACCTACTTATTCGGGGGCTCACCAGGAAATTCTCAACAATCAGCTCGACCTCTGCGTGACGACGCAGATATGCAGCGAGTAATGAACAACCTAGAAGAATTGCTAAAGCCAAAGAAGAAGCCCAAGAAGCTTGAAGTACGCAGTGGAAACACACCGACCAAGTCGCAATCCAGGAATACTCTTCATAGCAACTCTTCATCCTTTTCTGAGGCTCCCACGCCCGCGGATGCCTACAAGACACCTGCTGCGAGACGCTTGGACTTTGGGGCCGACGACTCGATGGATACGAGCACCGCAACATCAGAGGTTGGACCTTCCTCGCCCGCCGCGGAAGCCGCGCAACGAAGTCAATCGCGCGCTTCAGCAAGCCAGACTACGGAACAATCGGAGGGGGAGGAAGAGGACAGCTCGCGTCGAGAGGAACAGGCTGCTCCAGGCGCCCAGCAGAAAGAAGTGGACGTGCGACGGCCCACATCCAGTGCCTCGACAGTAAAAGCTCCCGACTTCTCTCTAGTTGAAGAGGGCTCCTCCCTTACGAACGAGAACGAATCCAGCGTAGATAGCATAGCTATGCCTCCACCACCGGTTCCTGCGACCGCGCAAAAGATCAGTAAGCGACCGAGCTACCTGCAGCATCGCCATTCGAGCCAACGATCATCCGTGTCTTCATTCACTAACCGGTCTGATGCATCTGGAGATGGCGGAAGCACAGCGAGTCTTGGTGCAGACTATGCCTTGCAAACTGGTGGCGCAATCCCTCGCTCAAGTGGACCACGAGGGATGAGCCTTGGGCTATCAAGATTGCCGAGCTTAGGTAGCATAGCCTCGTCAATGTCGGGATACAGCGATACCAACCCCTGGGAGAAGGGCCGGAGTATCAGTACTAACTCTCTCTCTGCTTTCCTCCAGCCGGATAATAGTCTGGGTCGTTTAGATGAGGAAGTCCCTAATAGCGCAACTCCACCCGAGACACCTCGCGCTCCCAGCGTGCAGCCTGCTGCCCCCACAGACACCGTTATCGCCAGGCATGTTCAAGACATACAGGTACCGGATTCTATTGCACGCGATTTCCGGGCTAAGCACTCGCGGTCGCCAGACAAACGGCACATGGCCACTCCCTTCACTCGGAGCAAACACAACCTTACACTGAAGGAACAGAATAGCAAGATTGATAAGCTCAGCAAAGAAAACTTTGATCTCAAACTCAAGATTCATTTCCTCGACCAAGCGCTTCAGAATCGATCTGACGAGGGAGTCAAGGAGATGATCTCAAAGAACGTCCAACTGCAAACCGATCTTGCGACAGAGAAGAAGGAAAGTCAGTCAATGCGCAAGAAAATTCGTGATCTAGAGCGAAGACTCAAGGCTCAGGAGGAAGGTAACGCTAGTTCCAGGGACCTTGGCAGCGGTTCGGAGGACGGGAGAAGTGTTCAGTCGTCTAGGCAAGCTGAGTTAGAGGAGGAAATCGAGTTTCTACGAGAGCGCCTAGAATCTACAGAGATCACTGTGGACCAGTGGCAGCAGGAGGCACTTCAGAAAGAAGCAGACAACCGACGCATGGCTGATTACATCAAGACAATGCGAGAGAAGAGCTCTGGTGAAGACTCCGCTGGTTTTGACGAGGCCATCAACATGTGGAAAGAGGATTTCGAGGAGGAACGCGCAAGGCGTGAGCAAGTCGAGAGTCGCTGTCAGCAAGCAGAGACTGAAAGCGAAAGACTTCGAGAAGAGGTCGAACGCTTGAAAGAGCAGAACCAACAGATGCAACACTCGACGACGAACCATCACTTCAACAAAACCTTGAACAACTCACGGCGCATCCAGCAATCTTTTGCTGCTCGTTCAAATTCTGGCTCTGATGGCAACGAGAATACTGCGCCAATCTCTCTTGGCGGCACAAGCAGCACCTTGGTGGAACACCTACAGAGCGACAATGAGAAATTGCAACGAGACCTTCACGCACAAGCCTCTATGCTCACATCAAGGAATCGAGAAAACCTCCGTCTTAGGGAAGAGAACGAAGGCTTGAAACTCACAATTCGAAGAGGAGATGCAGGATCGACGGCCGGCGATAGTATTCTGGAGCGCTCCATCTCCCGCAACCACATGAGGTCTGTTTCAAGAGCAAGCGGCGGGACGCGTTTGACCCAGCAAAGCGATCCTGATCGAGAAGACTTCGAAAGCAAACATGCTGCTCTTCGAGATGAGCTATCTCAGCTCAAGCTTTCCTACAAAGAGCTTGACGACCAGCTTAACGGTCATCTCGACATGCTTGAGACTACTGAGAACAAGGTCAAGGAGCTAGAGAGGGAGATCGAAGCACAGACAGAAGATCTTCAAGCACTAGCAAGTGAGCGCGACGAGGCACTCGAGCTGCTACAAGACAAAGAGCAGGAATGTGAGGAGCTAAGGCAGGAAGCGCTGGATACAGTTCAAAGGCTAGAGATTGATCTTGAACAGAAGCAAGCGGAACGTGATCGTCTTTACAATGATCTCGAAAACACCACTGAAGACTTCCACGCCCTACAGCAGGAAATGAAGAATGTCAGCGAGAGCCTTTTACAGCTCGAGGACGACCGGGACGCAAGCCTACGCAAGATTCAGAACCTTGAAGCTGAGCTCGGAGACGCAAATGAAGAGTTGAACAGGCAAGACAAGCTTCTTAGTGAGGAGAGGTCGAAGAATGAGCGATTGGACGTTCAGCTTGAGTCATGTCAGGGTGAGATTGACTTCCTGAGAGAAGAGCAAGAAGGCGACAAGATCAAGATTGGCGAGTTAGAGTCAGCCCTGAACCACACTCAAGTCACGTTGCAGGAGGCGAGAGAACGTTCCCGAGATCTCGAGGAGCGCATGGCTGAGGAAAGGCAGCAACGCGATGTTTTGGAGACTCAAGAGAAGCAAGAGGTGGAGAAGATCATCACCGACCTGAACGGTCAATTGACAAAGCTCAAGGAGGACAGCAGGAAGCTACGAAAGAACCTGTCAAGCAAAGAAGTTGAGGCATCCACCTGGAAGCAGCGCCATGACGAACTGGAGCACACTCTTCGTGAGTCTCTGGGAAACCTCAACGGTACGAGGTCAAGCCTCTTCAAGGTAAGCGAAACTGACTATAGCGGCTGGACATACACTAACCCTAAATTTCCAGGACATTGCAAAGCTCCAACGAGACCTCCAAGCGACTATGCAAGAGCTCGAAGTTGTCAAAACCGATCTTGCAGAAAAGGACCGTTTGTTGCGTGCCCGCGACACCCTCCTGGAGAGCGCCGGTTTGGAAAGCCGCCGTCTTTCAGAGATGCTCGAACGTGAACGCCAAGCCCGCCGACAAGACCAAACCACATTCGAGAACGCCAAACGCGGTCACCAATCCACTGCCAGGGCGATTCAGCAACACGAATCAAGAGTCCTGGAACTGGAGACTCTTCGTAGCCAGGATCGCCAGAAACTCCACAGTCTAGAGAAACAATACAAAGAGCAGCTGCTCGAGCGAAACAATCTGCTATACGCCCTGTGGAACCGACTATCCACCCTTTGTGGTGCAGAGTGGTCCCGCAACAACGCTCTCATCAACGGAGAACTTACTTCGATGGAGCTCATTTCTAGGAACGTTCAAGGCTTCAACAAGAACATCATTCTTGCGGTCAGGACTGTGGAGAGTGTCATTGGTGCTTTCAAGCAAAGAATTCGCAATATAGAGAACAACCTCGTCCGCGACTACCAGACTCTTGAGCATAGCCTAGATGCACGCTCCAAGCGACTTGACCAGCTTGAGAAGCTTGTCATGGCTCAACGACAGTCGATTGGAAGACCTAGCACTGTTCGTGGAGGTATTGTTGATCTTAACACCGCAGAACTAAACAAACTGCGTACTGAAAACAAAACGTTACGATCCGAGGTCCAAACCCTCCGCGCCATCACGACCACGACGCAGTCTGGCAACGATGTTATTGTTAGCCGCTCGCCATCACGTGCTGCGTCGCCAGTCTCTTCCAAGCGTGCCAGTATGGCGCAAACGCTGTTGCGGGCTCACTCCGCTTCTGTAGTCGAAAATTATTCTACTTCATCGACGCCTGCGCCAGGCCACCCTTATCCTGCTGCTGGACCGCTTCAACCAAGTGAGCAGAAGTGGATACATCGACTCAAGGAACTTGAACGGCGGTTGAAGGCTGAGCGTGAAGCGCGACTCCTTGACCGAAGCGGCGCCCGGAAGAGGCTAGAGCAAAAAGTGGAAGAAAATGCAGACTTGAGGGCTGCACTCGAAAAAGAGCGGGATCGAAGGGATGAAGATGATGCCGACACTATCCAAAGAAGTGCGTCTGCGGGCGGCAGTCGCATCGGCGGCAGTGGACGTGCCAGTGTGGTTGGTAGTGTGAGACACACTAATGGCAGTGGCAAGGAGAGGGGAGAGGATATGTATTAGTACGTTTCCTATGTTGAGTGTTTCTGTTCTTGTATCAACCGTTTTCCTTCCTGATAGACGTTTCAGAGATCCGCGTTCGTCTCTTCGTCTATCTTTTCTTACGAAATAATGTGTAACGAGCTTGCTTGGTTGGCGCATGTAGGCACTGTGGGTACATTTCTGAAGGATCAGCATTGCATACCAACTATTAGACGAGTGGGCGTATAGCATGTTTTTAATTAATGGTATTTCCTTGCAATTCCTGGTCGATAGTGGATTTTTACGAGCACCTCTTATAACAATTGAGATCTTCGACTTCACTGGCTTGATGCGATACGCTAACATAGCTCCACGTATGGGGAACAGGTTCGTTCAATAGCAGAGGATAGGGCTTTACCTCAAATATACAATCGACCATATCTCACTGTCCTTTGATATCACGAAGCATCGCTACGGCATGTGACACACCATGACAGACATTCTACTTACCGTTCACGACTCTCTCACCGCCCCGCTACCTAACGCTTGAACTACATTGTAAGGTAGCACCCACATATGCTTATGTTGGCAACGCTCCAGCTACTACTAGTATGTCTTCAACCACTTGAGCTGTTCTCTCACCTCCACCATTGTTGCGTACGATACATGCGATGTTGAGACGATCTTTACAAGATTGTAATCATGGCCATGAATGTTACTTACGCTCACCAGACCGCTCGGCAGCGCTTATCTACAAGCCGTACCAGTCGCCGATCTCTAGCTTCACCTTACCCATCCCCAACACCACAGCCAGCGAGACCTACCCAATCGCAGGACCCGCCTATCTGCGAAGTTTTCGCTACTCTGATCTTCGATCGTCAGAGAGCCTACCAAAGTGGATTATGTGCTCCGCCCGCACCACTCCTAGCACCAGTTACTCGAGCAGAAATGACTGCTAAGCAGACACCGACTAGGAACGCTGGAAAGGCCACTACAGACACACTGAAGAAGCGCGCTGTGCCTGTACGTCTAACAAGAGCAACAGCAAAACGTCAGAAGACCGAACCAAACAGCAAGCAGAAGCTTAGTTATGAGGGGAACATGGGCAACGGCATATCAACTGCATCAACGACGAAGCCCAACAAAGACACTGAGATCATAACAATATCCGATAGCGAAGATGACAAGCTCCATCCTGTGCGAAAGGGCAGGTTTAGTGCGCCGAAGATAAACATCCACGAAGATGAGGATGATGTTAAGCCTAGTATTGCCTCTCTCACACCGAACCCGGAATCCAACGATAAGCAAGAAAAAGAGCAGCTGCGCAAAGAGCTCGATGCTGCAAAATTAGAGCTTGATAAGATAAAGAAACTTCACGAAAAAGATAAAGACGACAGTGAGTTGATACGGGTTCAATCTAGCAACGCTACAAAACAGGCCACAGAGAGACTACAACAAGAACTCGAAACTGAAAGAAGTAATTTGAGGGCTATTACAAGGGATAGAGATCAGCAGCGCATCGAAATCGACAACATTAGGGCAAGGAACGATCAGCTAGCAACAGAGTTACAAGAAGAGAGACGTTTAAGAGAGGCAGAGAGACGGGAGCACGAAAATATAATGGAAGATGTCATGAAGGCTAAGGAACCAACCTCGGATGCGGCAAAAGACCTCCTCATCACTGAAAACGGACGACTTAGAACGGAAAACGAGACCCTTCGAGCCGCCGCCACTGGACCACCGCCTATGTCACGACCCGCGTTCCCACCTGCTCCGCCCTCCATATTTACACCCCCGTCATCCCAACTATCACAATCATCGTCATACCCCTCCATCTTCATCTCACAAGCAGTGTCTCCTGCCCCTTCATCCCCAACCCCGTTCGCGCCAGCCGTTCCTACCCAGGAACGCAAAGAAGAGAATGTCCGAAAAGTCTACCTTAGGGTCAAGAACCAGTTCGATAATCTTCAATTGGCAGCTAGCAATCTGATGAAATGCACCCGAGGGATGGAATTGAGCAATTTCGGGCAATTTGGAAAGTATCTGCGGCAGTTGAAAACGGTCCTGGAGGAGGATGCGAAGTGAGTTGAGCGGATGGTAGAGATATGGGAGAATGACTAGGATGAAAGTGTGAGCGCTCTCATAGTCGATGGGGACATTTGTCTTGAGTGCTTTGAATATCGAGGCTTTGCTGCGCAGCGTCAAGCATGTTTCTTTTCCGGAACAGGAAAAGTCAACTGCTTGGGTGCATATGGGATCGGTGCCTTACGTACACATCTCCTCATCACATGCTCATTAGAGTGAGTCATCGCTTAAAAGCAAGATGGCGTGTTCAATCTAGGAGCTTGAATAGACGCATTTGCACCCCCATAATGAGTAATGCCAACATCGTACTCAGGCAGTTGTGTGATGGGTGCTCAAAAGCCATAATGGACAGTGATGTTGACGTTATCGACGATACACCGCCATCCTGGGTACTATTCAGAAAGTTAGTTGTAATGTCAAAACCATATTCGTGGTCTTGACCGTACCTTGGCCCTCGCCCACACCAACACCCGATCTCCCTGTCTGAACGCATTCAAGAAGCCTTCTCCACTACCTGCGCCTTCATTCCCCTCGTTCAATTCACTCAAACCATGCTCTTCCCAAGCAACATGGTACTCCTGCCCCGAAGCCATGACGCGATTGCCCTGCAAATACCACGCATAGTCCCCCTCACCCCCCTGCGGTCCCTGCAACGCGCTCTCTGGCCTCTTGACGAGCGACCAGCCACGACCAACCATATTAGTATGGTAATCCATTGGGCTGCTCAGCCAAGTATTGACCAACCGCGGAGTAGGAAGTCGACTGTTGATGTTGGAAGCATCTCGCAGGATAGATACTTCAAGCCATGAAGACGTCGAGAAAGTGCCTTGTGTGTCTTCGCTTGTCCATCCTTGGTCTCTGCTCATCACATCAAAGGTAATGCGCTTGATCTTTACTGTTTCGCCACCAAGACGTATCCTTTCTACGACAGATGCAGAGTATATTTCGGCTTCGAGACACAATGCTGCTGCGGATGAGCTGTTGGCGCTAGCGCTGGCGTTGGCATGGACTTTGCGCCCATTCTGAGAGAATTCAGCAATAGGCCAATATTGCGCATGCTCCAGGATGCTGAGTACTAGTTCAGTGGGCAGTTTGAGTGTCTTGAGGAGGGCGCGGGCGTGACAGACGTCAGCGTAGGTTGGTGTGAAAGGGCCAGTTGGCTCAGTTGTGCCGAACAGCCAGTCCACGCTCGGCAGTAGTTGCCAAATGCTGCTCAAAAAACTCATCGCTTTGAAGAATCGACAACTGTCAGTTTCAGTGTGGTCATGAGAAGGTGATGAAATGTCCAGAAGTGTGAACCTGCGCACGGTTGGGGGAGTCGCGTTGCGCTAGCAGGGGTCGCCGATGAAGGGCAAGAAGTGGCGAGATGGTATCGGTTTAGTCTGCCTTGGTATCCTGTCAAGAACAGTACTTTCCACACTTTAGAGTGTGCACCACAGGAACTCCAAGCATGGCAATGGAACATCATACTTTATGCACCTGTCACTTGCGAAGAGAATTTAAAGAATCCATTTTTGCAATCGCTCGAGTTAGCTCGAACACCATCTGTTTTTCGCCTCAAACCTCCGTCGTCGATCGTACAGCTATAAACCAGCATGAAATATTGTGGTAGTTACCAGACATTGGCGCCTCAAAACCCAAACTTGCTCTTCATAGCGCCCATGACGAGCCCTCTCTTCTGCTTTCCAACAAACTTGTTGACATCGTTTGCCCAACCTGCACTGTTCTGCGAAAGATTATCCATGCTATCTCCAACAATGTTGAGTTTCTCCGTGCGTTCATTGAGCTGGCGACTCGCCCAGGCACCCCAGCCTTCTTGAGTTGGGGTCCCCGGTTGAGTGGGGTAGGACTGGTACCCTGCGGCAGAAGAACTGGCAGCGGACGGGTTGGCGCGACGGCGTTCTTGCTCAGCCTCTGCGCGTTGTTGCGCCATCTGACGATTCGACAAAGGTCGATCAGGACCACCGACTAAGGCATGTTAGTCGATACTTGAGAGTAACTGGCGAGATGACTTACTGAGAAGATCCATGTCAGCTGGTGTGACGTACTGTGTGCCGGAGATCCATTGGATATTGCTGATAGTCGGTCGTGGCGGGATCAACAGCTCTGGGTTGAGCAGGACGTCTTTAGCGCGTTCACTAGAAGATATCAGTATAAGTATCGCTAGTTAAGAGAGGATTCGACTCACTATTGAAGTCCGGTTCCGAAAACGTTAACTAGAGCCATCTCTGCGGGACCTTTCCAACCGAAGATGTCACCAGTACTTGTGATGACTGCCTCGGAGAAGCGCCGTACGTCTAGCAGCTCACTGAGATTGATGGACACGATCTCCTTCAATGCAGGTAGTGAATAAGCTCTCGCACACCCATCACCATACAAGCCAAGCAGCGCGTATCCTTTGTCCTCGTATCTAACCACAGTCGCCGCATCGCACAGGAACTGGTCAAAGGTTTTGTGCGCTCCCTTACTGGTGGCAGGGCGGAATAACCTCGCTCCCGATGCTGTTGTGGTTAGAAGCACACCGCCAATCTTGGAACCATTTCGAAGTCCAGCAACGGCAGACTGCGAAGCATAAGCTGGTCGACCAGTTTCGGCATGCATGGGACAAATGCTGATGACTTTGTCTTCTAATGAGCACACGCCCACAGACTTCACTGAGTATCGGCCACTTGATTCTGGTAGTAGCTTGAAGGTTGCAAGGTGACCAAGGTTGGTGCCCACATGAAGCAAAATGCTGGAGTAGTCTTCATCTTCGAGCGTCATTACACTGAACTCAATAGAGGTCGGCCACTCTGCTTTAGGAGTCGCCTGAGTCGAACTCCGTCGAAAGCTGGCGCGCTTGTCTGGTTTGATGAATTCTTGTATCGATGCTCTGTAGATGATTGCCGGTCCTCGCAAATCGATGATGGCCAGACTGCCGCCTTCAAAGCCCGCAGCAACGAAGCCAACATCAGAATGTTTCAAGGCGGTGACTGGTCCGTTGCTCTCGTCAAGCAAGGTAAAGGGCAAAAGTCCCTCTTTGAGAGCCGCTTCACTCCTTTCTGAGATATCTGTGAGCGCTTGAGCTTTGTTTTCACCTGGTGGGTATTCCTGCCCAGCATGCTTGTTGACACCCCATCTGAACACAACTACTTCACCACTCTTCAGTCCTACAGACAATTCAGATGCCGCACCTGCGAATGAGGTGTGTGTGACGTTGACATGCTCTGGTCGGCCGACTGCTCGAGCAACGTCTACCTGTAGCAAGGCAGCGTTCTCAATCTCATCGGCATGGCCTGCATCCCACAATCTAATTGTGCCGTCTGCATGAGCTGTCTGTACTATGTTGCGGTGTTCGAATCGCTTGAGAGGATGTACAGCCTCGGCACCACCGATAAGAAACTGTGGACCGTGTTGCCGCTTCTCGGTCATGCCGAGCCATCGTGTGCGGTCTACCGGTGCCAGGTTCGCGTAGTTGATGTACGGATGTACAAGTGTCATGGAGAGATGCAGCTGGTTAGTGGGTGTGATGGGCATTCCGCTTGGGAACGATAAGGTGATCAACTCTCCAGAAGCAAGTAAAGCGATAATCGCAATTGGATCGTGACAGCCAGCATAGTGAGGGGAGGTCCGTGGAATGAGAAATAGATCGACCACTTCAGTTCCGGGTGGGCATGGAAGTATTCTTTGCCTTTTAGGGTTCTCGAAGTGATCCGACAGTACTTGCCAGGACGCGGTAGCATAAACAGGTGTCCGGCCCAACTCGAATAAGGTCAGACTTTTGGCTGAGATGTTGGATGGCTGTCCACCGGCGACAAGTATAGCGGTATCATCTGGATCCTGATTTGCACACCAAGCGATCTTGAAGATGGGTGACTTGAGCGCATATGACCCGTCGACAGCACCTGGACTGAAGCTCCCTTGGCCTGGCTTGTTCACGTTTGTGTCGGTCAATGTCCTCGCCTGCACAATGCGGCCGTCCTTGGAGTCCCATATAACAATACTGCTGTCTTCATGCCCAGTCAGAACAAAGGTGCCAGTGGGATGCCAGAAAGCCTGTGTCAAGGGAGGTTCGCGGTCCATGTGGATGGAGGCGGGATCGGAATCGCCTCCAGGAGCTCCCTTGGGAACCAGGTAGTGGAAGAAATGCAAGGCCTTGTTCTGCTTGAACGAGTAGATGACGGCGCCAGAGTTGTATCCAATCAGGAGGGAGCCGATGTCTCGCGGGTGGAGCGATAGTGTGACGACGGAGACGAGGCGTGCACGGGGAAACTTCTCTCTCCACAAATTGGGTATCTTAAAGGGCGTAAGAGCCTCCCTGGCCAGATCATAGGCGTACACATCGCCCTGCTGTGTGCCCAGAAGCGCATAGTCGATGGTCGGGTCGCAGTGGAGGGCCGTGATTTTGGCGGGCGGAGAATGGGCGTTGAGCAGCTTCTTGGTCTCGAGCGAGAAGACGGACAAGTCGTTCTTGGAGTCTACACACAGCAACTTCTCAGCGCAGAACTGCAGGATCTTGACCGAGGCGCTGCGCGTGGGCAGCGGCAGCACAACCTCGACTCTCTTCTGGCCAAAGACGTAGATTTGGCCGGGGCCGAACTTGCTCTCGCTGGTGCCGACGGCTATGAGAGACTGGACGGGGTCGTATGCGACCTGGGTGACTTTGGAGTTGATGCCATAGTTGCGGATCTTCACGTGCTGTTAGCTCTTGCGCCTGTAGGGCTGTTGGCGAGGGCGGGAACGGCGGGGTGAGGGCAGCGAGCGCGTACATGGTCGAGCACAAACAGATCAGGACTTAGGCCTTGGGAAAGGTCGTTGCTGACACCGGCCTGCTTTCCGCGCAAGAGGTGAGCCATGGCGATGTGTGTATTTCATACCTCTGCTCCCAAAGCCAGCGATGAGGATTGCGATCTGCGACTGACTGACGGACCGCCCAGCTGCTTCGCCGGCAAGAACGCGTTGCGCGACGTCATTTCGGCAACTTTAAGCGGAATGCAGGGTCCACGCCACGTCACAGCCACAGCTAGCAGTCATGTCATGGGTGATGCTCGTAGCAGTCTGGTCAAATGAGATTAACGTCGGTTACAATAAATATGCTACTTTAGTCAA
>Ga0058698_10000580_pt1 | contig 19677 bp, 31 predicted proteins | sample AgamicAsSfe_FD_67288 | JGI IMG/M metagenome (GOLD analysis project Ga0058698, IMG submission 67288) | Agave microbial communities from Guanajuato, Mexico - As.Sf.e | ecosystem: Host-associated > Plants > Phyllosphere > Phylloplane/Leaf | place: Guanajuato, Mexico | collected 2012-05-30
GTACGCTACCGTACACATTCTATGCGATGCATGCGCGTCATCTCGCGTTCCTCAGGTATCCAGTAGATCTCCAACCTTCTAGCGGCTCGCTACTCGAATCCAAACAAGAGCATCCCCAGCATCATCTTCTCCAGTCTTAAGCCCCGCCTGATACCTTCGCGCATCACTCCCTCTTCCACACCCATTAGCCGTCTTGGCTCGCTTCTTGCTTCCTCTCCCATCCGCCCATGCCCATCCCTGGCCACTCTCGCAACCTCCACACTCCACGGTGACCTCCATCCCTCCCACGCCAAACACCCCACATCCTCCGCCCTGACTCCCATAATCGGCATGCCCCTATGCTCCTCTCTAGGCACATACTTCCACATCACCCACAATTGCATCATCTCCAAATTCGTTCTCACCATCCTTCTTCCCAACACAGCCTCCAACGTTCTCAGACTCCTTTGCACCAACAAACACTCCCTCAACTTCCCAATACCAGCAGCCCCGGACGCCACGTCTCCGTCGAGAGGATCGGTGAACAACATGTCGAGTTTGAGGAAGAAGAGAGTCAGTAGTTGTAGATCGGATGCGGTGAAGTAGCGGACGTTGTGGAGGAGAGCGAGGCGGCAGGCGGTTGTGGGTATGTCGAGGAGAAGGGAGAGTTTGATCAAGGAGGGAGCAAGGTGGTAGGGGAGTGGATGGCCAGCGGCGCGCATGTGACCGAGGATGGAGAGGATGGTCTTGGAGCGGTGGAGGAGGAAGAAGAGGTAGCGGAAGGTGGGGACGTGGCGGATTTGAGGCTTGGAAATTGGCGTCGTGGTGCTGGAGGGTGTGGACGAAGAAGGCTCTGTGGTGCTGCGGGATGTAGTGCGGAGTGTAGGATCGATCACAGAAAGATGGACGTAGTTGTTGAATGGCAGCAATGTCGTAATGTCCCAGATGTTGTATTCGCCTGCTTTACTGGGATGCATTGGATCTGTGATCGGAATGTGTTTGCTCTTGTTTATGGTATTATTCTTCCTTTCCTTTGGTAGATCTGGTTCTGTGCCCCAGAGAGGCCCTTCCTCAAGCACATTCCCGACTCTGTGTTCAGGCAGGAGTCGTGCCCATCGTCGGGCTGAGCACATCATAAATGTTGTGTATCGCGAATTGACCAAGTAGTGGAAACGACGAGAGATCGTGTAGAGCGTGAGCATAGTAGCTGGTTCAAGATGTTGGGTTGTGAGGTAGAGAATGACTTCAGGATGAGCGCAAAGAGCATCAATGATCGGGAAGACCTGATGTGACCTTGTTGCCACTTTCGCCGCGGGTCTTTGTGGGAGCGACCTTGGCGTGTCAGCGTGAAGCTGTGCAGTATGTGCAAGTGTCTTGAGTACCGCGATCGGGTTGTCTCGAGCCAGCTGGATAAGCGAGGTAGCACACTGAGCCATTTCAGTAGTGTCTTCGGTGTCGTCGCGGTCCCGCTTCCTCGTGCCACCTGCACGATCTTGCACTGAAGACTGGGTGGATTCCGAAAGTATGGGAAGATCGTGTTTGTTTTGCGCATCTTGGCCAGTAGCCATCGTGAAGAGTATGTGTGCGGCAGATAGCTCGTCTGCACTTGGCGATGACATTCCTGGTAATGAGTGTAGATGAGTGTGATCACGTAGAGTAGACGTGATAGTGATGTCGAGCGGATGTGAAAGAAGAAGCGATCCGAGTATGAGAGCGAGTTCACGAGTCGAGAAATGTGGGGTAACTGGAGGGAACAATACGAAACGTTTCAGAATCGTGAAACGTGAACGAAACGAGAAGTTTAACTGGGTATCTTCGCAGGACCTGTTGAATGGCCAAAACACATACCCTAAACGCCGTGCTATCATGTCATCGTGTTGAATACCGCTGCGCTGAGCGATGTCAGCCCTTGATAAGATCAAGAAACTCAGCTCTAGTTCGATCGCGTGAGCGCATGCAACCCAGCATGCAACTTGTCGTGGTTTTGGAAGTCGTCTTCTCAACACCACGCATCACCATACAGAGATGGCTAGATTCCATGACAACGCCGACTCCTTGTGGTTGGAGCACTTCGGCAATCGCAAGTGCAACCTGTTTTGTCAACCGCTCTTGAACCTGCAATCTGCGGCCGAACATGTTTGCTATGCGAGCAAACTTTGATAGTCCGAGCACGCGGCCATTCGGAATGTAGCCGATGTGCATCTACGACAACGAAGTCAGCGATCACTTCGAAACGCCAGCTGCTGTACATACCTTGCCAATGAACGGTACCAAATGATGTTCACAAAGAGAGAAGACCTCGATATCTTTGACGATGACCATCTCGTCATGGTCCTCGTGAAAAACAGCATTGTTCACGATATCGCGCAAGTTCTCCTCGTAACCTTTGGTAAGATCCATCATGGCTGTCGCATATCGATGTGGTGTCTTGAGCAAGCCTTCTCGCTGCGGATCTTCCCCAATACATTCAAGTAGTGTCCGTATTGCAGCTGTCAACTTCTCATGGGTCGCAGTCTTCTGTTCAGGTGATGCTTCCAGTCGGTCTCGTGTTCCCAAGCCTAGTCATGAATGAGCACACTCTCCTCGTCAATCACCCGGGAGTACTGACTTGGCCAGCTTAGCCCATCGAAGTCCACCGCTGGTGATCGAGTATATGGGCTTGCAGAACCATTTGTCTTGATCACTGTCGTGTTGATGTGGTCACTGGGAGTGTCCCTAGGATCGCGTGGTTGTTCTTCTTCTACAGGCTCCAGTGCTGAGGCATCAGCTTGCGCTGGTAGAGAATGATTTTGTTGCGATTCTCTACCAAATCTGGGCTTAGTAGACATTGTGTCGCCGGCCGAGTAGCGCCGGGGCGTGCTGCTTGAGGCAGATATTGAGTTGAAAAGCCTCAGTCGTTCTTGCGAATGCCTTGATTGTGCTGATGATGCAGGGTTCGTGGGCGGAAGAAGATTTTGTGAAATCCCACTCATCGTGTCAAAAGTAGAAGGGTTTAGTAATGCTAGTCTTGTGTCAATGTCCTATCGACTTGCAGGCGTAGAAGACCCAATAGGAGATCTCTATCTTGACTAGCTTAGGAGGTGGTTAGAGTGGTGAGGAGAGGGAGAAAGTGGACAGAGCCGCAGAGAAGCAGAGAAGCGGTACCCTGAAGGGTCCTTGATTCTTGCTGAAGGGAATCAGAGACAGATGGTGTTCTGAGTGCTTTCAAGGTGAATCAGCAGAGCAGGAGCAGACCATTTCCATTGTTTTTCTGGATGCCATTGGCCCCATTTTTGGTCATCCCGCATTTGACACGTGCCGCCGAAGTCTGGGGTCAGGGTTTGGCGAACCTCAACGAGAGAGTCCAACATCACTCTAGCCATTTACATACCTTTACCGCAAGTCTTGAGCGGAGACGTCGTGTGCATATCAGATCCCAGCACCTGTAATGAGACAGTTCGCCCGTGGTTCCAACAACTTCAGCTGATCTTGGTCGTTTGCCATGACAGCATGGTCCCCGTATCATCGCTGGACCGCGATCGCGTCGATTAACCCGGCCAGTTCCACACGGTCAACCAATCCTGATCGCTCGTCAAGCTGCGAATAGTCGCAGGCCAGACAGACAATTGAGCAGCACGATGTCCACGCTCATGCTTTACAGCTGGCGTTGTTAGCGTGGTAGGCGTGCTGGTCGTGTATCAAACCGGTCCATTGCTGCGATATGTGCGACCCTTTGTTGCAACCGGACCTATCTACTTGTCCAAGTGGGAGCAAGTTGCCCAAACTGGCCGGGCTGTCCCCGCTGGAGTCCGAACTTGTTGAGCACCCGTGCCGCTAAGAGACTTAGATTCTAAGCTGTGGCTGCTTGACCTCCGCAGCTTATTGAGCTTGACTACCAGATATCTGTCCCTGCACATCGTCGCGAGTATATTGCATACTCGCCGCTAAGCCAAAAGAGCCTTCGGCTCAACTCATGCAGATGGAAGACCACAGCACATTGTACTGGAGTCGAGTCAGATGATATGGAGTGCGAGCCGGAAGTGTCGCGCGACAACCGTGCTACTAACGCCAGGAGAATGTAGGACTACACGTGAGCACGAATACTGGACGGTGGTCCACATGAGCAGGATGTGTCTCCTTGATGCACAAGTACGGTACACGACTTCGATGGTCTGAACCTGATTATCTCAAGTAATGCGACGTGGACGACGGATGCGGATCATGTTACTCAACAAGAGCAAGGGGTTGTCGGACCTTCGCATCCACTAGATATATAGCATCGTGATGTGCGTGTTCGTGTCGTGTGCAGTGCCGCATCGATAGCTGAGGTTGACACCGACTCATGGCCATTACTGGCAGTATCGGAGCGTCTTCCTTCAGGATGTGCTATGCTATACTTGCAAATGGCCGTGCGATTGTCTGGAATGTGTGCCGTGCTCAGGCGCATGATTAAGAGAACAGCAGACAGTGCTACAGGGCTCTATAGAGATACGGGCACACATTCGCTGAAACACGGCACAAGGCAGAACAATACTAAGCATGAAAACCTCACAGGCTTGGAACGAACGACCTTTCGATTCATAGGCATGGTCTACATGATCTTGGCAGGTCGTCTACGGCAAGGTAAGTAAGTTTTCATTGTGATTGATGTCTTGCCGCTCTGGCTAAAGTGGAAATTTCGGGCATTTCGGACATTTTTGGCACTCGACATATCCAGGCTCATGCACCACGAAAGCAGGCATCGAACACCTCTGAGCTCGGCACAGATACTTCTTCAAGTGCGCAAGCTGAAGAGTCCATGTCTCGCTTGATCGTCCATGGCTGAGTATCGTCGCCACACTAATAACGTTGAAGAAGTTGGACGTACTGAAGGTTCGCAAAGGACAAAATACACACAAAGGTTGGCAGCTTCAACTGCGTCGTCGAGAAAGCAGCTCATTCCACAAAGCCGTGTGCGTTCCCCATCTCGCGATAGATACCGCAGGACGAGAGACACATCTCGAGGGTCGCGTTCTCCTAGTTTTCGCCCTGTTGACGACGATTTGTATCGTCCTCGTCGCAACAAGGAGCGATCTCCACCTCGAAACTCTTCCCACTACTCACCTGACCGCCGTGCCGCACGTCCACGTAGTATAAGTCCTCGTCGTAAGCTTCCAGCAACGAGACATACGCAGGACGATCGCGACAGGACGAGCCGACGCCAACGATCACCGAGAACATCACCTCCCCGTCGATCCGCACCGTCAAGTGAGGCTACTCGGGATTCTTATCGGCCTTCGCCCAGACGTCGGTCACCCGACTATTACGTTCCTTCTAGTCGCAGGTCGTCACCACCACCAACATCGTCATCATATCGCCCCTCCGAGCTGCGCAATCGTGATCGCGTGCGGTCTCCACCACGCTCAGCACGAGAAGCACCTGCTACCTCGTCCCTCAGAACATCTCCACTTCCCGGCAGTGAGCGAAGGAAGTCACCTGAACAACATATCCCAAGAAGGTCTCCAAAACCACGCATTAAAGAAGAGGAGAAAGAGCATCATCATACACGATCTCGTCGTTCAAGATCACCTGCATCGCAGCAATCACAACGCCATCTTGATCAAGCACAACTTCCGCCCAAATTACAACCCACACCTAAATCGAGACCATCCGGGAAGAGGGTCATTGAAGAAGAAGACACAACACGAGGCAGGACAAGAGGGGAAGTTGATATGTCACACTACGGGCGAGGAGGGTCAAGGGGTGGTCGGGGAGGACACGCACCCTACGGTCATTCGCCCGCGCCGCCAGCACCATACTATCCTCCTGATCAAGGACCGCATGGCCAGCCTCTTTATGGCTATGGTGATGGCAGAGGAGCCTGGCCGGGGTACCCTGGACATGCCGGGTAAGCAGGCATGCGAGTTCTCGGTGTATTACCAGACTAACGCTCTTGCAGATCACCTCCGATATACCCGCCAGCTTCAATGCCTTATCGACAGAACAGTTATCCCGCATCACAAAGTCCTTACTATCCTCCGGTCCACATGCCACCACAGTACGCGGGATCACCGCCATACCCGCCGTCTTACCCACCAGCATACCCTCCAGCCGCTCATCGGAGTACCTCAGCTGGACTTCAACCAAGCCCAAGGTCAGAGGGCTCTTCCCGGGGTAATTCTCGCCGGGGTCATTATACCAATCTGTCCTGGACCCCAGCTACAGGAAGTCGTGGCGGCGCCCACGTGCGCGGTAAAGGAAAGGGTGATAAAGGTTCAGGAGCGGAGGAAGAGGATGACCCTTTCCGTCCAGCCAAAGATCTTCGAGCTGAAGACGAGACGGCACAGGCAGGAGAAGCCACCAACAAGGACGAGGCCCAGACTCAAGATCCAGCGTCGAAGAATGAGGGTCAAAATGATGCCAACAAGATTGTGTTCGGTTTTAAGAAGATGAATAGAAAGCAGGTCCGCGAGAATGCGCCAATGGATATTTCTACACTGGCCAAAGGTCGCAAGCCAGAACGTCGCGTCGAGCAGAAACCTGTCAGGCGTATTCGGCCAAGACCTACCTTGCCGCCGGAATTTGCAGAATCGGAGTCTGTATACTACCGCCGGCCAGGAAATGAGTCTGTGGTCGGTTCAGGTACATACGGCAAGGTGTTCCGAGCTATACATGTGTACACGGGAGAAAAGGTAGCCCTCAAAAAGATTCGTATGGAGGGCGAACGTGATGGCGTATGTGTCTCTTTTCGATGAATACAGCTAGATACTGACAGTCTTCACAGTTTCCGGTCACAGCAATCCGCGAGATCAAACTACTCCAGTCACTAAAGAACGATAACATCGTCAGACTACAAGAAGTAATGGTAGAGAAGAATGACTGCTACATGGTGTTCGAGTACCTGTCTCATGATCTGACTGGACTTCTAAATCACCCTACATTCAAGCTGGACCGATCACACAAGAAGCATCTCGCCAAGCAACTCTTCGAGGGACTGGATTATCTCCACAAAAGAGGCGTGCTACATCGTGACATCAAGGCTGCAAATATCCTAATAAGCAACACCGGCCAACTCAAGATAGCAGATTTCGGTCTCGCACGTTTCTTCGCCAAACGTCGGCAACTCGACTATACCAACAGAGTCATCACGATATGGTATCGCTCGCCCGAGTTACTACTGGGAGAAACACAATATGGCCCCGCCGTCGATATCTGGAGTGCAGCCTGTGTCCTCGTCGAGATCTTCACCCGCCACGCCATATTCCCTGGCAACGGCGGTGAGATCGACCAACTGGACAAGATATACAACGTCCTCGGGACACCAACTAAAACTGAATGGCCAGGCCTCGTCGACATGGCCTGGTTCGAGCTGCTACGACCCACAGAAAGAAAACCGAGCACTTTCGCCCAGAAATACAAAGATCGAGTGACGCCAGCGGCGTTCGAGTTACTGCAAGTCATGTTTGCCTACGATCCGACGCTGCGCCCGTCTGCGGCGGAAGTGCTGGCGCATGCGTATTTCACGGAAGAGGATCCGCAGCCGATACAGGCGACGGAGCTGGCGAATCTGCAGGGGGATTGGCATGAGTTTGAGAGTAAAGCGTTGAGGAAGGAGAAGGAGAGGGTGGAGCGGGAGGCGAGGAAGTTTAAGGAACATGAGGAACGGGAGGGGAAGCGGAAGAATGGCGAGGGTGCAGATGTGGAGAATGGATTGAGTGAGGAGAGGAGGTCGAAGAAAGTGAAACTGGACGCGGAGCAACAGATACAGACGCTGCCGGAACCACCAGTCAGTGCATGACGGTCATGATACATGATGAATGAAGACGTGGAATGTATAGATAGACATAGGTAGGAGTATACAGACATCGAAGATACTACTTATTCCTCACGCAACAAGAGTTATGGGGCTGCCACTTACAATCCTCATTCCTTCCCTTAGCCAGTGACCATGATCATGGTCACAATCGTCCGCTCGTCTCAGCATGTCGAAAGCACGTTCGCAAACAGGGTATGGTGCTACGCTTCCTCTCGCTCTCGACCTACACTAGGAAAAGCACTGCACTGCACCGCACCCTACCTACCTCAAGCTCAAAGCGCAAAGCCAACGCCGCTGACTATCTGCCACATAGGAGCGTACTTCCAGACTTCCAGTCCTCATCTTTCTCCTCTTCCTACCATCTTCGACCTGCTCATCTAGCCTCTGATGCAGGGTGTCCCAACATTTGACGGCCTTGACTTCCATGCGCTCCCAGCCAGCCGTGGTAGACTTTAGCACTTATCGCCACCCACCAAGATGTGCGGTTCGACGGGGCAGCATCCTGCTTACTTGCCATCGCCCGTGCCTCTCGTGTGCGCAGGTCCGATTTGACGTAGCCAGCGGGTCGTGTGGAGCTATGCTGTGACGATGTTTCGAAGACTGAATAAATGCTTTGAGTCGGACACGATTGACATACCGCTCGGTGATGTGAATGGTCTTTCCTTACGTCGACGAGACCCTCGCACTCTACGCTCCGGGCGCTCGAAGGGATTGTAAGAGTGGGAGCCCGAAGCTTGAGAGAAGGTTGCAGCACACTTTGCTTCATGCATCACAGCTTGCTCTCTCGTTTCCTTTGCTCCTTCTGCTCGCCAATGCCCCATAACTGTGCCTGTGGTTGGTTCCCCACCTGGTCCTCCGCGACACGATCGGTCTTTGCGTCGTCGAGGTCGCCCTCCACGGCACGCTTGCTCATGTGCGATTGACCAGTCTCTCCAGGCGCCGTCGTAGTCGCGGGTGCTGCTGCCCCAGACGCTGCACTTATGGCTGCAACAGGCAACGCTGTAGCCGATCCCACTCCCGAAGAAAGGTCCAGCTTGGCTTGAAGCGTGTCAATAGCGTCCTTCTCAATCCTCGCGACAAGCTCAGCGCAGGTCGGAATGTCGTGGATCAGTCCGATGACTTGTCCTGCCGTCCTGGAACATAATTGTCTGTCAGCTTTCCATCCTCCCTTTCTCATCGCTCTTCGTACGAAACCACGCCACCATCAGTACTTACCAAACGCCAAAGTCCTTATCCCCATTCACAAATACCTGCCGGCCACGCTGCCCACTGACAAGCGGCTGCACTTCTTCGAATCTGCCCGTCGTGCTTTGCCGCTCAATCTTGACGGTCTCAATCGCAGGTTTGTTGCGAAACAGACGGCTGGTGTTACGCCAGCGACGGAGAACGAGTTCGGTGTCGTCTTCGGTGGCTTCGACAATGGCTCTTTTGATGTTCATGTGGATAGGTGCCTAAGATTGGTCAGCATCATGTCCTCTTGTATCCTGCACACGTCGTTCCTTTTGCTCACCTCAATCGTACACATGAACCTCGTCCCCATATTGATTCCGTCTGCCCCCAAACTCAACGCCGCCGCCAACCCCTGCCCATCCGCAAACCCACCCGACGCGATATACGGCACCCCCAACCTCCCCAACTCCTGCCTCGCCCTACTCAACAAGATCAAATTCGTGATATCCGTCTCGCCCACATGTCCCGCGCACTCAAAGCCGTCTATACTAAGGAAGTCCGCCCCCAGCTTGACAGCCGACAGCGCGTGTTTGATGGTCGTACATTTATGCAACACCACGCATCCAGCGGCTTTGAACTTCTTGATCACAACGCCAGGGCTGTAGCCGGCTGTCTCGACGATGCGAATCCCGGAGGCGATGATGGCGTCGGCGTAGGCGGAATAGTCGGGGGGGTTGATGGAGGGGAGGAGGGTCAGGTTGACACCGAAGGGGCGGGAGGTCATGGTACGACAGCGGGCGATTTCTTGGGTAAGAGCGGCAGGTGTGGGCTGAGTCAAGCCGGTCAGGATGCCAAGGCCGCCTGCGTTGCTGACGGCGGAGGCAAGGTCGGCGTAGCCAACCCATTGCATGCCACCTTGGACGATGGGGACGCGAATGCCGAGGGCGCGGGTCAAGGCGGTATTGAAAGGCATGGCTAAGAGGGTTCTTTAATGCAAGGTGTCCCACAGGGTGCGTGGTGAGAGCCTGGTGGGACGGACGGCACACGTTGTGAATGTCGTATGTGGCGACAGCGGCGAAGACGAGGACGATAACCGTGGAGGCGAAGATGGACATGCGAGCAGTTGCAGTGACATATTACCGATTGTTGTAGGATGACATAGGCGGGGAAGATGCCGAGGTCGTTTCAGGAGGGCAGAACAAAGTAGTAGTAGCGTTTCTGAAACTCGAACCAATCAACTAAATTGGGCGACGCTGAGGACGGCCAGAATGACGAGCACGACTTCTGCAAGACACACGCATGACATGACACAGTCTAAAGCTCATCTTAAATTACACAACCACTCACTATTCTGTATGCGTATGCTTGCTTCCACTTTGACCACATCGTATCCTCACAATCACGTCGGCCATCAACCTATCTCCATCCACGCCCAAGTTCACCGGGTCCAGTCTATCCCCTTATTGCACAATTTTGACCTCCTCACTTCGAGCTGCAACCTCCCCTAGGTCATATGATTCGTCAAGTCCATGTTTCTATTCCACTGAGTTGTCAGGTCCTATTCCAGCTCCACGCTATGCTCGTTTGAAGAAAAGAAAGAGTAATCACCACCACGCCACCACCACCACCACCGCTTGAACAATAAACAACCGTGAGAATGACAAATTGTGAAGTGAAGCGTACGAGCTGGGGCTGATCAATTAGTGAGAGTTGGAGCCCATTTCGTGTGTTGGTGTTATATATGCGCGCGATTCGTGAGAGATGACTTGAAGATCTGTCGTGATGTGGTAGAGCAGTTTCTGGTCGTGGACACGTGAAGTGGCTGGGCTGCTGATGATATGGTAGGCGAGTAATAGACGGTGAATGCATATCCTGAACAGCACATCACAGGAGATTCCGAACAGCACCATTCTCGCAGTCGACCGTGACAAATGAGGATATGGAGGGGAGCGAGATGTAGAGCAGATCAATCAAGTAAAGCGAGAACCGCTTATGAGGGTGACTTGGTGGTAGCGCCGTTTCTTCTGTTTTCGGTGTCGTTTACAGATAGCGAGCCAAGACCAGAAGAAAGGAAGGAGAATGGGTCCGAGGCGCCCTCGAAGCCATAGTTATTGCCGCCGTTTGCAGCTGTCGGTGTCTGAGAAGTGGAGGCAAAAGCACTCTCGGCGCGGCTGTCAAAGCCAGAATGAGGTCCACTGCTTTGAGTGTAATGAGATCCCATGGGAGGGTAAGGGCTCGCCCCAGCACCCATGCCAGAAGGTAGAGCGAAAGTGCTCTGAGGACCGTACTGCTGGTTCTGGTAGCTTGGGCCTTGGCCATAGCCACCAGGTCCACCTCCGTACGACTGATGTCCGGCATTGCCACCCATTCCACCATGCATGCCATATGAAGAGTGGTTATCCATTGGCCCGCCCGGGTAGCCTGGCTCTGCGACAATGGCAGCAGTGGCTCTGCTGGCGCCGCATCGCAAGCAGGAAACGTTCTTTGCAAAGTTGTGGTATCCACAGCCATCAGATCCACACTTCCAGTCGCCTGCCCTGAATGGTACAGAGCTTTGTGGTGGACCACGACCATGTCCATGACCCATGTGGTGGTTGTGGTTCATGTGGTGGCCACCCATCATGTTATGACCATATCCATAGCCACCGCCGTAGCCCATATTTGGGTCTGGTCCATGCGATTGTCCGCCCATTGCAGGATATGAGCATCGGAAGCAAGCGGTCCTGCGCTGGAAGTTGGAGAAGCCGCAGGAAGGACAGTTCCAGTCACCGGGACGAGGCCTGTTCTTGCTCGGAGGGAATGGCATCAACATGTCTGCAGCCCGGTCGAGTACGCGGGCGGACGAGGGTGAGACTTCGATAGCTTTTTCGTTGAGTGCACGGCCGTTCATACATAGCATCTCTGCAGCCTGAAAGATAATTAGTGCCAGTATCGAACTTCGCGTAAGCATTTTGACAGTACCTCTTCGTGGGACGAGAAAACAGCAAATCCAGTTCCAGTAGGCTTATGCTGATCAGGTGTTCTCAATGTCCAGAAAGCAATCGGTCTTCCTCCATATTGTGTGAACCAGCTTTCCAACTCAGACTGTGTAGTATCATGAGGAAGACCGCTCATGTGGAGCACCTTACTGCGCTCGGACAAGAACGCCCTTACGTCGGCATTGGCATCGAGAGGTCTTGTAAGCACATCCGAGTGTTCCGAAGCGGGTTGAGACTTGTTCACCAATCCACTTAGCACACGGCTGTAAGTAAGAGCTTCTTCCATGGCACGGCGGGGGGACGCAGGAGCTAGTGCTTGGAGGTGGAATGGCAGGTTGTGCTTAATCGGCGCAGATGACTGCACAGGCTCGACCTCGAGAGCTGCGCAGATGTTGGCAAGGGAGCTGGCGCCGAAAGGTAGAGACTCGGGGTGGATCTGTTGCCATCGTTGATACTCCGTCCTCAGGTCGAACGTCTTGGAGTGCTGAAGGTATAATGGCAGAACAACAGACTTATCTCTTGCTTCGCGTGGTAGCTGCACACGTAGATCCCAAGCATCCAAAGTGACGAATGCGAACTGCAAGTTGTCCGGAGCAAGGTATTTTGAGTGGAAAGCCTCGAAGCGTTGAATAGCAGCTCGGAAGTCTCCAGCACTTCGAACATGTTCCCAAGTGAGTGTAGTCAGGCTGGCTATTGAGGTGAGCTCGTTAGCGTATAATTCGAATATTCACAGCTGAAGCTTGCCGAGTCTTGGACATACTGCAGAGAGGAGTGATTGGTGTGTTGACTGGTTTGACGAGGACACTATCACTGGCTATCTAAAATAGCTTAATGTCAGTCTTCCAGCTCGAGTCTTGCCGGAGCTTAAATGATATAGCTCTTACTTCCTCGAGGGATTTGGCATCGACTAGGATCCAGCCTATCTCGATAACTTCAGCGGAGTCCTTTGTGACATAGACGCCATGCTCATCCGTAGTCGTGGATACAGCAATGACCACGAATCGGTCAAGCGTCGATCTCTGCTGAGGAGATGAGCTTGTTGTTGAGGGATTCATGTGCTCGGATAGTCGCCGGCGACGGGAGAAGGGATTAGAAAGCAAGCAAGGTAAGCTCAAAGGCGACTACTGAGACTGGAGCGGCAAGAGCGTCCGAGAAGTCGGTGTCGAGTGTCGAAGGAAGACGTGCAAGACAAGGTGTTAGGTGTATCAAAAGACGTAGATCAATGGACTTTGATTGCTCTTTTTTGCTAAGCTAGTGTTGACCTGAATCATGATGTGAAAAAAGGAGGGGCTTTTCTATGGCGGATATGTCGGCAATTCATACAACATCCTGCCTTGTTTCTTTCACACTATCTACAATGAGCTTAGATGGACAACTAACAGCCAAGATTGAACAGCGACAGAGACTCGGCGAAGCCTCTCGCTGCTTCGCCTCAATCGAGCCACGCGAGCCGCCACTGTAGCGTGGCAAAATCCCTTGCACGGGTCAACCTTCCCCCTGTATAGCTTCGCATCCTATGCATGTATACCGGGGCAGTGCACCAAGAACGGCTCATAGCGCGCTGTCTTTGAGCATTATACAGAGAAGTTGACCTCACGCGTGTCGTCAAAGACCTCAAAGCTCAACGAAGACGATTTCGTGCATGAAGTAGCTTCTCTATGCCACTTTGGCGCCGCATCGACTCGTTAGCAACTATTTAGTGCATTTTGGCGTTGAGCAGGAAAAAGGTTCCGTCGCACCGACCACAACATCAGATTGTCGCATGGCATGGCGGCGCACACGCACACAGACCGGGGACGTGTTGCGCCTACGCTATATCGGACTTTTATTGGTCAAAAGAAGAGACGGTTGTCACTGGCGCAAGAGCTCTAGACTCGACAGACTCGACGGTGCAGCGGGGCGTGCTCCATGTCCTTGCTGTCTTTGTCGCGTCTCCTTCCGACTTCGCTGTTTGATCACTATTCATCATATCATCTACGATCTACTTCGTAGCTTACAAATGAATAACGGCACTCTCTCTATGCTTAATCACAGAAATCATCACAAGTGCAGGATCTGTTTCGACGTTTTTGAATCAAGTATTTTCCATCGTCTACAGAGTGGTCCTGTCTTGTGTGCAGACCAACCGGCAAGCACTTCACTGACCTCCCTCGACGAAAGTCTGCTTCTGTCGAACAGCTGGTCATCTCGCATTGAAGGGAACAAGTTCCTTGTACGATGGCCTGTCCATCAAATCCAGGAAATGCAGTATCAAGTATACAGTCGACCTCGGAACCAGAACCTTACCATCTCGTCGAATGAAGTACCTCCTCTACAACCCCTCAAGCTCAGGCCAGAGATCCTACAGTATCGTTCCAGTCTCGAGTGTCGTCGGTACAGCGTCAAGTATTTGGTTTCATAGTTCATGTATTGCGCCAACAGTATTTTCTCGACTTCCTGACTATACACCGTTCTAGCCTGCAGATCTAGTGCGTCTCGAGAACAGTGCAGAGAGTATGCGCCATAATCAAGGAATGGGCCCGCTCCCACGCTTTGTTCAAGTCCAGTCGGACAATACTGATTCTTCGCTTCAAGAGTAGTGAGCATCGCTGCAAAGGTCTGCGCCGTCGTATTCAATCAGATGGTATGCGGTGAGCACTGAGCTCATGTCCAATGGCAGCATGATACGGCGCCAGCGTGACGTCCGTCCCCGTACATAATCTTTCGGCGTGCGCAGTTGCAGCTCGCGCGACTCTGCGGAAAACTCGAAGCGATGCCATGCTAGTGAGCATCCGGCGACTTCAGCGAGTCCTCGCATCATGCAAACAACCTTGAGCGCAAATGCATGAATTTGAGCCGTGATCTGCCGCAAGGCAATTCACGGCACTCTCAACATTATCAATGCTGACCATATTCTGCTCTATCTGTTGTGTCTGCCTTCTCAATGCCCCAGCTAGCCCAGCTGGGCAGAAAGGTGTCGTGAAATTTGCTCGGTGAATAATCGACGCCATCCAGGAAGATTCGACCTTCCTGCCTCGATTGCATATCGAGCCCGGCCAATACGTATATTGTTTCGGAGTACAAGTTCGAAGAGTTCCTGGAAGGGTGCTGTGGCGATTCTGCTCTTGACTCGTGCTTTTGTCGGTGGTATGATGCTTGAGTGAACAGATACCAAGAGCGTTGGCTGCTATTCGAGACGGACGTACACGCGTGATAATGATAGTGTTTTAAATACGGAAGGATATATGTGTGCACCAGGCGAGATATCAAGGAAGGAATCAGGAAAGCGTGTATCGGTATGACAAGAGTCATCGTAGCGCCATGCATATCGCGCGTGGTACAGATGCTATTCTTCTGGCAGATGGTAGCGGTAGTGAAGCTTCCCCAAAATATAACAATGTTTTACTGTTTGAGAACCAGTATTCGAACCCAAAGGTAAGCACGCGCTTTGAAGGCAATGTCTAGTATGAGAAGGTCGATACTCCTGGTATGTGAATACCAAGTGACGGCATATATCTGCTCGTCTGAATCACATGGAGCGGAGAACTACCAAAACTCACACTGCCTCGCACCAAATGCCCACAAATCCTTCCGGGTGCCAGGGCCAGATTGTAGTACAGACACCAAGTCAGCTGACTCGATTTCAAGGATGACTGAGCAGTCCTCGGCCCTTGGTGGCACCAAATATGGCTTCGCATTACCAAAGCATGTTACCCTGATATGAAGCCCAGACCTGCCATTGAAGTGGTGATCCGGGTGATTAACGACGGGTTTGCTTCTCAGGAGATTCAGCGAACAATCTGATGCCGTGACAAGACGCCACGGCGGTGATTGCTCTCATCAAGAAGTCATTCGGTAGTCATGTTGATGTCAATTTCTCCATGAAGAAGAAGAGAGGAACGGAAGCCACGATGGAATTTGTCGTTCTCCAATTGTGTCAAGCCTTGATCACGTGCATCTTCTCCACTGGGCCTTCGACCATTGCCGTAACTTCAGATGATCAAGCTTCCGCCTCGACTGAACCACTATTGCCGCCAGCACACCTGTATATCCTTGGCGCAAGATGTCTTCACAAAGAGCCCTCCAGCAGACTGCTCGGCGCCGTATGTTTCAGCTAAGAAACTTGATCCGAGAGAAGTAACGAGAAGCTAACCTCGGTTCTGTTTCATCTAGTTGCCATTAAGCCGACCACTTCTCTAGCCACCTCTCGCTTCGTCTCCCCTGCTGCCTACCTCCTTCAAGTCCGGTATGCGCTCCTTCTTCGAACCTGCAAGTCCAGTCTGCCGACTATCGATTGCGTTGCAGACTCGAAGCATATATCACGAGTACCAGAGTATAAGGAGTTAATATAAACGACAGTAATGCTTCCGTAGCAGTGCCCAAGGCGAAGAGCACACCCAACGATGACGGTAAGAGAAGCAGCAGCAGTAGCATCATCATCATCACTTCAAGCTCATGATGACAACCAGCCATGCACATTCTCGTCGCCCAACGTCTACGCCGACCAGTAGCACCTCATCTCACGATCTACAAGCCTCAAATCACCTGGATCGGCTCCGGTCTCAACCGTGTCACCAGTATTATGCTGAGCGGTCCTCTTTACTTGTTCGCCATCGCATATCTTGCGGCTCCTGCACTGGGCTGGTCTCTCACATCGGCGACCCTGGCAGCTGGATTTGCCAAGTGGCCGGTCGTATTGAAGGTGTTCGCGAAGATGGTTGCAGCATTGCCATTCACGTATCACAGCATCAACGGATTGAGGCATTTGGCGTGGGACACTGGTAGCCAGTTGACTAATCAGCAGGTCATCAGGACAGGATGGGCGGCTGTGGGATTGACGGTGGTCAGCACACTGGCTCTTGCGCTGTTTGTGTAGATGGAAGATAGAGGGGGCTCATGGGCGTGTATGCAGTGCAGTATGTATTATGACAAGTGACAGCATTGAAATTCAGTCATTGTTCGAAAGCTTGGGTTAGCGAAGGCGCCTTCCACCCTGATACTGCGTGCGTCTACAGCACCTAGCGCCTGTAAACCATCTAAGCAGCATGAAAGGCCATAAGAATAAGCTTGTCCTGTGTTCTGTTGTGGTATGGTGCAATTCTCACTGCCTGATCGCAAAACTGACCGCCTGGACCCTGAGTCATGGTTGCTGAACCTCAATTGTTTCGACTTTCTTAAACCGTAATCTATAATCACACCACAACACCCTCAATGCTCTTCTCCAAGCACGGCGCAGTCGCCAGTGCGACATTGACTTCAGCTATATTCGCTCGTCCCACCAGACCTGTCATACTAGATGCCGCATGCGCACGACTACGTACCACACAACCACCAAGCACGATATCTGTCAGACATGCCTCCCACGGCACAGCAGGACGAGCGAATGGACCCAAGAATGGAGCTGGAAAGCGGTTAGGAGCCAAGAAGACTGGTGGTGAGTACAGTATACTCGCAAGAAGCACTTCCCACCCAAGCATCAAAAGATGTCCTCACACTCACCTACATTCCCCTCCCATCTGTCCATCATCAGCATCAACTAACCCTTCACCCTTCACCCCAGACGAATACGTCATCCCCGGCAACATCATCTTCCGCCAACGCGGCACACAGTGGCACGCCGGCGAGAACGTCGGCATCGGTCGCGACCACACAATCTTCAGCCTACACCACGGCTACGTCAAATACTACCGCAATCCACGCCTCGACCCGAAGAAACGGTACATTGGGGTGGTCTTCAACAAGACACAGACGCTCCCGACACCGATGAACGCTGCAAGGCGGAGACGGCTGGGCATGGTTGCGGTAGCGAGGCAGGGCGTTGATGTGGACTTTGAGGGGACGGATGCAGAGGCGGGCGTGTTCAGCCATGCACGCAGTACGGAGAGCGCTATCGCTGAGGCGGATGCGGATGGAGAGACAGATGCAGATGCTGCGCTCAAGCCCGTCACAGTCACTCAAACTCCTTCCTCACCGACCAAGCGCGTATCCCGCGACCTCAAGCGTCGCGCGCTCACTGGGCGCCTTGAGCCCTCCACACTCGCCATGACGGTCGGAAACCACTACAACTTCCGCGAGTCGAATTACCAGATTGGACGAGTGGCGGAGCGGGCGGGCGTGCAGTACAAGGAGTTTGAGAAGGGAGACCGGTTCTTAGCGTGGAGGAAGAAGGGGGCGAGGAAGGCGAGGAATGCGGAAAGGAGGAGTTTGGGGAGTAAGAAGGGGAGTAAGAGGGAGGGGAAGAGGTCGTAGACGTCGTGAGGTGGTGCTGACAGGTGGAGTGTGCGTTGTAACCGCCGACCAGATCATTGCATATCTGGCAAGGTAGACACGACAAGAAGGCAGTGTAATATAGCGCAGCCGCGTGAAGTGGTGTATGATTAACGTTTCCCTGCACAAGCTCTTTCACGCAGGCTTCCCCCGATTCGCCTCCCCACCCTTAACAGTCTTGACCTCCTCCGCAATAGCCGCACCCTTCAATCCCGGTAACGCAAATGACTCACTCCGCCCTCTTCCTTCCTTGATCTCCCCCTGCGTGAACCTCGCAATTAGCCTCGCGAATATATCCTGCTTTCCACCACCAAAGGCATCAGCTGCCGACGAAGACAGCGGTGCCGGCCGTCCCCACGTCAGCGCCCCAACCCACGGCTGCACGTTATAATGCAGCTCCAGCGACGCATTGCCGCGATTCGCTATCAGGCCTGTCGGATCGGTGATCTGGTATTTTGGACGTTGGCCGGAGAGGCGGAGGATGCCTGGGGCGATTGAGGAGGATGAAGTGCTGGATTTGATAGTCTTGGACTTAGATTTGGACGGGGCGGAGGAGGGGTAGGTGTAAGTGTTGTGGTGGGTGGGGGCTAGGGGGTGCGGGAGGATGGCGTCCCAGATTATGGCGGCGGAGGGGGGCGTAGACGTGCTGGTGGAGGAAGAGGGGTAGGAAGCGGTTATGTAGAGGAAGACTTGTTTGGTGTTCCAGGTGAAGAGGGGGTCGAGGTCTGGATGTGGTGTTAGTGCTGTTATTGGTAGGAAGTGGATGATATGCATTAATAGGACCGTGAAAACAGCAGAGGTGGTGTGGTGTAGTCGAGGGAAGATGCTCAACATACCGACGTCGAGATCGAACTTGATGTGTGCGTACTCTTCCTTCTTCTGGCTGTAGTAGTGCGGTCGACCCTTTACTCTATATGTCATGTCAGTAATCACGCTACCTATAACGACCTCATGCGTGGACATACACCTGTACGTTCCGTAGCTTCAAGCTTCCATCCTTCAGGTCTGCCACTGGTATCGACAGCAAGCTCACGATCGCGATTGCAAGCGCGACAAATGAAGCAACAGTGGTGAAGAAGCCAAAGACATTCTGCATGCGGTTGAGGGCGTTGTGCATGATGGCTAGGCGTGTGGAAGAGTAGTCTGATGGAATTCAACTGCGTCAAAGCGCACAGGCCTTACGTTACCTGTCACAATCAGCTACGAGAACCTTCTGAGTCTGAGAGGCTGAAATGACAATAGAGCTGCGAATTGATCTCCACGTTTCACTCGCGTTTCCGGATGTACCTTATCTCCGCGCGATAGCCCATTGGAAAGAACGACCATCGAGTCAGGACCTTCACTCCTACATCTTGCTTCAAATCTGGAAACCCGTCCACGTCAGCATGAGTCGTCCCTCATTCTTCGTGTGTTCCCCAGTTCTCAGTTTGCTCAAGACTCAACTAACACCGGTGCCCGAACTAGATCGACACGGACCTTCCCTCTCGCGCATCGACCCCCTCCTCCTCCCGCCGCTCCTCCCTCTCCGAC
>Ga0058698_10000581_pt1 | contig 19677 bp, 17 predicted proteins | sample AgamicAsSfe_FD_67288 | JGI IMG/M metagenome (GOLD analysis project Ga0058698, IMG submission 67288) | Agave microbial communities from Guanajuato, Mexico - As.Sf.e | ecosystem: Host-associated > Plants > Phyllosphere > Phylloplane/Leaf | place: Guanajuato, Mexico | collected 2012-05-30
CGCCGAATCCCACCCATAAACCGCTCCACTAACAAACACCAACCCCGCGCCCACTCCCATCAACAAACTGACCGGGTTGCCAAAAACGACGCAACTGATCAGGAAACTGACTAATTTGCGCACATTTAGCACGACTGTGACTGTGACGGCGGTGGTATGCGCGGAAAGCCGATTCACGCCGGAGATGCAGGCGATTTGAGTTAGGGCGTTGAGTGCGAGCAGGGGGAGGGCTGAGGTCGGTGAAGAAGAGGCGGAAAGAGTGGTGCGGAGGGTGGAAAAGGAGGAGAGTAGTTGGGGAAGGGGAAAGGAGAGCGGCAGGATGGATGTTAGGTTGCTGAAGAGGTCGTGAATGGGTGAGGGAGGAGATGTTGCTGTAGTCGCATCTTGTGCCGCGCTCTTGCTGTCCGCATCCATCGATCGAACTCGTGCCCGAGCTCCGGGCATATTGCTCTCATGCGCGACCAGCCTCCTCCACTGCCCGAGTATCGTCGGGGCAAACGCGAGCGAGAAGACGAAGCCGAGAAGATGCGTGTAGAACAGAACTTCGCCCCAGTGCCTGCCATAGGTGTTGTAAGTAGATTCTGTTAGCACACCCATATAGGCGGAAATGAGCTGCGCAGTGAAGAGGAGGGCGAGGCCGATCGAGTAGGAGGTCGTGCTAGCTGTGCTGGTGGTGCCGGTGGAGGAGACGGAGAGATCGAGTTTCGCACCCTGGAGGAAGGAGATGAAGTGTTAGTTGAGACTTTGTGCGGCCTTGATACAGGTGATATGATGGGAAGAGGTATAACATACCTTACGACTAGCATCTGCCCACGCAGCCACAACCACGCCGACTGTCAACGCAGCCACACTCCCAACCTGTACTCTGCTATACCGCTTGCCCATCGTCCAGCCAACAGCCATTGTCTGCACACTGCCAAAGCTTCTTAAAATAATATGCATGGGCACAGAGATGTTGAAGGCAAAGGCCCAGTTGTTGAGCATGTTGACGCTGAAGAACATGAGAGATAGGAGGGCGAGACGGCTCAGTGGGATCTTGGGGCGTGCAAGGCCAAAGACTCCATTCTGTTTGACGGAGGAAGAAGAGCGGGATCGGAGCTGGGAGGGCAGGGCGAAGAGGGCGGTTAGGAGGAATTGGATGAGCGTGATGAGGAGGCCTGGGTTGTTGGTCAGTCGGTGCTCTTTGTGTGCTTCAATAAGGAAGGTGGCTACCTGTGTTGGGCTCATATCTGTGTCTGTTAGTGCTCTGTCGATAGCATCGCGCGAATGATCACGTACTTGACGATAGCTTCAAGGGTGAAGACCTTTGTTTACACGATCAGCACGAATACTCATGCCACGGCAGTAGCCCGGAATGCTCACATTGGAGCAGCAGCCGCCAAAGATGAGACCGAAAGCCGTATTCAGTCCCGACATGGCTGTAGAGTCGCAGAAGTGCAGGAGGCAACAGGGCTGATTACTCGTGGTGACATTGAGGCACACTGGACTATTTACTCAAATGACGATGTCGTGCGGCGGAATCACATCCGGCACTGGGAGCGCATGCTATTATTGGTTCTGTATTGTTACTTATTCTCTATGCTTCGCTGTTTCTTGGGATGCCCACAGCAACGTGCTCGTTCGGCACTACCGTCAGAAGACCTCATGGGCTGCCTGGGATGTCTTTCAGTGTCATTACTGCAGTTGTGGCTCCACCAGTCGAAAAACCTTCTAACATTCCTCCACTATCATAGTGCAGAAAAGACGAAAAGCTGTACATCATTAGCATGATCGTCGAGTAATCAAATGAATGAAGTATACTTACGTTGTTGGTTGCAGCGATGGCAATGCTGTCCTCGAACGGATGCCAGCTCATGTGCAGAATCTTCTTGTTGAAGTCGATCTGGTCCGCATCTGTCTCCTTCCTCATTCGTGCGCCGGTGGCGGCTGGGCTTCCTGCTCTCGATGATCCCTTCTTGCCTCCGTTGGCGTTCATCGGAGTTGGAACGCCCACCTTCTTCGCCTTGAACGCTGACTTGTCGGCTTGCAGGACGACCTCGGTGTTCTGCTCGGCGGCTGTAGGATAGATCATGAAGTTGTTGTTGTAGCTTCCAGTCATGACATTCTTAGCATCACCAGAGAAGACGACCTCGAACTTGTCGAAGATGCTGTCGTTCTCATATGTGTCGCATAATCGTGGTCGGAGGTGCTCGTGAATGGGAATTGTCTTGATGGGTTTGTTCTCCATTGCAACATCCCAGATCTTGACTGTAAGGTAATCTCTTGACAGGATATGCCTTCCATCGTTGGAGAATCGGACGTCCGAGATGGAGGAGATGATCTCGGAAAAGAATGAACGTGATGATGGGTCTTCCTCTTGCTCAAATTCTGTGGTATTGGTCAGTATAGGACATTAGGAGATCCGCCCTTCTTCACATACGCTTAGCATGCTGATCGCATAGTGCGCTCTCACGCATGTCCGCCAGCTTGATTGTGCCCTTCGAGCTTGCGTACATGAACACATTGCAGCTCTTGGGATGAAATTCTGCGGCGGTGATCACTTCCGTTAGTTCTTCCATGTTGGTCGGCTTGATATCCACGATGTTGAAGCTCTCATTTTGTATGTTCAAGTTCCATAAGTTTATTCGCAGGTCGTCGGAGCTGATGAATGTCTCTCCATCACTGTTCACTGATATACTGTTGATGTGGTAGGCATGGGCGTTGGCGTAGGTCTTGCGTGGCACCGCCGCGACGACTGTATCGTGATGCGTCAGGCGAGGCATCTTCAGATCTGCTATGCTCCGGAAGTGCGGGCTGCTTGGGTTCCGGACTGGTGCTCCACCTCCATTGACAGCGCCGGCAGGGGTCAATTCTTGTGTTTGGTTGTTCTCAGCGACGACCTTCAACGACTTCTCGAAGACCTTCCATAGCTTGATCGTCTTGTCATTGGTCGAAAGTAGGTAGTGTGAGGCATTCTGTCGCTTGCACCATTTTATCTTGTTGATCTTCTCTTCAATTTCCAAGGATTTTAGATAGTCAAATTCGGGCTCGTGTGATTGGAACTCGGTGTGGAATTTATACTCGCAGGTTTTCTTCTTCTAGCAGTCAGTGACTGCGTGGGACAAAGTACCAATACGTGGACAACAAGCGTACCCCTTCATTGCGCTCGAAGAGCACTACTCGTCCACCTTTGTCTCCTGTTGCGAGATAGTTTCCTGTCTGGTCGAACTCGACTGTGGATATGATGTCGGCTGTGAAGACCCAAGTCAGCATCGTCCTCTTCATGCATTGCAGAGCTGATGAATTAGCTTTACCTTCTGTAATATCTTCCACGTCGCCCTTGTCACCAAAACATCTGTGAGAGTGCTGCGTTAGCCCTTGCGCGCTGTTCAATACATCAAGATTCGAGGCGGTGACGAGCTCCGACCAACTTCTGCTGTTCGGCCATGTACATGCTAGCAGCAAATGATATTTCTGATGCTTGAAGAAAATGTTCCTGATAATCTTGTCCTGAAAAGCTCAGATATGACATGCAGGAGACAGACACATTGCACAACTCCGAACGTGACTAGAGGAAGACATCAGGAGAGCTGCATACTGTGTGAACTTCCAAGTTGGAGTTGTTGAATCTGCTGCTTCCACCATTATGCCCAACTCCTCATGCAATGTTTAGTCCTAGCCTTGGTCGCACGCACGCAATCTCCAGATTTCCTGAAATAGCGCGATCGACTGCTCTTTGATGAGGATGAGACAGCTGACTCAATTGTATCTCCAAGTGATGGTGTCGAGATATAAGGTCGGAGTGATGGAGTTTAGGTGTGTCTCGTGGGGCTTTTTGGAACCCGACTCGAGAGGGGCTCAATCGGGTGTGACTGGAATTACGGCGACCAGCGACGATTTGGTGACCACAAGTTCCTCAGAAGCTGCACCACCGGTGTCTTTGTTCCAAGTAGACGGGAGAAAGACCTGTAGGGAGACGTGTATGAAGACGAGATCGAAGTTTAGATTTCTAGGTTCGAGACTTGATGATGAGAAGACGAGCACGAGAGGGTCCGTGATTTGGTACGATGACGGCAGGCAAAACGCAGGAACGCAAAAAGCACAATCGGGACACAAGGCCGAGCTGAATACGGCACATTCCCGTCCTTGTCTATTACGGTGTTACGGTATAAGCCTTGGGTTTAAAGAGCAAAGATGATCGCTTCACTTGGGCTGCGTGCACACAATTGCTAAGGTCTGTATATTGGACGGTGAGCTGTCCCACCACCACCACCACAATAGGGCACGCTTGATTGAGAGGTCTGGTAGCGCAATAAGTAAAAACAGAAATGAATATCTCTATAGTCCTTGCCTAAACTCCTCACCAAGATGCTGTTGACGTTCGGGTATCACAGATATGCGCAATGCAGTCGTCCTATCAATCCAAATGCAATCCCAACCAAAATTCCACCCTCAATGCAGCACTGCTCGCCACCGCTACAGATCGATCATAGGCAAGACTGCCAACTCAGTCTCGACCAAACGTACAAACTCGTCGTGCTCGATTCCGGTAGCCCTTGCCAGGCGATACATACTCTTCATCTGCATTGACAAGTGGTTCTTGACCGCAAAACCGGCGGACGAGGCTTCCGTTTCCAGGTGATCAACGTTGGATTGACCTGAGGCAGGCCTAGTAGGTGATGGGGAGTGGATCCGGTCGTGAGTGGCAGCAGTGGTAATAGGGATATCCTCGTCATGTGCTGGGCGGCGTAATGGTTGAGCTTGCTCACTCTCACGACGAGCACTATCTTCTCGACTCGGTTCGTGATGTTTGAATGAGGATTCCACCCCGGCAGCGTCCTCTTCTTCATCAGGATCATGACCATCCAGTGCCGGTTGCACCTCGTCTGCGTAGCGATCAAAGTAGTCTGCTTCTGCCGTGCTATTTTTTCGCTGGCGATCGGCCGCTGCCGAAGCTGGTGCTGGCGATCGCCTGGGTGCTGGTGTTCTCGTGGCAGGTGTGCGGTCATACGACGCCCAGTAGTCATCGTCGTCTTCCTCGGCCTCTTTGCTCGTAGCAGTCGTGGCAGATCCTAGTTCCTCACTACTCCCCGCAGTCATTGTCGCTTCTGCTGCCTCTTCCGCTAAGATCATGCTGTTGTACCATTGCTCTTGCGATTCCTCCTCGAACGGCCTCACCTCTGCCACTCTCCAACCATTCTTTGCCTCCACACCTTCGCCTGGTTCGAGGCCGACAGTGCCGGTATCGTTCTCACACCATACCCAGATGACTGTAATGTCATGCTCTTGCACATCGCACTTTCCCTGCAGCGTTTCGGTATCTAGTCGCCGATAAGTGACCTTGCTATCCTCAAGTTCAAGCTCTCCAGAAACAGGATGGGGTTCCAGCTGAAGAGCACCAACAATCTCGATCAGACGAGCAGCTCTCTCAGGAGACCATGTGAGGAGGTTTAGCCAGTTCGCAGCCTCAGATCGCTGGCTTGGAGGAAGGTGTTGCTCGGTGTTCCTGGTGTTGGATGTGAAGAGGTGTACTCGCTGGCGGAGAATAGGTGATAATAGTGGTAGGAAAGCCGCCGGCGGACGTGGGCCGAGGAAGGCCGAGGGCAGGCAGGCGAGTAGTGGTAAGAGAAGCTCTCGGGTATCTGGTGATACAATGTGCATAGTGGTGGTTGCAATGTAAGACTGAAATTTGTTGGGCAGAGTCCCGAGATATCAATCTTCAAGTGCTCTTTACTAGTAAGGTCCGGATCTTGCAGAGGGGACGGTTCTGGAATCCGAGAGGGAGGCCAGGCCGACTATGAAGTGTGTCCTAGCATCATCTCATGTTCCGGACGAGAGGATATGGAGACCCCACATCGCTGTGAAACGGCCCTGGGGGGAGGCCGGCGGGATGCTGCATGACTCCCGAGATTCGTACGAGTATATCAAGCTACCAGCACCGCTCGTCAAAGACGAAACTCTGGCATGTTTCTGATTGTGGAGAGGAGGTGGAAGCGGCCCACGGCATATAGCATGCTGAGCTGATGCTTTCCACTTTGATCTGACCCCAGATCTAGGCTAGCCTTACACGTCACGTGCTTGCTTCAGGAATGAATGCTCGGACATCCTGTTTCTGGCCTCATCAACCTAGATCCTTATCAGTCATTGCTGCCGTGTATTGCTATTCATATCGATCGTGAAGTGACTCGAAGTGTGGTTGGCTAACTTGCTTCAGCCACAAGATTATACAGATTCGGAACATTCGAGTTGCTGGCCAGGGTAGTTCTCAGTCCAGCTCCTTGCTGTCTTGCCACTCGTTTAGACAGCTTGTAACTGGGCAGGAGCGCAGAGCCCCAGTAGCATGGCCTTTCTGAGCAGCAGTCTACGAGCTGGCACTTTTGCAGCTCATTCCGAGGACGAAGACGATGTTTATGATGTGGTCACATCAGAGGAGGACTCGGAAGAGGAGCTGGCAGAAAGTGGCACCAAACTGAAACAGAAGAGGAAAAGCCCACCGAGACCTGCAACGGATAAGCGTGGTTTTGAAGTGGAAGAGGACGACAACAATGATTCTGATGGTTCCCTCAGCAGAGATAGACTACGCAAGACTGTGTTCCATGATCCGGTTGCAGAAAAGCAGATGAGCCAGATTGAAGCTAAACTGTTCTTTCAACGACACCAGCAAGAAAGTGGAGCTGACCCGAGTAGTCCACTTCTACGCTCGAGGACTGTTTCTGGGCACCATGAAGGCGATTCCATGTATAGGAGCTCAACCCTATCCAGGCCACAAAACGGATCGTCGTCAAGTTCTGCTCTCGCGGGCAGTGCTCATGCGCACGACAACGTCGCTCCAATGACTACAGCAAAACAGACTAGCAGATTGACCGAAGCAGATCTTGCAGCCAGACAGCACAACCTTCATCCTGGACTTCCGCACGAGGACAAGGGACCTCTGATTGCTGAGCTTGGTCTCCATGGTGCTGGTGCTGGAGTCGGCGTTGGAACTGCAGGGGGTTTCGCAGCAGGCGATGCTGTCGTGAATGATGAGCTTTGTGAGATATATGATAATATCTCAACTATACTCGATAGTCGTCACAAATATATACAGCTGTCATTGCAAGGTCCAACAGACAACCCAAAGGATGATCCAAACTGGAACATATATCCGGCTCCGCCTGAGAATGTGTGGGATCCTGAGAAGCACGCTCGAAGGGCTTGGAATGATGATGGCGAGATGACAGCTTCAATATCAGGTCGAACTCGAAAGCTCGGTCGCGATATTGGAGCAGATTTCGATATGAATGATCTGCTACCACTGCCGGACAAGAGTGAAATGGTTTTCAAGATAGATGACTTTGGGGTGTTCCAAGTGTACGAGACAGCAAAGGCAGCTGAGACAGCCTCGCCGATAGTCCATGTCCCGAGTTTGAGAGAATACTTCATTGACCTAAAAGCGATCGTTCGAGCTGCAACTGATCCACCAAGCAAAAGTTTCGCCTACCGACGTCTGCAGTATCTCGAAGGTAAATTTGCTCTGTACGCTCTGCTCAACGAATACCAAGAAATGGCAGATTGCAAACGAGTGCCGCATAGAGATTTCTACAACGTCCGGAAGGTCGATACTCACGTTCATCATTCTGCATGCATGAATCAGAAGCATCTATTGCGCTTCATCAAGTCGAAGATGAAGAAATTCCCGGATGAAGAAGTGATTGTGCGAGATGGTGAAGTATTGACGCTACGAGAGGTATTTGAAAGTATCAACCTGACTGCATATGACCTGAGTATTGACACATTGGATATGCATGTATGAAACTCTCTCACCGTGGTATAGTACGTGTTCTTACAATTTGACAGGCTCATCAAGGTACACGTCATCGATTCGACAAGTTCAATCTCAAATACAACCCAATAGGCTCTTCTCGCCTAAGAGAGATATTCATGAAGACCGACAACCATATTCAAGGTCGTTATCTCGCCGACGTCACGAAGGAAGTGATCACTGATCTTGAGTCATCCAAGTATTCGATGGTGGAGTGGCGAATATCCATCTACGGAAGATCAATGGCTGAATGGGACAAGCTTGCTGCCTGGGTCGTAGACAACAAGCTCTACTCGCACAATGTTCGCTGGCTCATACAAGTCCCCAGACTGTACAATGTGTACAAAGCACGCGAGGGAATGGCCAACTTTCAACAAATCATTGTGAACCTCTTCCAGCCACTCTTCGAAGTCACGAAAGATCCTTCCAGCCATCCGAAACTTCACATATTCCTACAGCGTGTGATCGGATTAGATACTGTCGACGACGAAAGCAGAGCGGAGGAGAAGAACTTCAGGAAATTTCCACGCGCAAGAGATTGGGAGTTTCCCGAAGAACCACCTTACAGCTATTGGCTATATTATCTCTTCGCGAACATTGCATCACTGAATGTCGCGCGGAAGCAGCGCGGTTTCAATACCTTTCTTCTTCGACCACACTGCGGAGAGGCTGGTGATCCGAATCATTTGGCAGCAGCTATCTTGTGCTGTCATAGCATCAGCCATGGCGTCCTTCTACGTAAGATACCAATGCTTCAATACGTCTTCTACTTGGAACAAATTGGAATCGCCATGTCTCCACTCAGCAATAACGCTCTATTCATATCCTACGACCGCAATCCTTTCCTATCATACTTCAAGCGTGGCCTCAATGTCTCCATATCAACAGATGACCCTCTCCAGTTTGCTTTTACAAAAGAGCCACTCATGGAGGAGTACAGTGTAGCAGCGCACGTCCTCCGCTTGAGCTCGGTCGACATGTGTGAATTGGCCAAGAACTCTGTACTACAATCGGGTTTTGAGCAAGATCTCAAGAAGAGATGGTTGGGACCCAAGTGTCACCTTCCTGGAGTCGCAGGCAATGATGCCACGAAATCGAATGTTCCCGACATAAGGGAAGGGTTTCGGCACGAGACTCTGCTTGCAGAGCTGGCAATGATTGATCGGTACAAAGTACCCAAGCCCGATACGCAGCAGGTCCCCTCCTCGAATCCCGTGCCTCCCAATGGCCGAATGTCACAACTATCACCTACACACTCCTCTTCTGCTGCGATGATGACCAGCACTTCTACCGCGGAACCACTTGAAAAGGATCAGTCGCAAAGCATCATCTTTCCAGAGCTACCAGGCGCAGCTTTGCCCCCAGACATGACAGGTGTCCGTCCGATACGATCTCAACCCAGTGTACACTTCGACCAAGACCCGCTGAGCAGCCCGCCCGCTGGAGCGTCATCATTGCAAAGCGTCAGAACCTGGCCCGCTGCAGTCACAGAGGTTGGCGGGGTCAGTCCTGTCGTTTCTGGTACCTCTAGCTTCTCTATGGATGGCAGTGAGCCAAGACTGGTACCTGGCATGATAAGTCACGCAGCGAGGTCCCGCAGGCGGAGCAGTGTTGCAGGCTTGACTATCAGGGCGTCGAATAGTACGATTGGCTCGACTGTGGACCAAGTTCCGGAGTGATGATCAGAGGTTGTGACCATAGCTGACATGAGCCACCTTGTATGCCCATAATGTCTTCATTTAGACTCCTGGTGTCACGGGACGCAGAGCGCAGAGCGAATGGTCACTGCCTGTAAACAATACATCAGAGGAGGTCTGCACTCAAGCACACCCTGCCCCACAGTTCTCTCTGTCGCCCCCAACCGCTCTGAAACCTGTGATTCGGCTTACAACATTGAGAACCAGACTGTGCCATCACGTCTCAAGATACCGCGGACAATCCATTGGTCTGGTACGTCAAGGCCACTTTTGCTGTCGAGGTATTGTTCTGTCTTACATTGCCGTTATTTCTGCTTACTGAGCTAAGACTACATTCGTGGAATGTTATTACGCTTCCTCCCAATGTGGAGTGCGAAAGCGCGAGAAGGCGCAGGCAAGTACAGTTAGCTGGGGGCTGACTATGCTGTAAGATTGAATGTGACGTGGAGTGCATGGTGTATAAGATGCTTGGCTCATTGCTGTGCTCGTTTCGTTTGGTATATACTGGTTGTGATATCGAGCTTGCAGAAGTTGCAGTAATAGTCATACCATCCTTAGTTCGTGACAGCCAAGCTGTGCATTATCATCGCCACCATCATATCAGGCGTCACTACTTTGAACCGCAAGAAGTCCATCATGACGCTCATCACCACCAACTCCTTGTCATCCTCGCCAAGCACATCCACCTCCTCCATCACCACTGATGGGGAAAACACCGAGATGGACGAGGACTACGACATCATCATGTCCATCTCTCTGACTCCCTACCGCGATGATCAAGCTAGTGACTATCTCAGTTCCACCTACACCCGCGCCAACAAAGTCACGCTGTCCTCATCGGCACTGGACTTCCACATCGCTCATGGTCCTTACAGCATCTATTTGGAGTGTCCCGAGTGGATCAGGATGGGCCCAAGTCGTCAATCCACCAAACAAGCTGACCTTCAGCACGCAAAGCCAAGACAACCTGCCACACTATCCGGTTCGCCGCTCATGTCCGAGCAGACATCCGATTGGGCAGCAGCAGCAGCATCCGGTAGCAAATGGTCACCATTTCCAACGCCTGCATCCTCTCCATCGAGCACGCACCCACCCTCTCTCCCCACCACAAACTCCAAGCTGGCATTTCCGCAGAAACCCAATTGCACCTGCTGGCGCTGCAATAACGCTGGTCCTGGAGATCCTAGAGCTCCCGCCGCGCAGCCCGCCTCTGCCGCCGCACCTCCTCAGGTCGCGGCAATCAGCCCGCCCATGATGTACGAGCAGGCGCTCGAGGAGTACGATCATGACCATAAAGATAGAGGTGGTTTCCTCCTCATTGCCAAGCCTGTCGCAGTTGCGAGGGAGGCAGAGACAGGGGCGACTGCTAGGCTCTCATACGCGCCACCAAGAAGCTATGGAGAAGCGCAGGACGCGCATGTGAGATCGCTGTCTGGAACGAGCTCAGACAGGGTGTCTTGTGCACCACCGAGCAGCTTTGAAGAAGCGCAGGAGGACTTCCAGCACGATGCATCGGGGTCTGGGTACGGCACGCCCGCGCTTTCCTGTGTACCTCCGGCTAGCTACGTGGAGGCGCAGGAGGACTATCATCACGATGGAACAGCCGATGATGCGAATGTGGACGGAGCCAAATCGACGCACAAACTGGTGTACGTCAAGAAAGCAGGATGTGCATGTTGGTACTGTGGCGGTTCCAACGTCGCGTCAGCACAATACACACCCAACTCGAGCGCTCCCTACATACCACCCACCAGCCACGTCGACGAAGCGCAAGAGAACTACCGCCTCAACGCGTCCACTGACTATAGGAATGCGGCTGCGGTCGCAACTGAGAAAGAGACCAAGGCAGCACGGCGGCAGAATCATACACTCACAAAAGAAGAAGAACATGCATGCAGGTATTGTGGCGAGGTGCCTCGGAGTGATAGGAAGGGCGGCGAGGAAACGGAGCAGAATGAGCCGGGGTGTGTCGCGTACCGTAGAAGGAGCACGACGCGCTTTTGAGGAGGAGGAAGCCGTGTCGGGATCTGATCGCTCAAATGGAGATTGCTGGGAAGGGAGGAGGCTGGAAGCCAAGGCAGTCATCGAATGAGAGACGGGCAACAAATCATCTCGTTATCACGATCGCATTTGAGGAATGATTGAAACAGCCTTTAAACCTGCTTTGCTTCGGGGTCCTGAAAGAGTTCAATCGCATGTCGTAAGTGTCATAAGTAGGCATCTTGTACTTCTCGTCCTCAGCCCAAACGCAACTATCGCTTGCCAGATCCGCTTAGCAATTTAATTGACGCGCCTGCGTCTCCACCATGTGGCCTTCTCATCTTCTCACCATGTCCCGAAAGCTACCTCCATACCTCCTCCTGGCGCTTCCCATCATTTCTCCTCTTCCTCGTTCCTCTAACAACAGTCCTCACAACACATGCAACACTCAAGACAAGTGTCGCATCCCTCCTCCGCGACAAAGCAGCAGCACAAAGCCGCCAAGATACCCGAACAGCATCCTCCTCCACCCGAACGGCGCTGCTGCTGCACGACGACCTGTTGTGGGGGCTGTTGGTACTGCATTTGGCCTTGGGGCGGGTAGTAGCCTTGCTGGGGCGGATAGCCTTGTTGTTGAGGTGGGTAGAATTGGGGTTGGTTGCCGTAGCTGGAAGATATGTTTTAGCGGCGAGTCATAGGTGCGAAAGCGCGACGGGAGCAGAAGGTGTGCGAGTCTTGGTGTGGTTGGGAGGAGATGAGAGCTTACGCCTGAGGTGGGTATTGAGGCTGTTGATTGCCGTAGTAGCCTTGGTTCGACATGGTTCAAGACGAAATCAGGTGTAGACGGATGTGGTGTCTATGTCAGAGCGTGTCAGTCGTTCGAAGCTCTTCTTCTCGATGCGCTGATGTCGTTGGCGCTTACGTGAGAGAGCGGTCAGATTGTGTGTGATGCGACTGTTAAACGCTTGATGTATGAAGCAATGCGCAAGCGACGACGATAGCGAGCAGATCAAGGTTGAGGGTAAGAGGGTGTAGTGTTGGTGGATGAGAATGGAGAGCGCAAAGGTTGAGTGAGACAAAGTCGGTGGTTGATGCTTGGCAAGAAGGCTAATCGAGAGATGCGCTGAAGAGTGAACGTGATTCGTTGTTACATCACACTAAATACTGTAGCTAAGCCTCACTCTTTGTTACGTCGTTCGCCACTCCTCTTCTGTCGATATTCTCTACACACTTGTAGGTAGCCTGCTCAATTGTCTATTGTGTTATGCTCACACCTGCTCAGCCTCGATAAATCGCAACGAGGTGGAAATCTAGTTCGAATGTGAAACGCAGGGCTGGCCCATCAGCTAAGCCTCAGGAAATAACGCAATAGATACGTGACGAAATAGCTCTCCCAAATCTACCTGATACCTCACCCTTTCCTCGCACAACCCACCAACACCGTCCACGCCGCCATCGCCTCACTCTCACGCCCACTTCCACATTCCCGTGCCTCGTCCAGCGCATCGCCCATTCTCGACGCAAACCCGAACGCAACCCTTTCTTGCTCCTCATCGAATCTCCTCATCCATCTCTCCCAGTCTATACTCCCAACCATGCCCGTCATATCCACAACTCCGCCTGCCTTCGCGCCACACAGCGGTAACGCAAGTCGCATGCGCTTGATATCCACGAACCCTGCTCGGCGCAACCTCGATAGGAAATGTCTCGTCGGCTTGGCATCGTAGCCTGCTGCATTTAGGGCGTGGGCGAAGTCGCCTGCTAGCATGTCGAGTGACGTGCCAGTTGCTGCTGTGAGGGAGGCGTCCATGAGAGAGAAGTGGAGGATCCCTCCTGGTGTGAGGACGCGCGTGATCTCTGCCAAGGTGGCGTCGTAATCGTTCCTGTCGGTACCGTGTGCTCTGGCTGTTCTGAGCAGCATATGCAGTGTTCGTGCTGACACTACGTCAAATGTACCGTCCGGGAAGGGTAGCGTCCATGTGTTCGGGGTTGTGACGACCCGGTGATTCGAAGGGCCGCGATGTGTCATCCAGTCTGCTCTGTTCATGCCTGTTTTTGACGCCACGACTGTGGTGTAAACCTTTGCTTGCCTGTGATTGATAGCAACTGCCCAGCCGAACCCTGCACAAGCTTGACCTGCGAGAACGAGCATCCGCGGCTTGCTGCCTTTCTTGCGTGTTTGTCTCAATCGCTTCACAGCTGCAATTGGGAGCAAGCTTCCGCCAGAAAGGTACTCGAGGGCTTGGAGGTACCAAAACGATGGTTCTAGCTGCTCAAGCATGTTTCGCTCTTTGTCGACACGCTGGATACGCTCCCGCTTCTTTGCTAGGACGCCGTCGTCGGGTGAAACGGGGAGATGACCGGTGGGAATATGGCTGAAGAATTCCGTCTTTGGACGGATTGTGGCTTTCATGGTAAAGATGCCGTTCAGACTTGCTAGATGGGCTGCAGGGAGGTAGAGACGGCGGTTCTGTACGGCTTCTGCACGAACTTTCTGCAGGAGGACAGGGTCGAGGTCGCGGGCACGGCTGAAGAGGTGCTGGAATGCGTCGTAGGCTAGTTGCTCGCTTTTCGTGGGTAATTCAATGGGCAACTCGATTGGCACTGCTGTAATAGGTGTCTTCGACTCAGGCTCGACGGATGGTATTGTCGGCTCCTGTTCACTCGGACTAACTATGTCGACCACAGCTGCCAGATCTTCCAATGTGCACTCACTGGTAAGCTCGTCGACTACTACCAAGGACAGTACGCGCTTCTGCAGCCAGGTTTCTTGCATCTGGATCCATGTCTTGGTTCTATCGAGGTTGACTTGGCCGTCGTTTAGTAGCTTGGGTTGATAGTTCTCGTCGTACTCTACTGCTGGTGGCTCGTAGTTCAGGTCATTTTCGTCATTGATTGTTTCGGAGTTTGTCGTCATTGTAGGTAAAGTGAGCGGAGCGCTCGCTTCCAACTCGACCCGACCGTCCTGCTTTCGCCGCCAAGGGACGTCATAGAATTCTTCTGCTACAGCAGTAGTTGATGAGACGTGTCGAAGAGAGAAACGCCAGACTTGCTGGGCATCGGCGTCGAGAGAGGCGAAGAAGACGTCTGGAGACGGGACAGTTACCGCAGAAAACGGCTCTGTAGTTTCTCGTCGAGCATTGCCTACACGTTGCAACACATCAAGTTGGATGCCCAAACCTCTTTCCGCCATGTCCGTGCTCAGACATGCGCTATGGTCAAGGTCCTCCGGCTCGTGTGACATATGTTTCAGCACGTCCGAAGCCTCGGCATCCAGCAGTATAGGTACACTCCAGCTGCCTTCGTCGTCCTCGATCGGCGTTGAAGGACAAAGTCCACTTCCCACCTCTACGGTCGTGCAAGTACTGTCCAGTGAGGGTGTCAGACTTTTCTTGCCAGCAGAGTAGCCACCATTGCTCAAGCTTGCGAGAATGTCCGAAGAAAGAGGCGTTGGTGGAGGCTGCAGTAGATATGTAGCATACTCAAGCTCAGGCTCGATAGAAGAGCGAGGAACAATCAGTGACAGAGGTTGAGACCGTTTGTTGTTTGCCTGCTCCTCCAGGGTTCGCTTGATCGATGGTGATATCTTGATAGGTATGAATTCGTCTCCCTCATTGGTACTGTCCCAGTCGGCAGCCTCGAGGTATGTCATGTTAGAGCCGTCGCTGTCTCTGATGTACGAAGTCCTTCTTGACTCCATCAGTGGTCGATTTGGGAAGAGAGTGTTAGCTTTGTGGTACCGAGCGTGCTTGCTCTCGACCATGTTGGCTTTGGGCGTAGGTTCATCGTCCTCGATATCACTATCATCGGACACAAACATGGGTGTGGGAGCTCGTTGTGATTGTGGGAAGGTAGGTTGTTTCTTGAAGGACGAAGTGCCATCATGCCTGCTGAGTCTCCGCACCAGCAGAGACTTGCCGTTATGCTTGTGGTTGACAGGCGTCATGATGACGATCGGGAAAATAGACGAGGTAGCAAGAAAATCGAGAAATACTGGAAAAGAAAGGTGAGACACGAATAGGATCTGACCAGCAGATACGAAACAGAATAAAGTCTGCTCAACAGACTGGTTTGCGGAGGTTTGAGAAGTGTTTCATTCGGAAAGCTGCGAAGAACATGAAAGTTCGAGTTACATATGCATGCAAGCGCCCGGGATCGCCAGCGGTGAAGTAACTGAAGGTGACACAGAGGCAACCGCCGAGCCAGCACACTAGCTCCAAACATGAGACACATCCGCATGTAATTATTGGTCACGCACGCAATAGGCTTGACTACTGTCGCACAAGCACCGCGGTTCCCTTATACTGCTTGAAAGTCACGATAAGGACTCAAGACGGTGATGGGAATGCCGTGAAGTTCACGTTTGCGTTGTGAAAACCACGCTAGGCCCGAATAGGCGAAGGATCAGTTTCAATTCGAGACTCCAGGTGTTTTGACAGAAGATGGACTATCGCAGTATTGGAAGTCATTGCTAGTAGGCCATGTTCATGACACACAAGACCCCAGCGACCGTGAAATCTGCGCAGGTCTGTAGGGTTTCATCTCGAAACACTTGGCAATGATAGCTCCAGACTGAAGGACAAAGAAAAATGTGATCACTCAAACATCGTCCAGCGAGTAGAGCGTGTAGTGAGAAATGGACAATGTCAAGAATGTGAATTCATACTCTGTCTCACGATGGTGGACAGGAGCTTTTCAAAAGTCCAGTTTCATCTTCCTCTGTCCTCAGCATCCTTTCCTCTTCTCTATACCATAAAGAGTCCAGATCTAGGCAGACATTCCTGACCAGGCTTTGGAGACATTTGACTCCGGCATCAGTAACGAACCCTCACAGCTCCCGCAGCGTCATCTTCATCCCTACCTCCAAAAATGTTCGACGATTCTCGACCAGGCTATCTGTCGCTGATGGGCACGATCAGAGGAACCATTGCGACAATCGACGAAGTCACGATCACGAAAACCTTCCTACCACTGTCGTGCTCGTGCTTATGGAGGTCGCTAAGCTCATGAACCACCGCCGATCATTGCGGACAATCCTTCTCCTAGCTGTGCAGCTGTTGATGATTCGTCTGTGCATACTACACCGCGACTGCCAGATAGCAATGATCCTGAATGCAATGTGGGAGATCAACTTGATCTCTCAAATACTAGCCGACAATGCTCGCGTGTCACACCAACTCACAGACTCAAATAGGCAGAACCAGAGGCTTGAGAAGGACAACCGAACTATGATGTCCCTCCTCGACGAAACGTTGTCGACTTCGGAAGCAAGCTTGCAAAGTGACGAAGTTCGCGAACGTACGAGCGTGTCAGCAGATGGCCAAGACTCAAGCGCCGAGATAGTAGCAGCATCGGCTCGCGCTGTCCAAGAAGCCCAGGATTCTCGGGGAAGGCTGGAGGAGCGATTGTGCATCTGTTGTCTCGATGAAGATCGGAGTGCGATATTCGAATGCGGTCATCTGACAACGTGCATGGCTTGCACTCAGAATTTGCCTGTTCCAGCAGGGCATGTTCGGAAGCGTTGTCCAGTCTGCCGAGCGCCAGGAACCGCGCGGAAGGTATTCTATGCCTAAGTTGTTGAGCCATCACAGCAAGTGAGTATCATTTGGGAACGATGGGCGTATGCTGACAATTGTTGACCATTTAGACAGGCAAGCTAGGATGTTGGGAGTTAGTGACGTGCTTGGCTCATATGCATTGCAGAAACACGAAGATGGACATGCTCCGGGACTTATGCATCCTGGAGGGCATTCAGAGGACCACTGGAGAAAAGACAACCATCCGAGCGATGCCTCCACAAGCTCTGGCTCTTCAGCCTAACCTGGGTCTCCTACAACTTTGGGGTGAAGGTCTTGTGCGACATGTTCTTGTCGAATTCGCCGGGACTGGCCACGTATCTGAAGTAGGTCATTGCCCAACCAGATAAGTATGCTGACCTGTATGCCTGTATAGTCAAAGTCATCATAGGGCAATCACGGGACCAGCATAACGATTCTACTCCCGATTGCTTGATTGACTGCCAGATGAAGAAGGACAAGGTATGAGGAGAGGACGCAAAGCTGTAAGTGCAAATGCGATGTTGAAGACACTGGTCGGTAAGGTCTACATAGTCTGCAGGGCCGGCATATCAGAGATAGCTCTACATAGTTCCTTCTATATTCCATAAGGTGTCTGGTAGTACGGCACGCGTTCATTTAGTATTCTCGTCGGCGTGCCTTCACCTCAGCTTTCACCCGATTCTGTTGTGGCAGGTCCAGCCGACAGATCGCGTACAACGTCCAAGTGCATCATCATCGCATAGAGACAACAGAAGTTGGCACGGACTCTTCTACCAGCAAATCAACACTATGTCGACACTCGGAGAAGACTTGCTGAATATCGTCAACAGGCTACAGGACCTCGTCTTCAACACTATTGGCAACGATTCCCTAGACCTACCACAAATTGTACGTTTGCAACAGAATGCTCCGTAGAAAACTTGGTTGTTGCTGCACTCAAAGCTAACAAGGTTTCCGCGAACAGGTCGTCGTCGGATCACAATCGTCTGGAAAATCATCTGTACTTGAGAACATTGTCGGGAGAGACTTCCTACCAAGAGGCAGCGGCATTGTAACACGTCGACCCCTCATTCTTCAGCTCATCAATGTGCCAAGTGAGCGCCAGGACAGACCAGAGGGTGATGAAGTACATGTGCCGCATACGCCGGCGAGTGTCGCAGGACAACAAGAATGGGCCGAGTTCCACCACCTGATGGGAAGGAGGTTCACAGACTTTCAAGACGTCAAGAGGGAGATTGAAAATGAGACTGCGAGAATAGCTGGAAACAACAAGGGCATCAACAGGCAGCCCATCAACCTCAAGATCTATTCTCCGCATGTACTCAGCTTGACGCTTGTCGATTTGCCAGGATTGACAAAGGTGATTGAAGTGCTGCATGAGCATAGTATGCATTAAGCTAATGTTTTCTTATAGGTTCCAATAGGTGATCAGCCAGGCGATATCGAACGACAGACACGAAATCTCATTCTCGAGTACATTGCGAAGCCTAACAGTATCATCCTTGCGGTGTCGCCCGCAAATGTGGATCTGGTCAACTCAGAAGCTCTCAAGCTTGCACGACAAGTCGATGGCCAAGGAAGAAGGACGATTGGCGTGCTCACGAAGGTCGATCTGATGGACCATGGCACCAATGCCATTGACATTTTGTCGGGTCGGGTCTACCCCTTGAAGCTTGGGTTTGTCGGTGTAGTCAATCGATCGCAGCAAGATATCAACGGCGCAAAACCACTAGAGGATGCACTTCAAGCTGAACAAGACTTCTTCAGACATCACCCTGCCTACCGGAACATGGCCACTCGTTGCGGAACACAATTCTTGGCCAAGACGCTAAACACGACATTAAAAGGACACATTCGGGAACGTTTACCAGACATCAAGGCTCGGTTGAACACACTTATGGGACAAACACAACAGGAACTCGCAAGCTACGGCGACGTAGCGTTCACAGGAGAGAACAAGGGAGCACTTATCCTGCAACTGATGACGCGCTTTGCCTCTTCATTCATTTCATCCATTGACGGCACATCCTCTGAGATCTCAACAAAAGAGCTTGGGGGCGGTGCACGCATCTACTACATCTTCAACTCTGTTTTTGGCAACTCCCTCGAGACTATTGACCCGAACTTGAATCTCTCCATCTTAGACATTCGGACGGCAATCAGGAACTCTACCGGACCGCGGCCCAGTCTGTTTGTGCCAGAACTGGCATTCGATCTCCTTGTGAAACCGCAGATCAAGCTGCTCGAGGTGCCTGGTCAGCGCTGTGTCGAGCTTGTCTACGAGGAGCTCATCAAGATCTGTCATACCTGCGGCTCTAACGAGCTCAGCCGCTACCCCAGACTACAAGGAAAGCTCATTGAGGTCGTGTCGAATCTCCTCCGCGAACGTCTTGGCCCCACATCTGGCTACGTCGAGTCACTCATTTCCATTCAACGCGCATATATCAACACCAACCACCCTAACTTTCTCGGCGCGGCTGCAGCAATGTCATCGGTAATGAATGACAGACAAGAGAAAGAGAAAAAGGTCGCCGCAGCGGCAGCAGCAGCAGCAGCAGAGAAGCTACGGCAAAGCAAACGAAGACAGGCCAATGGCGTCAATGGGCATGAGCTGGATGACGTAGAGGAGGCAGAAGCTCCATCTTCGCGCGCGGACAGACTA
>Ga0058698_10000582_pt1 | contig 19638 bp, 18 predicted proteins | sample AgamicAsSfe_FD_67288 | JGI IMG/M metagenome (GOLD analysis project Ga0058698, IMG submission 67288) | Agave microbial communities from Guanajuato, Mexico - As.Sf.e | ecosystem: Host-associated > Plants > Phyllosphere > Phylloplane/Leaf | place: Guanajuato, Mexico | collected 2012-05-30
CCCATGTTCATTGACGGAAACCACGGCCACCCAGCTCAACCTGAACAGCAAGACGTTAGTCAGATTTCCGGTGGTATCCCGCCGGGCGTCATGCTGGTTGAGTCGGCCGAACACACCATCTTCTATCGCATCACAGGCAATATCTGCCCTTGGCTTTCTCCAGGCACACCACTTACTCTAGAGCCGCTTGCTGCAGCAAGCACTACGGGTCTCAATCGTCTCATTCAGATCTGCAATGATGGTACACCAGCTGATGAGTTGGAGAACTGCGCGGTTACTGAGTGTATCGAGTTAGCCAATGGATTATGGGAAAAGGGTCAGACGTTCAAGTACAACGATGCTGTCTCTAGGGTATTGACTTTGAAAGATGCTGGATGGGACAATACAAGGAATAGGGGGAACGGCAATTCTCTTCATCTTTGGGGTCACCGTATCTAAGTGCTGGATTGCATATCAAATACTGAATAGGTTTTTCTCCATCCTAGGGCTCACGATTTGTACCTTGATGACGGACGTTGGAGTTGGTCAAGTGAGCTAAATCGAGCTCTGGACTTCGTCCACAATGGGGTTGGAGAGGCTTACTTCCATGTGCTCGTTTCTAGTGAAGGACAAGCGTGAAAGGTGCGTTGGATATACTGTTAGATTCACAGGTACCAAGCTTCGGAGATCTAGACTACTTCTCGTGATGCGTGAGAACGTGCCAACTATTATGTTTGAGGTACCTCGGTCGTCTGTCTCTTTTTCCCACCACCCAACTTCCGCCATAACTTCCCAAGCCAGCGTTCCTTGACTACCTTGAGCACAACATACGCCAGGAATCGATATACGATAGCGCATATACCCAAAGCCATAAGGTTCATCTCCGGGTTCTTATTCAGTTTATACAAGTCAAGCACTTGCTCTCCAGTCTGAATGGGGCATTCTCCGTTGACCCTCTGCCAGTCTTCACACGTGAATGTGAGCCCACGAAGCGTATACGGCGCCATATTCCCGACCGCCCACTTCACAGGTGAAAGATGGTTCCAAGCTTGCAGGAAATCCGGAACGTCGAGTGACAACACACCACCCATAACCTGAGCAACACTGAGAAAGACCGACATACAGTTCACCGAGAAGCCGGTGTGTGTAAACAGCGTGTTGAAAGCTATTCCAAGACTCTCGCCACAGCTGGTGATGCAGAAGGCGTTGAAGGTTATGATGAAATACGTTTGCGCATTGCGTTCTAAGCCAACGGCGAAAACGGCGAGCACCGAGAAGACGAGGCAGCTTATAATCTCGAATGGAGTGGTGATGGAGATATATGTGAGGAAGAACGCTTCAACACCATAAATGCGATCGTCGTAATCTCGGTAGAAGACGTCTCTTTCGATAGGATACACGGCGATGTTGTTTAGCACTATTTGAAATTAGTTTGGCGAAGAGAGATAACAGCAGGTTATACATACTGCCGACAAAGTAGAGTGGTGCGATCTCTACAAGAAATCCGAGCCTGTTCTGAACAGAGAAGTAATCGGTCTTGAGTGGTGCAAAGTAGAGCGCAAGCACGATGCCCAATCCCACCACTTGCATGACGCGCGCAATTAGAATGTCTGGCTGACGAAACATGTTCTTCGTCGCACGTCGAATCAGAATCGAATATGCTGAAGCGAAGGATGATGGTTCTCGTGCCATACTTCCCAGCTCCGCTGGTGTCGTTATCGACCCAATCCGAGCAACAGGGTAAACACTAGCATTCCATGACTCGACCAACTTGCGTACCTTCTTTCGACTGGCCGCCTCACGTCTCTCATGCTGAAGGTCAACAGTAATTAAATCGAGAGCGAAGTCAGCTGGATTGACATGACGCGGGCATTCGTAGCCTAGGCCGGCGAAATGAGTTAACATGCTGTCAGCAGGACCAGCATAAATGGGATGTCCACCGCGAGCAAGAAGCAGAATGTTGCCAAAATGAGCAAAGAGATCGCTACGCGGCTGATGGATCGTGACGATCAGTGTGCGACCTTCCTGGGCCAGACCACGGAGTACATCCATAATGGATAGCGCCGTGAATGCATCCAAGCCTGACAGCGGCTCGTCAAGCAACAGAACACGCGGCTCTGTCAGGATTTGGACAGCAATCGTAACACGGCGCTTTTCGCCGCCACTGATACCCTTGATAATATCGTTGCCAATGAGGTTGTCTGCACAGTCTTTGAGACCCATCTTCAGCAAGATTTCTTCGGCTTTCTGGGTTTTCTGTTCTCTCGACATCCATTTTGGAAGACGTAGACCGGCTGCATAACGAAGGGTTTCCCGCACTGTCAACGATGCTAGTAATGCATCGTCGTCTTGCGTGACGAAGGAACAGATCGAGTGAACCACTTCTTGGGCTGGGATCAGGCCGTTGTAGCTCATCGAGCCATACTGCTTGTAACGCGTCGATGTATCGTCTTTGAGTCTCATTGCCATGCTATTCAGCAATGACGTTTTCCCAGAACCTGAAGGTCCCATGATGACATTCAATGACCCAGGGAAAAAGTCGGCAGTAAGCGGCTTGAGTATAGTCTTCGTCCAGCGCTTCCGTAATGAGCGTTTTTCAACATCCATACCATAGCCCTCCAGCCGAATGTCGATTGTTCTGACATTGTCCGCCACACGCTCGCTCATCTTCTCTTTACCAGCAGAGGCATCCATATTGGACGGTCTCGCGCGAGCCATCGCAATCTCGGCGTTCCAGAACTTGAGCAACACTCCTGCACCTATATAAAAGGCGATGGCGAACCCAAGAAGGGCAAGTATAGGCCTCCAAACCCAGTCGTCTGGAAAACCAAGAGAGTCCATGATAAAGTCACCGTCGTATTCTTTGCAGGCTGGATTTGACCGCCCACCCTCCAACGGGCAGTCATAAAACGAACCTGTGAACTCATTGGCGCACAAAGCTCCAAAAGCATAGAAGACATAGGCTATCCACTTTGTCCAGCGTACGTAGATGGGGATCGTGTTCGACTGAATAAAATAACCGCATGCCATCGATTGAAGGGTATATGCGAGATTAGCTACCAGACTCGCTCCAGCGAAGTGTCTTGAGCAAGCGACACAGGTCATAGCGAAGCACACCGCGATATACTGATGCAGCAGTATGATACCGAAGAACGTGAGGAACTGGCCTCCATCTGCACGAAAGCCACAGAAGAAGTAATAGATCAGCGAGAAGATGAGAGGTACCGGTATGTCCTCGATCAAGATTCGGGCCAATCGTCTGGAGATAAGAAATGCTGGTATGCTGACTACACCTTGTCGCGCCTCTTCGTCGAATAGTTGGATATCCGTTGTAAGCCGGTATGTCTCATAGAGTAAGATCAGGTACCCTTGGAGCGCGGCTGCGTTATACAGGGCTCCCTGTCGAGATCGGATGCCAGATAGTGAACCATCAAGTTGCAAAAAGATCCATCCTGTGATGACCGCCATACCGATTGCTTCAACAAGACTTCCGAACATGCCTGTACACGAAAGAATTAGCGTGTGTTCCAGTCGCAACTACCATGTTGAGTGTCTTACCCATAGGGTCACGAATGGTTACAGTCCATGTTCGTGCGGTAAGTACGCGGGTCTGCTGGATTAGTGATGTCTGGCTAGCACGTCGCTTCTGCCGCTCAGTTTTCGTCATTGTCGTGGCCGGAGTGGCTGATTCGTGCTTTTCTTGCAGGTTGTTGTTGCAATGCGATCTCCATGCCTCTATCACCCGACCGACACGATCTTGAGCCGCCTTCTCTGCTTCTACGCTCCGATTATCGACACTCACAACGTCGATGAGATATTCGGCTGGATTGGTGAACGGAGGCATCTCATGGCCGAGTTTAGCAAAGTATGGAAGGCAGTCTTTCGCGCTACCAGCATACGCAGGACTGCCCCGAGACAGAAGGACGACATTGTCGAACAAATCCCATATCTCAGAACGCGGCTGATGGATAGTAACAATGATGGTGCGTCCATTTCGGGCGAGATTTTGCAGGGTTTTTATCACTTGGAAAGCACTCGTTGAGTCTAGTCCAGTGGTCGGTTCATCTAGCCATAAGAGAGAAGGGTTTGACAAAAGCTACGAAGTCAGTGTATGGCTCCTATGCATATCGTACTCAACTTACTTGAACACCGATACTTGTCCTCCTTTTCTCTCCACCGCTGCAGCCTTTGTGCGCATGGTTTCCGATCCTAGTATCTGCAGCTTCTTTCAGGCTCAGCTCCAAAATGACTTCTTCAACAAGCTGCTTCCTCTCTTTCTCGTCAACAGAAGAAGGTAGTCGCAATTGCGCGGCATAAGTCAGTGTTTCTCTGACGGTCAACGTCGGAAGGAGGATGTCCTGTTGGATAACATATGCGCTTCTAATGCGCGATGCATCTTCGCTACCATTGAATAGCGTCCGGCCCGAGGTAGCAAGCCGATTTCCCACTGCCAAGCGTCCGCTCATAGAGTTCAGTAATGATGTTTTTCCGCTTCCACTTCCTCCTATAATGGCCGTGAGGCTTCCGGATGGCATATCCGCCGATATATCGTCAAGTATAGTCTTGACATGATTGCGATCTGGTGACGGTTTCTGCTTCGAGAAGGCGCGGGCAAAGGCATTTGGCGATTCATCGACTGAAACTGTAAGATGTTCCAATCGCACGGATACAGGATCAACTTCGCGCAAGGAGATACCGTGGTTGTCGTTGTGGGATGTGCTTGTGGAGTCCCCGCGGACCGGCGTGGCGAGCGTTGTGTCTTCTTCTTTGGGCTTAGGCGGAGCAGCAGCAGATTCGGATCTGCCCTGCATAGACCCCGACTCCAGCTTCTCTAGTGACTCCATGGCTACGGGTTCTGGTTAAATGTTCATGATCAGTCGTCGTTCGCGAAAGAGAAGCGCGCATGAAATCAATCCTTCGCTCACATGTCAACGCGCGGAGATTCTTTCACGCGACACGATGATGTTCAAACACGCCGCCTCGCTTGCCAACCGAACTGCATGCAGGGGCTTGGCCGGACTTTACAAGTCTCATATTGCTTTAGATGGAAGGTTGCAGCTGTGCTTTCTGGAACTTCCAGAACGTATCGTGACGGCTCAGCAAGCTAGTAGCCTACAATGCGAAGAAATGCTGCTGTTTGACAAGTCTAGCTACTGCTTACAGCCGATGAAATGTTCAACCTCCCTTGAGCTGTTCAGAACTGGAGACGGCAAGGACCCCAGCTCGCGAAGCCACACTCCATTTAACCTGCCAATCTTGGGTAGCGGAATCCTGCGCGATATGCATCTTTATGCAAATGGAATATGACCGCGCAAAATAAAGCATCGAGACCTCCAATGGACTCCCGGAACATCATGTCGAAGTGTTGCTAATATAGACGAACTCTTTCGTGGACAAGGGATTGTCGCATGGAGTGGTGATGTTGCCTTTCCTAAGTGCTTGTCGTTTGTGCACGTGTGAGGTCCTATCCGTGCCAATCCCGTATCGAGAAATTCTTCAGGACAGATAGGGTCTAAAACGCGGAATGCATTGGATACTACTTGGCCGTTGGTACGAGCATTGAATGTTGAATAAGAGGAGTGACCACTGAATAGCTCCTGATTCAGTGTATGAACGGTAGCTGTCCACGGTATAGGCCTAAGAGATAACGGACCACTATTCACTTGCCGATGGTACGTACCTAAATACGTACGCTGCGAAGATTTGTTGCGTGAGGCTGTCTGGACGATAAAGATTCGGGATGGCCTCCTGAGTGAGGGGCTGGCCAGGTCTTGCGGCCCGAATAGCAAACCAACTCCACATGGCTTCCGAAATCTCACATTCTAACTTCCGGCCACAAGTGGGCCAGCAACAAAGTTTGCGCAATCGTAGCGGCAGCGGGAGGATTTGTTCGATCTCCAGAAAGAATGGTATCCACCTGGGTAAGGGACCAAAGAAGCCTCGGTACTTCGTAGTTGACAGCTGCCCCTGCGTTTGCGTCGCGACACCCTTTTCCCGGTCGCCATCTTATCTTCGTGCTATCATTGGGCGGGGACAATCTTCCGGGTCTCAATTCCAAGAAACTCGGCCAACCACCTTTACGAGTTGATCATGACAGCCTGATTTACTGCTCGCCAAAGAAAGCCGACGTCGTTCCAAGTTAGTCAATGCGAGGACGGATGCACTGGTCCCAAAACTTGGAGTGATGAGTAAATGCAGGTGCCATATGCTGGGGACAACGGGAGACATACCACCTTGGTTCTCCAATATGCACTAGCATCAACACTACGGCTTTCACAGCCGAATTCCTTGGATCAGGAACGATCTCATGAGCTTCATGAATACGATCCTGCAACCTTGGAATGCTTCACTTTACAATCTATGACAGCATCGTCTATTTGCCGAAGTCGTGTATGACGAGTGCTGAGCAGGGCATCTTGTATCCTCAAGTTTCTCTGGGGTTGCGGAGGGTATTTCCAAGCCTGCCATTGTTATTCCACCACCTCCTTTCCATAAATATTGACAGCCTTCACTTGTAATGCCTTCGTACGACGCAACGGTTTTGCGGCTCATATGATCGCCATTAGGGCATATCATGACCCTTGGCCATTAAGCAGCTTTTGCACGGCATATACTTTACACTCCAAGATGATATCGCCCGTGGCTCTGTGATCGACGAGAACGACAGGCTCCATCCTAGTGACTACTCGATTACTATACCTGACACTCCTCCATCTTGGGCGGCCATTGACGCCGAAAGCCACATGCTGCTTGTGGAATGCTGACAACAACCTCGTTCTTTCGTGTCAGCTGCAGGTCCGTTGGAAGACGTCAGCCAACAAGGCTGCATATGACCCTTTCCGGGCATCTAGTTCGCATGGACAATTAATCACGTTTTCTACACCGACTAGACTGGGGATATTGATGGCTTGCGTCAACCGCCACGCGCGTCCTCGCCTCGTGGTCTGGGGCGAGCTAGCTACGCTTACATCGGTGTAAGACTATTCGCAAATAACGGTGTAGGGCTTGACATCTCCATGCCGCAAAACCGGTGATGCAACCTGCAATCTGCCGTTTTCACAGGCATTGTATGAAAGAAGGAGATTCTATGCAGGTCACATATGCAGGCACCGTGTACGAGTAGGCGTTCGTGGCTTTGTGTTCGATACCGAGTCGTGTAGGTACGTAGGTATTTTAAGTACGGACTTCTACCCATATTCGGATCCGGATCCGGGTGGAGGGTATATCCGGGATACCTCTCCAGGCCCGGCATATACCGTTGGGATGAACGTATTCTACTAAGCGAGCAAGTAGAAAGTAGATCGGAAAGGTGTTCTCGGAAATAATCAGAATCCCATCTACATGCAATGGACGGCCTAATGGCTCTAGACTCTGACCTCCATGGAATACTGATATCGCCCTGGTTTTGGTTGAGCTTATCGCTGGGGTCGTTTGGGATCATGTGGTTGTAGGAAAGGGTAAGGAAGACTGGGCTGGTGAGAAAGAAGGGTCTCAATTGCCCCTTCACAGTTCATCTTGCGTGGATAGAATACGTATACCCTCCATCTGTGACGTCTTAGCAATCCACGCGGATAAGGTGTCACGCCATGTGCGTAACGTCGCGCACGATTTCACGGCTTCGGCCCTATACTGAACCATGAAGAAAGCAATGTCGTTTCAAAGCCATGCAGAAGGACCCCTCCTCTTCCTGTTCGTCCATACAAACACTAGTGCCAGGTACCGACGGCGTGTTTTCCTCGAATCAGGCTATAATTCGACCTTTCCACCGGATCTTTCGGGTTATAACCCCCAGCATTGCCTGAAAAGCGTGGGGGTTACATTTCAGACCGACCACATAGAAGGGCCGATTCTACGCCGTGAATTCCTGCTTTGCAGCTGTTGTTCCCGCAACGCTGGTCGTAACATTCGTCATTGTGCTGCTGGGGAAAGTGTACCGGTCGCATCGGAGGCGCGTTTGGGCCGGACAAACGTAACCGTAAGCGCTGCTCAAGCCGCACAGAAGAGATGTGCGACAGCACCCCACGTTTGCCGTATTGTAAACCTGGTACCCTGGGCCGATCTGCCTAACGGCTTGTCTCGCTCGTCCGTGGGCTCCGCCGACGCAAGTGAGGATGGCTTTTCTGACTGTTAGTCCCATACTTTCGCATCGCATCTAGGAAATTGATGATGATCGTCATCCGGCTATATGCACATGAGCGTTCTGAGAAGTGGCTGCATGTTGAGTGTGCGAGTCATGGATCCTTCAACGACGCCGTGCGATGAGTTTGTTCCAACGACGATGCGAAGGAAGCTCGCCAAAGCATTTGATTGCTGGTAAGCGGATTGGAGGAAGAACGTCCCCGCAGGGAGTGGAGAAGTCTAGATGCTGTGGCACGGGTGGTGCTTACTGTAAAGTTACAGTGCACCAGCGCCGCACTATAGCTCCTCACCTTATCACCGAGGTAGATCGTGATCGCCCGTTAAGCCATGCGTTCCCTGCGAAGCTGCGTTGAGAATTGAGTGAGCCGAGTGGATACCAGCGTGCATTTCTGTGCCGTGAAGCTACCTGCATATATACGTGTCGTCATCGTAATGAGAAAATAAGAGAATGCCGGCCAGCAATCGGACCTATTTCGACAAGTGCTGCAATGCCATGTGTACGAGTGTGCCTCGCCCATGCATGGGGTACGTGCATCGCGATCTGACATGCACCGCCCAAAGCCAAACGCCGCTCGGCTGAACCCAAAGGCTATGTACGAGATACAATATCGCAAACAAGAAAGAAATGTCCCGAGAAGTCGAAGCCAAGTAAATGCAAAGACAAGCAATGCCGTTTTTCCCGCATGGTAACACAATCCCGCCGTGTGTTATAGGGGAACGCACCCATCCAATGCAACCTGATCGTAAGGGCCGTAGTGCATCGTTGCCGGTCCGAGCCTTGTAAACCGCTCTCCGACGACCCACCAAATACCATGACTCCTTTTTGCGCCCGTAGAAACACCGATTGAATAAGGAACCCTAAATGCCAAGTCCGAAACTGGAGGGCCGCGATGCACTTCAGGCTACAGGCTGACACTATGTCATCGCCATGATAGCCGTGCACAGAAAACCCATATGTCCCACATCAACCATGCCAGCGAGTGGCAAGCGATGTGATAACTTCTCCCCTGAAGTAATAACCCGATAGTGATACGTGAAGATCTCGCGGAACCTTCAGATTCCGAACGTCGCCAATAAAACAAAACCTCGCGGATTGCTCGGGGCTCACGTAGCGAGGAAATCCCACCCACGAGCATGGATAATTTTCTCCCAATCCCATGAGTCTGTATCCCCCTTGTCCATCCTGGACCAAACCTCGTCGACGACCTCTTTCGCAAAGCCGATGTTGCCTAGGCCGGTACAGGCAATTAGGCCGGTGAACGCTCTGTCAATCTCCACACGCTGCTCCTCTTCGAATGCAGCGCACCCAATGAGGAACAATGGAAGCAAAACGTTACTTTGCACCCAACCTTCCGCTGGTAGTTCGTTGATGTAGCGAATGCCGTCGTCGACAGCACTCTTGATGAATGGATGTGGCTTCGAGTCTTTTGTAGTGCGATAGAGATAGACCCACGTTGCTTGTCGATAAAGCATAGAAATGGTATAGCGCGGAGATCCGGGTGTATGGGGACATACCCATCCACGAAGGCCAGTGTCGATGGCGTGGGCGGCAAGCAACGCTTCATAGTCCATGACGGGCTCCTGCTTTTCGTCGATGCGACTACGTATCTTGCGTCGCAGATTGCTGATCTTAGAGATGAAACCAAAGAGTCCATCAGATATGCCAATCAATCCCGCAGTCTCCGGGCTGATCTTGAAGGGGAGGTTGAAATCATCCATCATGGGGACCTCGGTACCGTCAAGGGACGTGATCTGACTAGCGATCCAATGGTAGTAGAAGAACTCGTCGAAAAGGGTCTGGAACTCCGGGTTCGAAGACTTCTGGGTCATGGCGATCTGTTTTGCGGCGATCATGTGCATTCGGTACTCGCCGGAGGTGTTACCATCACAAATAGAATGTAGAAGATGTAGTAGTATCTGGGCAACGTTAGAGTCTTCGTAAACCATGACACCACCTTCGCCAGCTTTCTGTCGTTCGATGTCATGCTTCAGCAGCTGCAGAGCCTTGCCGCGGTGAAAGACCTGTCTGTCCTCGTACTCCTGTAACGGGTTGACGGAGTACATATGAGAAGCTGAAAGACACAGCACTGAGTGCATTAGGCCTTCGTGTTGAAGAGCCATGGGCAGCAGGATTTTGGTGAAGGGATTCGACGACTTGTCCCCATGTAAGGTCAAGACAGCACTCGCTCTGCTAGAGAAATGTTGCAAGAGTTGGCGGTCAAGATCATTCTCAACACCTTCCATGAGAGGCGGAAGGTCAAATTTGACATCTTGACTTCGCTTCCGAGCTGTTTGGATGTTAGCTCGGCCCACTTCAAAAAAGCAAGCTCCTGATGCAAGACTACATACCTTCTGCTGCCCGTTCCTTTCCACTCTTCCAAATTTCAACAGGCTTGTACCCTTCGCAATGGATGTTGTTCTTTTGACACGACAGACCTAGGCAAGATTAGTACTTGTTGGACAACTGCGAGTCAAGGGTACAATTACAGAACGGCTTGGTCTCGTCACACTTCTTCTTCCTTTTCCGACATGTTGTGCACCCAGTTTTGGATCGGGCTTTGGCTTGCTTAGCAAGAGTGGTGGGTGAGCGAGGAGGGTGTATCCTTGGCCGACCACGCGCGCGACGTATCCGTACGGGTTCGGTCGGGGAAATGGGTGTGTCTTCCGGAGATGCCTCTTCCTTGACATCGGCTAGTTGAAGTTCCGTCTCCTCCACCTTGGGCACTACTTCAAGGGAACCCGTTCGAGCATCTGTCCGCTCCTCTGATTGTGACTCGGAAGGGCTGAAAATGGTGGAATCGAAATTGGGCGTGGTAAATGGGGAGTCGCTAGCGGACGACATGGAGGGCTGCGGCGATGAGCTCGTGCTCAAGCGGTTATGGGCGCCTGGCGGCGAAGGGCCGACGGAAACGGTCGAGATCATTCGAGCCAGAGTTGAGGACGTTGGTGGACTAGTAGTGGGAAGAGGCGCGCATTGGATGTCCAGTCCGTTTTGCGCGTCGATGGTAACACGAAAGAGCGATGTTCTTCTAGATGTGCATGAGCCCGGCACGATCTAATGCAATAAGTGGCGACCAGGGGTTATCTTGTATTGTTGCCGGCCAATGCTAAGCAAAACGGTACAAGTGGTACAACAACGCGGCAGCTGTTCCCACGAAAGTTGAGCAGAGTGTCGCAGAAGGGTCCAAGCGGTCCGCTCCTGATGCCTCGAGCGATCGCACGGTAGGTTGCGTGAGAGCGGGGGAATGCGTCTTTAGCGAGTCGTGGGCGTCCGCGGAACGTCCAATAGAATTTGGGTGGAACTAACGGCAAAACTGCGTCGTTCCGAGATGAACGGCTGAGCTGAACACAGACCCGGTGCAGGCAGGGGTGAACGAAAACCAGTTGGGTTGGCTGGTAACGGTGGTAAGCGGTCGATATCGATGTCGGGCACACCCAAGGGGGATGTGAGCAGCGTGAGCGTGCGGAGAAGGGACGATAGGTATGGGAGGAGGCGTGCTTGAACGAGTGGGATATATGTCGACTAGGTATTAAAGTGCAGCCTGCGTAGCTTTGAACCAGGTTGCGGAGCAAGGTAAAGGCGACAGGATATAGTGTGTTAAAGTAGCGTCGCAGCAACGACACCAATTCGCCTCTAATACTGGTAATGGAGGATAATCCTAGGACGAGTCCACTGGTCCCGCTGTAACCATCGCCCTGGGCCGCAGTCGACTTAATACAGTGAGTAGGCCGACGCTCGCAGTGAAGCACCGGGCACGCAAAGGACAGTGTTGACGACAACCCAAGACGTAGCGAGCGCTGCAGTTGGCTTTGAGATCAGTCGCCGGCGTGAGCGCTAAGTCTTTTGGAGGCTGTAAACCTCGTGAAGCATTGAAACGTGATGTTCCTAGTGTATGTATCGAATGGTGCATGAATCGCTTTCGAGCGGCTTCATATCTTGGTTCGCAGGCCTAGCCACTCCTCAGATCCCGTTGGCTGCACCACCTCCAGCTCAGAGTGGGTGGTCCAGGATCAGCAATAGATCTGAGTTGGGCGTCGTAAAAAGTCTCTACGGTGTATCGCATTCCTCTGGTTGATCATTCGCTGACGGCCAAAATCAATTCGCCATGTCCATGATCTTCTCCATGTGCTGCTTATTATTATCACACAAACGCCATCAATTCACGGCCGCGCGCCCAAACAGTTAGTCAATACGCGATACTTGAGGCGCCCCTAGCCGACAATCAGCCCCACGCTAGGATGCCCAGCCATCGTGCTACATCTCCGCGATGCCTTGTGTGTGTGACCTGACGACACTATCTCTCCACAGTTTACGATCCGGTCGAATCGGACCTTGTTTTCTAGTTATAGAGAGTTATTGAGCGCGACAGGCAAGGCGATCTTGACAAGCTGACAACCCGACCAGGCCCCATTGAGTATTGCCAGCATCAAGCCACACCTGGCATGTCAGGGATTGTGAGGCCTGAAGATCCTCACAATCATGACAGCAGCGTCTGGTAGGCCCAGCGATTAACGGCCGGTCAAAGTTTGTTTGAGATGTCATAAGCTCCCATGCACCCTCCCCACAATCGCTACGCCTATCAGCAGGTAGCAGTCCAAGCATTGCGATATACTCCCATTGGTGTGGGCGTTTCTGGCGAAAAGCAAACATGTTCGTCTAAAGCAAGGGCTTTCGCTTTGTAGATTTGGTGCCTTTTGACATTGTAGTGTCGCGCAGTGGACTTTCCCTGCGTGCTGAGGATCTGGTTACTTTGCGGCCGGAGCGGGACGACGGGCACAAAGGCACGCTCCCAAAGCTGGCTCCGAGCGGGTTTCCGCAGTACCCTGACCTTCGGTCCCAACCGAACGCTTTGACAGACTCGAGTGCAAAACCCAACAACAACCTGCCTCTCCTTGCTTTAGACTGCTGTTGAGCATGCTCCATTTACATGATCCTTCAAGGCTTGAGGGAATCTGGACAAGAGTTGGGCAGCACGCTGCTACAGCGCGCGTTCACGATTCACGCAAGTATTGTGGTTCACAACCGGCACATGCCTGTGAATCAAGCTGTCAAGGCCATTTATTCAGCATGATTCGGTGGTAAGTATCATGTCTCGGACCCGCCGTCTTGTCGCGATGTGGATCCTAGTTTCTACTTTCGATCATACGGTCTCCGATTTGGAATCAGTCCTTTCCGAAGTTAATGCCCATGCTGACCAGTGTGATGACGTACCCACAATCATTGTGTAGTATTGTGACCGTCTCGAGGGAGACCAGATGAAGATGGGTCAGATCGTTGTCCCTGCGTTGTGATAGCGGCGCTCTGATGGCTGACGGTCATTAGCCCGTTCTTGCGTATTGAAAACCCGGACGCATGCAGCCGAAGAGGACAGGCGAATGACTTGCATTGTTAGCGGCGTGCTTTAGCTGCGGGGTCACTTCCCGTCTCATTCGTCAGCGACGCAGACAACAGTTGCAGATGGCTGCATGTGCAGCAAGTGTTAATCCATGCTCAAAATACTTCTGGTCTGGAGCTGAGCGATTCGCGAGACTAGCATCTACGAGTCTATCGACGGCGTGCGAGAGAGCGAACGATGGTGCTATTTGACACCCGTCATGACGTCGTCTCTGGCACTCGCGTGAGTATAATATCAGGAGATGATCAGACGTGTATTTGCCTTGGGAGTCACCCGTATCCACTGCAAATGACCTGGGATGAAGTTTGTTGAATGCACAGTGCGACTCCTGCATGTTTGTGGCGGGTTGGACATTGCGCATGCCGGCCTCGTTCCGAAGTTCCGCCTGGGATGCTAGCACGACTTCATTCGCAGCCTTGTACCAAGACTCCATGGTTGGTATTCTCGCATGTGTGATGGATCTGTGGAGGAGTGCCTCACAGCGTCTTTGTAGATCTTTTGTCTCCCCAAACATTTGCCTTTTCCCTTGCCATGGCAAAAGCATGACTCTGTAGGTTTCCCAGCGGATGCATGTGCGGGCGGGTGATCGACTAATTTCGAATGTACGGAACTGTTTGTAGCCGCCGCCTGCGAACACGTATGCGGCGGGGCCTGCTTGACTCTTCCAAGATTGATATGCAGTACAAGTTGCATGCCATGGGCACAGGCTAGCGAACCACACCAAAACAAAACCAGTAGGCGGAAACGACGTGGGTATAGAGATGCTTCTAGTGGGATATAGTGCTGCGAGAGGCTTGGTGGAATGTTTCGGACTTGGAAGCTGAGTCCCGTAGCCGCAGGTATCATGCCCGGGCATCGTTCCTTGGACAGCAGCAGCCTATATCGGAGAGAGTACTGCAATCGGTCTCAGGGTAGTATATGTCTTCTGCTGGACCCTGGAATCATGAGGCTCACAATCCCAAGTGAGAATAGGGTCACGTGAATTGGCAAGAGGCGCGCGGATCATATGTTTCGCCAGCTCCGACGCGGGCGCGCTTTGACGCGTTCGGACTCATTGCATCCAGCATCTATCAAGGAAACATCACGACTTTACTATTCCATCCAGCGCGCGTCCACTATGCACTTAAGAGCCTGAGACTCGCCTGAATTATATTGAATAGCGACTGCTCCCATGTTCAACTTCACTCCTCTTCTAGGCGCGCAGAGCTCCTCGCCAGCGTCGCAGTCATTGCTAGAATTCGATGGAGGCATACAAATCTTGATCGATGTTGGTTGGGACGAGGATTTCAGCGTAGAGAAACTGAAGGAGATTGAGAGGTAGGTGCATAATCTGGCCGCGATTGCAATGTGGATGCCAGTTGAAGTGTGGGCTATCCCCGGGAAACACTGGCAGCAGGTAGCAAAGTCGCTAGGTAGCAGCAATACACTATACATACACGACGACTAATCTCGACACTCCAGACATGTCCCCACCCTGTCCTTCATCCTGCTTACTCACGCGACCACTGCGCATCTCGGCGCCTACGTACACTGTTGCAAGAACTTTCCTCTGTTCACGCGTATACCCGTCTACGCGACAAACCCCGTCATATCTCTCGGCCGCACGCTGCTACAAGACCTGTACGAATCCACGCCGCTTGCATCGTCCATCATCCCCACCGAAGCTCTCAGCGAGTCTGCCTACTCCTTCTCCTCGGCACTCAAGGGCTGCAAGAACCCCAACATCCTTCTGCAAGCGCCCACGTCCCAAGAGATTGCCGACTACTTCGCCCGCATCAACCCCCTCCGATACTCGCAACCGCATCAGCCCATCCCTTCACCGCACTCGCCCCCACTCAATGGCCTCACCATCACTGCATACAGCGCTGGACACACACTGGGAGGTTCAATATGGCACATACAACATGGCATGGAGTCGGTCGTCTATGCCGTCGACTGGAACCAGGCCAGGGAACACGTCCTTTCAGGAGCTGCTTGGCTGGGAGGACCCGGCACCGGCGGCGCTGAAGTCTTGGAACAGCTGCGTCGTCCAACTGCCTTGATCTGCAGCAGCAAGAACACCAGCATGGTAAAGGTGGCCAGGTCGCCCAACAAGCGAGATGAAGCTCTTCTCGAGATGATTCAAGATACTGTGGCCAAGGGTGGAACCGTCTTGATTCCATCAGATTCAAGCGCGCGTATACTTGAACTGGCATATCTGCTTGAGGAGACCTGGGAGCGTGAGGCAGCAGACGCCGAGGGCGGCGGTGCGCTACGAAGTGCAAAGGTCTATCTTGCAAGTCGGACTGGTGGTGCAACGATGCGCTATGTACGGAGTATGTTGGAATGGATGGAGGAGGGCATTGTGAAGGAGTTTGAAGCCAGTGCTGCCGACCAAGACCGAAGGAACAAAAACGGAAAAGAAGAAGACCGAGCCAGAGTCCCGTTCGACTTCAAGCACATAACGTTAGTCGAGCGCAAGACACGTGTGGCTCGTATGCTGGGCGCAGCTGGACCGCGAGTGATATTGGCAAGCGATGCGACGCTCGAGTGGGGATTCTCCAAAGATGCTCTTCGAAGCCTGGCATCTGATGAGAAGAACTTGGTCATACTCACAGAAAGAGCTGGTCAGCTGGGCGCACAAAAGAAAGGTCTCGGTCGGTACCTCTGGGAGTTGTGGAACCAGCGCAATGCATCACCAGGACATGATGCTCCTTCTATTAGTGTGATAGATGCCGCAGGCGATCAAGCACCATTCAGCACGGTACGCGCAGTCGCACTCGAAGGTGATGAAGTCCCGCTTTATCAGCAGTTCCTTGCCGGCCAGAGACAACGTCAGACCACCATGGGCGGCGATAACGCAGCAATGCTCGAAACGTCTGCTGATATCGTTGATGATCGATCATCAACTGAGTCAGAGAGTTCGGAAGGCTCTGGTGACGGATATCGAGGAAAAGCGCTCAATGCAACCGTTGCCCTCCAACACGCGCGAAACAAACTTGGTATGACAGACGCAGAGTTGGGCGTAAATGTACTCATACGTCGGAAGAATGTTTATGACTACGAAGTGCAGGGCAAGAAAGGCAAAGAGAAGATGTTTCCGTTCCAGGCCAAGAAGCGTCGCGCGGACGACTTTGGTGATCTTATTCGACCCGAAGACTTCGCTCGTGCCGAAGAGGAGGACAACACTGCCGGAGAAGCTCTTCGTGGTGAAGGAACAAAGAAGGAGAATGCTGTTGGTCAGAAGAGGAGATGGGATGATTTATTAAACAGCACCGACACTAATAAAGCCAACGCCAACCAAAAGCGCCGGAAAGACAAGGAGGTTCGAGAAGGCGAGGACGAAGAATCGGACAGTGAACCAGAAGACGATCCAGACAAGGTGGAGGGCCCATCGAAAGTCATCATCGAGTCAGAAACTCTGGAGATCCGGTGTCGGATTGCCTTTGTCGACTTCTCGGGTCTGCACGATCGCCGCACGATCCAGCAGCTTATCCCGCTTATCAAACCTCGCAAGCTAATCTTCGTGGGCGGGGAGGAAGGCGAGACTCTTGAGCTCGCCGAAATCAGTCGAATAGCACTGAATGCGAACACCGATTCTGCCAACGCCGTCGATGTCTTCACACCCGCTGTCGGTATCATGATTGACGCCAGTGTCGACACGAATGCGTGGAGTGTCAAGCTCAGCCGCAGCATGGTGCGCAACCTGCGCTGGCAGAATGTTCGTGGCATGGGCGTTGTGGCTATCACTGGCCGCCTCGCAGCTGCAAGCCTTGAGCCCAAGGTTGAGGAAGAAGCGGATACGCCAGCGAAGAAGAAAGCTCGACTCGATGCTCCCGCCGTCCCCGTGTCTAGCGATAAAAACGATGACACACCCGTCCTTGACGTCGTTCCTACTAACATGGCCACTGCCGTTCGATCCGTCGCGCAACCCTTCCATGTCGGTGATCTTCGTCTTGCCGATCTGAGGAAGCTCATGAATGCCAACGGCATGCAAGCCGAGTTCAGAGGCGAAGGTGTACTTGTCATCAACGGTACGGTGGCTGTGAGGAAGACGGCTACTGGTCAGATTGAGATTGATGGAGGGGCTTATGGTAATCTGGATCCAAGGAATAATGACGCTGCAACGTTCTCTAGGGTCAGGAGGCAGATCTACGAGGGTTTGGCTGTAGTTGCGGGAGGTTGAACGTTCAAGGATACGACTTGGGTATTATGATGGGTGTTCGGTTCTTGCGTTACATTCCTCTACTGCTATGAGACGGAGGTGAAGAAACTTTATGAACAACCAAAGTATACATTGCGACAATCAAGATAACCCTTAGGTATTAGTTCCGTGCATGGTATCTTTCATCAATTGATCGAGTCTGTGGGCGGGTTTCATATGATCTATTGCATGCCATCGTACTGGTCCAAATATGTGCAGATGCATGCGTATCAACACAGCAGCATCCCAAAGCCTGTAGGGCTAGGCGAGTGAGGATTTTCTACCGGTAAATCGACCTTCTATCCAGAGCAAGGCTTCGCGCAAGTTATTCTGGCACAAAGGAAAAGACTAGCTCGCGAACCCTTTACTTCTGGCAGGCCCACAAAAAGAGGGGCATGTAATGCACACAACTGCGACGCAACTGCAACCACGTCCGAATCCAGCCTTTACGTTTCCGAGGACTCGTAGCCTTTGTTGTTTACTAAGTTTGTCAGCCTACTGCAACGCGCACAAAGCCTAGACCGACCAGATACACGATGCCCTCCAGTTCTGAGGAGGCGCAAGCCCTTGGCCACGCAGAGTTTTGGGACGAACGGTATGCAAAGGCTGACAGCGACAAGCCAACGCACGAATGGTTCCGCGCATTCGATGAGCTAGAACCCTTTTTCAAGAAGCATCTGTTCGATAAGGAGAGGGACGAGGGAAAGAATGCCAAAATTCTTCACTTGGGGAGCGGGGACAGCGTAGGTTCTCCATTCAAGTTTGAAAAGCTGTAGGCTGCACGATAATGTGGACGCAAATATTACCATTCTCTCGGTTCGTATATTATGAACTGAACTACGGGAACTCGTGTCATCTTCGCAGCTACGTCTTCATAGGGCTGACTTATTGCTAGACGGTCCCATACGATCTTTTAGAGCGAGGCTATACGAATCAGCTCTGCATTGACTTTTCCGCGGTAGTGGTCGATTTGATGAAATCACGACATCCAGATAAAAGTCAGGTTGAATGGAGAGTCGGCGATGTCCGGGATATGAAAGACATCGATAGCAAGTCCGTAGATGTCGCCTTTGACAAAGGCACTCTAGATGCAATGATCTACGGAAGTCCATGGAGTCCGCCCGAAGAGGTTATGGACAACAGTGGAAGGTATATCAGTGAGGTGAGTGTATAACAAAAGCCCGGGCATACGAGCCTGAACACATGCTGATTTTGACAAGGTCTGGCGGGTCTTGAAAGACGACGGCGTGTTTCTTTATATTACCTATCGGCAACCGCACTTTGTCAAACCGATCCTCAATCGCAAGAATGAGTGGGATCTAGACATGGAAATCATGGGTGGAGGCGACAGTTTCCAGTACTTTGGCTTCATTCTCAAGAAGAACACCTCAGGCCCGAACTGAAAACGTAATCGTCGATGCTATAATTGGTAACGACACAAGTACGTCAAAGAGGCGTTGGGCATGTCTGAACAATCGCGACAGCAGTATCTCTTGGGTCGAAGTATAGGGATTTCAGTTATTACAAAAACGTATTCCAAGAGAGGTACCTAGGTATACACCACCCCATTCTTATCAGCGCACTGACATAAGAAGCAGTGAGTACGTCTAGAGTTCAAGCCTCTAGGATGTAGTCGGATCCTCTGTAGTGCAACGAAACATGGAGAATGCGGGCAAGACGAGATCCGCTCATCGCACTGTCCATCTCTTTCCTCTTCCAAACTCTGACGCCTCTGAACTACACAGAAGACACCACACCGTCTTACGAGACACGACTAATAATCCGTCCTTGTTTCCCAGGGTGAATACAATCGAAGTGGAACCTTCGAAGGCATTACACCGTGGTGCACGACACAGTCGACTTCCCATCTTTGAATCCCGGCGTGCATACAATTGGTGCACTGCTTTCGAAAACCAGCTCAACACTGCCGTTCTTCGCCCC
>Ga0058698_10000584_pt1 | contig 19596 bp, 17 predicted proteins | sample AgamicAsSfe_FD_67288 | JGI IMG/M metagenome (GOLD analysis project Ga0058698, IMG submission 67288) | Agave microbial communities from Guanajuato, Mexico - As.Sf.e | ecosystem: Host-associated > Plants > Phyllosphere > Phylloplane/Leaf | place: Guanajuato, Mexico | collected 2012-05-30
TCTTTCATCTCATCGTTCGTGGCAGATCGTGCTGACGATGATGACAAGAGTAGCTCGGGCAGATCAAAGGCCAGATCTTCTCACACTTCATCTTCGAAACATAGCTCGCACAAAGAGCACAGTAGTAGCAGTCGCAAGGAGCGTAGCTCATCGCCTTCTCCACCAGCCCCTGCATCGAAGGCTCCATCAAAGGCCCCCACCAAGGTTGCATCCAAGGCTGCTTCCATTGTTAGCAGCATCCTAGGCCGTGACAAGTCCAAGCACGATGATGACGACGACGACTTCATCGACGACCTTGACATTGAAGAAGTAAGCGAGGACGATCTTGACACTGTCGTTCCCAGCGACAGTATCTCTCAGATCGGCGATGGTCCACGACGCAGGCACCGTTCCCACCGCAGCCATAAGTCTAAGAAGGACGACGACGCTGAGACATCCGTGAGCCATCGCAGCAAGAAGCATAGCGATGACAAAGATTCGTCTCGTAGTAAGAAGCACGACGACGACAAAGAGTCGTCCCGCAGTAAAAAGCATGACGATGACAACGAGTCGTCCATCAGCAAGTCATCAAAACGCTCTCACCGCTCTCACCGCTCGCGGAAGACATCCGCCGACTCCGCCGACGATGAGGACTCATCACGCCCTCACCGGTCCTCGCGGTCCTCCAAGTCCAAACCATCTATCATCTCTGAACCTAGTGAGGTATCAACTGTCCGACCTGTAAAGCCTTCCAAGACATCAAGAAAGGATAGTCTGACCCAAGGCCAGTACGACAACCTTTTTGACGAAGTGCAATATGGAACCGGTGGTGTCCACGCCTCAAGACACCCTCCTACACCCAGCATGGTTAGTGCGGCACGCAAGAACCCCATTCGCAGCATGATCAACCACAACCATGCAACCAGGATGAGGAACTTTGAAGGAAGCCAGGCTGGACGGGCAAGGGATGATAGTGATTAGTTCTCTCTCTTCTCTTTTTTGCATGTTGTACCGTTGCATTACGACGCATGTTTGCTTTTGCTTTCTCGCTCTTGCATCTGCGTAATGCTTTCAGCTATTCGCGTCTTTGTTGCCCTTTTTAGCGGTCTGGCATTTCACGGCGCAGCATTGGTATGGCGTTCTGTCTTGGCTTGTATGATTAACATAGAATGAAACCAAAGGCAACGAAATGAATAGAATGGGTATATGGGTGGAATGGGAAAAAAACTCGTCTTGTCCAATCACTCGTGCCTGTTTGTGCTACTGTATTGTGCCTTCCATTACGTCGCTACCTATCTTCGAGAAAGTATACCCTCGACAGTATACAAGGAACGGGATGTCCGACAAAGGTTACTGCCGTCTGTACGCTTCTTGTCTCGACGTTGAACGGCTTCGACCTGCTCACCTCTGTGCACTCAACCTCTCTTCCTCTCTCTTGTAGTTCTACTTTGCTCCTTGCACTCAGTACTTGGCTGTTACGCATCACAAAGATGAGCATCGCATCTCCCATTCATATCAATGGAGTACTATACTACGATACCGCCGGTTTCTCTACATATGTGACGTTCGAAGCTTGTATATGGGTGAACTATTCTGACCGCATGGGTAGTTGACGACGAAGCGTGTGCACATCTTGCTGGTAGTTGGTTCTCAAATTGCTCGGGTTAAGAGAACTCGGTGGTGATCGGTGAATATGAGTGTGAATGTGTTGGATAACTTAGATCAGATGATATCGGTGGTAAGGAGGTGACAGGAGAGTGTGGAGAAAGTGCGAGAAGATGCAGAGTCCCTTTTTACTTGGAAGAATGTAGATATACGATCTGACGAACATATGATTGAGTGATGAGGTATCTGCATAGTCGGTCCAAATATTCGACGCATATGTTGAATGAGACGTTGATAGTTACACACTGGACATAACACCACTTCCACGCTTCAAACACTGACAGGACCTCCTTCCCTGACCTTGCTTTTAACCCTTCGCCAGCTCACTTCGCGCGGAAAAAGTGCTTCAGGCGGTCCCTGCTCTGGATCGCATTCCCAGCATTCGCCACCTCTCTCTCGGTAGACTTGAGTAAGGAAAACGCACTCCGGATGGCGTGTGCAGTTGCGCCTAACCCAGAACTCGTGTTGACATGTGCTGTGCTTGAGGATAACTTTTGTACACATCTTGTTCCCGTGCTAATGGAGGACGTGGAAGGCGTCAATTCGCTCTACTCTGTGGAGGACGATGGGCCTGGGTTGTGATATCGCGACTCCGAACTGGCATCTTGTAGCATGAAGGAGTGTCTCCGGCACTCTGCAAGCTGGCGGGAAGTCTTGATGAGCTTCAACGTAGGTCGAGTAGGGCTCGGGAGCGGCGACGTAGATCGACGTGTTCTTCAATCCGATGACTTTGACACTCTGGGCAGGAGATGACGGGTGAAGCAAGCACCCGATTCGACTGGTACAGCTGTGGATGTCGGATTGTCAGCGACGGACAGTGAGCAAACAAACGGCCGTATGGTGCAACACGCCAAGAGAAGGAGCGACAATCACTTACGGCCTCGAGGTCCGTAGTTGTAATGACTCTGAAAAGCTACCAATATTACCCAAACAGGAAGTCCACGATAGACGTCATACTAGCGATGGGCCAGCGACGATCAGGGTCCGTCAACGACCCTGAACTCTCATACTCTCACATACTTATACACCGCCAAAGTCTGCAGTCACCCCGCTTTACTAAGCCCATGCGTCCAAGCAATGTCGTGGTGAACCCCAATCAAGTTTTACCCTAGGAGCTCAGCATGCGATCGCCGATTCACCTCCTTCGGGCACTGTGTCCCACCCGTATCCCCATATTATCCTCACGAGAGATAAAAAACAACAGACTAGGCTTGATACGACTCTGGGTACGGTTGAAGAAGGTGTAGCGTGTCGCATCGGTGATGAGTTGGGTGGCCCAATGGTTCTACAGAAAGGTGTTGATAAAATGTCATCGCCGATTGCCAGCCTCGTCCTCGGCCTTCTCGGAAGGTCGTGCACTGACACGGTCCGAAGAGCGTAGAAACGAGGTTGTGTTGAAAGCTTCGTGTCCATCAATGGTGTAAATGTAGACTGTTAGAGCAACGCAATCTTGGTGTGCGCTGAACGATTCCGGGTATCTTATTAAACAGTACATACTATCATGACCGAACTCCTCCAGTTGGACAATTGCACAGCCTGGGCTTAGTAAAAGGCATCCGGATTGTTATCATGGCTTCGGTTTCCATAGCCGTGGTCGACATCATCCAGACTCCTGTACTGTCCACCACCACCACCACCACGACCGCGTCCCCGACCACCACCACCGCCGCCACGGTCACCCCGGTTACCGCCGCGGGCACCTCCTCTTTGACCGTACGAAGGGTTCCTGTTATTACCACGGCCGCGATCTCGGTTGCCACCACGGTAACCACCTGGTCGGTCGTCTCTGTCCCTGCCTCCTCGGCCGTGATTTTGCCGGTTGTCGTGGCGGCCGTTTTGGTCTTCTCTGCGATGAGCTTTGTTGGGGAAGTAGCTCTCATACTCGCTTTCATTCGGTGTCTCTTCCTCAATGCGCAACATTTGCTTTTCGCCTACAACGCTGTCAAACTCGAATGCCTGATCCTGGGGTACGGGATGCCAGTTGACGATTCGTGCAGCATCTGCTGGCCGACCATTTTTACGAATAGCCAAGACTACCGTGGGCACGGGGTTCTCTGAATAGAACTTGGTCCCTTTAGGCACAGCTTCAACTCTCGCAGCCCAGAGTTTGTTCTCGAAGCAGGAGATGGCGGTCACCTTCCACCTGACCCTTGCTCCTATACCGCCGACCTTGTCAAGTATGCTCTTCGGACACGGTTTCGGTGTGATGAGTATGCTGTTGGCGAGATATCGGATGTCGTCTCTCGGTGCGCCCTGGGGCAAGGAGACGAGAGATGTCAACTTCTCGGTTACGTCAGAAGGAATCATGTAGCCGGTGTAGAAGACAGTCTTCTTGATCTGATAGGGCGGAGTGCCGGGCGGAGCGTTGCCTGACTTGACCTGTATGTTGTGTGCGTTGATTAGCTTTTGGATTTCGGCGATTTCGGCGACGGGGTCGAGTTGTGTGGCATTCTCCGGGACCTGAATGACTTCGGTCGTGATGGGCCGGCGCGACGCCTGGTTCTGCGCTCTCAGCAAGTCTTCGTTGAACTGGAAGAAGAAGTCGCGGAAGCCCTTGGTATGCTTGACGCGATCCTCGTATATATTCAGCTTCTCTGCATCCTTGTATGTGTAAACAATGTCCTTGAGCAACTCTTGCTTGAATTCCATGGTGTTTCTGAACTTCTGACCTGCAGGGCCTATCGCGGGCTTCAGGCAGACCATGTCGAAGTCTAATCGCTTGCTGCGAACCATGCGCTTGACGAGGTCAGCGAAGTCGGATTCTCCTCTTCCAGTGAGAAGCACGCTCAGCGCGTCCTTCTGGGCCATGGAGGATTCGACGAGTTCGACAATCTGTTCATTCCACCAGCCTTGCCATGCGCGCGCTTCTTCCTTGTCGATGCCTTCGCCCGTTGCCGCGAGAATGCTCGAGTCGTGCCACCAGCCTCCGTTGAGGAACATGTCGGGTGATCCCAGCTGGCCTATGGTCGCGCTGTTCCATAGCTGCTTGTTCGGCAGAGGACTTGCGAAGACTGCAAGATATCAGCTCTAGTTGCGATGGAGAGTCGCCATGTACATACGCGTATTGTCGAAGTCGTAGATGTGGATTGCCTTGACGTCAGATACAGAAGGTAGCTCTTTTTCGTCACACGACCACCTCTTTAGCGCGGTTACAGTGTGGTATGTTGCCTTTCCATTTGGTCCGGCGACAGCAGGCCGGGTTGAAGTTGCTAGCATAGCTGGTAATGAGCGTCGGATAGAGGGCAAAGTGACGTGTCTGATAGCGGAGATGAGCATTCAACGCGAGGAATGTGCTGCAGGGTGAAACAAGAGATGCGCGACGAATTGCACGCCCTTGGACACGTGCTGCGAGCGGGAAGGTGAATGTCGAGCGAACAGGCTGCGTTGGAGGAGGGAAGTCGCGATCACTTTTGGTTGGCCCGAGCTCACTCCCGACGGGATGAGCTCATCATCAGGGCCATATCCTCGTCTCCTCAGCCCGACAGCACGACAAGGAAGCGCATGCCAGCAAGCACGGCTGGCTCGACTCAAGGCGACTCGGAGGACACTTGTGTGATATGTCTCTCTCCAGTAACAGAGAGGGCCATCGCCTCTCCATGCAACCATTACACATTTGACTTTGTGTGTCTAGTGTCCTGGTTGCAGCAACGGTCGACCTGCCCGCTATGTAAGGCACCCCCTTCTCATACAATACATTCTTACTGACGATAAACGCAGGCAAAGCACAAGTTGCAGCTGTACAGTACGACTGGCGCTCTCCCACCGACTACAAAAGCTACACTGTTCAACGTACCCACCCACCTGCAAATGCCTCTCATAGCCGCACCGATCGACCTGGCTCTCTTTTTGCACCTTACGGACTGCCGAGCAGACCACGCGGCCCACGTCGCCCATATTCGCCGCCGATTGAAGATGTTGCGTTGCGCAGACGCAGGGACGTGTACCGAAGGAAACTGTATTCGATGCATGTCGGCAGTAATCGCTTTTCAGGATACAGTGACATTTCTCCCCGTTTGATTGCAAACTCGCCTGAACTGCAGTCGAAAGCACGTGCTTGGATTCGGCGCGAACTCCGCGTTTTTACCTACCTGCACACCGAGTCTGAGGCTTCATCCTCCGATGCAGTTACAACAAGTAGCAACGCTGAATTCTTGCTGTCGTACATTGTCTCTATCCTGAAAATGGTAGATCTGAGGGCAAGTAGCGGACACGCGGAGAATCTTTTGGCGGAATATCTTGGCAGAGAGAACAGCAAGCTTTTCCTTCATGAGCTGAACAACTGGCTAAGAAGCCCATTTACCAAGGTTGAGGTATGGGACCGAGAAGTTCAGTATCAAGAAGATTTGGAACAAGATTAGAGCCCTTTGCCATATGTAGTAGGGGCTTAATCACCCCCGGCAGCATAGACACGCATGAGACATATTACTCGGAAGCCAGCCTTATTCAGCACTCGCTATATCGCCAACTGAACCGCCACACGGAGTCACTCTGCAGATGCATGTGACTATTTCAGGGTGTTCGCACTGCAGTTCGCAGGTTCGCATGATGCCGTTCGAGACGTTGCATCTTGTGGCTAGGCCAACTAAGGCTTAGCACACCAGCACGTTAATGTTTCGTGTCAGTTTCGCGTACCGCACAATTGTCCACTCTGCATCTCCACCACATCTCACATGCCATGCGTAACAAAGCATGGCTTCTTCATACCAAATCCCGATGATAGGACTTCTAATGGTTCAGCCGACAGCATATCCGCGTTATGGCTTTAAGAGTTTGATCCGGAACGCAATAACTTGTGCTTTCGACAGACTATGGACACAGACATTGTTTCGACTTCTTCGCCTACTTTGCTTGGTTGGGTCTTGATGTTTCGATAATGCAGCAACGCTGCTGCACCCTGGATTAACCTTCCTTAGCATCGCCCCGCCACAGCGGATGCACGATGTGCTTCATATGTGGGTAGGTAGACACAGCTGCAATACTCTACCTTCTTTCCTTCTCTTGTCAGTTCGCTGCGGAAGGATTCTTCTTCACGCTTTCATTTCTTGTTTCTAGTTTGAGTACACTATTGGCGCTGGATCGCTCTTTTTTAATAATTAATTCTATTCACGGCAAAACTGTGAATCCTGCTGTAAAGCCCGGAGCTTGCATACCTGCGCCTCACGACCACCCCTTGAGAATCAAAATGCGTTCGTCCGTCGTACTATTCGGCGCTTTTTGCGGCCTCTCAACAGCAAATCCGCACCCATGGATGTACGGTGTTCCTGACTATCCTGACCTTGATATGAACGAGGTCATGACGCAAGCAGATGTAGACCTGATGATGGCAGCAGCAGTTGAGAACAGTACTACCGCCTCGGGCTCAGAAGGTGCTCTGAACTCGTCGACCCCCTCATCGGCTTCTCCTGGACAAGAACCTTGTGCGGTTGTCAGTATGGCCATAGCAGCTCTACCCTCTGGAGCCCGACCTGTCGTTCCTGCAGAGTTGGGAGTAAAATGTCTGCAGTCTGTGCCTCTTGACAAGGAAGGAAATGTCAAGTTGATCGACGATCTCAAGGTCATGGTCAAATGGCAATCGAATGTTGCTTACCTCAAAAACCCACCGAAAGAATACACCGAAGAGCCCGTCGACATCATAGGCGAGCTGGACACGATGCAAAAACAAGTCGCTGCCGGTAACTTCAAGACCGAGTACGACTTCCAGCTGAAGATGCTGAACCTCTTTACCAAAGCTTACGACAACCACTTTGCTTATCAACCCGATATTCTTGCTTCGGCAATGCAATTCCAAAGACCCACCGGATCGGAATTGGTCTCTATTTCTTCGGATGGCATGGCACTTCCAGAGATATATACGTACAGAGATGTTGTGAAAGCCAATAACGATTCTTCCTTCAAGCCGTCGCCCGTCAAGATGATTAACGGCATGAGCGCTCAGAGCTATCTGGCGAACGTGTCTGCTGATTCTGATTTCCACGATGCAGACACACGATGGAATGCGCTTTTCCCTTCTCAGGCTCTTCTTGCATCCGGTACTACCTTTCTTGGAAGTTTCAGAACTGGGCAATATCAGGGTCCGAATACAACCATGGAGTTTGCCAATGGAACTACCTGGTCGAGTATGAACGTCGCTGTCGTTTTTGGAAATTTCACTGGTGTTGATAGCGGTAAGGCCTTTTTTCAAAGGTTCTGTACAGGGCCGAAGCCTGTTTCTGCTGCTCCTGCTCCCTCACCTACTAGCAACTCTACAAGGACTGTGACTCCCACAGCTACGCCGAGTCCCTCGCATATTGGTTATCCAAAGGCTGAGCTGATCAACTCAAATCTCGCGGTTGGAGGCTACTATCTCAATGGCGCAGGATACGAGGTAAGTTGGACGCATCACATCTCTTATCTGTCTGACCGCTTTAGGATGTTGCCGTTCTGAGTATCCCGTCCTACGAATCTCCTAATGTTCAGAGCTTCCAAAACACGATGCGAGACTTCATAAGGATGTCGCAAAAAGCGGGTAAAACGAAGATGGTCTTTGATTTACGAGGCAATGGTGGAGGCAATGCGATTCTCGGCTACGATACTTTCAAGCAAGTATACCCACAGGCAGCCGCAGAGCCCTTTGGCGGCACACGCTTCCGCGCAAACGATGCTCTAAACGCTGCTGGTAAAATCACCGAAAGCTTTCTCGCCAACAAGACGTACGCACAATCTAACCAAACCGCTTTTGTGGAAGCGTTTGGTCGCGGTGCTACACAAGACGATGTCTTTGGTTTCACAGCCGGATTCAACTACCAGCACATTCTCGATGTCAATAATAAAGCTGCAACTGGATGGAACCAACTCTTTGGTCCACAGCAAGCAAACAACGATTCTTTTACCACAACCCTTCGGTACAACTTCTCGGACAGTATTAGTACAACATATAATGGCTTCTCTGTAATCGGCTACAACGACAACGCCAATGAAACCAGCACACCACAACCTTTCCAAGCACAAGATATGGTCATGCTACACGACGGCATGTGTTCTTCAACATGCGCCATTGTCTCCGAACTACTCAAGAACCAAGGCGCAGTCCGTACAATCGCCATTGGCGGACGCCCTCAAACTGGTCCGATGCAAGGTGTAGGCGGCACCAAGGGCGCTCAGGTCTTCTCCTGGGACGATATTCAAATCCGCATGCAAGCCGTCTACTTCCTCGGCTCACCCGATGAACAAAAAGCCTGGATGAACATGGATCTTGGTAAGACTGCTTTCGCCACACAACTCTTCAAGCGATCTGCGTACCAAGGCGGACGTATCGCCGGCGGCGTCAATCTCAAAGACAATCTGAGACAGAACGATGCTAGTGCCACTCCCCTGGAGTTCATGTACGAAGCTGCGGATTGCAGAATGTGGTTCACCGGTAAGATGATTACCGATGTTACCGAGGTGTGGAAGGGCGTTGCTGATCGCATGTTCCGTGGAAACGGCACGATGGGTTGTGTTCAGGGCAGTACAATGGATCCCTCTAGTGTTAGTGGTGGAGGCCAGTTAAGGGGTGGGGATGGAAAGGTGACGATGAAGAGCGAGAGCACAATTGCTGTTGCGGGACAAAGTGCGAGTGGAAACGGCAGTGCGCCGCAACAGTTTACTGGTGGTGCGTTCAAGACAACGGTGGGCAGTCTAGGTTGGGGCGTTGTGGCTGGCGCCATAGGCCTGTTCATGGCCTTGTAAGTGCAAGTAGCAGCTCATCCTTATATGATCTAGGGCTTTCGCTCTTCACAATCTCGTCTTCGATGTTGGAATGTTTGTTGAGAATATATACGTTTTGAAAATCAATGCACCTAAGTATGTACAGAAAGAACTGGACTTTCAAAGAGGTGCCAGTGCCTCACACATCGAGACTGCTGACTGTCTCTCGCCCCAAAGCTATCGTCGTTGTCGTGAACAGCTTACCGTTGGTTATGTCAATACATTCAACATTTACCAAGCGTTAGCAGACCACTGGTTCACAGTGACTAGATATAGGTATACGAAGTCAGTCTATATTTCACATGCATTTCGTACAGGGACACTTACACGTTGCAGGTCCACCGGTGAAAGCCTCAGTACCGAATTGGTAAGCTGTCAAAGCGTTAGCATATGCAACTATAGTCATCTCGAAAGGGATGCGGGGAGCAGCTTACTGATGAGGTTTTGGCTCGACGCGGGAAAGCCTTTGTTGTTCTGGAGGTAGGTGAAGAAGTCCTTGAGGTTTGCCTTGAAGTTGTTGATAGGGCTAGAAGGTACGAAGCTGTAGACTTTCATGGAACCGTTAGGGCCGTAGAAAAGTTCCCAAGTGCGACCAGCTAGATTTGGGTGTACGAAGTCAGTGTATGTCTCACTTGCAGTTTGTATAGGAACACTCACCAACTGTCACCATACCCTGCGAAGTGCCAATGGGGTAGACGTCGTATCTGGCGAGCCAGACCATGAGCTCGTAGTCACCACTGCTGGTGTCGTGGTTGATGTTCGCAGAAGTGAACAAATCGTATGCAACGTTGCAGCGGATGTTGTTGGTGTCATAAACCCAGTCTAAACGTGGGTGTACGAGATCAGTATATGTTTCACCTGCAGTTCGTTTAACAACACTTACACGCCTCCGTCTCCAAGTTGCTGTACTGGCTAACAGGCTTCTTGGTGATCTGACGTCCAGAGTAGACGTAGGATTTGACGTTGTCCTTTCCGCCCGTCCACTGCCAGTACGTGTGCCATTTCGCGCCTGTGCTGGACACGCTGTCGACGTAGGTACACTGCGAACCTGAGGTCGCAGCGCTGCGACCCCAGATGTTGTTGTTGAGCTCGTAACCGTTGCTGGAGAAATATTCGTAATCCTTGCAGAGCGTGTGCTGTTGTGCGAAGGCAACGGAGGCGAGTGCGCCGAGGATGAATGAAACAGCCTTCATGGTGTGCGATTGGCGGTTGAACGTTTGCTCGAGATGTTTCTTGCTGTTCTGAAATCCATCTCTTCGTGTGGAGCACCAAACCTTTTGTAGTCCCAAAATTGCAGTGCTTCAACTGCTCACAACACCGTTACTCGACTTTAAACGGTGGTGGTTACTCATAGTGGACCTTCATATAACGTGTGCTTCGTCAAGCGCGATCCGTCCCTAGATTCCGACAGATCATCCTGTCAACTCTAGTATAAACCACCTCATAGCCAGCCTTGCCACCAGAGACACCTGACATAAGTAGGACCGTTTCGGAGATCTCAATATACCTCGCCAATGAGAAGAGCATAGGCTTACCTGTTGTAGTCGCGCGCATTGGCGTTTCTCGTCTCCGCACGTACTTCAGCCTCGGAAGATTAACTCGGTCATCTTAATATTTGCCGTCGCCATTTCCCGGGAACGTGGCCTACTCAGAATCGTACTAGAGCTCGGAAGCATAACTAAGAACGTAGGCACTTCCGACTACAACTTCTTTACTTGTAACATCGGCCACGCTACTTTGGACCAAATGTGGATAGTCCAGGTGCAAGGTAAGCATGATGCAACACTATTGGCTAGTATTAGTGAGGTTCCTAGGCACAGTACGCATGGTTTCTGTCAAAATATACCTAATCGACGGAATCTTAGCCCGATATCCCTGGCGAGTCGTGTTGAAAGAGTGCTGTACGTGAAATGATAGGTGGACAACTTGTTCCTTGCTTCCATCGCCAAAAAGAGCGGCTGCAGCCGCTACTGGGATGTACGAGACCAGAAAGTGGATTTGTAGAAGACGTTCTGCTTTGGTGATTGCAGTTCCAGGGAAAAATGGAGAGTTGATAGGCGATGCCTGAGAAGGAAAAGAGAATGAGATAGTGATCACCGATGAATCCAGGTACCAAAAGATTTGTTCCGTCTATGTAGCTGTTCACCTTAGCGTTCGAATGTGCATCTTTCTGGTGTTCAAGAAACATTCGAAAGCACATTGGTGAGCAAGAACACTGTTTCTTCAAGTGTCGCTCTTTGCCAAGGCGGGCAGCCGCACCTTACTACACTTTCACTACCCTTTGCTCTACCCCTTACGTCTCTCTCCTAGACTTTCTTACAGAATCAGTTGATCGCGCTTGTACTGTCCTTTGTGCTGAATATTCGTATATGTTGTACGACTTTGTTGACAGGTCTTGATCGATGCGTATACTGCAGGGAATGGCGAATGTTTCGCATACCTAGGTAGTGTTGAGCAAGGCGTCAATAAGACACCAGAGCGATCGGATCAGAGAGAGTATGATTCTGGCACCAACTAAATAGGCAACCAGTTGGTGAAGCTGGGGTGTTCGAGATCTTGGTTAGGGACGTTTCTGTTCCGAATCCTTGGCAACGAAGTACCTATGCACCATGCCAAGGTGGCTAGTTACCTATTGGATTGTATCTAATTACCTTTCGTGACCGCATGTTGGCTCTGTAGGATTGACACATGCACAGAACACGAGCAGTGATCGGAAACATCGCTGCGCCCTAGTTCGTCAATAATGCCCCTGACTCTGCTTCTTGTCCTTGTTTAGCACGTATTGTGGGCCACATGGAAAGTGACTGTATGGGACGAGCGTGGGCACACCTGATCAACAGTTGAAAACCATGGTCTCGATCTGAGGCTTGCATGATGTAGTTGTCATGAAACGCACATAACCTTGTATCCCAAATATTTGTGTTCTGGGCAGGCTGATCGTCCCGTCCTCAAGATTGATTTTGTGAACGCCAAGCCACGGAGCCGCGGACTGGGAAAGTGTCCATGGGCCCGTGCAGCGACGAAGGATCAGCACAATCCCTTCCACGGATCATAACAACTCTAATAAGGCATCATCATCATAGTCACAGCAACGGAACTATGCGAAGACTACTATCTCCTTACACGTCGTACCTAGCAAGTTTGTTTTGGTAGTTGTGCTCACATGAACATCGGACACCGCGCGACAATGCGCGTCTCCTCGCTCATTTCCACTTCCGCAGGTGTCTGCGGCATGACGGAACATCTTGACGCCGCTGTTCAGTGCTGTCCTGGGCGGTAATACATGGCGTTTTCAGCCACTGAACCGAAATGAGGGTCTCCGAAAATACCTCTCGCTTCTACCACGATTTTGTAAAGCTGTAAAATAGGGCTTTGACCATCATCACCTACTCATGATGGTCAGACAGAATACCGCCGCACAACGACCATTGTCACTTTAAAAAGAGTAGGGGAGAAGAAAATACCGAGGCTCTCGGGGTTGGCTGGCTCCAAAAGGGTTCATCGCCAGATCAACTCAAGGGATGTCCTCGCTCATGTTTCAGGTTCCTTGAATCAAGAACCCAAGATGCTGCACCTAGAACAGATCGTCACAGGGTATGCACATAGTCTCAACACCGCCACTTGAATCCTGCGTCCTACAAACGGTAAGGCTCTGGCTTCAACTGTCGTGCCGTCCTTCTTCCCAACGGCCCCTGTGCTTCTAACGGCGGATCTAGCCTCTTCCCATCACTAGTGTCGTGTAGGATACGATGAAGTCTGATGTCTGTCTGCACGGCTAACCGCCAACACGTTCTTGGTGGCTGTTTTAGTCCGGGCACTGAACTGACATGTAATCACCAAGCGAGATGGCGATGTTTGGGACCCGTGATTCCGTATACGGAAGGATTCTGCGTGTATAAAACCCATGGTGCCCACGTTGGTTGGAAAGACACGCTTGACGCTCAACACACTCGTTCTATACACGTTCTTTTTCAGTCTTTGACTTCTTCGATCTTTACTTCGTCGCTCTCTTCAGACAGTCACCTTTTACAAGAACAACTACTCAATCAACCAATCAACTCTTCAATTCCACATTCAAAATGAAGGCCTCCATCTTCGCTCTCGCTCTCGCTGGCGCTGCCAGTGCTCACACCACTGTCTACTCCATCTCGGTCAACGGAAAGTCTCAAGGTCTCGGAAATGTTCAGGGCGGCTACATTGACTCTCCTCCCAACAACAACCCAGTTACCGACGTTACCTCCAAGGCTATGGAGTGCAACGTAGCCAACATCAAGGCTTCCAAGTCGGTTGCCGTCAACGGTGGTGACAAGATTGCTGTAAGTACTCCAACGGTCCGCATTGTATAGAACTTGAACTGACGAATACTCTTAGGTCGAGTGGCACCACAACAACGCTGACGCCAGCGACGACATCATCGACCCATCTCACAAGGGACCTATCACCGTCTACATGTCTAAGGCTGGCTCTTCTATGTCATGGACGAAGATCGCTGAGGATGGCTACGATGGCAAATCTTGGGCCGTCGAGAAGCTCATCAAGGGTTCATACACTGGCAAGCCAGGACAGCACGAGTTCACTCTGCCCAATGTTGCACCTGGCGAGTACATCATCCGCCCTGAGATTATTGCCCTACACGAGGGTGACCGCATCGGTGGCGCACAATTCTACCAGGAGTGCATTCACGTAAAGGTCGGTGGCTCTGGCACCACTGCGCTGCCTGCCGGTGTTGCTATCCCCGGCTACCTCAGCGCCCAAGACCCGAGTGTTCACTTCAACCTCTACGGCTCCTACTCTAGCTACCCCATGCCAGGACCCAAGCTCTGGAACGGTGCTGGTGGTGCTGCCGCCCCAGCTAAGCCTGCGCCCGCTGCTCCCACCACCACCAAGGTCGCTGCTCCTGCCCCTACCAAGGTTGCCGCCCCTACTACCACCAAGGCTGCTACCCCAGCCAAGACTACCCTTGCCACCATCGCTAAACCTGCTCCTACTGCCGGTGGTGCTGGTGCTCAGAAGTACGGCCAGTGCGGTGGCATCGGCTTCACAGGTCCTACTACTTGCGCTTCCGGCTGCAAGTGCGTCAAGCAGAACGACTGGTACTCCCAGTGCTTGTAAGCGCATGTCCATGATGATGGCGTTGCTGGGCCATAAAAAGATGCCGTTTGCATCGGGTGTTTTTCATGATTGATAAGGGGTACATTTGGCCTTTTTTGAGTAGAGCTTTGTTAGTGTTTAGTGGGCTTGTCTCCTGCAATGAGCGGCTTGAGCGTCGCCTGTCTTCAATTCTTGTGTATATACGTAATTCCCACAACGAATTGGATTCGTTGCCTTTTCGGCTTTGACGCAAACTGTTGTTATGACTAAATTCTCGTGGTGTCTTGTCCTAACGGCACCCTGATCAACAACGAAGAAGGTAGTATGCTGATGCCATCTAGTGCCGACGTGGCGTAAGCAAACAGCCTTGAAAGCCTCGCGTAGGTTTAGAGCCGGTTCTGCTCAAGCTACTCTACAATCATTACTTCACGTCTCAAACATAGACACACGACATCTTCGCATGTGCTCCGAATTCGTCAAAACGAATCAAGACTACTATACAAGCAAAAGCCCCGTAGACTTCATTACTGGGGAACCCGTCGTATGATGATATTGCGTGGCTAAGCGCACTACGAAGCCGAAGTCGCATGGGCGGAGGGTACAAGCTTCCGCAAGAAACTCGTTGAACAGACGAAGGGGCGCGAGGGGCGCCCACGGGGAAAAGCTAGAGAGACAAGCCAATTCTTGATCTGATCCACCAGCAATGCTGGCCTCCTCTCAAGACACTGGCACTGCGGACATGACTTCAAGACCCACGTCTCGAGAGTCTTGTCCACTCGCCCACTTACAGGCTAGAACTTGCCCAAGGAGACGCGATCGGGAGTATACGCATCCAGGGAGAAGACAAGTGTCTGCAAGAGTTATAACGGTGGAGGGAAGCCCGATGCACTTCAAACCGCGCATGTATGCGCGTGAAACAGAAGTCGAGCGTGAGCTCCATATTCTAACGCGTATGGACAAAGTCGGGCTGACTGCTCGGCTCAGAGTTGCCAGACTGCAGGGTTTGGTGGTATCAGGCGTGGTTACCATCGGCATGTTGAAGACACTGATGACATCGCTCAGCATCGGGACCCACTTGCGACGTCCTGGCCTTCAGGACAGGCACGAGTTGCATAAACAGTGGGAAGAACAGCTCACAACCATGGTACGGGGGCTGCATGTCCACGATAGTGTGTGGGGCGATGTCGGCGCGATGAATGTTGTTGTTGACGAGGAGATGGAGCCGAATTCATGGACAATGAGCAGCGCAAGACGATCGAGGGCGACGGGCAGAGCATCACGAGGCTGTTTCAGAAAGGGCTTCCAGACGCAGCGAGATGGAGCCAGTCGTGATGAGGGTTTATGGAGCGTAGACGTCAGCTGTGCCACGTGTATTTGGCCTGTACTCTCAACACGCATGTGTACCTGGGTCCGTGCTGTGACGCTGTCGAATGCCATGGGTGACTAAGGCGGTTATTTGCGCAATTGGACCCTGAATCTCATCATTTGCGCGCGCCGACACTCGGACAACCGTCTGGGCCTCTGTGCGGAGATGACAAGTCATAAACCACAACAAACCATGCCTCACTCTGCGCTGCCTCCTTGATATTCCTCGCTCACCACCTCATGAGAGCCCGCAAACCACCATCATGATCGCTCCTTCCTGCGCCTGGACTCGTGTTGGCTTGAGGCGCATGCCCAACGCCCCTTACTCCCGGAACACAAACTCGGGAACCGGCTTCGAACGCGCACGCACTCAGGTCCATCCTTCCAATGTCACTCGCAGATGCCATTTCGAGAAGTCGCACGCTGGTGGCAGGCCGACGGAAACGGCGCGGTCCATTCCCGGGCCAAGCTGGCTTTGGCTCGACCCCATCATCGAACCCTTCCGCGCATATGGTCGCGTGCAACAGAGGAGGCCCTACAGGACACAACTCATATCCTCGCTCGTCATCTATTTCATCGGCGATCTAGTGGCCCAGAGCATTGCGCCTGACGAGTCCAACCAAGTGCTGGAAGTGGTCGACGATGCAGCGGAAAAGGGCTGGGTCCAAGAATGGAGCGACAACCGTGACTGGGCCCGTACAGGACGCGCTCTCGCAATTGGAGGACTGAGCTCTATCCCATCGTACAAGTGGTTCCTGTGGTTATCCAACAGCTTCAACTACAGCTCCAAGACACTCTCTCTGTCAATCAAGGTGCGTTCCATTCCCCCGTAATCACCAACGCTTGCTCATCATTCAACAGGTCTTCATCAACCAAGCCTTCTTCACCCCCTTGTTCAACTCGTACTTCTTTGGTATGCAATCGCTTCTTTCCGGCGCAACCCTGCCCGAGATCCTGGAACGCATCAAGAATACGGTGCCGACAAGCTGGTACAACAGCTGCAAACTCTGGCCTGCCGTCACAGCCTTCAGCTTCACCTACATACCTATAGAATACCGTAGCATATTTGGCGGCGTTATCGCTATTGGGTGGCAGACGTATCTCAGTCTGCTAAACACAAGGGCTGCAGCTAAAGAGGAGATGGAGCATGCAGCGATGCACGACGCGCCAGCAAGCGTGCGAACAACACAAAGGCTTGAGCATGGTCTGTTCGAGCAAAAATGCGCTGCGTAGGCTACATCCGCTGCAAACCGACCTTGGAACACTCTGGACTCGTTCAACAAGGCCCACAACGCGACTAGCGTTTCAACATTCACCTGCTGCATCTGCAGCCACTTTTATTTCTTATGTCTGATTCAAGACGGTTATATTGCATTAGAGACGGAGTTACGGATTCCATTCGATACCATAGGCGCTGCGTAAACGACGCGCGAACACATCAGTCATCACATTAGCATCTTATCTACACCTCAATACATCTCGTTTGTTTTCGCTAGGCTTCGTCGACCCTAGCCCACGGCCCACTCAACAACAGGAGGTACGCCGGTTCTCGGCCCGAGGCTTTGGCAAGAACCCACGCGGCTCCCACTCTGTCCCCCCTTCTGATATCCAGCCGGACGTCATTCAGACAAAAGAAGGCCCCTCGGAGTGACAGGATCTGCTACAGCTGCGGTTGCTGTTTGAATCAGGAGTTAAAACCGTGGTAAGCGTCGTGTGATGTCATCATGTCGACCATAGTAAATATGAACTTCAAAACAAGTAATAGAAATTTCACGCCACGCTTTGTATCGAAGTTGAATCGTCCAAATTGTTGACAAACTATTGTTGTTTCTCTGTCCTTGTTCCTAAGATACCCCATTTACACCATGTCTTCTTCAGCAGGCCAACGCATAGACGAAGAATCATATACATCATGGCGGCAACGCTCCGAACTCGACAAGATGGCCGATTTACCCCAGGCTCTGGACGACGAACTCGCGCGTCTTGATAATCAATTTTGGATCCCTAGAACCAAACTCGAGGAGATTGTTAGCCGCTTCTGTGAAGAACTGGAAGAAGGCCTCGCTAAAGACAAGCAAAACATCCCCATGAACATCACTTGGGTGCACAATCTACCAACAGGGAAAGAGAAGGGTACAATAATGACACTGGATCTCGGTGGCACAAATTTGAGGGTTTGCAAAGTAGACTTGTATGGAGATGAAGGCCGAAAACAAGGAGACGGCAAATACGGCATGGAGCAAGAACAATACAAGTTACCGGAAGAGCTGAAAAAGGGAGAATCCGATGCTCTCTGGAATTTCATTGCGGAAAAAGTGGAGGCTTTCTTCAAGGATCATAAATTGGACCAGCAGTATAGCACGCAGAAGCCTATGCCACTGGGATTTACTTTCAGTTATCCAGCAACGCAAGATCGTATCGACCACGCAGTCTTGCAGACGTGGACAAAAGGGTTTGATATAAAGGGTGTAGAAGGTCAGGATGCTGCGAAGCAGCTTCGAGAAAAGCTGCAAGAGAGAAAGTTGCCAGTCGACTTAATCTGCGTCATTAACGACACTGTCGGTGCGATGATCGCGTCTGCCTACAACGACCCAGAGACCATAATAGGCGGCATCTTTGGTACAGGATGCAATGCAGCGTAAGAACTGTCCCTGCACGGAATACATATGAGACATACACTGACTTCGTACACGCCGCTGTTAGGTTTATGGCTAGCCTATCAAGTATCGCAAAACTAGATCCAAACGACGAAAGAATCATAGACGCATCATCCCATAATGGAGCGGTCAAGGGCGAAGAGAAAATGGCCATCAACTGCGAATACGGCGCTTTTGACAACTCGCACCGTGTCCTCCCTCGCACGAAATACGACGAGAAGATCGATGCAGAAAGCCCTCGGCCTGGCGAGCAGACTTTTGAGAAACTCTCCGCTGGTTTGTATCTAGGTGAGATATACCGCCTCATATTAGTCGAACTCCTAGATCGCGGCCTTGTCTTCAACCAGGATTCAAATCAAGATACGAGAAAGCTGCGTGAGCCATACATCATAGACACGGGGTTCCTTTCTCAGATCGAGGACGACGAGTCACATAAGTTCACCAAAACACGCGAACTCTTCCAGTCTACACTCTCCCTCCAGCCATCAGACGTTGAGATTGAACTCTCACGTCGAGTGGCTGAGATGATCGCGGTGCGCGGTGCCAGATTATGCGCTTGTGGTGTTGCTGCCATCTGCACCAAAGAAGGTATCAAGAAGGGCCATGTGGCTGCAGACGGCAGTGTAGCAAACAAACATCCAAAGTTCAAGAGAAGATGGACTAAAGCTTTGGGTGAGGTACTGGGGTGGAAGGAATGTGGGGAAGGCGAAGGCCCGATCACCATTACTAGTGCCGAGGATGGGAGTGGACTTGGTTGTGCGATCATTGGTGCTATGGAGTTGGAGAGAAGGACGAAGAAGGAAACTCATTGAAAGATGTGTTATGGGTGCGGCAGATGGGAGGTTTAGAATCCGACATTGTGGCTGTGCAGTACGTTTTACTTTAAGCTTGAGAAGACTGTCTTTAGCAGAAGGGACGTGGTATAGAGTGTATTACCTCGGGCAAATAAACAAAGTATGACCTGAGTGTTGAACGAGCCGAGGGTAATCGTGATGCGCACGTCTGCTTGTGTAGCTACGTACGTTGATCTACAACAAGACGTAGATGTTGTTGTCGTCCAAACTCTCAAAAGCCGTTTTTATCACATAATATGGGTATCGTGCGTCACCAAACC
>Ga0058698_10000585_pt1 | contig 19569 bp, 27 predicted proteins | sample AgamicAsSfe_FD_67288 | JGI IMG/M metagenome (GOLD analysis project Ga0058698, IMG submission 67288) | Agave microbial communities from Guanajuato, Mexico - As.Sf.e | ecosystem: Host-associated > Plants > Phyllosphere > Phylloplane/Leaf | place: Guanajuato, Mexico | collected 2012-05-30
ATGGGCAACCATCACCGAAACAGCCGACCAGTCAGCCCTACCAAGCCCTTTCACCAATAACCTCCCCCCCAAAAAAAAACAAGACACATGCACATCATGCCAGGCAAACACATGGCTGGCACCTCTGATGAGCCTTGCAGGCGATGCAAAGACAATATTTCCGTCCTCGTTGTGCGCTCTGAGCCACTTTGCCAGTCAGTCTACGCCACCTAGAGGGGAAGAAGAATTTGCTAAATTTGTGCAGTGACTGTTTTGCCCGCTATGTGCATACAAAATGCATCAAGCGCTTGGAGTCGTTTCGTGTGAATTTTGGAGCCGAGCAGCAACGTAGGATTCTAGTACCCCTGTCGTTCGGCGTCTCATCTACAACTCTCCTTCATATACTGGATCTGCATCTAAAGACGCAAAAGAGCAAGACTGGCCGGACCGGATTTGAGATCAGCGCGATATACATCGAAGATCCGGAGCAGAAAGTGCAGGCTGCTCAGCTGCTCGACAAGGCTCGCGAACAATACCCGGACCATCACTATGCCTCACTGCCGTTGCACGATGTATTTCGCATGGTCCCAGACGATGCCTCAATCCGGTCTCTGGTGCCACAGACCGAGGAAACCGTAGGCTGGAGCCCTGAGGAGCATTTCGTTCGCATGATTAATTCGCTCACATCGGCAACTGCTCGTGCAGACGTGTTGTCTACCCTTCGAACAAGGCTGATCGTAGAATATGCCAAATCGACTGGTTGCGAAAGTGTTCTCTGGGGTGACAGCACCACCAGACTCGCTCAAAAGACACTTGCTGAGACCGCGAAGGGCAGAGGTTTCTCTCTGCCTTGGCAAGTCTCCGACGGATCGTCGCCATTTGATCTCAACTTCCATTACCCGCTTCGAGATGTCCTAAAGAAAGAGCTAGTATCTTACATCAACATGGCCGATCCTGGTCTATCATCACTTGTTCATGAGACCTCATCAGGAGCCACCCAAGCATCGACAAGCTCAAAGAATACCACTATTGACGATCTCATGACGCAGTACTTCGAATCGGTCGAGGAGAACTTTCCAAGTATCGTTGCAAATGTCGTACGCACAACAAGCAAGCTTGAGGCTCGACCCGATGCACTTTCAGACCCAAAATGCAGCCTGTGTAGTATGCCTGTACCTGGCGGTCGATTTGGCATCCATGGCTGGGGTGGTGATCAGCAAGATGGGGATGACTTCGAGTCTACACATGCCAGAAGAGACATCTGCTATGGCTGCACAAGGTCGTTGCCTAAAGCCACAATGAGTACGATCAGTAATTGAGCGCATCGCTGAAATTTGCAATCATTTTTCATCAGCATTGCGAACCATCGCCTACTCTGATAGACCCTTGCACGAAGCTTGAAGGATTTATGCAGAATGGTCTTTCTATGTTCATTTGCTCTCTAGGCCAACATCAATCTACGCGCTCGAGCACTACCGGCAAAACAATCAATAACCTGGCATTATCCTGGAGATCGACACATATTCCCGGATCTTGACCGAAAACACTATCTATACTCATCTATGTCGGTACAACGATTCCCGAGCCTCATGACCAGATGTCCAAGTACACAGTATAAGAGAGCCACAGATAGCTGTTCTATGTTCAACACAACAATCGCAATGAAGCTCTCCAATTTGATAGTTTGTCCTTTGCTAAGCGCATCGACATGTCTCGCACACTGGAACTACGACCGTATAATCGTTAATGGCGAGATCATTGGCTCACCATATGAATACGTTCGCAAAACCAACAATTCCAACTACCCTCTTCAAGACGTCAATTCCATATATATGCGCTGCAACTCCGGTGCAGAATCCGGTGTTGCAATCAACACCAAAACCTACACCGTTGCTGCTGGCGATATGCTAGGCTTCGCGGTCAAGGATACTTTCGGCCACCCTGGGCCACAACAGATTTACCTATCTAGAGCGCCAGGCCCTGCCGCTGAGTACGATGGCTCAGGCGACTGGACAAAGATCTACAGCTTGACCTATTCTTTGAACTCGAGCTACGGCGCCAGCGACGGCATCCTCAAATGGGCAACCCACAACGCGCGAACGTTCAACTTCAAGCTTCCTTCTGAAACACCATCAGGCGAATATCTGCTCCGCGCCGAAGGTCTCGCGCTCCATGCAGCACATAAACCAGATAACTACCAATTCTATATTGCTTGTGCGCAGATCAATGTCGTGGGCAGTGGTGTGGGTGTTCCGGGCCCGACGATCAAATTTCCGGGTGGATACCAGTGGAATTCAACGGGCGTGCTGATACCAGAGTTTTGGAGTAGGATTACGAACTATACGGCTGCAGGACCGACATTGTGGCCAGAAGGAACAATGGAGGCGCATGTTTTGGATGGCACAAAGAAGACCGGCGCGGACTGAGGTTGTGTGGCACCCAGCATAGGCTATGGCTAGCGGAGAAAGCTTGCTCCATTATCATGTCCGTCTTTGCCAACGAATCAAGGCAGACTGCACGTTATACCAATTTCATCTAAAGCTAAGCAGGTCGTCTAAGCATCTAATCCATCCCGCTCAACCATCCATCGAACAATGTCAATGACTTCGCTTTGTTTTCCACTGACGCCCTTCCCAGGTTCTTTCACCATACCCTCAAGCACGTTATCCAACATACTCCTCAATCTACTAACCAGCACTCCGATCCTAGCCCACCCTCTCAACCGTATCCATTCATCTACCACTAGTCCGCGTCCAAGAGTATCAACCTTGATCTCACCAGCAAACAACAACAAGCTGTATGCATTGAAAGGCGTGATATCTCTTATGAAAACTTTACTTGTAGCCATCTTATTGAAGTACGCAACGAAACTCGCATTATGCGGGAATGTCTGACTGGCGAATAGCGTGGAGGAAGGATGAACAAAGACACGTCCGTTTTCCTGATTGAAGTATTTGATCTCGCGGGCTGAGGGGTCAAGTTCTACGGCACCAGCAATTCCAGCGGCGAACTTTTTGTCGGGGAGTTGGATGCGTGCGATTTGTGGGTTGAAAGACCCAGCGATGAGCGCACGGAGGAGTGCGTCATTGGCGTTGTGCTTGTTGTATGACCCATGTGTGGAAGGATTGAGAGAAGAGTAGTGCGTTGGGATAAAGGAGATTTCTTTGAGAGACGAAAGGTACTGCGTGCGATTGGAAGCGATATCGAACATGGTCTGAGGAGAGAGGCGGTTGTCTTGACACCAGAAACGAAGGTCTCGTGTTGACATGCCTTTACTGCGCAATGCAGCCCATTGTTCGTAAGCTCGAAGATCTACAAGCAAGTCTCCTTGGTTGTTTGAGAAAGATGCGCGTAGGCGGTCGAACTCGTTTCGGGTCTCCTGGTCTCGCTCTCGTGGTGATATAAACGGACTGCGAGCGGTCAGGACAGCCGCGATGGTCAACACAGCTTCGAGACAACCGAACGTTGCGCCGTAAACAAGAAGCTTGCCCAGACGAAGATCCGCCGGGATCATGGACATGTGGCGACCAAGAGCGGTCAGTTCGTCGTCGGTAATCGCACCCATCTGTGAGAGTAATCGGATTGCACCCTCCACCGCTGTGCTTTCTGGTGGTGTGAGCGCTGAAGCAAGGAAGCTTGAGACATCCTGAACACCCATCGCCTTGATAGATAGACACATCTGCTCGAGTGGTACACGTCGAATCTCAGGGTCTGGCCGCTCCATCATCTTGGCTTCGGCATTACGTGTATACAGCTTATAGCAGTCACCTGCTCGGACACGGCCTGCTCGACCTCGCCGCTGTTTGCATGCCGCCCTGGAAGCCCAGGTTTCGGCTAGGCGAACCATGTTGTTTTGTGGGTCGTAGCTCGTCTCCTTGACCCTACCCGTATCGATAACGGCAACGATATCCTCAATCGTAATCGACGTTTCTGCGACGTTGGTACATGCGATAACTTTACGTTTGCCGTGGGGAGCGGGAGGGAAGACACGCTTTTGCTCAACAGGCATGAGTGACGCATGTAGAGGCAATGCGTGGAGGTTTGCGAACTGACTGAGCGCTTGAAGTGTGCGATCAATCTCCATGGTACCAGGAAGGAAGATGAGAATGCCTCCATCCTTATCACCGAGCTGACGATCAATGTGACGAACAGTTTCCGCAATGAGGTCGTAGTTGATACCAAAGCCAATACTCCGGAGGTTTGCAGAAAAAGACTTGTCGTCGATGGCCTCTTCATCCCCTGTTCCATACCCCTTGAATCCAGTGAAATGCACAACGTCGTCGACGTAGTAGTCAGTCACAGGGTGGGTGCGGCCTTCGATCTCAACACGGCCCACCGGCCCGACCTCCTTAAAGTACGCTTCAAACACAGCAGCATCGAGAGTAGCGCTCATCAAGATGACTTTGAGATCTTTCCGCTTTCGCAAGATCTGACGTAGTAAAACGAGTAAGAAATCAGTATCCAAACTGCGCTCATGTACCTCGTCAACAACAACATGGCTAACATCGGCTAGTGCAGCAATAACATCGTCGGCATTGCCGCCCGACGTTTGGAGGCGCCTCAGGAGAACACCAGTTGTGACGAATGTGATCTTGGTGACTCCAGGCTTCTGTTTAGACTCTCCACGAATAGTGTAACCAATCTCATCTCCAACCTGAGAGCATCGCTCATCAGCCACACGATCGGCAAGACCAAGCGCAGATATTCTGCGTGGTTGAGTACAGATTATATTCGCAACAGCACCGAGTTGTCGTTGAATCAAGTCATCGAGGACGAACTGCACGGATTGAGTCGATTTTCCTGATCCAGTTTCACCTGAGATAATAGTGACGTTGCAATCATTGACCGTTCGTACGATGTCATCTCTCAACCTCCAAGCTGGGAGTGACTGTCGAGCTTTCATCATCTTTTGCTGAACTGGAGAATTCTGCTTGGCCTGCCAGTCAGACAGCAGCTTTTGACTAGTAGGTGTTCTGGGTGTCCAGTCTATGGGCTTTCTGGGCCTGCCTTTTGCTCTTCTCTTCTGGCTTTGCTGTTCCGACGAATGATCTGCTGCCGCAAGGCCAGATGATACATCGGTCAGTTTCCCTGGGTTCTGGAAGATATCCCCAGCGTTCGATTGGATCCAATCTACGATATCGTAAATCATGGGCATACCAACGAAGTTGGCCTCGGCGTGTAACAGCGCTTGTCGGATGATGCTCAAGCGGATGTAAGCTGGAATGGCCGCTTCAAAAGTAATGATAGGGACAACGGCGGGGTAAGGACCGAAAGGCTTCCTGACCTGCAGTATGAGCCTCTTTCCCTGTTGCTTAACATCTAGCTCGATTCGACATGATTCTGGAGCAGGACGTGAGAACAGACGGTCGTATATGGCTTCAAGAGATGACATTTCCACTTCCCAGGGATCGTCTTCGGGGGACATATCAGGATCACCATCCGTCATCGAAAGATCAGCCAGATCCTGTGCGATAATGCTGTCCTCCTCGTCCGGTCGCAGCAAACGGGCTTGTAGCAAAGCTGCAGCTTTCCTTTCATCGCTGCCTTGGCTGTCGTAAGCCTCCTCGCAGAGATCTGCAGAATATCCGGCAGCAGCAAGGCGTTTTACAGCACCTTCACGCTTGAGATTGGAGCTAGCCATGCTGACGCCAGCCACATAGCCTTCTGGTAATGACCACGATGGCAGGTCATCCTCAGGCACATGGATGAGGAGCCACTCGATGATCTCTTCTCGGTCTTTGCAGATATCGGCAGCTTCTTGGACATGACTCCTTCGGAAGCCAAGCTCCTCTATCTCGTCGACTAGTCGATTTTTGATAGACGTGTCCATCTCGATACCGTTCGGGTTCCACAGTGCGTCCCGGCGGATCAAACGCTCTGCTTCTTTTCGCGTCCTCTTACCCAACTCAATCTTGGGTACCCTCTCCCATCCCTTCAGCAGGTTCCTGCTGGGGGTCGGGCCGTTGGAGTTTGGCATGGCCGCACCAGGCTGTTGGTTATGGGCCTTCTGCGACTCTGCCTGTTGCTTCTGTCTCTTCTCACGCGCCTTCGTCGCTGCCTCCTTCGCCTTCTCCCGCTCTGTGAATCCGAAGAAGGGGTCTGCCTCATACATCCATCCCTTTCCCTCCTGCTCGTCCCTCTTTTTGAGGTCCATGAACTGTCCCTTCCAAAGATCTTTGTACGTTGGGGGGAGCATCATGTGGAGGTTCTTCGCGCTTGCAACTCGAAAGAGGGTATAGGCCGCGGCAAAGTTGCGGGCTTCAACGGCGGTAGGCTGGTGAGCCTGTTCCTCGAGTTCGGAGGGGATTTTGATGGGTGGTAGGGTGGTCGTCTCCCGTGTCTTCTGATTCATCTTGGACAGTACCACAGCATACGCGAAATGCTGGTCACCATCTTTGCGCTGCCGAATATCAGTGATGCCCTGCTACTAATTTGACACCGCAACTCACGATACGGTAGTCAGGTTTGCTCCACTGCTGCTTCTGAAAATGTTCCGACAGCAGATTGACTGGGAGCTTTCCTGTCCACGATGCGCCTGCGATCAAAGTCCTCGTATCCGGCTTCTTTGGTCCATCTTCGGCGGCTCCAGCAGCAGCCTTTCCTTTGCCCTTGCCTTCGTTCTGGCCAGCATCACCCCCAGAACTCTCCCCCTTCTTCTTCTTGGCTTTGCCGTCCCCAAAGACGATGAACGATGTGTCTTCCTCAGGAGGTACAGTCTTCTTGGCAGGCTTGCCACGGGGTGGATGGGCGTTCTTTGGCATCTCTCACGATATGTATAAAGCGACCAGATCCCTCAGCGTCCATAGAGGTATGCTGGACTCGGAAGGGTAAAGATTGGATTATCCGTTTTGCCTGTGGGCGGTGAAAAGGGCGCCGTCTGTAATAAAAGGGCTTAGCCACTATGTGTGATAATCCACCACTCTTTGGGGTATTCAACCGCGAAAACAGAAGCTGTAATGATAGCCATCGTGAGCTCTTGGACCTTTCCCTCGAATGCGATGCGCAATCCGAAATTCCGATGATTGCAGGGATGCCTCGGTACGCTTGGACCATCGCATCAGAGCCTCATCGTCATCGTCACGTTGCGCTCACTCGTCGGTATCGATGCGCCAACTCGCTTCGGGCTTCAATTCGGCCTTCGTGTTTCGCGTTCCTTGCATACAAGTTCGATATAAGCACATCAGATCCTCGCACACTCTGAGAAGTCGCATCGGGTCAGCAATGACCAACCAGGCTGCCGCGAAGCATACCCACGATGCAATGACAAAGGAAGAGATAGCAGGCGCTGAGACGCCGAACCAACCTCAACCTGCAGTCGCTCCCGGCTCGTCGAAGCGCCCCAATGCATGTACATCGTACCCCATGTTTTTCAACCCATAGCGCAACCTTAACTCACGGTGCAGTTACAGAACTTATGTCACAGACGAAAAAACCAAAGCCACCTACCATACCCGCCGCAGACGGTCCAGGCCTTGTAGAGAAGGCTACGAAGACAGTCAAGCGCTGGGACCCGCGGAATGGATTGGGCGTATACATCGAGAGTCCCGAGACCAACCCGGAGAACAAAGTACTAGAGTACGATGAGGACTTTGTCGTGATAACAGACAAGTACCCAAAAGCGAGGTGAGTATCCATGCAGTACAAGGCCAAAGCAACCAGTGCGCTGACAGTATCTCAGTGTACACCTCCTACTCATTCCACGAAAACCCAAATATTACGATCAACATCCTCTCCACGCGCTGTCCACAGACGCCGCCTTCCTTGCCGAAGTAGAGAAACGCGTCATCCGACTCAAGGATCTCGCTGCCTACGAACTCCGACGTCAGTATGGCGACGTTATCACCACGGACAAACCCTACAACGAGGCTCTGGAAGAAATGATGTGCTCTCGCAACCCACCACCAGTGGAAGAACAAGCTTCCCTCCTCCCACCCGGTCGGGACTGGTCCAAAGACATCGTCGTAGGCGTGCACACCCATCCCTCGATGAATCACCTGCACATTCATATCTTCAGTCGAGACATGCATTCAGACTGGATGAAACATAAGAAGCACTACTTGAGCTTCAATTCTAGTTTCCTTGTTCGATTAGACGAGTTTCCACTAGAGGAAGGAAGCGAGAGGTTTGCACCTGGTGACTGGCCCAGCTGGGATATGAAGTGCTGGCGATGTTCTAAGAACTTCAAGAACAAGTTTACAGCGCTGAAACAACACCTGAATGAGGAGTTTGAGGACTGGAAGAGGGAATGAGCATGTACTTGTGCTCATCTTCTAAGATACATCTAGAGACTAGATCCTTGTCGTATTGGTAAATGCCAATGTGCAATATGCAATCGACGCCTCTACGAGTGTCTCTTGACACTTGTACATGTGCATTGGGCGTTCTAACCCCCCCAGATTGTGCTTTTCAGAACCATATCGTAAAAAACACACTTCAGATCTCACACTTGTAGGGTCGTTGAACGTACGTGTCAGTTAGCATAATCATGGTTTCCTAGTCTACCGAATCCCATGAGATATTCCTAGATCCGAACTTCTGCTACGTATCTCCCGTTTGCGTGCTTATCTACGACAATTCGATTTCATCATTCTGTCCCCCAGACATCGAATCTTACCATGCTCATCCTAGCGAATAACCAGCGTCTTGACCACGTTGGTGTCGATGTCGTGCAGCTCAATCGGGAACTTGCACGAGTCGCCGAAAATGCAGTTCTTCGTGCCCTTGATATGATGGGTTTTGTGGGGCGCCGGGCAACAGTGGCCATAGATACACCTAATATCCTGTAGAGGTGAAAACACAAGGTCAGTTGCATATCTCACATGCATTTTGTACAGCCCCAACTTACCTGGCAACCGCTACCGTTGCTGCAAGGTGCCATGCGAGCGACGAGACGGAGGGTAGCCACCTCGCTTTCAGTGGGCTTGTAGGCGTGGAGGTGCGTGCAGTTCTTTTCGTAAGGGCACTCGTTCCGGAGGAAATGGACGTTGCACATCTTTATCTTCTTGACGCGGTCCACTTCGATCTTGTCGTAGTCCTTACATGGTGGGTCGATTCGTTGACCGGCGCGATTGCGAGCGATGACTTCCTCGCGATTAGCCGGCTTGTATGTGGGAGACGAGTGGTTGACAGGAGGCGGTGAAGCAGCGACCTTGGCAGCCCAATTCATCGGCAGCACTGGCTTGGTTGCTGCAACCATGCCGTCCGAGGCCAGTGTCGATGTTGATGGCGTTCTAGGCAGTCCCATCATCGTAGCCCGGCTCGGCAGAGGGCTATCCATGACTGGAGATTTTGCTGGAGGTGGGAACCGGCTAGGGAGGCCTGTCGATGATACAGATGCCTTCGAGCTGTCATTCGAATCGACCCTGCGGGCAGGAACAAATGCTGGTGGAAGACCGCCACTATATATAGGAGCCCCCCAAAACACGATCTTTGTATCGCGGAAGATCCCAGGAAATTTCTTCGTGTCATATGGCAAATTCACGAGCTCCTTCTCAAACGGGACGCCTTCAAGAAGAATGATCTTATTGACCAGCTCAGGACGATCAGAGCATTCCTCTAGCATCCGCGCGTAACCGTTGTCGTGCGAGCAACCGAAGAGAATCCGACGGCAATGATAGTCATGGCTGTATAGCTTGCATGATTCTGCGAAGGTTAGTATGGGCTGGAGGTTTTGCTAAGATTTATTGAGAGCAGCAACTTCGGAGTCTCTCACCTATGATCTTTTCGTCAGCACGGTCTTTTCCCGCGCCAACATCGATGAAGTCAAACAGCGTTTTGCCCCGTGTAAAGCCGCGCACAAACTTTTCAAACTCCGAGGGATCTTGGTAGACTCCTTTGCGTACAAGCACGTCGCCGAGGCCCCGCACGTTCGCATAGATGCGGCAGACGATACGGGCTCCGTAGGGGATATCGTTACAGTCGTTGTCAACGTATTCCTGGACGGCAGCGGAGAGATCTAAAGCAGCGCGACGGCCACCTTGTTCACCGTCACCAAGATATTTGTCACAAAACTAGGCTTTTGGTTAGCAAACCCGTCATCAAAGCGCAGGCCGAAGAGCCCTACAATCATGCCATCGCCGTCAATGAGTACTGTGACGAATGGGTTATCGGACTAGGTACTTAGTTTCAGCTTCTTCTCCAAACTCAAGTAGCCAGTTGCCTCGCTTGCTGCTGGAGTCGTTGTCGAGGATGTGTATTGGGGTGGAATTACCATCTCTCGCAGCATGTGATTGTGCTTCTTTTCGTACTGCACCTTCTCGTTTTTCCATGCAGTAACCCATACGCGGTCGCGTTCGCGTTCGATTGCTAATGCCTGGTACTGCTGATAAATGTATTCGTAACGAGTAACAATCTCCTTTAGGGTGAGTCAGTTCACCTCGGGTGGACAGACGTATTTCCTGTCAAACCTACTGCCAAAAACTGCGTCTTTTCCTCTTCAAACTGTTGAAAATGCTCGAAACGCCTGGTGAAGGCTGTTAGGTCAGCGTCTGAGAAGCCAAATGAAGCAGGGCTAGCAGGCCCATGGCCATTGAGCGAAGGCGGCATCTCGGAACGCAAGCGGGCAAACTTGAGCTAATAGCGACAGGTGAGTGCTCAGAAGAAAGGCACCGGATTGAGCGAAAGCTTTGTAGGGCAGAGCTGATGGAGGCTCTCGCGTATAATGGGCGAGAGGAGAGGAATTAGAGTGAGAAAGAAGAGGTTGTGGGAACAGTTGAGCGCTCCTTCCAGGGTTCACAGGGAAAGTGCCAGGCTCAAATAGGCAACCGTTGGTGACGGTGAGTTACTGTACGATGACCTGAGGCAATGAAGACGAGAGAAAATGTCAGTCTGCCATTTTATAGTGCAATGCAAACAGGTGCAATGGGCAATGCCGGCGGGAGGCTACTCGACGCGGAGCGGCGTATATGCGATCAGAGCAAATAAGCATATCAAGCTGCAGATGAATGGTCGCTGCTGCCTTTGTAATTGAACGAGCCACAATTGCGGCGTGGATGCCATGCCATGTGTAACACGACCCAGCGCGTAGAATTGGACGAGTCTATATTGGGAGAGGCGGCCAGGGAGAGCAGTGAAGCAATAGATCATGGTCATACAAATAGCAGTACGCAACAAGATGCAGCACACAGGGAGTTGGCAACATCAGACTGTCGCGTGAGGTGGTGAAGGCGAGGCGTCCCTGGAGAATAGGTTCGCATTGCCGCGGCCCTGGTTCCGTGCTCCGACGCCAAGAGGAAGCTGCGCCCGGACGTCACTTCCCAGAAGCCACGTTCGAATTACCCCATCTGTTCCCACACGCCCTCTCTCCTCTTCTTCTCCCATCTCATCGTCTTGGTTCGCCTTCATCATGGTCAATTGGAAGTTTTCATCTCTACTCTTGCTCTCCCTACGAGCTCTCGGCACCGTTGCTGAGCCCGCAGTAAGCTCGGAACTTCCTGACGCAGCATGACATCAGATGGCTAACAGTTGTACTCTCAGGCTGAGAAGCAAGCAGTCGACGAGCCTCAAACTCCCAACCTCAATGTCGCCGTCTCCGTGTCCTTCCCCCAATCTGAGATCTTTGGCGTCAAGCTCATCAACGGCCAGCCCACGCAGGCGCGTCTGTCCGTGGTCAACAATGAGCCCGCTCCTGTCGGCGTCACCATTGTCGGTGGCTCGCTGATCCAGGAAGTTGCAGGACAATCCCAGATCCTTCGCAACCTCACCCGCCAGCGCTACTCGATCCAAATTCCTGCTGGCGCCAACGAGACAATTCCTTACAGCTTCACGACAGAAATGCACCCTCAGAACCTTCGTCTTCAGCTCGTGACTGTGCTGAAGGATAGCAAGAATAACCTCATCACCGTTCCGGTCTACAACGAGACTGTCAGCATTGTTGAGGCACCTACCAGCTTCTTTGACCCTCAGATGTATGTACCAAGGCACCCTTTACCCTGCGCACGCTCGTGGAGCGCCCTGTTATTTTCAGAACGTGTACTTACTTCTTTGCTCCAGTATCTTCCTATACCTCGTTCTCCTCGGCGCGTTCGGTGGAACTGTCTACTTTGTCTACAACACCTGGATCTCTACCTTCTTTCCCCAGAAGAAGGGCCGCGGCAAGGGTGGCGAGCGCGCTAAGATGTCCTCAGGCCAGAGCAAGAAGGTCGATCCCGCCGACCAGGTTGCTGTCGTCGGCGCTGATGGCCCCGCTGTTACTTCAGGTGCAAAGGCCTACGATGAGAGCTGGATCCCCGCCTCCCACCTCCAGCGCCCAGAAGCCAAGCGCGTCCGCAGCGGTGCGAAGCCCCGAGCTTAGACACCCTGAGTTCAAGGTCAAATCTGTTGGGACAACTGGGTAATATGAACAACATGTTAGCATGCGCGGGATGTGGGTATGCTTGCATATCCTAGACTCGAACGCAGTTGGACGTTGGAAGATACGTCACTGTGTTGTACGCAGGAGGCTTGGATAACGATTTGGATGTACTATATTGCGACGTCTAAAAGTTGGCCGATCTTGTATACTAGGAAAAAGAAATGTCACTATTCTTCTGACATCGAATCGTTCACCATACACTTCAGCATGCGTCGTGGATGCAGCCAGCAAAACACCTGCTACACCGCAAGAATGACGAGACGCTGAGCTCACAGGTAACTCTCGCGCCCTCATACCCGCGGACGCAACACTCGCTTCTCATATGCATTGCTCTGCAGTTGCATCCGCAGTACACATGTATTGCGCCGTGACCTACGCCTCTCTATCTCCACGCTAGTGCAAGGCGCAAAAGGAATGTTGTAGAGCAGATCCCACACCGTTCGCTCAGCCTGTTTGTGATCTAACAGCTGCCCCGCATCGCGATCTCGTCGCATGTGTCCTGCATGTAATTTGAGAACTTACTCAGCTCATAATAGCATCTCTCGTATCGAGATAGATAGATATTTCCCCGACCTCGGAGATCTACCTTGCATCATATCCTCCGTCTTAGGCTGAAGTTCACAAGACTCTGGGTGGAAGCCTACTAGAAGCCATTCAACCTAGCACATTGTTTTACAAGAGCCCAGCGGAAGCCCACCCCGCACTTTAGGCTGCGTGCATGACGTGTCGCAGCCTTCCGTCTCCAAACAAGCACGCACACCATTACCATACAAAGTTCAAACACGCATCAACTGCCACCACACACCTGGGCGCCTTGGCTGCTGCTCGACATGTGTAGGTGCGTAAGCTACAGGTACATGCACAACATGTGCATGCGACTGCGAATCTCGGGCCTTTTCCTTTTTTGCTTTTCCGGTCGTTTGGAGTGGAGGGTCGGCTCGCAGTGACTGTTGCACAGTAGTCGCACACGGAAAACCATCCGGGGTAACGGGAGCTACTGGGCGTGGAGTAACCCACGATCGCGTGCATAACGTTTAGACTGCCTTGATCGTATTTGTCTCTGTCCAACGAGAATTATCCGCCGATGGGGTCCGGATCCGCATGTGCAAGACGTGATGCTCACGATGTCGTGGGGTGATCTTGGCTCGAAACGGAAAAGGCTTCACATGTCATGGCGCGGGCGGAGTTTGGGGCACGCGCGCTAGATGGTTGCGTGGATGGGTGGGTTGGGCGACTTGCTTGTGACTCCGAGGGTAGAGGCTTAGTTTGGGTCTAGCAAGGTGAGTCAAATTGGGCTGGGTGAGGGATATAAGATGGTCGGCAGCTGCTGGTAATGAGGCTTTTAACGGACGATCCATCAACTAGAAGGAGGCATCAAAGACCGTATAACTCTACGTCTTACTACTATATCATCGACATCGATCAACAAGCCTCGCTTCTAACACCCTAATACTGTCACCACCTATATTCGTCGTCTAACAGTCGATACTATACGAACAAGTCAACCAACAACTTTACCTACACAACCACAATGCCGCCAGTCAGCCAATTCCCACCTGCGCGTGTTTTCCTTAAGAACGCTGCATCTACGCCATCGCCCATCACCATTTCGACATCGAGGAGAGCCAGTCTAACGTCACCGTTGAGCCCGCGATACACGACCTCCTCCTCGAATGCTTCACAGTCCATGGCGCAGATGTTATCGCAAAGACCCAGTGCTAGAGAGGCTCAAGGCAGTGCACGGAGAGTGACAAACTGATGCGCATCAATGTATTGTCCTTTCCGGGTAAACAAAGGCTGTGCTAGTGCACCATATCTACGAATCACCAAGTCAAGCTCAGCGCATTCGCTGAGATGCCAGCTTCGCATGCATCATGCAGATGAAGTTTGCTGAAACCTGACCGGAGGGGTGTGTGCCGCGCATTATGACACCGGTTGTCAGTTGCGCGACGAGGAAGACAGCGATGTTATTTAGAGGCATCTTAGAGGCAGAAATTTCGTGCTAGAACATCATGCGACGCAGTTTGTGCGCATCCGTTCGCGACAGGAGATATCTGAGATGGTTGCGAAAAGTACTGCAAAAGTCGTAAACGGCGTTTTGGGCGCCACAGGGTGATGCCCATTGTTATAGATCAACGATACCCACGAGTCTCCTTCAATTCAAGATATTCATCTACTGTTGTTTTGTCATTACAGCGTGTAGCTCTCTTTGATACACACTAGGTGGAAGTACACCATGAATCTCTCAGGTCTCGACACGTATCCTCATCACCTGTCTTGTTCTTTGATCGACTCATCATGGCTTAACATGCCCAGGTGGTATGGAGCTTAGCCTTCATATCGTAACTCATCGCGAATGTAATTTTCAAGCCTATAACGACTGTGGGTATCCATAAATATGCGCCTTGCATAGCCATCTCTTCAGAGCCATGTCTCCGTCGTCATAGTAATGACTCACGCCTCCCAACCTCTAGCCTGATAGCTTCTTACCAAACGAGCTTCGCGCAACCAAACTTCTAAACCTCTTTCCGAATATGTACGCTGGAATGGTAAGCGCGCAGATCCCCAGATTGATAACGGTGATTCCGTCGAAGACGGCGCGAGGCCCAATATTCGCCATGATGCCGTTAGCATATGTTGTCGCAATGAAAGTAAACACTGCTTTTGTAAAATTGATCGTCACAAAAGCCTGGTTCGCGTCTTTGGGATGGCAATCGATTACATAGGTCAGACTGGCTGTTGAGGCGAACGGTACGGAAAGCGAGTGGATGGACATGAAGACCAAGGGCCAGACAATGGGATAGCCAGCTGAGACGCTCATGCCGAAGCCCAGAAAGCCAATGGTAGCGAAGATGGTCGCGGGGATCATAAGCGTCAGACGAAATTCCGGTTCGAAAACGCCGTGATTGCGACGTGCCATGAATTTGGCAAGGGCGTCGGCTGTCCAGCCAGAGAGAGGTGAGCCGATCAGTGCGACGACAAGGAGAGGCAGGTTAGTAAGACCGACTTGTGCCGGGTTCAGCGAGTACGGTGGTGCAGAGAAGATATTGACGGAGAGGACGGAGATAGTAAGCAGCCAGGTCTGAGAACAGAATCAGTACATGCTTTGCGAGCAATCTGAAAACTTGACATACAAAGTAAGATCCGTAAACGATTGTACTGAAGAGTACTGCCGGGAAAGCAATAAGTGGCACTGGCTTCCAGGCGTTCTTCCAGAACGACTCTTGTGATAAGCGGCCACGGAAAATTGCCAGCTGGCTTCTATAAGGCTCCCTGTCGTCTTCGAGCTCGAAAACAGACTTGTGTTTCTCATCAACTCCGAGCTTGTCCATGGTAGGCCGGGGGCCATAGTAAGTGGTCTCAACGACGAAGAAGTACATGCCGAACAAGATGGGGATAAATATCAAAGCGGAGATACCAAAAGTCGCTTCGAAAGAGATGTTCTGGATGATGGCACCGGCGATTGTTTGTCTGGTTATGGATCAGTACATTCACTCAAGGAACGAGATACAGATATACATACCCAAGAAGAACGCCAGAAGCCAGCATACAGCCCCAGACTGCGATACGTGTACCGCGTTGGTGCACGAAGTACATATCGGAGACTGTGGAGGTAACAAGTGTCTCGAGAGGTGCTGAGGCGATACCCTGAACAACTCGCATGACAGCGAGAGAGATGAAGGACTACTACTTGTCAATGGAGAACGATCTAGCTCGTCTTCTAGTACGCACCCTTGTGAAAAAACCCCAGACATTTGTTGCAAGAAGGATCACGGTGGATATGATGAAGAATGGACGCTTGCCCCAGATATTGGCTCCAGCAGCTGTGAAGAATGTAGTGAACCCGATCCAGAAGGCAAGGAATCCGATGACAAGACTCGCTACCATGTCGATGTTGACCTTGTATTTCATAGCAATGAGGGGAAGCGCAGGCGTCACCATCGGTCCAAGGGATGTAGTGACACCTGAACTAAAAGCGAGAAGAATCATTATACACTCTTTCCTTCTAGGTGACCAATTGAGCGGGTCATTCGGGCTGCTTGAAGGTTGTGGCTGCAGAATAATGTCGCCATCGCGTTTGAGTTCGCTCGAGTCTATCTTAGAGTCTAGAGAAGGCCCAGACTCGTTGATAGTAGACGTACCCGGAGGTGCGGCCATGTGGCGATCTTCCAGAATACCGAAACCCATCTTGGTAACAATATGATCGCTTGTGTGAAGGAGTAAGAATAGCAATAAGAGTCGAAAGATTGTAACAGACTGCCGGCAGTCTTGTCGAACGCGCTGCGTTCAAGAAGAGAATACGAAGAATGTACAGGGAATAGCAAGCGACAGTAGAATGATGAGGCCAGCTCTGGATGAGGAGTCCTTTGGGTCAACCTTTTTATCACCACATCGCTCAGGCACCACATCAGAGGCATCAAGGGTAGCCTGATACTATCGAAACCCCGCTGAAGCACTCGGGACAAAGCCCTATACCAACCATGCCTGTTGATCAACGCCTTACATGGGGCGACTGCCGAAGCATGACCAGGCCTGGCCGAGCGCGATGTCCAACACAGCATGTTTCAGTGTGTCGGAACTTTCCGACGATACAAAAGACCAGTTGATAATCACAACGGACAATCGAAAATACGGTATCGGGTACCGGACATAGTAATCGGACTTGGCTAAGAGCATATTTACAGCATAGTCGCTGCTTGTTGCTTGTGGACTCATGCTAAGCACCGCAAGATACTTTAGAAACATCGACATCCTGTCAAAAGCAATGCGGCCAGCATTTCCACCCACTTGCAGCACACCAGCTTGTGGTGTGTTAAAGACACTTTATCTTATTGCAGCTTGGAGCTTGATAGGCGAATCCAGTGGCACGTACGGAGTGTTCGATCGCGGAATTAATGATACAGTTGTCCCCAAGTTACGAGTTCAGTCCATCTCAGCCGGTAAGTGGAGTGCGCAGATACTTGACAAACATCACGGAGACCCTCATAATTTCAGGGTAGCCTGTAACTTTTGTCAGCATAGCTTGCGCGTTCGTGCGTGGGTAAAGAGCTCTACGCGTTTCGCGTCAACTGCCGAAGACAAGATGTGTGATGATCGCGTGTCCAATGCGTGACGTATCTTGCATTAACACCGCGCCGATCATGCTGCGAACCTAGGCGAACGCACTTCGAAAGTCGTTAGAAGTTGATGTTGATGAGAAAGTCGAATGTGACGAGGTAGGGAACCCGTGGATCTATCGCCCTTGGCTCTATTCAGTATGGTGCCCGACGTCATCGCCATCGTGGGGCAGCGACATGTACCCCGCGACGGGTCATGGCGTAGTTGCTATTGGAAGAAAACGCTACATCCTCCACTTCAATTGCCATTTAACCGCAGTACAGCCGTTCACTGGAAGATATATGTTGAGGAAGGTGAGCTGTTCGAAATCGTTGAGAGCTCCCCGTGCCATCAACTCCCAGAGTCCTCAACATCATGGCCATCGGCATTGCTATCATCGGCAGTGGCATCTTCGCCAAGGAAGAACACTTGCCCGCTATCCAAGATACTCCATCATTGAGTTTGAAAGCAGTTTACTCGCGATCACTCAAATCGGCAGAAACCCTGTCCGAGAAGCTGTCTGACGTGGAGCTCTACAGCGATGACCAAGATGGCAAGAAATTCGAAGATTTACTGAAGAGGGACGATGTAAAAGGGGTAGTTATCGCGTGCGTATACCACTTGTCGGAGCATAGAACTTGATCTGCTTACACAGCACAATTCAGACTACCAATCCTAGCCCAACCAGACTACATCAAGAAAGCCCTCGCAGCAGGCAAACATGTGTTCGCAGAGAAGCCTATAGCGAAGGACCTAGCCACTGCTCAAGATTTACTCGCATGGACCCAAAACTCTTCTAATACCTCTGCGACCTACACCGTGGCAGAAAACTTCCGATTCATCGACTCCTACGTTTGGGGTTCAGAGCAGGTTGCGTCTCTGGGCCGTATTCTTACCTTCCGCGTGCGCGTTGCGGCTATGGTACAGGCAGGTAGCAAGTACTATGAGACGGAGTGGCGTAAGAAGCCGGACTATCAAGGCGGTTTCGTGCTCGACGGCGGCGTGCATTTCGTAGCTGCCACTCGTCTTCTGCTCCAAGGTGGTAAACAGAAGATTAAGAGGGTCAGCGCATTCACAGCACAGCTTCAGGAACATCTTCCACCAATTGACACTCTCAATGCCACTATGCAGCTCGACAATGGCTCGTCTGGTACCCTGTCTATCTCCTTCGGCACGACCGACACAGGCTCTGAATATCTCGTTGCATGCGAAAAGGGCTCAGTACACTGTGCTCGTGGCAAAGTCACCATCACCAAAGACGGGAAGGATCCGGAGACAAGAGGCTTCCCAGACGAAGGCAACGGCGTGAACCAGGAAATCAAGGCCTGGGCGAAGAGCCTGGAACAAGGAAAGAGGAACGAGATGCAGAGTCCTGAGGAGGCATTGAAAGATCTGGAGATTCTTGAGAGTTGTTTGAAGAGTGGAGAACAGGGCGGTAAGCCGATCGATGTCAAACAGTAGATGATACAGTGGAGAACATAGAATAAGGCCCGAAGTGGCGGCGCAAGATAATTCATCTCTGCATCTTTGTGTCCCGTTCTTTCTTCAAACAGTCGTTTCTGCTTGCGAGAATCTGTCTCTAACACCTTTTTGCACTTCCCTTTCTCTTTTCAGTTGTCACAGAAACTGTGAGTTTAGTCAGTATTGTATATTAACTTGTTATACAATTAAACAAACTATCGCTTGTGATATCCTGTGGTGCGGGAAGCTGTACAAGGAAGGCATGATCGTGCTTACAGGCATAAATATGTACTAAGGATAGGATAAGAGTAGTTTGCGTAGCTCTTATTCTTTGGTTAGCTAAATAGAGAATTGTATAGGATAGAGCAGAATCACATAGAGAAAAATAAGTTGCATATAAAGAATAGGAGCAAAAAAGCACCTTATCCCATTGAGCGGGATAAGGCGACGTCTAACTAACCCATTGAAGGGTTGTTTTTCGTTTCCAAACATTAATCTCTGTTGTATCCACCTAGTGTCTGGATGTTACTGGAGGCAGAGCAGCTCGAACAAGCGACCTTAGGTGAGCTTCGGTATGGAACGATTAACCAAGGTTCCTTGGAGTCGTTAATATTGTGGTTGCGGACTCCATTTCTTGGTCGTTCCTTGCGAAACTCAGCCAAAGTGGCTTGCTGATGGAA
>Ga0058698_10000586_pt1 | contig 19562 bp, 30 predicted proteins | sample AgamicAsSfe_FD_67288 | JGI IMG/M metagenome (GOLD analysis project Ga0058698, IMG submission 67288) | Agave microbial communities from Guanajuato, Mexico - As.Sf.e | ecosystem: Host-associated > Plants > Phyllosphere > Phylloplane/Leaf | place: Guanajuato, Mexico | collected 2012-05-30
TTCGCTCATCGACACCTTCCGGTCCCTTTCCCCACGTACCAGCCTTCTTCCCCCATCCCTTCACGACTCCCCACACATGCTCATCGCCAATCTTCGGCGGCGCCTCTGCACTCGTCCGAAACGGACTTTGACTACCTCGAGGACGAGCATTCTGGCTGAACTTGAACATCAATTCATCCTCCTTCTCATTCAGCTCCCGTACGGCACCAACCCCGATACCACCAGAGCTCTCAGCCGCTTCAGCCTCGGCAACAGGATCGACATCCCCTGCCGCGCGCGCAACGTCCTCGATAGACCTCTCCCAGCGCCTCACGCTCGCCTCAACAGGCTTATGCCATCCTTCTTCGTTGCGCGCCCACCACCTCTCACCGCACATCTCCCACAGACGTGATCGTGCACGTTTGTAGGCGAACTTCTCATCTTCGCCCGTGAAAATGCCTGCTTGAGAGAAGTCCGGACCGCGAGCCGTCATGATCGCAGCTCGAGCCGCTTGCACGTTAGCGTCGGCCGCCAGGGATTCGAGACCGTCGCCGGAGTCGAGGTTGTGGTTGGGTGTGGATGAGGAGTTGCGACCGTTGTGGAACGGCTCGTCTTCGAGCTGGTGCTCGGAAGCGTCGAACATGCCTGCGAGGCGGGCGTGTGTGAAGTCGGGTTCGGTGGGTGAGGCTATGCTGGGGTCGTAGAGGGAGATGTTGGGGCGGAAGGGCGCTGTGGCGTCCTGGTAGACTTCGGAGATCGTTTCGGAGTAGACTGCATCCTGGTCGACGGTTTCCCCGACTGCGCTGGATGTGGTGGCGGCTGAGTCGGGGAAGAAGAGGTCGTCGGGGCCGGCGGCAGCGGAGACGAGGAGTTTACAACGGGCTTCGTAGAGGGCGTCGAGGAGAGTGATGAAGCGGCGGGCTTCGTTTTTGTGAAGGGTGGTGAGGATTGGGACGTCCGTAAGTATAAGAGTGTGGTAGGTGGATGCGAGGGTGATGTAGTCTGCTGGTCCCAAAGGGGAGCCACAGAGCTCGGCGAAGGAGAATTGAGTCGTGCCATCATGCTGGCGAGGTATCACAACCGTACGGCCATATACTTGCATACTGCTAGGGGTGAAGGGAATCTGGGAAGGTGCCTCTTCTACACTTCCAAGGATGCGATTCAAGGCACTATTCCATCGTGCCAGTGATTGTGCTACTGCTTCTTGTGCTTCGTTTAACGAAGAAACAATAAAGTGCTTCGGCAATCCAATCATGACTGGAGTAGAATCTTGCTCTGCTGACTTGACATGCAAGCTCTGCTCGTACCCTAGACCAACATTCCCTGGTGTCATAGCTTCGAGTCCCTCGAAACCATCCAGTGCGCTGTCCTCGTCCAGCGGATCAGCCGTTCCGCTAGCCACTTCCGATTCTCTCCTTCGATAATCCTTCTTTCCTTCCATCTCCCACACCTCGCAACGCGCCTTGAGCACCTCAACGAAGTTCTCCAGATCGCCCTTTGTGGAAAACATACCTTCACTCTTTCCGGGCTTAGCTTTTCCTCCCATACCGAATCGCTGACCGAGCGTTTCCATCCGTGATGGTTGGCGTGTTGAGAAGTCCATTCCAGAAGCCTTGGCCAACTCTTCCGGCATGCGGTTTGAGGACATGATGAGTACGCCGCCCAAGTGGAAGAAGCTTGTCATAAGATTTGTCATGATCTTGCTGGCTGCTCGGTCTGGCAGTTGGAACTCGTCCAGGAAGAGTATGGGAGAGGTAGAGATGAGCTCTCGGGCCAGCCAGAGAAGTGAATAGTCGTCTCCTTGACCTATGCTTGCCGGCACGATCGTTCGACGACTCCGCCGTAGATGCTCCAGCTTTGCCATCGTCTCCAGCATGAAGGTAGTGTAGTGAAAGCGTCGCTTTTTCCTGTTCGGTAGGCAGTCGGCGAAGAGGTCGATGAGCATGCTTTTGCCTGTACATGCATCAGCTGGAAACCTCTCTGAAGGCAGATCACAAACGTACCAGTCCCTACTTCTCCATGAAGCATCAAGCCTCTCGGACTCCGTATCTGCATGGCGGCTTCATGATTCGTAAGCACTCTTGTCAATGCCATGCTATCTTGCTGTTCTCCATTGCGCTGCCATAATGAGGATAGAATGCCTCGGGCTCGAGTCACTCGAGTCTGTGCATCGTCTTCCGCCGACCTCGTCCCTGGAGTCGTGCCAAGTGCTCTGGAGATCTGATTTAACTTGTGACCATACTGAATAATGGGCTCATAATCGATCAGCTCATCATAGAGCTGGCCGAGTCGTATGGCAAGTCGATGCTGCGCTGGATCCGCATCAATTCGTTTTGTGGCAATCAAGGATCTGTATAAGACGAGCGGATTCGTGATTGCGACGCTCGTCGATGTGGAGGGCACGCGCATGGAAATCGGAGCTGTCACAGACTAAGAACATCTTCAATGGCGTCGTCGTCTTTTACACTCTCGTGATAGCGGTGGTACCCCACCTTTCGGTTGATCGTCATACAGTACTCCAGTGGGGCAGATCTGGGAGATCGATCAGCCCTGTAATGCTTGGTATTTCTGATCTCGGCGGCGTAGGGTATTTCATGAAACTGGCTGATGCGCTCTCCCGTCAGGTTTGTAGACATATAAAGTATGGCTGTACACTGCGAGGTTAGGGTGCTAAGAGACTATACAGCCGGATTGTCGTGAGGCAGGAGCTTCTATGCTAAAACAGTCTGCAGTGCCACGTAGCGGGTGGTCGCCTGGGTAGCCTCATTCCTAGCGCAGCATGCTAGCCACCCCCAACCACTCTCCAATTTCTGTGCATACTGTATATCAAAGTCATCTCTTCCCCCTCCTTTCAACTTCCCAAACCTTGCCGACAGAACTCAGAAACTTCAAATCCTCCTTCCAACAGTGGTTCTCAAATGTCCACTATCAAGATGGATCGTGCCGAACGCCTGATTGGCTATACCTTTACTCAACGCGATCTCCTCTGGGAAGCTCTGCAGGTTGCCGGCTCTGGCCAAGCTCGCATTGGAGGTCGCGATACCAGCAAGGGCAATGAGCGTCTTGCAATTGTAGGCGACGGCGTCCTGAGTTATGTCCTAAGCAAAGAGTGGTATGCCACTGGCGAGAACAAGGGTGAGATGCTTCTTCATCACGTCTGTTACAACTCTGACCCTCATACCTCTAGGTAGTTGGACCAATCACAGGACTTCTGTGCTGAGTAACGATAATCTCGGGAGGATCGCAAAGGATATCGGTCTTGTCGATTGCTTCAACATGAATCCAACGAACCGAATCCGCATCGTCAGCGATAAGCTCGCGGCCACTTTGATCGAAGCTATTTGTGGCGCTGTCGCCGAGGACGGCACTCTCGATGACGTTGTTAACGTGATGCGAGCACTGGACATCACTCTTCTCAATGTGGAGGTAACGTACTCTCCCCCAACCCAAGCCATTGTTGAATACCATGTCGTGCGTGCCACAACGCCCACGGCATGGTACGTTATCTGTTGACAGCCTTATCTCCTAGTGCCCTGTGACAGACGCGTTCGAGACCAGGTTCAGAGACGGGCTTAGTCATTCTCTCGCGAGCCTGGCACTACATTCCTTGCGAAGCAGGGATAGAGCCCGTGTGGTCAAGACCATCACCGGACTGTCTTTGATTCTCTTGGCATGCGTGTCAGGCTTGCTAAGTAATGATTAGGCTCGCCTCTGAGCCTGATCCGGGACGATACGCTTGGCGTCTGTGCAGTCTCCTCCTTGGTCCTTCATACGGCCATGCGTTTGGCACTAATTTTGCGGACTAAAGTCATAGAGAGTCTCCATACTCGTCTATGTGATGCCCGTACTGACTTCTATGTCAGTAATCGCAAGTTCGGGACTGAGCGAGGTCCAGGAAGGAGGAAGCGCGGAAAAGATACGATGGATGCTCAACACAACATCGTGAGGAATAATAATGGCGTGAGGATCGGATGAAGGATGTGATGAGGATAGTGAAGTTGCAGATGTCGGCTTTCAACAAGAAGACGGTGAAGGAAGGAGCATGTCTGAAGTTGTTCTTTATTTTGTCGCGCCAACTGTACACGCTCTTTTGATGTTATGGCGGTGTGCTATATTCAGCTATAGTTATAACGATTTCTGATGGCGATCCCAGCCTGAGTTCATGGCTGGTCTCTGCTCTTTTCGTCAGGTTTCGTTTTCGCGTGTGCTTGAGCATCAGCTTTCGCGTCCATCTTCTCAGCTTTCGCGTCCTTCGTCGTCTCGGCTTTCGTGTGTACATTCGTTTCTGTCTTCGGCTTAGACTCCTCGCTTTGACTTTGATCGTTGGCCGCTTTCTTTTCCATCCCAGCAGCCTTCCCAAAGAGTTCCGCCAGCTTCGATTTACCAGCTCGACCTGCTGGTTTGGACGAAGACGGACCACTCTCTTCATAGCCCTCGGCGATTGGCGCATGCGAGATCTCACCCGAGCCTTCCACCCGCCGCGTGAGATACAATACTGTGTTCTGGCCCTTTGTTCGTCTGATCCGCCGCACTTCGCCATTATACGCGTTTGAGTAAATGTTATAGCCTGCCGATGGTGGCGACTCGCTGATGACGTAGGGCTGCTCAACATACGTCCCAAGTCTGCCACTATCGCCGTCCTCGCGCGCGAGCTTCACAGGGCCCACGCCAATCTCGAAGAAGAGATGTGTCTCTGTCGGGTCCTGTGCTTGGCCACGTCCACTCTCTTGCCGCCGTGGTGGCACGTGAGCTTGTGGCTTGTCGTGATCTGACTCCGGAGAGTGCACTCCTGATCGCGAGCTAGTGTCCTTGCTAGTGCCATCGTCGTCGCCGGCACTCGATTGGCTGGAGAATATGCTGTGGAGGACGCGACCGGCAGACCGTCTGTTGTCAATCATCCCTTGGACATCTCTACTCATCTGACTGCCCGGCCCGAAGAGGCTGTCTATCAGGTAAGGACGCTTCTTGGCGATGAGGATCTTGAACCTATTGACAGCTTTGAGCACGGCAAGGGTGCGACCGAGACTGCCTGTGATGGCGTCGTTCTTCTCTTCTTCAGTTGGCACGGCGATGATTTCGGCGCAGTTCTCATTACTGGGCATTAGCGGATCATCATCGTGGTTAGTCACCCAAGGGTGCTCCCGAAGCACTTGCATAGTGATGCGCTTGTTCGGATCTTTTTCTAGCAGGCGCGTCATCAGATCTTTGAAGTCCTTGTTCTCCTCCGACTCGAGATGGAGTTTGTCGTTCGAAATAGAGTCATACAAATCGACTACATTCATCTTTCTGAAAGGTACGCACCCATATCGCAGGCAGTGAAGCGTTACACCCATTGACCAAATATCGGCAGGCTGTCCCTCCACATCCACTCGTTCGGACGAGACCAACTCGGGCGCCATGAAGGCTGGAGAGCCTGCTGACTTTGCTATCCGCATTGCAGAAGTCCTCTCGAACATTTCCGACACACCAAAGTCGACGATCTTCAGGGTGTCGTCCTCGGTCAAAAGAAGGTTGTCGGGCTTGATGTCTCGATGTATGACACCCTGCGCGTGAAGATACTCTATGCCGAGGATAAGATCACGGAACCAGCAGCGGCAATCGTCCTCGCTATATGGCTCGGCATCCTCCTCAAGATCCACTTTCATGATGACGCCTTTCTTACAATACTCCAATACCATGTAGAGCGAGTCTTCATCAGGATCATCCAGCACTTCGACCAACGAGACGAGATTGACATGGTTGAGCTTCTTCATGATTGCGATCTCCTCCTTGATCAGATCAAATGAGGACTCTGTGTCGGCCAGTCTGGACTTTGGCTTGTCGCGGCGCATAGCAGGAAATGGCTCGTAGTTGCTCCCTTGTCGCTTTCGCCGTAGCAGTTCCGACATTGCGCGCTTCCTCAGCCGTGACTTTGAGAACTCCTTGACTGCATACTCCTCGCCGTACTGGTCAACAGCCAGATGTACTGCGCCGAAGCTGCCTCTTCCGATTTCCTGTTTAATGAGATACTGATTGATTTGCCGCTGTGATGCCCCGTCTTCTTCATTGTTTGTGTACTCAGCTCGCGCATTGCTAGTCTGCTTGACAATGCGGTTCGAGGAGCTCGCACGCTGATGGTGTCGCCATGGGCTTCGACGTCCTTGGCTATCTATGGATGTGAGGGTCGCTTTTGGTGATGCGGACGATGTGCCAGAACCTGGTCGGGATGGAGAGTCGGACATCGTATCGAGGGCCTCGGTCAGCGCAGAGTCTGCTATGCGCCGACGGGCTTGGACTGCATGCGCTTATGGATAGTAGATTAACGAGTGTGTTCTAGTAGGTCTAGGTACTGCGAAGGCGGAGAGCGCGACTAGGTCAGAGCTGTAGATGAATGAGCAGGGCTTACTGCAGAGCTTGATCAAGATGGAGCTTCGTTTACCTAGGAGATGTGAAGTAGGAGATAAATGTGGTAGCTCATGCACCTCTAAGACCGAGCGATAAGATCGTCGTTTACAAGTTCCCCACAATTGACCTGCGGGGACCAATATATCTGGAGACGCAACAGTACTCACCCTCGCCTACATCATTTATCGACCTGGTTACACCAAGCAATGACAGTGTACAGCTTCTACATCTTCGATAGGCACAGTATGTTGTCTCCATTGCGTAGGTATTGCCCGGCTGATCTGTATCTGCAGCTGAATGTATCTATCAAAGAAGATGGGTGCAACCTCCAAGCAAAACGACCTTCGACACAGTCTCGCAGAAGCCTGCCGTTAGCTCCCTCACGCCAACAACTGGTGGCTTTCAGCCCGTCAAAAGATCAAGGAAAACCAAGGAGTCGGACGATGCGAAACTCATCTTTGGAGTTGTCTTCTCCTTACGCAACATGGTTCGCAGGTTAGGCGGTGATGACGACGAGTAACACATCCCGAACCCATCCTCCAATGACGCTCACCTAACATGAAACGTAGATTCATATCATTCAATACTGGGGAATATAAGCTACACTACTATGAAACACCGACGAGCATGAAATTCGTCATGCTTACAGATACGAAGACATCAAATCTGCGAGTCGTTCTGCATCAAATTTGGGCAACATTATATGTCGAGTATGTTGTCAAGAATCCACTTGCGCCAGTCGAACATCCTGGCGGGATCGGCGTCAATAATGAGCTTTTCGAGCTTGGGCTGGATAGATTCGTGGTAGGTATTCGAAGTATGCCATGATCTGGGTCTATGCTGACACACATCTCAGACGCAGGTCTTCAACCCTCCTGCGTGAGATTTCCGGATACATTGGCTTCAACAGGCGCGACCACATCTACAGCAATACTAAGTCATCCTGCCATCCTCTTTGGCCAAAGCTTGTCGCCAGGCATCCTCGAGTTCACCAACAGCTTCTTCTTGAGCCTCTGTCGCCCGGCTTTCTGTAGCTATGGGATCGATTTTGGCAGGTATACTTATCTCAGCCATCTCTCCAGCATCTATAGTCTCAAAGTCAAAGTTCGAGCTATACACAACGGCTGCGAACGCTTTGAGACCTGGGACACGTTCCATTGCAGCCAGATAGTCATTGGCCTCTTTACCTGGCGATCGTGGTAGACCAGGTATCTTAGAAAAGTCACTGTCCGACGCATCCACGAGACTTCCGCCTGTGCCTATCTCGCGTGCCTGTCTCGTAAAGACGGCTAGCACGTTGGCAAGCTTTACACTCGACTGCGCAATGCTTGGCGGCGAGTCTCCATCAACAACCTCTTGAAGTCGAGGTTCTTCCAGTGGCAGAGAGAGACCACTGGGGTCTGTTTGAGGCTGCGGAAAAATTCGGTAAGCCTCTGATGCAACTCTTTCTTCGACGAGCAGAGAAAATGCCGAATCAAGTAGGAGAGTCAATACATGACTGAAACTGGGAGAGTCGACCAGATCCGCTGTCTCGTCCAGGAATCGTCGTAGCGGCGGTGAAATGTCTTGGATATTGTATGTCGGCGGGCTGGGTGGAGTATCCTGCTCTGATGAGACCCCGCTCTCCCTTAAGACAAGCTCTTCTTCGCCAGATCGAGGCAGTAAATATGTCAACCATTTCTGCGCCCTACGCTCTCCGTCCGTGGCGCCTTCCACCTCCTTCCTTATCTCGGTTATGAGCGACGACACTCTGTCAAAGCTGATGCTTTCGTTGGGCTTCAGCGTTCCAGCGCAATTCCTCACTGCCGCTTCCACTTTCTGCAAGATACCATCCCAACCACGATGCAATAGCCACCAGCTGAACGTCAAGTACTTCCTGTTCGTCTCGAAGTCATTCCCGTAATCATGTTCCGGGTTGTCATCATCGAGGTTTTCGAGGTGTATCCGCGATGGGTGTGCGGCAGGTGCTGCTAGTGAGATGACGCTGGAGAGGTAGTTCCTTCGTCCCAGAAGATTCAGCTGGATGCGTGTGAAAATGGTGAGAAGGGAGAGCGTATATACTAGAGTCAATGCCCTTGTTATTGCTGCCAAAAGCTATCAGCAATATGCCCAAATTCCGCATCCTTCCCTCCACGTACAGTTGATCTTCAGCTCGTTCCACAGCTGCACCTTTGTCTTGGTCGACCAAACGTCCGCTCTTGACTCTTCAGAACCCTCGGCTTGAAATCGGCTTGCGTGTACAAAGCTCGAGCTTCCCATGCTCTTGCCATCTTCGTCCAAAGTTGAGGGTACCTCGCTTGGCGTGATCTCTGAACTGGCGGAGCTTGACTTTGCGAGCTTGACTGAGTTTCTTTGTCGTAACTCATGCAGAATTTCTTCTACAGGGACAGCCTTGAGGATGTTCTCCGTTGCAGTGGGAAGGAGGGCGAGGGTAGTATACGTGCAGTCCTCCTGGTTCTGAGAGAAGCGTCTACGAAGGCTAGTTTGATGTCAGTTCGGAAGTTTACAGAATCACGGCGCATAATAACAGTACTTGTCTCTTGCTATTCGGTCTTCGCTCATGCGTTGCCTTGTCTCATTGACTTTGTTCAGCGCATACTGTGCGGCAAGGTAGCCTGCTGTTACGATTCCAGCACCAATAGCGAGCGGCGTACGATTACGCCGCAACCAGCCTCTTGTCGACTGGAACATACTAGGCAGTTTCAGCTGAGCATGCTTGGCTTAACATACTGCCCGAGGTAATGGTCTCGCAAACAGAGGCGCACGTCACTTCGGCGATTATTCTTATGTCCTGGCCATCATTGTCCGCATGACGGGGTGGTCTGTGACCACCATAGCTCCTCATGCAATCACAATATACCTCAACTTCTTTGAGCTATTAGTCGCCATGGATAATAGTAAGGCAGAATATGCCATCAGTATCTTCGCTGATCCCACGAACATCAAGGAGATGACTAAAGGTAGAGTCTCAGCGAATAGCTTCGTGACTGTGTGCTGAGCTACTGGCCAGGCGTACTTCATACTATATTCTTCCACCGCACATTCCCAGCTGTTAGACCAATCGACCGCGATGTTCTTGACATTACCCTTCCCACAGTGGACGACGTGGACATCGAAACCCTTATTGACCAGCAAGCTACGGCGTTAGTCCGCCAGATGGACGGTACCTTCTCGCCGTACGCGGGGCAGACTAACGGTCGTGGACAGCTTCTAGTCCAATTCTACGAGAAGCGCCAAAAGCCTCGCATCTCCTCCTACTTCTTCGGCGGTCGTAGCGTCGAAGAGGAAGTGTGCTGGGAGCAGTGGACGATCGATGTCACTCTAGCACAACCGAAAACTCATGCGGAGTATGCCAAGGTTCGAACCGCAATGGAAACGAGCTTGGAAAAGGCTGTGATGAAGATAATAACGACTGCAGGCGAGGAGAAGGAGCATATTCCACAGATCACGACAAATGAGACACATCCTTTCCCATACAAGATCGTGCTAAGTCAGAGGGAGCAGGGGCGGAGTAAAGGATTGAGCGTGTTCTGATATTATACGTCACTGCATCGGACGTCGAATACTGTGAGACCTCGCCGCCCAATAACACGAGTGAGGGTCGGCAGGACGCCATCGTCTCCAAAGTCCATATCGTCAAGATTGAGATGACTTCGGATGCTCACTCTTTCCGACAGTTGGAGACCACTTGTTGTTGAGTTCTCCGCCACTCCGAACTTGTCTAGGAATGTCGCTGAGCGCGGAACAACAAGGACTGCATCGGTCTTCTGCCCGACAGACGAGCAGATACGATTTGTGAGGTCTTGCTTTCCAAGGCCCATTAGGTCGACAGTCACGATGTCGCTGTTGCGATATCCCAGGATCCATGTTGGTGGACTGTACGTTTTCCACCAAAAAGCCTGGCCGACGTCCGGTTGACCACGAATATAAGCTTGAGCTTCCACGATACCACCTTGATGGTAGACGCCCATAAGGATGCCCAGCAGACTATTGAACACGATCCAAACGGCGATCCAGAGACGTCTACCATGTTGGGGAAGCTGTACCGAGGATAAGATGAGTGGCACGGCTGGAAGAAGGAATCTAGCTTCTTGGTGTGAAAACGCCGAGAGTGTTACAGTACCAGCGAGGGCGGAGAACAGAGGTGTACTGTGTATAGGGTTCGTGAAGAGTAAGATGGTCGCAGGACCGAGGAACTGAGGCAGGTTGACGACGAAGTGCTGCCAGTAAGGGTGCGTTCCGTGAAGTGCAAGATTCGCACTTCGGGTATTGTAGAGGAGGCTGTTGAGTGGTGCGATGATTGGATGCTTCACGAGATGGAGGAGACCAAAGTCATCACGATCATTGTAGAACAATGTGTCAACAGTGATGGCAGCCAGAGTTGTCAGTGCACAAACCGCAGCCAGTCGCAGGATCGCGAGAGGTCTGCTGGTGATTAGATGGGATCGTCTAGAGTGTAACTTCCAAAAGCATACCTCTGCATCGCAAGCTGCACTAGAGGTACCAGCACAAACGCGGGAAATGTGACACGATTGAACGTCCCGTACACGAGCAGAAACGCAAGTATTGCGGAAGTCTTCATAGTGGAATGATGTGCCTAGCCTAACATAAGCTATCTGTACAAACTTGCAATGAAAGTAGCCAAGCACCTCATTCCTCGCCAATCTCCTACATAGCACAATGCTCCAAAGCACTAAAATCGTCTCTACAGCGTTCGAAAACGTATGCGACTGCCAAGTCCACGTCACGTAGGACGAAGCAACTAGCATGAGCGCAAAGCGCCGCTGCTGTCGATGTTCCACGAGTTCGTGTATAGCCCAATCTTCAAGCACGAAGCTGAGCATGAACATGACGAAGCGAAGTGTGCGGAAGATGAGCATGGAATTGATGTTGTCTTGGCCGAGGCCTTCAGTCAGCCATCGGAGGATGAGCATGGGCATGCCGTAAACTGGCCATAGTGCAAAGATACTGCGGATAGGAGCTGAAGAGGTGAATTCCCACGTTTTTGTCATGGGAAAGGAGAAAGTGTGGCCTGTCAGTATCAGCTTTTGGGTCTGCCACATGATTTACTCATCTCAAGACATCGACTCACCGGCAATGACCTCTGGACCTTGAAAATGCTCGTCTGGATGCAAGTAGCTTGGTTGCAAAGCAAGGAACAAACGGACCAGAGCGAGCACGAAGTAGAGCCTCTTCCACATTATTGGATGTGTATTGCGGCGGCGACGTCACAAAAGCCACTTTCAGAACGGAAGGAAGTCACAAGAGGGTTTCACCTCGCTCGTTCACAACAACAGATCGAGCAAATGTCAAGCAGCAACGCGTCGACCAAGGAAGCATGTTTAGGTTTGATGAAAGGAGGACCAGGCACGCCAGGCAGCAGCAGATCGCCCGTTTGTAGCACTACGTGATATCAAGGCCAAACCCCACTTGCTTCCTCGTGCTTAACCACCCTTTGGACTCACACTCTTGATACACAGTCCACCCACGCTCAGACAACTTATAAACAGCGTTTTCATCTGTTAAGCCTTCTACATCCTCCACAGCCACATATCATCACCATCAGCGCATCCTCCAGAACCGAGCATTACTCTCAGTCGCATAACAACTACCACTACCTCATATCTTCCACAGCAGTCATCTACAATCATGTCTACCGCAAAGGTTACTCTCACGAGCAAAGACAATGTCGACATCAATGTTGGTAGGCTACAATCACACGATCGTCCTCTGTCATACAAAGTCCTCTAACCTCAGGCCTGCAGAGCGTGCCGTCGCCGAGAAGTCAGTGCTCATCAAGAACATGCTCGAAGATATGGGTCTCGAGGGCTCTCCGGAAGAGGCCATTCCCATCAGCATGGTGCGTTTGGGAGATACCGAACCAGCTCAACTGCAATATCTCAAGCTGACTCTCACCTCAGGTCAGCGAGGTGGTCCTGAAGAAGGTCCTCGAATGGTGCGAACATCACAAGAACGACCCCGCAGTCACCCAGGAGGAGGATGCCGACAACCGCAAGAAGACAACCGACATTGATGAGTGGGACCAGAAGTTCATGCAGGTCGATCAGGAGATGCTCTTTGAGATTATCTTGGTTTGTCTTCCCCTTGTCCATTATCTATGACGCAGCCCCAGTTGCTAATGAGTAAATTGTTACAGGCTGCAAACTTTCTCGACATCAAGGCTCTCCTCGATGTTGGCTGCAAGACCGTCGCCAACATGATCAAGGGCAAGTCTCCCGAGGAGATTCGCAAGACCTTTAACATCCAGAACGACTTCACCCCAGAGGAAGAGGAGCAGATCCGTCGTGAGAACGAATGGGCTGAGGAGTAAGCATACTTTCACATCCCCATTTGCAAGACAACCCAAGCTAACCTCTGCTCACAGTCGCTGAACAATCAGCGTGGACGACTCGACCAATCGGTGACAGGATCATGTGGGAATGTAGTGTAGTACCATGGATGGAGTTTTACGGGCATGAGAAGGGAAACACCCTCTCACTTATGACAGATCATGGCGTCGGGGAAATGGCTATGGGTCAGGCGTTACGCGTATCAGACGCAGGAGAGACATGACTCTTCCCAGGCATCGACTTAGCTTAGTGAAGCATTTCGAGCCAGATTATAGTATGAATTAATCAAATAACCTCACCACGGACTCGTCGGTCCGGTGTTTGGCAGGGCTTCGGTCTCCATTGAGACATTTTCATTTATCTATCCATATTGTGTACATGCGTCATATCCCTGACGCCGATTTGCCATGCACATTTGGCACATCTCGTCTACCATTTCCTCGTTGCATCCGTAATCCATCAATCATCCCATATATGTCGCCTATTTCCGGTAATTGCACAATAAAGCGAATTTTGTGCCACGTTCTCATATTCATATACCGTCACCACGCTGCGCCTCCTTCTCCGTCGCTGCTCCTCCATGCCGAGACACTGTAGCGCAAGCCCAGCAAAGCTTTGATCAAATCTACGCCTTGAGCGAATCCCTCATACTAGCCGAACTAGCACTCATCGGCCCACTCCTCATCGTCGTCGGCAATACCGCCTTATTCGCCTGTCCCTGCCATACTTTCGCAATCGCATACACGATTCCACTTCCAAATCCAATCGCAATCGCGCTCACGCTAGCCAACGTTACGGGCGCGTCGAAGAAGACCAATCCACTGACTGCGATTGGCAGCTTGTTGAGCGCACCCACCATCGAGTATGTCGTGGAGCTCGTGACGCGCACGCACCATGCTGACGTGTATGAGATGAATACGGAGGACAGTCCCGAAACAATCATGGCGCTGATGATGGGCGTGCGGTGAAGCGGCGGAAAGTTGAGGTTGATGTTGGCCGGGGTCCAGGACTCGAAGACCAGCGAGCACACGATCAGAATCGGAATCGACAGCAAGTTGTTATAGTACATAGTATCAAAGTCCTTGAAGTTCGTCAACTTGATGCGCTTGCGCATACCGAGCACGTACGCCGCGCTGCAGAAGCAGTTGAACAGCATCCAGACGTAGCCGGCGTTGAGAGTTGAAAGCTTTGCGGAGGCTTCGGCGGAAAGAGCGGCGCCTTTGTGGCCGGAGAGCGCGGCTTGGATATCGGCCCAGGCGGCGATGACGGAGGAGAGGACCATGAGGCCGAAGGAGACAAGGGTCATGGGGGTGACGGACCCGCCGAACCAGAGGACTTCGCCGTAGGCGATCAGGATAATGGTGAGGTTCTTGAAGATGGTGTAGACGGGGACGGAGAGGAACTGCAGGGCTTTGGAGCCGGTGTAGATCATGCCGATGAGGAGGAGGGAGATGGGGAACCCTGGTAGTGGGAATCGTTAGCAATGCTTCTTGATGATGTGAGGTCCTCAGGAGTACTCACATTTCTTGGCTTCATCGGTGTTGAAGTCACGGTAAGTGATGATTCCCATCGTCTTGGCAGTCTGAATAGCAAAGATACAAACAACAGACTACGTAGCATATTAGCCACCTTTCTCATTCTTCACTCGACGGTCGCCCTCCTTACCTGCACGATTAGTAGAAAGAAGTTGAGGTTGAAGTCTCGGCCAGACAGGACGTATTTGTTCGAGACGGTCATGAGAATGGAAGCGAAGCAGTATGCCAGGATAGGCGCGGAGGGACTGTTTGCTATGCTGGTTGAAGGCGCTGATGGTGGTGTCCTCGACGCCTGGATCGGCTCGAAGTTCTGGCTCTTCTCATTCATCTCGTAGTCATCTCTCTTCTTTTCGTCCGTCATCTTGGGAGATGTTTCGCAATCGAGTGAGAACTTAGAACTTTGGTGGTGGTGTTGTAGTAGTTTGTGTTTGGGATTGGTACAAACGGTCCGCGCGTTCTCGATATGGCCCGTCAATTGGGACTGTTGGTGCTCACGGTCGAGACGAGGACAAAGTAAAACAAGAGGTGCCTTGATCGTTGGGAGATGGACAGACTGTATTTTCCAGGCAAGGTACGAGTATAACTTTTGGCTCACTTTCAGGGGAGATCAGATTGTCTTTGTTGAGGTCGTCGCGTCCGGGGCTATCTCCTTCGAGTCAGTTTTGAATGCCTATTCTCGTTGTCTACCCCTTTTACAGCACGTCGCCCTCAAGCTCGTCTCATCCTGATATCACAGGACTTTCCTATACTCTCCCCCTAATCGCCTCAGCTTGCCGTGTGACATCCCTGATCGTCAAAATAGCAAGATCTCGCAAACCTTCGCGAGCAGGGAAAAGCAATGTCAAATCTCGACCACAATGTCGCGACCGTGATTGATCGAGCTGGCGGCGACCCTGATATCGACGAGGACGACCTGATCGCCGAGCTCGAGAACGACGATACGCTTGATGCGCTACGCGAGAAGCGACTGCAGCAACTCCACGAGGAGGTATCGCGGCAGAAGCTAATGAGGCAGAGTGAGCATGGCACGTACCAGGAGATCAAGGATGAGAAAGCATTGATGAACATTACCACGTCTACGAAGCTGTGCGTTGTCCATTTCTTTAAGCCGGATTTCAATCGATGTAGAATCATGGATAAGCATATCGAGGTAGGTTGGTGAACAGGAGTGGAAGGGCGCGGTGGAGACATGTAGCCTTCCTGTACTAAAACTTTGGCAGACTTTGGCAACATCACACTTTGATACGCGCTTCCTGAAGATCAATGTTGATAATGCTCCGTTTCTGGTAGTCAAATTGAAGGTTCAGGTTCTGCCTTGTGTGCTAGCATTTGTGGATGGTGTGAGCACTGATCGAATACTGGGTTTCGAAGGTCTAGGGTATGGTGATAACATCACTACGGCGCAACTAGAAGCACGCCTTCTTGCAGCAGGCGTGCTGGTGCGGCAGAAGGTTGCCAAAACCACGACTGTGTCGAGGAAGCAGGATGATAGGTCGAGTAGGAATCAGGTTGCTGACGATGATGACGACGAGTGGGATTGAGGGAGATACTGAATGTGTTGATATAACTCCTCGTCAACCATGCCACTCCAGCAAGCCTTGCATTATACAGGACCATGCAGAATGCAGCAATGTCCGCAGAGCTGCGACTCGACGCCGTACGGTGGACTACTGATCTGCCATCGCTGCACATACACAACATAGCAGAGCAATGCTGGAACCAAAGTCAGATGGTTGGGAACGATGTTTGACCCCCATCAGCTACAAGAGCAAAGTCGGATCGTGACAACAGGAGCGTGGAGCGCATCGTGAATTGTGCCAGGACAAATATATAGGCAGATCACATTAGCTCTCTCTTAGTTGGTATAGAGCACGCGGTCAATGTGCTGGACGATTGGTAGGCAGGTGACCTGGGCATGAGACGATTGCGTGGACGTTGTAGTGATTGCGGAGAGAGCATGACGTGGGAAGTAGAAAGTGCAACTCAACCATCAGAGCGTGTGTGGCATGTCAGTTTCGTTGAGCTAGTCTACATGCAAGATTTGTCTCTCATGGGTTGGACACAGCCTTCCCAACCTTGCAACCATCGTAATGCAGAAGTACATATACTGTGAAGCAACCCCGGTGTCCTGGGCCATACTTCGTCGCTAATGTGTCATTGTGTGCTGAGATTATCTATTCCAACACTTTCGCCCTGTCTACGCTTGCTAATCCTCGCGATGGTAATAGCAGAAAATTGATCCGCCTTACCTCTCGCCAACTCTCAGTCGTTGTAGAGCCTCTTGTGGTTGAACTCCGAAGCGGTCGACGAGAAGTACCATGTCGGTTGACCGTGATCGATGCCACAGCCCGAGTCCCAGTCGACGAATCCACATGAATCAAGGTGATCCTTCCAATCAACAGCATACGGGCAGTCACTGAGGTTGTGCTTGGATCTGCTTGGCTTATTGATGCAATTCAGGCACAAGCCATCAATGTACGTCTTAACCTTTTCAATGGCCGCGTGCACCTTGTGTTTCAGTGGTTCGAGAGCCACACAAGGCCTCCGATTTTGACAAGCCTCGGTCGAGTCGACGTCGAAGTTCTCAAGACGTCCGATCAATTCGTTTGCACTTGTGCCTGGTGCCTGGATGTTGAGAAATGATGCCTTCAATTCCTCTAGTTCAACCATGAAACCGAAGACAGTTGTGGCGGCATGAGGACAGAGTCCTTTCTTCAGAAATGGACGGATGACGGTATAGAGTTCCTGCAGAAGGACGTAGCGCACACGAGCCTTCGCGCTGTTGAGCATGTCTGAAGAGTCGGTGATTAGTATGAGGTAGACCTTAACGACTTGCGCAAGTACTCACGAGTAACGCGCTTGGGCATGATGATCTCTCGGTATTTCGTGGGATTGTAGGCTTCGATATGCCCAATGTCGTTGTAGATGAGGAACTTCGTGGCCCACTGAAAACCAACAGAGTTCTCGAAGTACCATGTCGGCCACAAGAGCGATCGTGCAAATGCAAGCTTGCTTGCTCCGTCCGATGACCGCTCCTTGCTGTGAGCCTGGTACCATGAGTGGAAGAGTGCAATGACACGAGAATCTTTCGCATTCACATTCCACTCATCACATACGACAGCAAAATGCCAAAACGTTTCGAGCGTGACTTGAGTTACAGGTGTCTTCGCCTCATCTGTGCTGTCCGAGCTGAAGATTTTCAGCAATAGTTTCCAGCCGAACCCATTGTTCCCAGGGCAGGTTGAAGGATGTCTTCGTAGAGCTAGCCCAGCGTGACGAGACCATCAGCCCGATAGCTGTGTTCTTCGTCAAGTCATGAGGAGGAAGAGCACTCAATGCAACTCTGGTGGTTAGTAGCTTGAGTGCATGCTTTTCGACGGTTTTCTGACGAGTCTCCTTGTCGAAGCGAGGCACAGACCAAGAAGTCAATAGAGTGATGTCCGGGTTCTCGTGGCTCTTGAAGTCGTCGTGGTTGATGGTTTTGTGTATCGGCTCTGGACAAGACGCCGACATGATGGAGAAACAGAGTGTGACTATCTCTTACTTAGACCTCTTGAAGTGGAAAGCTGACTGAGGCCAAACATGCAAGAGTGAAGGTCAAGGGCTAGTGAGGAATCAAGAACTTTGAGAGGGTGTGAAGAAAGACGAGAACGTGAACTGAACAGGACAGAGAAGGTCAAATGAAAGATCATGGGAAGAGCGCAAGACCAGGCGGGGTAGTTGACCATGACACGCGGTGATTGGAGAGCTGTTTCATCTGGACATGTCGCAGGTCTTCTAAAGTTTCAGATTTGGACTGTGTCCCGTTTCGTTTTTCGAGTTTCCACGAGTCAAGGCGATCATTCCTGCACATACACTACCTCTCATCCTATCCAGGCTGCTGTCGTCCTTCCGTATACACTGGGAGTAGTTCTCTTCCTTGGCTCTTGCAATAGACTTCAAGATGTCTTCCGAGTCCTCCCTGTTTTAAGGCGCGATTTAATCGCTCCCGACTTCTTGCTCTATGACGATCACTGGCCTGTTCTGAGTCGCTGGATAGACTTGTCACCTGGTTCGTAATACTTCATGAGTTTATAGTCACAGTCAATAGGTCTGAACTGATTGTTTACGGCACTCTCCCAAGGTGGTTTTCAGTTCTGTGATGTAGTAAAGTAAGGTAGTCTCGTCGGCATGCATGCCACGAGTCTGCAACGCTGAATAAGTCTGCTTGTGCATGCTCGTCACATGAATGCAACTTCAATACTTGGACAACCATAATGTCTGGGCAGGCATGCACTCAGGAGGCGGAAAAGAGGGAGAAAGGCAGGAAGAAGGGAGTGAGAGGATGATACTGACAGCGCAACAGGGTACCCATGTGTGGTCCCTTACCAATCACATTGGACAAATCAGCATGCAATCATTGCAACGGGCAACGCTTTACTGCAGATTGAACGGGGGAACAATTGCTGTCAGAAAAATAGTGAAAAAACATGTCTATAAGTAACGCTCAATCGCAGCACACCTACCACATCCATCACAATCACAGTATACGATACAGCATCTACACCAACACCGCCGAAGCCCTTGGCACTCCCCTGCCAGTACCACCACCCCATTCTAGCGCAACACTAGCCTGACTCGCTCGTCGCGCGACCACGTTCTTTGTCGATTCGAGTGCCCAACGCGGTTGCCATGACGATGATGTGCCGGAAGCTATCGAGTTGCGTTTTGTGAATGGTGCATAGGTGCTGATGGCGACCGAGACCGGTGTGGCAGCACTGCTGGTGCTACATCTTGCGGTCCGTGATGGTATCGGGGTCGAGCTGTGGCGGCGTGCTGTGCTGTTTACGGTGCTGAAAGGGTTGACCCACGTGTGTGCCGTTGTCGTCGGTGTTGATTGTGACAGCAATGGCAAGGCGTAATCCTCCTCACGCAAGAGCTCATGCTGTACAGCGCGATCTATCAGGCCAGACTGCTGTGACGTCACTGCGTCCATGGCAGCAAAGTTCAGGGTCATGGTGAAGTAGACCAGTGCGAGGTAGCGATCGAGCTGGATTGTGAGGTCCGCGATAGTATCCAGCTGGAACTCTGCGACAATTGGGAGGAGAAACATCTCGAGGAAGTAGATCATTGTTATCGGCGTGGCTGGAGAATAGAGGTGATTGGCGATGCTGGAATAGGTGTAGGGTGAGGTCTTCATGGTGCGCCCGATCGGAGGAAGGTCTTCTATGGTGGACATTTCGTCCGGTATGTTGTGAAAGTGTGACCCTTGTCGTTTGATATAGAGCCAATGGCCGGTTGCGCTGTATCTTAGCCTGAAAGGCAGCCAAATTCA
>Ga0058698_10000588_pt1 | contig 19473 bp, 21 predicted proteins | sample AgamicAsSfe_FD_67288 | JGI IMG/M metagenome (GOLD analysis project Ga0058698, IMG submission 67288) | Agave microbial communities from Guanajuato, Mexico - As.Sf.e | ecosystem: Host-associated > Plants > Phyllosphere > Phylloplane/Leaf | place: Guanajuato, Mexico | collected 2012-05-30
TGGTAAGCGAATTATCGAAAATTATTTAAAGAAGACGGGTTATAGAGTAATATTTCTTAGAGTTCGCGAGAGATTAATTAGTTCAGGAGAGGTATAAGTACGGAGTCTAGTATTTCGCCTTTAAGAGCAAGGCGTTTGAACTCGGTAAAGAATACGCTAAAATCCGTATTCTTTTAACGTAGACAGAAGAGATTATTCTAGGTATTTTTAATACGGTCCGGATCACTAAAAGCGTTTTCTAAGTATTCTAGTATCTACGGATAGTCGACGAATTAATACATTCCATATTTAACCTTAGGTAGAATTAGAGAATAAGCAGTTCTAGTAAGGCGGCTAGCAACGTAGGCTAAACGATTATTAGCCCTTACGAAGCGGTCTACATTCGTAGTTAACTTACTATAGATCTGTTAGGTAAAGCGGCGTAGGTCTTTACGATCTCTATTAAACTTTTCGGGGTTAGGTAGTCTCTCACTAAGTTAGGAAGACTCGGGAGGTATATTAGTAATAACCGGAGTCTTTCTCTCTATAATATCTATAGGGTGCTTAGTAGGGCGTCTAGGTTGAGGTGTCGTTTTAGGAGTAATAACCGTAGGAATAGTAGTAAGAAGGGCTTTCTCGTTCTAAATCTTAAGATTAAGGATTGTCTAATCCTTACTCTCGAGGATCTCTTTATACTAGTTCTTTTAGAATTCGATAACTCCCTTCGCGGAGGTAACCTAGTTCTAGATCTATTCAATCTTTTCTTATTAAAGAATAAGTTTCTCTTTAACTTTAGCGGTATATCTAGTTAGGTTACGAAGGTAGATAAGCTAGTCGTCGCGGAACTAAGTAACGTGTTCGGTAAGTTTATTAGGGGAGTTAGTCCTAAGGGGAGGGTCCGGGCGGATAACTATTTCGACGTAGTTACACTAAAGGTAAGAAGCTACGTAATATTACGGTCGGTCTCGCGGCGGTAGGTAGTTAGCGTGAATACGGGGAAACGGTTTAGATTTAGTTAGCTATAGAGGTCTTATCTATTAGTATAGGTTAGGCTATATAACGAGGACGTAGCTTGAAGAGCTACGTTACTGATAGCGGCGGTAACAGATAAGGTTAAACCTGCGGTTCAACCTTCCTTTCCTAGCCTATTATGTGCTTCCTGACACGGGAGGCGCGTATTATAATTAGACTATGTCGTCCTGTAACATTGTTTCTATAATAAATAGCTAACTAACTTAGCTATATAGTAAACCAAGTACGCGCTATATACTAGTATTCTCTAATAGTTAATACCCGCTATTGTGGCTGTATAGTATAATATAGAAGTTTATTCTAGCAATATACGCATTTTTAGCGTTAATTAATAGAAAAAGTTTACTAAACCTCCTTTATATACTACGAGTCAATCGCTATCTATATACGCTAAACTCGCGCCTTTATACGCTCTTTATTGAAATGTTAAACTGTAGGAAGTCTCTTAGGACATTACGCATAACCTAATCAGGTGATACGTGATACTGTAGGATCGAAGGAGAACTTTAAGCATGCAACGTATACTGTAGATAGTTCAATCAATCAATTATTGCGCAAACAATAGTATCTTGACTGATACATTGTCAATCCTATACTCTAATACTCTTCCCTGGTCCCTTAGCTACAATCACAGAGTTGCTGAAATCCTCTATCTCCGTCGAGCCAACATGATGTGTCTCACCATACGGCTGGGAGTCCCAGCTCCGAGTCTTGGCGCGCATGACCAATACGCCTTTCAGCACGACTTGGCCCCTTCTGGCCATGCTGCTGACTACCAAGATGAAGGAGGTGTGTCTTATTTCCAAATGCGGTCCCCCATAGGAGCTCACGTTTGCGCATGATTATGCTATTGGTGGATGAGGTACCGGGTGCGAAAGTGGTGTGTGGGTCAGGGGTGTGAGCTGGTTCGTTCTCTCCGATATTGGCGAGTCTTGCAATTGTCCTCGCACGTTTTGCTCCATACTATTCTGTCACATTCGATGCGAGTTCTATCTACGCGGGCCATAGGTCCGTCCCAATCTGCGCTGCGCTAAGCTCGATGGTTGTCTCATCGTGTTGGTCGTGCTCGTGACGGCTATACTCGACATGCGCGCGACGCAATAATCACAACAATGACGACTGAATTTCGACTGGATCACGATCTTGATGGCATGGACAGAAGCCAGTGGGTTGAATTCAAAAAATCTATCGTCTATACGAATAAAGCAAAACGCCACCATGTCGTTTTTCGACCAAACTCCGCTGCGCCAACTACAGGCCTTCCAACCAAGGAGAGTGACGTTGTGGTGATACAGAGAGATCGGGGTTGTCCTTGGACAGAGACAGAAATGATTGAGCTTATGCGCCATTACCCAGATCGAAGATGGGCGTCCATGCATGATTGATAGTCATTCAAAGCCAACGCCGACTGCGGCGCCCAAACATCCGGGTATCATCGCCAGCAGTATCCAAGAGATATGAGAAAAAGAATGATGAAATGTTCAGGAAAGTGACACGCCGCTGTTCTAGAAGCCGGCAAGGTGGTCGATGACCCAAGGATCAATGGCACGCTTGTGCGCAGGCTTGTAGGGCAAGTTCGGCGCCATGGTCATGGATTTTGTGATGGAGCTGGTCGATGATGTGCCGGGAATAGTCGTTGTTGGGCGGGTGTGTGTTGAGTATGGTGTTGGTGGTGGTGGTGGACCGGAGTGGGTAGTGGATGGAGTGGGTTGTGGCCACCAGTGCGTTGCCCTCGAGCTTTCGTGGACAGCCTTGGATGTATGCCAGGAAGCGCGAGCGCTGGCAGCAGTGGCCTTTGCGGTTTCCTTGCTGGCCCAGGCGCTGAAGTGCGATGCCCTTACGCTTGCCTTGCTGGCTTGCTTGCCCTTCCAGGCGGCGCCGGCGGAGCTGGCTCTTGCTTCTGCACTGCTGGCAGCTGCAGCTTCACTGTTTGCCTTGGCAGCATCCTTGGTTGCTTTGGCAGCGTAGGCGCTGGCCCTGGAACCTTCGACGCTGGCCTGAGAGTTCCACTTGGAGAAGTGAGCCGAGGAGGCGGCAGCTTCTTGTGCGGTGTATTGAGCAGCGATGGTGTGTTCGGCGTTGAGGATGCTCGCCAGGACTGCGCCGGTAGCGGTGGCTGCTTCTTTTGCGAGGGACTTCTCGACCTTTGATTCGACCTTGGAGAGGTGGTGGCCTTCGTGGACGTAGTTCTCTGGAGCAGGGCTTCTCGGGGCGATTGCCCGGGCTGTGATCATGGCCGGGGCTGCAGCCGGCGCGGCATACGTGCTGGCGATGAGCAGTAGTGCGCAGATGGAAGTGCTGATGAGTTGCATTGTATCGACTGCTGGAGCAAGAGACCTGGAACGAGAGTGTGTTATAGGTGGGTCAAGAGGACGACTTGAGCGAAAGATTGGACGATGATTCTGCTAGATGAGCAATGAACGAGTGTGTTGATTTTAATGAGAGTGTGGTGCTGTCGCAGTACCAAGTGAGTGATGGTATTCAGAGCAAGACGAAAAGACTTTTTTCAGCAAGTGAAGGATCCTGGCAAGGTTTTGTCTGATGGGCAATCCCCCCGTCGGCAGGCATACAGCATCAAACAGACCCAATCGAGCCATAGTGCAGTCCGTGGCGTGGTAGCACATGGTCCGGAAGAGAGTACCGAGAGGGCGCAAGTATGGTTTCAGCCAGCCTCATTCTGTTTCCATCTTGTGTGGGTTTAGCTCGTGCCATGTTCATGCCAGGCGTTGATTGCCGAAGGCCAGGGGAGATGGGAGATGGGTGATGGGAGATGGGACATGGGAGAGACGATGTCGCGGTGGTGGTTGTCTTGGAGTGAGCCCTACGACGGTTGAGCAAGGCATCCCTCTAGCCGGATATGGCCGACGACAAAGACGCTAACCTAGAGCAAGCCTGCCTGCTGTCAACGCTTTCTCCAAGCCACGAAGATAGATGCAGGGCGAGAGGCACGAGCATCTAAGACTACTAGAAGCGGTAAGGGATCACAAGTGCACGGCCCCGCTAGCTCGAGCACTAGCACGCGAAGCTCCGACGAAGCTGAAGATTTGTTATTGGAACAAAGGGAGCGCGTCGTCGGTTGTTGCTTGTTGCTTGTTGCTTGTTACAGGGAAATGATATGTTACCTTGGCACGAGCTGATCTTGCCCTGCACTACTGTTGCACGGACAGCTAGTACTACTACATGCTCAAGGGCTCCCATGTCCCACTTCGCCGAGCACATCCTTCCCCGTTGACCTCCTCGCAAGAAGAGCCCGAAGCACGTACTGTACCCATTATTGCAGAGTCAATAATGCAAATAGCTTGGACAACGTCGTCGTTGCAAGATGAATCGAGCAACGAGGGTAGATCAGGACTGTTGAGGTTGAGGTTGGGGTTTCGGCAAGGGGCGAGGGAGATGAGAGGGAGATGAGAGGGAGATGCGAGGGAGATTGCCATGACCAAATCAAAAACCACAAATGGCATGTGATACTCCGCTGAAGTCCGGGATTGTGCCCCAGTCGACCGTTGCAACGCCCCTTGTCAGTCTCGGCCCGTCGCTTCAAGTCGCTGCAATTGGCTGCAATCGGCTGCCACCTGAAGCCCGAAAACCCTAAAGTCATCTTTCAAGCGTCGCGAGTCGCGAGTACCTTGGTATCGAAGCTCGAAGTCTTTTCAGCTCGAGCTTCAGCTTCAGCTTCAGCCTTATCTCGACTTCTGTAGACAGTAGTGGGTGCTGCTCCGAGAACTCTTCATCCCTTAGCCTTGGCCTCGGCTCCTCGATCCTCGAGACAAACATGTGTTGTTCTTTGCTAATCGACGCCAGCTGTGGCCACTGATTCGATGCTCTCCGATCAATATAGCATTGCTCGTCAAGTCTTGGCTCGCAGGTCCTCGTAGGAGGCTTGGAATAGCTTTGAGAAGGTCGCCAACACAAAAGCCGTCGACGGTGAGCCACCAGCTGAAGTCCTTGCAACCTCTAATCAAATGGCAAAGGAATGGATAAGATCGGGCCTCGCTGCCTTGGCGAGGCTCGAGTATTGTGTCTTCCTGTAGACTCGTCGCTTGTTCGAGCCTGGGGCGTGGTTTTCAACGTTGATTCTTTATCTGCATCCTTCAGCTTCTGGTGGCGCTCAATATCGAATTTCAGCTAGGCTGGACGAAAATGGCAAAAGCCACATACACAGCGGCAGTATAGCTTGATCGAAAGTGTCTTAATAATCGCGATGATTCTGCACCTCGTTGCTGGTATACTACCCGGTTTCATTATTCATCTGTCCTGCACGGTGCCATCGACATCGACACTCGAGAATGAAGCTGTCCCGTTGAAGCAGAACGGGATCCCCGCGCGTGTCGATGATACTGCAATAATGTACACCCGAGACCAAGAGATCTGGCGGAAATAGCCAACGCAAGTTAGATCTTCTATTTCATCTGTCGGCAGTGCAGTCCATGAATCCGGCCTCAGACTGAGTCAGTGCACATCACTCTCCCCATGGTAGCAATGCCTTATCACCCTATTACAATTTCCTCCATACGGAGCCAATTCAGTCCAAGGCTAGCGACATACATCCTCTTCTCACGACACAGTTCAGCACGAGGCTCGCATATTTCACTATCCCTATTCTCCACCTGGTCAACATTGAACTGTATTGCTAAACCCATTTCCCATGGCCGCTACCGACTCTTGCGGCACGACGTAGAGAGAAGCTGGGTTCCCCGCTGACCATGTGGACAGCCTTGTCAGCATCTTTCTGCGGTCAGCATCCTTTCACGGTCAGCATTATCTCACAAAGCAGGCAGGGTACCCCGCCTCTCAGTGTATCGCCTCATCGTCCTCTAGTCATCCTGGACCACCTTCGTCCATTGGTGCTGAGTGAGGAACCATACCATCTCCATTTGTTCCGCCTCAGAGTCGCCAATCGTCCTATTGCTGTAACCCCCAAGTCGTGTTCAACCCTGAGATTCTAAGCCTTCGCCATACCTGACCCCGGCATAGGTGCAGTGCTTGCACGAGACTCTGGATCTTGCCGATAAGAGTAAGGCTATAGCGCTTTTGAAGTCCTTTTTCTTGTCTGCTAATGCGTCGAGCAACATCCTGTAAGCTCACTTGAAGTAGACGGTGACTTCGGGCTTAGATCCTCGCTAAGATTAGCGGTGAAGAAGGAGCCTGTTCGCTACGCTTTCTGCATAGAGGACTTTCGGCCAAGCGCTGGACTACTGCACGAGTGCCCCGGGGAGCGCAATAGAGGCTTGCCAGCTTACGAGGCAGGCGGCAAGATCGCGCGTCGCAAGCATAGTGTTGAGTGGAACTTGAGATGGTACACGTTTGCGTGCATTATGAACTAGATGATTGGTCATCGTGCAGTACAAGCCAGTCAACATCCATCACAGGAACGTCTAGTCATACGATATATATTCATGCTACAAATCACAACCCTCCAGTAAAGTCTCTCTACGGCAGAAGCTCGATGAGCCAATTCCCCTACGTCAGACGCACATAGCAAGTGATAATGTAGCCACGAACGTCTTGTCCATGACGAGCTCTGCCTTTTGCTTTTCCTCTTCCATTTTTCTTTTGCTTTCCACTGGTGCAATGCAATCAACGATCCTGGGATGCGAGCAATCGCACAAAACGACCGTTCACAACCATCCACCCTCCTGTCCCGGTGCTTCACGCTCCGACGCTGACCGATACCTAGGTACTCTTCTTACTGTTGCTGTACGCCTCACATGCAGCAGTTGCTGCCTCGCGGCAATTGCAGAACGAGGGTGTTATTCGCCGGATCGAGTTGTCCCGCGTGGAAGTTAAGAACTGGGGCTTCGCGGATCCAGCTGCGGTTGTCTCCATGGTGGACGGTGATATCTGTGTCCTCGTTGAGTGATCGCGAGCTGTCTCTCGTAGAAAGCGATGTATGAGGTTCTGATGAGTTGTTGGAGGATGGCGCTGCTGTTAAAGGCGATTCCTGAGGTCCTGATGAATTATTGAGGGTCGGCGCTGCTGTCGAAACTCTATCTGGCGGTACCCGACGCAGGCCGACTCTGACAGCAAAACAGACGGCAGCTACACGTCGTGTCGGTCTGGACAATGCTGACACTGAGATATCGCCAAGGTGTACTGTCCCGCCGAAGAGTGCTGTCTCGCAGAGGGGCAGAGTCCCGCCGAGGAGCAGAGTCCCGCCGAGGAGTTTTTCTCTTCTGGAGGGCGAGCATGGTCCTGCAGAGGGGCAGAGTCCCGCCGAGTAGCAGAGTCCCGTCGAGGAGTCGGTTCTTGAGGGCGAGCAGGGTTTCAAGGGCGAGCATGGTCCCGCAGAGGGGCAGAGTCCCTCCGAGTAGCGGAGTGCCACTAAGGAGCAGGTTCTTGGGGGCGAACAGAATCTTGCCGAGGAATAGAGTGCCGTTAAGGATTTAGTTCTCGAGGGCGAGCATGGTCTCGAGGATAAGCATAGTCACGCCGAGGTATAGGATCACGCCTAGGAGTAGAGTCTCGAGGGTCCCTTGCGTCGTAGTAGATGGTTGACTCACGTAGACGAGTATAGTCACGTCGAGGAGTAGAGTCTTGAGGGCCACGATCCCGTCGATATCAAGCTGACAAGACTAGCTTGCCTTCCCAGAGAGGGTTTCATTTCAAGCTAACAGCATTTGCTTAACTTCCTGAATACGTTTGTATTCAAGTGGACAAGACGGTACTGTTGTTCCAAATGTCGTTCATTCCCAGAGAGGTTGTCGTCCCATCTAATGCCGAATGCGGAAGGGTTGACGTTAGAGAGAGGCGGCGGCGGGTGAAGTGGTGGCTGCGAAATAACCAAGAAACTTTCAGAAGGACACATACCTCAAGCTTGACAAGCCTGATGCTTAAGCACGAAGAGGAGAAACAGGTCAGTCCGGTAGCCTTGATGACTCTCCACAATTGCTGAAGACTCAAGCGACCGGCCTTGGCGAAGAGAGAGATGGCGGAGCGATGAACGTAGGTAGATGTCCCGTCAGCGTCAAGGGCCAAGACAAATGAGGCATGATTGCCGTACCCTTCGGATTCCGCGCTAGACCAATCCTCTTCGAATAAGGAGCTGCGAGAGGAAATGACAACGCAGCAGACTAACGACGGAATCGTGCGCGAATTCTGCGGTGGACACCATGTCGCGAAGGAAAGTCGTCTTGGCGTGGGCGGTAGTCTTGCGACGGCGACACTCATGCTGGGGAGACTGTGGTCGCGGGAAAGAGCATTGAAAAGGCGACCAAAGGGTGAGCTAGTACTGTTTCCTCGTGCTATGGCGTCCTTGAGACTGGAGGGCACATCGTGCTCGAATGGCTTTAATGGCTGAAGAGTGGTATTGGGAAGCCTGAATCCATGGCGAAGATCACGCTCGTTTGAACTTGCGACTGTGGAGGCACCCATGTATGTGAGTACGATGAGCGTGGCTTCCAGCGGACGCGCGTACAGGAAAAGCTCCAGCATGTCACGAGAGCTGTCATATTTCTGGCACGAAGAGACACAGACTTTCCATCTGTCGTCAGGTGCAGCTGGGGTCCGGTCCTTACTATATACAGGACGGAAACAGCCATCACACCGGCCCGTCGCAAATACCTCATTGCATGCTACCCCTGCCATTACTTCCTAACGGGCCTGGATTATGCTCGTGACTGTGACCAAGGTAAGATGCAATGTGCTGTGGATTCATGGGGAATTGCAGCATGTCCGGGACGGCGTGGACGTGAGGATTGCGTTGCTGGACTTGGTCAACACCGTATGAGCCTGTACTCTGCGCTGGATCGTATGACCATGAGAAAGAGCTGTCAAATGGCATATGAATGGCGTCGTATTGCGTGTGCTAGACAGGGATAATCAGCTAGTTGCACTCTTTATGTCAAAAACGAAACACAAACCTCTGCAGGTACGTCGGGATAATGCTGGAACATCATATTGTGGTCTAGTCCTGCTCCAACGAGGCTGGGGTAAGGCGCCACAGGGAACATGTCTGTTGATGTAAGATAGTCGCGACCTGATTGCTGCGTAGGTCCTGCATGGTGCGATGGGTACTGATGCTCCTGCTCCTGCTCCTGCTCCTGCCGTATCTTCGTCGAATGTTCCTGCTCCTCATTCTCCTGCTCCGGCCGTCCCAGTATTGCTGCTGTGTTTGCTGCAGGATCTTGGCGTTCAACAGTGATTCGATCCAAATTGTGTGGGGGTCGTTGGCAGTAGGATCGGGCGCCATTCCGAATCTTGTCGACGTCGATATCAACAACTTGAGACAGACATCGTATGAGATCCTGCATATATGTTAGCATATTGCAGTGCGTTCTTCCCAGCATTACATGCATTTAGCACGTCGAGGCATTGTGCTGCACCTGTTCCGGGACATGTAGCACTAGCGAGCACTCGGATTCCCGTTTCCGCATCTGCCTTGACCCTAGCATGCTCCAAATCAGAGAGTCTGGTTGCGACGAAGAAGACGAGGCAGGTCACAGCCATGAAGACTGTATACATTGCTGGAAAGGACGCTTGGCCGAGCAATGCACCCTCGAGCGTCGAGTTTGCTTCGTGAATAGCTTCTTGTGCAACTGTGACACATGCATATGCCAATCGTAGCTGAGATGGTGAGCTAGGTGTGTCACTATGCCTCCGTGAAAGATAGTGCAGAAACGGTTTATAAAGCTGGATTCTGGAGAAGGCTAGAGTCATCCTAAGATCGAACTTGGTTCTGAGGCATGCATCAGCGAAGTGACTACCATCTAGAGCATCACTGCCACTCACACAATCACGCCATCTCGATCGTCTTTGTAGTTCAATATCTCTTGGGTTGACTCGCACCAATCCCTCAGATTTGCCTCTGCTTCCATGATCTTGGAGCTGTTGACTACCATCTTGGGAAAACGCGAGTCGGAGGTGTGTGATGATTGTACTGTAGTGAACAGAGCACTGGTCGCCTTGGCTGTGATTACCAGTAACTTGAAGTGCGCTGCGGAAGTAGCCATCGAATATGCGACTTGTGAATTCTTGTTCTGCAGCTCTTCGACTGCCGTATCGAAGACATCCCAAATTTTCACGTCTGTTGTCACTTCGGCTGCTGCCTGAAGCTTGAGTCAGCAACACATTGAAGCAGCACGTGGCCCTTAGCTTTACCGTGTCGAGGAGGAGCGGGAGTCCAAGTATAGAGCTACAATATCCCTGACCATTTGGGTCAGCCTTCAATCGACGCCTGCCAAGATTGCGAATTGTACCGAGAGCTTAGTGATAGTCCAAAATATCCTGCGTCGAAGGTCGTCCTGATGCTCGTCAAAGGAAGCATTCGCAGGGTGAAGGACATGTAGACCGAGCTGCGTACCTTTGTCAGTGCTCTGCATGTCTTCGTATCGAGGCAATCTCACCTTTAGGGCACTGGCCATGGCCACGCTGCAATATGTGTGACACGTGGCCAACCTTGCAGTCGAGAGAAGGAAGAGTGAAAAACAGATTAAGGTCTGCAAAGCCGGCAGAGTGCGTGCCCTGCAACTCGTCAGAATTCAACCCCTAGTGTTATGTCGAATCTCTGACCTACCGGGTTATGTCAACCATCTTGCTAGCTGCGATATAGTACCTCATCGCGTGAGCCACAGCCTTGTCGCAACCATGCTGACTATGCCTCTGTCTGGACAGTAGGACCCCTAGGCCGATGACCATGTATAGGAGCGGGACGAAGTCGTGATCTTCATCAGTGAAGTCAACAGGATCGCAATTGTAGATGCGTTTCATCTTTCGCTCAGTGTCGTCCTCGTCCATGAATTGCAGTAACGGGTATACGCTGTTAAATAGTCAGGTACCTGGCGCATACGCGCGTGCGATGTCGTAAGGTGCGGTGGAGTCATACCTCGAGATACACAGGCTCAGCATCATCCTCGCGGCGTCATACGTGGGCAAAAGCTGCGCCAGTGGCACGTTCAGATCAAGGACCTGTTTGCCTGGAATAGGCGCATCATAGAGCTCTACCAACGCAGCAGCCCCTGAATCCTCTTTGTAGTGTTCTGATTCGTCTTTGATGTCATTTGAGGCAGATCTACTCTTCCCTAGAGCATCATCCGAGCCACGGGTGCCATTACTGGAGCTCCTCATTCCATATGAGCTTTCCTCTTTCAGCAGCTCTCTCGTCTTCAGCAGAAAGGCAAAGCCCGATGATTCGCCAGCATCTGTGACCTTGAATTAGAGAGTGCCTTTGCATGCAATGTGGAAATTCCTACACCAGTTTCCACTTGTGATATGGCCCTTGCGATCCAACATGCTATCGAGCTCTAAGCTCTTTTCTCTGGTGCTACTTTTTCGTGGCTTTTCATCCTCGAGCTCGTCCCCGTTCTCACCATGCTCACTGTCAACATCGATGGGCACAGCAAATAGAGCGTCAGCGTCAATCTGCTGATGTCGTGGTAGTTCCTTCTGCAATTCCTTGATGTAAAGATGTGCCCGACGCAGACGGTCCTCCAGTATTCTGGTACGCTGAGCTGGCTTGCGGCCTTGATTGAGATTGAAGGAGCAGTCTGACGACGCATTAGCTCATTGAAGTCTTTCCTCGGCAATCGTGCCTCCTTACGTCTCTCAAATGTCTGACACCCTGCGCAAGGTTGCCTCCCGTCGCATCGAGTCTTCCTCAGGCGACACTCGTCGCAGGCCCGCGATACCCTCACGCGCTTTCTGTGTTGCTGATCGTGTTGCGTCGTCTGCTGCGGCTGTGGAGTAGAATGTGACTGTGGCTGCTTTGATGGGTTTGAGGTCACCTGTGAGGTTGATGATTGGCTTGGTGTGAGGTGCCCAGTGGAGACAGGCGCGCTGGCCACATCGTTCATGGGCGTGTCCATTTTGAAACCGACTGCAGGAACCAAAGCAATGGTGATCGATTGTGCCTGATCGTCGTGATCGCCTGAGAACTCCAAGATGTACTTTTTCCACGAGCCTAGGAGTAGATCATCCGTTGTGACCAAGTGTAGCGTGAAGGAGAGAGGGTGTTGCTGGCGACAAGCTCGTAATGAAGAGGTCTTATGTCGATTGGCATGGTTATCAGAAACCTTTTCTCCTCGCAACTGCCAAGGTTGGGGTCAAGTGGCCCGGAGTCATGGCCGCCAAGGTGCCAGTAAGAGGCTCAACAAGGCAAGTGGCGATATCGAGCCGGATTGCGCCCCGTTTGAACGACTACTGGACCGCTCTCTGTTCCATATTCAACATTGGAGAGGTGTTGATCGATGTGAAAAGGTGTGAAAGCGATGGCTTCAAACTGTCACAGCGACATGCTACGTGGAGAGACCAGACGGAACTCTTTACGCAAGAACGTCGAGGAATATAATGCGACAAAGGTGAATGATTCTGCTGCTGTATTTACTGCTATACTGACTTCGTCCGCGGGCGGACTGGGTCACGGCTGCCACCTCGCCAGACAGATATCATGACCAGAACGACCACTATCCCAAGGACTAACCACACACTGGAAAGCCCACCCTGGCGGCCGGCATCGTAGTCAAGCTCTTGTACACTACCATCCTCCTGGACAAGCCAGCTCCGAATCGAGGCGCCTCTCGAGTCCAATGCTGTCAATCGAAAAGACGTATAGTCTGGAGCACCTGCCAAGAGGACTTCGGTCTCGAATGCTTCGTGGGGATATCGCCCAAGGTTGATGTATCTGTAGGCGTTGCTGCCGAATGCCCCTCGGCCCTCAACCTTCCACGACCTGGCTTCCGTGGCACCATTCCAATGTAAAAAAAGCGCATCCCTCGTCACTTTGACGCGTGGGGCTGCCACGGGCATTCCCGTCCATGCTCCCTTGTATATGCGATATGTTTCAACGACGTCCGATGCAGGAGCTTCCCCGTTGTTGACCTGCATTGGCGCGTAGTGTGTGTCACACATGTGGTCTCCTTGCGACGAGAACTCCGAGTATAAGGGGGTTGAGCCGTAGCTGATGAAATAGTTACCATTTGGCAATCTCTGCAGCGCGCCCTCGGAACGTGCCAAAATACCATCAGGGTGATCAAAGATAACAGCTGCTTTCACCACCTTGCGGTGCATATCGAGACGGAGTTTGATAGCCCGGGAGCGTTGATGTTTGCTGTCGAGTGTCCAGAAGTTGATATTGTCGAACAAGGTGATAGTCGTGTAATCGTCGTCCCAGCGTGCACGATGGGGATCGACGAAACGTGTAGCGTTGCCCTCGGAGAGATCGATGAAGCTATTCTGAACACCACCGATCTGCCAGATCGTTCAACCTGTCAACCCATCGATATAGGTGATAGCATTGGTGTAGCGAGACGCGATCAGATAATTACCCTTCAGGTCTTTCTCGAGGCTTTGAAGATGAAACCAGTCCCAAGGATCTCCACTCGTGCCTACCAGGATCAGCATCTACTCAAAATCATGCCATGATGCACATTCCACTGACCTGTCCAGTCACTCCAACCGTCGACTGCCATATCTTCGAACTTGAAATGGTCGCTAGCACGCCACTGAAACAGAAGATCGTTCGTGTCGACATCCACTTCCTGGAAGACGCAGTCCCATATGTAGCCATTTTTCCTGCCATGTATCTTCGACAAATCCCAAGGAGTCTTCACATATGCTATCAAAAGGGCCGTGTTCTGTGGAGTGATACTAAACTCGTGATAGTCTCCATCACTACCATTGACTGCACTGATTGTATGTGTGAGTGTATATGTTTGGTCGAGCTGGTTGTACCATTAGGAAAAGCCTGGTTGCCAGTATGCGAGACGTACCATCTTGTAGTATCCCGCTCCATGACCCCAAAACTCATCATCACCTACCCAATATGTGATGTAATCGTTGCCCTTATAACGCTGTACTTGAGGGTTATGGACAGCACCAGACTCTTGCTGGTACCATATCAGGTTCCCTCGAGTATCAAGCAGCAGGACTTTGTTGTCTGCCGTTCGTTGGCCATGCGGGCTTAGTAGAATATGGCTTTTCGAATCACAGCTCGAGTTCCACTTGCTGACATGCACGAGGGGCGAGCTGACCTTTGTACTCCGATATGTCACTTGTGGGAAAACACCCTGTACACCTGTTTCATAGTCTCTTCAGTAATCAGCATCGACCTGTTCCGCCTGGACAATGCCGAGCCAGAACAGCAGGAGTGAACGCGACAGAGCACGACCGCCAATCATAGTGCTAGGGCACTAGAAAACGTGCAGAAACAAATCACGGCGTATGTCAACTATACGTCAAGTACACCTCCGTTCTTCGACGCTAGCTATTGCCTTACCTGGCAGCCAGAATTATCACGAATGACATTCGCTGTCTTGGTCACGTGACCGGTTCATGAGTACTTGGTACTGCCGTGACGAGACTCGAGAGAGGGTGGAGAGCAGTCCAAATGTCCAGCGCATCGCACGAGCTGGAATGCTGGAATGATCAGGTAAAAGATGAACAAGAGATTCCACCTCGTCCACGTCGTACAGGATGTCACAGCTCGTCAGCATTGCCCACTGAGTCGTGCACAAGCTCGGCTCGACGATCCAGGGCTAGGGCTGAATTGGAGCGTGCACGCTATCGCAGCCCCGTCTGCTTTGCTCTCTGCATCGACGGGCTGAACACGAGATGTGTGCATCTGTCGTCACCTCTAGCATGGTGGCTAGAGCTGGTCCCTGCACCTTCATCACTACCAGATTCCGACTGGCATTGCGCGCTCCTGGTCAATGATTTCCACCACTCGGAAACTCGCTACCCAAGGTGTCCTGGTAGCATGTCTGCTGGCCATTATCTTCTTCATCAAGACGTCGCACAATGGCACGCAAGCAGAGCTTAGTAAGTGATCCCTCCGCTTCTCGAAAACCGCTTTCTGATATCTTTCATCAAGATTCAAAGTATGATCGAGCTGCGGCAGCGGAGAAAGCACACAACCTGGACAAGCACTACAACCAACGACTCATCACGAATGCTGGAGACCCCTTCTCTCCTTTCCGTGCGGATATCGACATCGAGGACTCTCAGAGCTCGAAGTATACTGCGACAGTGGTGATTGGAAGACTCGAGAGCGAGGTTGACAAGGTCGATTGGGTATACAATAACCTACGCAATGTCGAGCCTGCAATATACATTGTCGACAACAACGTCACAACGACGCAATTACATCTAGATTGGAATCATGGACGAGAAGCGGCGGTATACTTTACCTATATCGTGGATCACTATGATACGTTATCAGACGTGACTTTCTTCTGGCACACGGATGACGAGGTTTGGCATAACAATATGCTACTGGGTTGGAACTCTACAGTCACTATCAATCGGATGGACCGCGCAAACATCATGAAGCAAGGCTATGTAGGCAGTCGATGCGATCACTGGCCGGGTTGCCCATACTGGGTGAGGTTTGATCCAAGTAGAGCAGAAGACAGGCTGGATCCTCACCGCTTAGAAGGTCTTTTCAATCCAAAGACATTCATGGAACTATTCCCAGACGTTCCCGAGCGCGGCTTTCCTCCCTTCTTTGCCGGCACTTGCTGCTCTCAGTTCGCAGTCTCTCGCGACACCATCAGGAGACATCCGAAGTCGTTCTACGAGAATCTGAAGAGATGGACAATGGACTGGGAAAACGACGATGCAGAAAGTGGACGTGTCTTCGAGTACACCTGGCCATACATCTTCACAGGAAGAGGTCAATTCTGTCCTAGCATGCAGGAATGTTATTGCAAGGCATACAACTTCTGCATCACCGACATGGATCAGCTTGAACAGCTCGAGATGTGGAACTCTATGCGCACACGCCGGGAGGAGGTTCAGTGGCAGCTCAACTTTGCAGAGGAGGCCATGGAGACCAGAGTGAATGCATCCGTCGACAGAGGTGCTTCAGCCAGCGAGATCGCGCAGGTGAAGCTGAGCTTCCAGCCCGAAATTGACAGGCTTCGTGATAACCTTGGCAATCTCTCGCAGTCGACGTGGGAGATCAGGGAAGACATCATCCATTACTGGAAGCTACCAATGCCGCCGACAGGGTGGTGAATGATGTTGTATATGTTTGTATCTTATCTACTCCTAAACATAGATTTTGCATAGCATTAGAGACACACGACATAGAGTAGCATAGCTCCATCGGCTGCGGAAGGTGTAGTACTCGTATAGTGACAACCCTCTTGCCCTGTCCTGGCCGGATGCATCTGTTCTGTTGGAACGCTCCAGTGGTCTACCTTGCATCCACGGGAGTATGCTGTGAGCATGTGCGAAGACAGGCATGCAACTGTACTGCGACGTTATGAGACAATACATTGGCAAAGCACACCGAGGCAGCGCGAGCGTGGCAGCCACGGAACTTAGGTACTGGTACCTCACTGTACAGCGATATTAATCAGCTGGAAATCTGGATAGCTGAAAGCTTAGCGTGCATGTCGCCAAGCAAAGGTGCCAGTACCATTGTCTGTACCAGGCGTTCGAGGCAAATCTATTTTTGTAAGCCGGCCTGCTCTGATCACTCGCAGGACAAGATGAGGTAAAGCAAGCGAGATAAGCATAAGCGTAAGCGTAAGCTTTGTTTTGCTCCTGATCTGATGCCCTTGATGCCCCTCCAGGCTGACACTCGTGCCTGGATGTTAGCCTTGACCTCCTGTCTCTTGCATGTCGTGGCCATACTACGCGAAGTTGTGGGAGAGTAAGGTGTGGGACGGAAATGCATTGCCAGAATTGCCTCGGAAGCTGGAATGGCAGTTAGCCTAGTCGCTCGTATTCAGATAGTCTGGTAAGGCAGTGCTCGAGCTGGCCTTGTTTCATGGGTGGATTGCGACATCTCTTTCCCTCAACAAACATTCAACTGCTTACAGCATACACGTTGCCATCACATCGCTTCCACGTTTGCATCACTGCGCTTGTGCATCGCAGCAGACATACAGAACATTCACCTCTATACCAATTCCATTCGCCCGCCCTTTATTTTCTCAAAGTTCTTGTGACACACGACTTTGCTACAGCTCAGACAGGCCTGCCTTACACCTCCGCCAAGATTCAGACCATCACTTTTGCCGGTGCTGTTCCCTGATTGTGAGCTGATCGCTTATCTCCGAAGTGTGCCACTGCTACACAATCTGCAAGACGCGGGAATCAGGACTCAGCTCAGTGGATCATTGCATTGCAGCTTGCACTGCAGCTACTGTAAGGAAAGCTTGGCCGCCTGCACTGGACACGGCCAGAGATCGTTCGCTAGCGTTCGCATCAGCAGCTGCGGGGACGACATCTCAGTTCGCTCAGCTTGATAGTGAAGCGTAGCGAGGCTTCCGATTCGGACATAGTCAGCTCGCTGAGACGACTTGTGCACCACAACATCTTTCAACTTCCTGGTCGATCGCCCGACATATATCAGTGAACCGGCCAGTATACGTGCATCACAGTCTTCGGCATTAGGCGACGCGGAACGTCACGAGATGGCCTCAATGGACGAGAAAACAGAAGTGCTCTTACCCTCGCCCGTGGTGGCACCCTCCAGATCAACACCGTCGGTCAGAACGATACTTTACATTTTCCTCAACTGCGTTGCAACGATCGCGGTAGTGTTTCTAAACAAGATGTAGGCGCTACTTGCTGCGTGACCTTCGACAGACTAACAGAGCTAATTGTCTATACAGCACCTTCTCAGACGACCAATTACGCCACTGCCAGATCAGCACGACACTGTATCACTTTGCAGCAACATTCATCATTCTTTATCTAGCATCGACACCGCCAAGTTTTCTGCGGGACTGCTACAAACCCATCTTTGCCCCACGCTGGCTACCATTACGCTCAATTCTGCCCATTTGTATCCTCTTCTCGAGCTTCCTCGTTCTTGGCAATCTCTCCTTAACGTACAATCCCGTCAGCTTCTTCCAGCTCGCAAAGATCCTCACGGTGCCTACAGTGGTCCTCTTCAACTACCTTCTTTTCCGCAAGACTGTCTCAATAGGCAAGCTCTGCGCTATTGGCGTGGCGTGCATCGGAGTTGCTGCGGCTACAGGCGCCAGTGTGCAAAGTAATCCGCTTGGTGCCTGTATAGGACTACTCAGCTTCGTCTGCACAGCGCTGTATCAGATCTACATTGGCCATATGCTGTTGTCGCCCATTGACGGCCAGGACGTCTCAGCATCTCAATTACTTATGAATCAGACGTTCGTTAGCAGCGGCATGCTTCTTTGTTTGGTCCCATTCTTCGACAGGGTGCCAGTATTCGGTAGGTCAGAATGAACAGAAGAAGACAAAGCAAATAGCTAACAGTCTTGCAGATCAGATATCAGCTCAAGTTCTAGCCTGCTGGCTCGCTGGTGGCGTCATGGCCGCAGTAATCAACCTGACACAGTTCCTCATCATCGGAAGCACTTCAGTCCTGACGTTTAACGTGGTGGGGATTGTGAAGACAGTAATCACCCTCACACTTGCTTGGTGGACGGAAAGCAAGGTCATAGGGTACGGCGATGCAGCGGGTGTGCTGCTGGCGATTGGAGGGTCTTTCGCATATGCTCAACTACGGACATAGTCTCTGGTAGCAGAGCCTGGGATTATTATGGGCGTTTTGCTTGGATTTGCATATTGGACTAGGCATCGTCTTCATGCTGGCATGCCTTGGGTTTACCCACGCATTTGGATGCATATAGCAACTGGGTATGGTCAGTGGACACTTCAGTTTTGAGTTTAACCCAACTTCCCCGCGTGAGTCAGTGTTATCCGTGTGGCTACCCAGCAGTCCCAGATGATGACGATCATCATCATCTTCATCATGATTATCTTGATCTCCGAAATCTTGATGCTTTGCATAGCGACCAGTTCCCCTTGACTTTTGTAACACAAGTAGACTTTGCACTCGACAATTTGAACCTATCCCTCGTTCGGCCTCGACTCTCGACTGATGAATTTGATTTGTTTTGACGACCTCGGCATCATTTTGATCTGCAAGCATCTGTTCTGGAAGCACGCCTGTGCCGAGGCCGTAGAGGAGTTTCGTTGTCCGGTCCGAACTCGGTACATGTGCCTGATCATCTTGACGACAAATGTAAAATATCCACAACCTGTGTCTCCACCACGTAACAAAATCTCTGGCGCGGAGCAGAGTGCGAGTCGAGAGAGCATGCTGGACGAGGAACGATGGAAGAGGGGCACGAGCAAGATGGAGATGAGCGATCCCACACTTTCGACAGTGCTGGTGGCGCCATCGACGCTATCTTTGCCTCATCCTGAAGTCGCACCGCGACATCATGCTGCTTCGAATATATGTAGCCTGCATCTGTTCACTCGCAGTCTACACCAATGCCGTGGGCTTGGCCGACTGGGGTGAGGAGGAGCTGCAAGTATATGTGACTGTATGTGCCGATATCAAAGCAAAGTGTTGACTCGATCGCTGCTGACGAAGACAAAAGGAACCTGGTATACGGACGTTCAAAGTCAATACCATTGAGAGAGCAAGTAATGAGCACCTCATATCACAAGACTATGTCTTCTACGCACCATTCCCACGAAGCACCGGCAAGGTCCGGACATGGATAGGCCCTCATATCATGGACA
>Ga0058698_10000591_pt1 | contig 19380 bp, 19 predicted proteins | sample AgamicAsSfe_FD_67288 | JGI IMG/M metagenome (GOLD analysis project Ga0058698, IMG submission 67288) | Agave microbial communities from Guanajuato, Mexico - As.Sf.e | ecosystem: Host-associated > Plants > Phyllosphere > Phylloplane/Leaf | place: Guanajuato, Mexico | collected 2012-05-30
GTTAAGCACTAGTTTGACTCCCAGAGCACGGTGGAAGAGTCTGATGGGGTACCAGCCGCCGTTTGATAGACACGATTGGGTTGTGGATCGTTGTGGGACAAAGATTGAGTATGTGATTGATTTCTATGCGGGCAGAGATGAGGGAAAGGTGGGGAAAGCGTTGAACTTCTATTTGGATGTTAGGCCCAAGTTGAATAGCTGGGAGGGTGTCAAGATGAGGATTGCTAAGTTCTGGGGGTTCTAGATATAGAGAAGAGAGAAGAAGTGGGCAATGTAGGATATGATGTGCGTGTGTATGATTAGTGAATCCGGATCGGAGTATGGCACTGGACGAATATCTTGATGAGTATGAAAAGATGTATATAAGGATGCGGAAAGGGAATAGAGTAACTTCGCTCAAGAAGGGAACATCCTGCGCCTCGACGCGCGGTTGATGCTACCAAACGCCTCTATACGCCATGCGTGCATCTAAGACTAATCGTGTCCCCAAGGCAACTCCCTCAAAAGACCGTTCAAGCCGACCATCCACCAGCAAGAAGATACTGTACGTACAGCCAAAACTACAAACAAGTCTACCCATATCAAATGTACCAAAGTTCCTGGCTTAGTACACCTCCAGCCCTAACTTCCTAAGCTTATTACAATTCTTCAACTCCATGTTCCGCGCCTTGTTCATAGCTTCTTGGTCCACACTGAACCAACCCTGTGCTTCCTCCATCGCTCTCCTCTGCTTGACCCGCTCGTTCTGACACCGGGTGTTGGTAATATGAACATACTGATTCTCAGCCTGCTCATCCAATTTCCGCCACTTCTTCGGTGTGTAATCGTGAACGTCCTTGGGGTCGACAAAGTAGTCGATCTTTATCCGCGTAGATACGCGCTTCAGTGTGTTGGGGGAGCGGGGGGTTTCAAAGACGAAGCTGGGGCCTGCGGATGTGCTACTTGAGCCGGAGAAGAGAGAGGAGAGGAGGGGTAGGACGAAGAGGAAGAGGAGAGGGAGGAGGTTTGCAAAGGCTGAGGAGACGTTTTGTTGGCCTTCGGAACCGGGGGGTACAGCGGTGCCGGGACGTCTGCGTGGTCGGCCGCCGCCGAATTGGTGAACGCGTACGCCGGGGCCGCCGCCTAGGTTGAAGACAAAGCCTGGTCCTGTGTCCATGCCGCCTGTGGGATGTTAGTCTTTTGTTGAACGGTTCCACTTATCACCAGCACTGGAATCTGGTTGAATGAGTGAATACATACCAAAAGGCCCTCCGAACGCACCGCCAAAGAACTGTCTAAACAACTCTTCGGGAGTCATTTCCTCCTCAAACCCTCCTCTTCTCGCGAAACCATTTCCGAATGGACTCGCACCACCTCCACCATTCGCACTAGCATGCGCTCTAGGATCGAACCTCGCATCAGGGTCCCCACCAAATTGATCATACTTCTTCTTCTTATCCGGATCGCTCAACACCTGGAACGCCTTGCTGACCAGCTTGAACGCATCATCCGCGCCATCGTACCCATTCTTGTCCGGATGCGTAAGCAGCGAGAGCTTGCGGTACGCCTTTTTGATATCCGAGTCTGAACAGGTGGTTTTGACTTCTTCGAGGCCGAGGATCTTGTAGTAGGCGGTTGGCGCACACGATTTGATGCGTATTACGGCGGCTTTCTGCTCCACGGTAAAGGCTCGGCCTGCGCTGCCGTCGTGGTGATCGCGCGATTTGGCGTCGGAGCCAGAGGTTTTGCCGGACATTGTTTGGCGGACGAGTTTATGTGTGTGGGGTATTGGTGTTTACGGGGTGGGAGATTATGCTGCCGGGCGGGCAGCGGTGTCGAAGGAAGGCCGATGCGCAAGTGTGGGCAGCCGGTAGCGTTACAACGATGATTGCGATGTGTAGGTGCGTTGGATACGATGTCGTCCAGAAGACACGGTTGTGGTTGTATTAGTCGTGATAGGCGTGTTATCTGCCTCTGTTGAAGTTCGCGAGTTCCGAAGGCCAGTTTCCAGGTGCTGGGTTGGCACGGGCTGACGGTCCACTTGCCGGACTAACGTCATTCAACTTCACCCAATCTCAACCCATGTACCCTCCAGCGACTGTTCTTCCAGCACCGAATCCGTTCACACAGCCATAAACTCTTCCACAAACGCTGAGAAGAGATACGAGTGTCACGATGACTGAACAACCGAAGCAATCTGTGCTCCAATCGCTGAGGAATTGGGGAGGTACGTTCACATGTCACTTCCTGGTTCATCTCGTTACTCACGTGTTTCATTCTGACCTTGATATTCCCATACAAAATTGCTAACCTTACTGTTCCCTTGTAGAGAACTCTGTACCACCAACACTCCTGGCCACCTTGATCACAGCCCAACATGCGCGTCCTTTCCAGTTTTTCCCCATGACGTTTACGCCTGTCCTGCTCTTTTCCTCTTACCTGAATCTGAGCAACTACAAAACCGACGCTGCCGGTATCACGGCTGCATGGAGTGGTCTCTATGCATTGCTGGCCATGCGGAGAAGTCAGGTATGCTTGCATTGCTCTACCAAAAACAATACCTAGACAGTGGCAAAAGCTAATCGAATACTAGGGTATCAAGAACAAGCTTAGTGCTCGCGGCATAGTAAGAGGAGGATCACTTGCTCTTTGTGCAATCAATGTCGCAGGTTGTGGATTAGCCTACACATTTGGCAAGCGAGAAAAGGAGGAGAAGAAGGCGTAGAAATCGAAGACGCTATCATGTGTAACATTATGTATCCCTAAGATTGTATGCTCTAAAACTTTCCGTCTGGTCTGATTGAAACTCACCAGGTGTAAACCATCGCAAGGACGCCGTCGCTATGCTGAACAATCGACATCATTTGCAAGACACCATACCACTACCACGCATCACCCCAGCCTTCTTCTTCGTCTTCATTGGCTTTCGGTTCTTCTTTCTTGACCTCTTTCTTTGGCGGCACGATGACCTTCCTCGTTGTTCCTGTTGTGCTCGATCTGCTTCCAACCGCTGGCCTCGCCGTCTTTGCTACTGGCGTTGCTGATTTAGTAAGACCCTTTGGAAGAGCATTCTTCGTTGGCTTCTTCGCATTGGATTGTGCTGCTAACCAACCAGCAAAGTCCGGTTCGCCTTTGTCGTCATATGACGTCGTAGATGCTGGCTTCGACACGGCTGGTGTGCCCCATGGATCCTCTTCCTCTTGTGGTTTGTCCTCTTCATCAGCAAAGCCACCCCAGTCATTGTTGAAATCCTCTGCCTCGTCATCAAAGGCCGCTGCTGGTTCTGGTGACTTTATGGTAGGAATAGATGCAGTACTCTTGGCGCTATGAAGGGGCATCCCTGGCTTCGTCGACATTGGAACTGGCGGTTTGTTGGTCGTAGTAACAGCTGGCGGTACTGAAGACGATCTTTGATCCACTCCTCCGTTGGTTGTTGAGCTGGCTTGCATCTCGCCAGCTGTAGATGCTAGCTTATTGGTGAAGCTTGATATGGCCCAACCAGTCCACGAGGTACCATTTGCAGGAGTCCCTATGCGTGGAGTGGATTCTCCGCCAGACGCGAGGCCTGGTGGCGGGAGTACCGTATCCGGCATTGTGGCGGCAAATTTGCGGATACGTGCGATGTAGATGTCAACACTCTTCTGCGCTTGATCACGAATGAGCTTCTCCTTGTCCACCAATGACGGACACATGATGGGAAGGAGTTTGGTTGCGCAATCATCCTCGCTAAAGAGATCGGCTGTTGCGGCCAGTGCCAGGAGGGCAGCATTCCGAGCGTGCACAAACGGATCACGTAGCGAGCGAGAGAATGCAGCAGCAAGGACCTTGGCTCGACTCTGTGCATATGTCAGTATCTGCTTTGTATCTCGAACATATCGGAACGTACACTAGCTCCCAAATTGCGCGCGATCTTGCCTAGACAAATTGTGGTGTTCGTCCGAATGCCAGGCTGCTCGTCGTTCGCGGTTTTTGCCAGATGGCGAAGAAGCTCACCATTCACTACCCGGTCCGACAGCTTGGGTACTACTGTGAGGATAGCCTTTACGGTCTGTTCCCTGACTACGGGCGCAATATCTGAAAAGCCAGTCACCTGGTGGGGTCAGCATATGGGTAGTGATACCTAAATGGTGCTTACCATCTGTGGGAAGATCTTGTCGTTGACAAGCTTCTGGGGTAAGTGGTCAATCATGAGCGGCAGGTTGTCCAGCAAGCAGACGCGTATTGCTCGGTCTGGGTTTCCGAAGAGTCGCACCACAACTGGCGTAATCTGAGTCTCGTACTCGTCATCTGACAGCTTCTGCCCTATCTGCATGACAGTGCCGAAGACTTTAGCGCCTCCGCCTCCGAACTCAACTGACTTGAGTAGCTCGGGAAGAACCTTCATCTTGAAGAAGTCTGTAGGAAAGTCATCTGCGACCGCGTCAAGCTTTCCAAGCAACTCGTTTCGCTCATCCTCTGCTTTCAGTCCCAGATTCTCAATATCGTCCGTGACTTGGATCAAAGGCGTCTGGAAGAAGCCTCCTATGCGCTTTCCCTGGTCCAAGAACTGGCCCACGCTCATGCGTGACTTTGGATTCGGGTTGAGAAGGCGTTTGTATGACTGGTGCATGGTTGGGGGAATGCTCTTCATTTGCCCTAACTGCTCGCTGCTGTTGTAGCTGCCGTTGAAGACCTCGAAGATGAGAACACCAAAGTTGTATGCATCTACCGCATGCGTCGGGTTCTGTTTGACAACCTCCCATCCTCCTTTCGAAACCTCGGGCGCCATGTACCGTCCTGCATCTGGTATGAGACCACCATAGGTCGGTAGTATTGAATCATCCTCCTTCACGGAGCTCAGCGCATCGAAGCCTCCAAGTTTCCACTCGCCACTTTCGCTAAAGAATATCGATGCCGGACGGATGCAGCCATGTATGGACGCAGCGTCGGCATTTACGAACTTGAGCGTCTTCGCGATGTTGTGTAGCCCCCATTTAGTGGTTTCTTCCGTCAGGCTCTTTCTCTTGACATGCCAGCTCAGTGGGCTGAGTCGCTCAGTCGCAATGTAGATATAAGTCTCCGTCTCTACTGTGTCTAGGACTTTCACAACCCCTGGATGACGCAGCGTTCGTAGCTTGCGCAGCGCATTGCGAGCGAGGGGTAATCGCGATTTGTTGGCGGTTATATCGAAGGAGAAAATGCTACATTTAGAGCCGTCTTCCTAGCAAGTGAGGGTTAGCAAGCGATTAGGCATGTGCAGACTTCCGGGCCATACTCGCTTTGTGCCGTTGTGCAGTGTCCAGATGGAGTCGTTCAAGTCGACCCGATCACCAAACGTGTAACCAAATGCAGGGCCTTTTGATATCGCGGACGCAACCGCCGACTTTAGGAAATCCATGACAGCAGCTTAGAGTTATGCGCTGCAATAAAGTTGGTGAGTCTCAACAGCGAGCACATGCAAGTGCACTTACCCGTAGAGGCCAGATGCGCCTGCCCCACCGGATCATCAGCACGTGATAGCGCGACGAACCTCCAAGGCTAAACCTGGATTCTTTCTTGCCATCAGTACCGCACCAGCCGCCCATCTGTGCATTGCCGCGTTCGCCGTCAGCCTCGTCTTCTCCTCTCACTTGGACGTATGGTACACTACAAAGTCCGCATGGCTGGACGCAGGCCACCCTCACTTCGTCTTTCCCCTTATGCTACGCGCAATCGGCATCTCGTTCTAGACGCGTCTTGTGGGACTAAGCTCACTCTCTTCAGTATCGAGTCAGCGGACTGAACCACAACAAGTAAGTCGCAATATACTGACACTTAACCCGTATCCTTTCTTTCATGATGACTACTGGTAAAAGGTTAGATCGCATAGCATTGTGATGGTTCTCCTTTGATTCTACTGCGTGTCCTGGCACGTCGCGGGAGTTACTACTTGCATGCGCCTGCCCGCCGAAGAAGCAAAGCGGAAGCCTCCAGTGCTGCGAAATGCTGCCGTATAACAACAAACTGAAAAGAGCTGATTCATCTCCTTCATCACCACTTGACTTACTCGAAAACAATTATGAAGCATGCGCTAACACGCACGTACTATCCCAGGTGTCACCTCTTCCTTTCACACAGCATTCCAGATGAACGACCATGACAGCAAACGACGGGCACCCTTTCATAGTCATGGGAAGTTGCCACATCATGGTCGGCCCAATGTTAGTATCAAGAAAGCCCCCGAAAAGCCTCGTAATGTGCGCGAGAGCCATGTGCAACCACGCCAGAAGGGTTCGATATCACCGCCTCCACTAAAGCGTCAACGTACAACATACGACAAGTTCAACTTGGAGACACGTGGCCCACTTTCCACAAATCGAAAAGCACATGTGCCAACTAGCTCTAATGCACTCAGGCACAGGTATGGTGAGGTCCAAAGTAATGTTTGGCCACGCTGACATGTGCCTCTAGCTTCAGTGAACACACCGAAACTGCCTCTGCCGCATCAAGTAAGCGAAAGCCAGATACGGTTTCGGTATCGAAGTCATTCCCAGCACCACCTGCCCTACGTAGGCATGATAATCGGAATACGCACCAAAATTCAGAAAGTAGCCTTACATCTCGTGAGAGAAAACCTTCAAAATCAGGCACATTGGGTAAACCTGCATGTCGGATTTGCGAGAAGAGTAGTGCCACAAGTTTCAACCCAATTGTTTCGTGTTCGGAATGCTCCAGAACTTACCATGATAGCTGTCGAAAGCCTCCACTCTCTTCTGGAATCGATCCGTAAGGCACGCGTTCGATCATCATTGGTAGAGACTGACAATGACAGGCAAAACTGGAGATGCTCCTTGTGTTTGAGCGATAGTGGAGCGCGCAAGAATCTCAGCCTATTTTCGGTACCGGCGTCAACCAGCCACTCTATAGTGAGAGACATATTTAAGCCAAGATATGCTCAACCAGCTCCACGTACTGCGTCGTCAAATCGTCTTCTCGAGAACAAGTCCGACACGCATGTTGAACCTGAGCCTGCTCGACTTACTACAAAAGCCACCACTGCTGACAAACTTATCAAACCTAAGAAGGCCCCTGGTCCCTCTCAACCGCCTGTACCAAAGCCGATCAAGCGCACGGAGATCCCCAACACACCATCACAAGGCTCGAGTCAGACTGACAGCTCCATACCTGAGAAATCATTCAGACACCTTCGCAGAGATCAGATCTCCCAACAGTCCCTCCATACGCAAGATGATGAAAATGCCTTGCCTCTGGACACCTCAGTTCACGTCGTAATGTCCACTCCTTCAATGACTCTTTGTTCGACTTGTCAAAAGCAGGGTGTTTTGGCCAAGTCTGCGGAGATTGGTGTTCAGTGTTCTAGCTGTCGAATCAGCACACGTTTCGCTGAGACAGGAAGGCTAGAGATACCCGAGACTCCGGACATCAACACTATTCGTAAGCCATCACTCTTGCCATCGAGCTCGGCAAGTTTGACTGCTCATATTGCAGCTCCGACCGTGGATGATCCTGTATCGAGTATGGCTTGTTCAGTACAAAACTCAGCCAGATCAGAAGCCGAGCCTGACTTGCCAACGGTCAAGGCGAGCCCTTTGTCCTGGTTCGATCCAGAACAAGTGTACGTCTTACCGGAAGTCAAGAAGGTTCGTGATAACGAACTGTCCTGTAAATCTGCCGCAGACATCCAAGCTACGGATACCGCATCCACATCTCATGAGACCTCTCTTGAGCAAAGCACGCCCATGGAAATGCGCCCAATTGCTGATATCAGTGAACAGAAGACTACTCTAGAAGTGGAGCAGGTATTGCAAAGGGATCAAGTTTGCGACAACGATCCATTGCCGCAAGTCGATATGCAACGTGAGAACTGTACTCCATCTACTGATAACTCGAACCATGATGAACCCTCGAGGACCCATGAGCCTGACACCGCCAATGACACTTCACCCGGCAAATCAGATATACTGGTAGACAGTGAACCTCGAAAGCCAGCAGCCGTTGTCGTTGGGCCTCTCGAATTGAGCTTAGATGTTATACCCCAGCAACCTTGTGCTGAACGTACGACGGATCGAGTTGTTCCTATATTATCTGCAGAAGAACAAGCACCAACAGCATTAGAGTCGAGAGGAATGACAGAAGGTGTCCCTGTTCCCCCAGTCCTAAGCGTCTCAGTGAGCCCGACTCCGGCAAGCACAGGTTCGCCGACACTTAACGAACGTCTCAACAATCGCGATTTGGCCAGGATAGCACTGGTATGTGCGAAGGGCACAGGTTTGACTGCCTTGCAGGTCATCGACTGGTTGGCTTCAGAATTTCCTCACTTGCAAAAGGGTCAGGGTGGTTGGGAGAAGACTATCAAGTCTGTGCTTTCTCTTCTACCTGAAATCCATGGCGTGAGGTCTCCGCGCCAACCAGTTTTGTACAGCTTCGCCAGTGCAGCTCTTAGAGCAAAGTACGAGAAACAATATCGAGGCTACCTTCAAACAATCCCAGTATCAGGATCTCAGGGTAGTAAATATAAGGCCAGAAAGAGCGTACGACAACAGCACGGAGCAGATGCTGTTAGCCAACAGCAACATGTCCAGATTAGACCACCTGCTCAGACCGAGAGAACTGCTTCAAAAGCTATCAAGAGTGCACCAAGTCGCCGGAATGTTACGGCCCACGGCTCTACTCTACTACCTCTGGTTCTTGAGGGAACACTTTCCCACGACCCTGTTTCAGCGCCTGCGATCGAGCCTGTTGAAATCGACACGTCAGCAGCCAATCTCGACGGTGAAAAGTCACCATCAGCCCCGTCGGTCTTCGGACCCAGGGTTCAGGATGCCGACGCAGACAAAGTCAAGATTACTTCAAATTATGACGACTTGTTTCACCCATTCGAGCGCACTGTTGCGTCTCGTCCGAATGTTACGCTTTCTGATGATTTGGAGACCAAACGTGGAACGAGCTTACGCAGTATCTATCCGCGCACTGTAACGCCTACAATCGAGACCATGACCGCAGAAGAAAAAGCTGCAAAGATTGCAGAGATCAAAACGAGGCCGAAACGGAAACAGTTCTTCGGCTCAGTCCATCGTCTGGCACACGTGCGAAGATATGGGCGGCAGGATATTCATGACCAGAGTGACGGGGCATGGAAGCCCAACTCCATGACAGGGAGGTCGATGGGTGAACAAGATTCCGCCGCCATGAACGAATGTGGTGAGAACCGATCTTTGTTACAGGTCTTTAATCTGCCGAGTAATGCTATCCCTATGAACGACGGCAAGGAGCTGGCTTTCCGAGACGGCACATTGGTGAATGGCCGACTGCCTCGGCCGCGGCAAGTATATCGAGTTGGCAAAGCGTTTGGAAGCGAACTTACGATCAGATGAGCGGAGTTCTTCGGGGGTGCAAGGTTGTTTTTTTCGATGTTTTGTAGCACTATACCCTATCGTACATGAATTACGACATGACAATGTTATAACGTTCGCTGACTGGGCCTAAGTAATGCTTTTGCACTTCGAATTGATTAGCAGACAAATGTCCGAGCCTTCTTAAGGACTCTGGAAGCCGATCATGGTTTGATCAAGATTGAACGGGTGGAGTAATCTTCGATTAAAGTTCCGTCGCTGACAGACCCTCACCAGCTGTCCTCGCTTGGCGCCCTGTGTACCCGCCAGTTTCGCGCCTTCCATCTCCACTGCAGGCACCCCAAAACAAAGACTTCCAGACTGTGGCGCCTTGCATTGGAGGGCTGCAATGCTAACGACTGAAGACCCGCTCGTGTCTTGCCGCCCGCAGATCGTGCGGCCCACGTTGTGCGGATGTTTCTAGGCCTGAAACACGACCCTTGCGGCTACGCGGGCGCGTTTCAAGGCCTCAATACCAATCATTACGCGACTGCCACATCTCGACCAAACCTCGCCTCACCGGCTGGATGCCAAAACCCCACGTCGACCCTGTACCTTGCTCTGCGACAATTTCGCTGCCGAACTCACCAGCTGAGAGATGATTGACTGGGCCGCTCTGGTTCTGCACATCCCGCCGGATCTAGCGGGGAGCGTTTCACATGCGCCGGTAGTACTGGCGCGACTACCGTTACTGGAGTCATTTGGGCCACTCGTAGGTGAGGCGACGAGACTACCCAGCGCGAGGGGCCTTATTTTAGCTATTGTAAGGTTCGCGACAATGACAGGTCGCGCTAGCGGCGAGTTTTGTCCTGAGGTTTCCTCCTTCACTTCGGATTTTGCTTCTCATCCTTCATCTTCAGTCTCTATTGTTCGTTATTGTTGCCGTTGTTGAAGGCGTGCTGCCTTGACGGCGTGGGATACTCCCTCTACTTTATCTTCGTAAACTTAACTTCTTCAATCCATACACTCTCTTTCTCCATCCTACGCTTGACGCGCTTCTCTCGACTGCTGGACAGACCAACTGCATCTTTCTACAAATCCGAGCTCTTCAACATCCTACAATTCTCTCTGCACAATCGAAATGGCGCTCCTTTCAGCCGAACATCTGGCTGGTCCAGGCTACATTATCCTTAACGTCTTGCGAGGTCTGAACATTATTGCCCTCGCTTCAGTGGTCGCTAGCAGCGTGGTCATGCTGGTGAAGACGTTCATCATCTCCAAGGTACGTTCAAGAGCCGGCTCCAGAGATTCGCAGAAGCTTACATATAGCAGTTTTTCTTCTTCGACGCTACAAGCCATGTCATTACTGCGATTGCTGGAATATTCTTCATCGTCTCAGAATGCTCATTGTTCCGCAATTTCTACGCCCGCAACTGGCCGCTGCTCAGTCCATCTCATGGCTTTGTCACTTTGGGTTGTGCGATGATGGTAGTCGGACTCAACATGCTCGGTAACATGAACAAGGAGGCCACGAGCCAGAAGTCGCTCACTCTGCCTTTCTGGCGCCTGCTTGTTGCTTCGGGTATCCTAGCCATTGTCATTGGCTTCTTCAACGTCGTCGCCAGTTTCGTCTTCCGCGATAAGTCCCGAAGGATCACTGCTCGCATGGTACGCTCGAGAGGAGCCATGACGCTTCACGAGGACATCGAGACCCAATCTCAGTACGACCCCAAACACAAGGCCTTCACTATCAGCACCCACCACACTGGAAGCACCTCCTCTCGAACCAACGTCCACGGCGGCACACCACCCATGCGAATGGGTACCCCACCAGTTGACTGTGGCTCACCTCAAGTCGCTTCTCCTAACAAAGAAGACCCCAACCGCCTCTCCCAGTTCGACTTCAGCCCCCTCCGCGCTTTCCGAACAGCTCGCCAATCCTTCCTACCCTCCTACCACAGTCAATCACCTGCTAAGCCCAGCTTCTTCTCGCATCGCCCATCAAGCTCCATCTACTCGCGTACCACATCCGGCGAGCCGGCGAGGAAGAAGTTCTGGCAGCGACAACGCGAGGAGCAAGAGGAAGAGACGGCACGTATGCCTGAGATTAGCTACCCTTTGAACGTTAACCCACAATTTGCACACCTTGTCAAGCCAAACCTTGCGCATCATCCTAGCGTAAGGAGGCCTGAGGCAGACTATGACAAGATCTAGATGGGCCTGTCGAGCCATGGGGGTGAGCAGAGCAGTTGACGGCGGAGGAGTACGATTACTATGATACCACTTTCTTTTTCCTTGTCTGTTGCATCAGCATATTGCTACATACGGCATTGGCGTTTACACATTGGGACCACAATCATATACGCTCCAGAGTGACTAAATCTGTCGAGCGAGCTGTCCTTCACTGGAAGCGCTACTTTCTTTTCGGTTTTCTTTTTCCTACTGCTACTACATACACACCTTTAGCAATGTCTAGTATTGCCATCTATGACTTGGTTCTCGTTGCCTTCTGGTGGCGTGTGATGCGCGTATATACTTACATATGTTACACAGCGATAAGATCGGCTGAATCTTCTTCATTTGCTGCCATGTCGAAGTCTCTGCTAATGGCTAGAAGGTGCTGAGCCGCCAGCTCTTACTTCTATGATCTCTCGAGTATTCTCATACTTTCCAGACCAGTCCTGCCACTCTCCTCAAAATAGCCACAACATTTCTTTACTCCATCTACCGCCCTACTCCTCCACAGCAATGGCCTGGAACGGATCAATGGCATTTCCCTCCGGATCATAAAGCTCCATCTTCGTCCCATCTTCCATGGTCAAACTATACTCCTGCGTATAGTACAACCCGCCCCGACCCCTCCTCCTACACCTGAGCTTAACCTCTCCCGCCCTCTTTGTCCCCTTGACCCAGAAGCTAACATCAATGCGCCCATGAAGCTGGTTGATTTCGCCCTTGATCCAAGGATATTTACTCGCAAAGTAGATCTCGTCGCCGAGTTGTTCGCGGACCATGGGGTTTGTGCGCAGCGCGTAAAGGGTTGCAGTTACGACGGAGGATTCTTGCTTTTGGTAGTTGAAGAAGGCGAAGAGGGAGATTGTCATGGCGATTATGAAGAGCGGGAGGGTTTTTATGACTTGCGGGGAGATTAAAGGTGGTACTCTAGAGGTTGTTGTTAGTATGTTCACATCGAGATGGTAGGCAGATTCGTGGCAGAAGGTTTTGGGCGAACGTACGGTGGTAATGCGCGGTTTGGTCGGCGCTCCAGTAGTACCTCGCCATCTTTGGGAGGGGGGATGAGGTTCTCGGGCGACCACACACTTGTTGGTGTTTTCCAGGGCACGACGGGTTTTATGTCATTTTGTGATGGTGTGGTTGATGCGCGGCGGAAAGGTGCTATGCGGCGGAGACTTTGGTAATTTGCTTGCGGCCGCGCTCGGAGTAATGCTGGAGAGAGCCGTGGAGGAGGCATTGTGTTGTTGTGGAATCGCAATTCGGTGGGTTTGGAGATGGGTGTATGAGATCAGTCGATATGCCGGTGGTGATGTTTGCATGGTTTGCACATCGGCGCTAGCGGGGGTGGTTCGGCGGGACTTGCTTCACCTCACTTCAACTTCATCTCCATCACCATGTTCGGTAACATATGTTAGTGTTTGCAACTGAAGTGCGGTAGCTGACATGTTCCGACTTATCGAGCCCTCCATCCCATGAACTTTCCACCCAAGCTTCTGCGCATACGAACGTGTCAATCACGAACCTCCCAATAGTCCGATCATTTAATCACAAAGATGTTCATTTTCTACGCTAAAGTACTCATGAGAGGAGTTTACAGCTTTCAGTTCGTCGTAGTATTCATCCAAAACGTTGTGAATGTCTTTGGAGTTAGGTTTCAATTGCTTGATCTCCAGACATATAAGTTGCCTCGTAGACTGAAAACCAGGTGAGATGCATACTGATTCGCTATTGTGATGCCTGTTGCCAGACTTCAAGTAACGATGTATCCGAGGAAACCCCGTAAGTATGCCGATCGAGCCTTTCTCGTTTTCGTCTTCTCTCAGGCTCTTTTGAAAAACCATTATTCCAACCTGTATCCATCTCCATTATATGGTCCATAGATCATTTGACTATTGTCCAATCGGCGATGGAACACATGGCAGCCTCTGGGTTAATTGTCTATCCATTACATCGTTGTTTGCTCTCTCAGCTGAGCAGTGCGGGCGTCGCTACCCTCTGCTTCAACCAGTCACATGGGAGCGCGTCACTAGCGGCAACGCCAATTGTTGCTCTTTCCGTCTACGGTGTTTGTATACACTTTAATTTCAATCCATTTTTCTTTCAGATACAATTCTTGCACCAGAAATTCGCCCACCATGCCAGGATTGACTGTCTGCAGAGGACAAGCTGTATCACTGGTTCAAGATCAAGATATCGTGCTCACAACCGAGCCTGGTTTGGTATGCCGCTTCCACCTGCGTGCTTCATCGACTACTGACCTTACGTGCAGTCCGATTTGACAATCACTATCATCGGTGCCGTTGGGGACGATGGCGTCAAGCACGTTACGGATTTACTTGTCGCCTCAGACATCTGCAAAAAGTCACCCTACTTGAGGGCGCTTCTTGACGATAGCGACGACAAGTCGGAGCTAACCTTTGGCGGAGATGCCACATCCAAACACGATGACAAAAACAAAGAGGCTGCCATAGTATGGCTTGCGAATCTTCACGAGCTTTCAGAGCAGCGTTTAGACGAATTGCGCCTCTTTGACGTTTCACTACTAGGCGTCTGGGAAGTCATTGCGCTGTGGGACTTCCACCATGACGGCGACATCAAGGAACACTTGGGTGATTGGTTCAACAAGTGGTATGAGAGGAACATGGTCAAGGCCAACTTGACTGTGCCGATTGCTCAAGCTCTTGCATACCCATGCTACATGTTCAACCATGCTATCGGCTATGCACGCGTCACCAAATACCTCGCCTACGAGCACGTCGGACACGTCAAGGAGCGCCCACTCAAGGGTTTCAAGGGTCCTAAGCACCTTCATATTAACGAGCGGATGTTCATCGGTAAGTCTCTCTCATCTTTCGATCCTTGTTTCTCTTTTGTTTATCGTCCCTCTTCCATTTGTAAAAACGGCATAAGCCGGGAAACGTTGAATACCAATATCAACGAATAGGTCCTTTGAATCATGCCCGTGGAGGTCTGCGTAACTCCCTACACAAGTCACTGTACTCCCGCGTTGGTAGGATCCTTCGCTCTGATTCTTCGCTATGTTCCTGTTGGGACGCTACGATCGGTCGCTACCAGCTTGCCCTCACCAAGTGCGATGCGTGGCCAGTCGACGACGTCCTCAACTACTCCAGCATCGGCCAGGTCGTGCGTCGCCTCAAGGCCTTCGATTACGCGTATACTCCAAAATGCAATCGCTGCCGTAGCATCGACTGGGAGACCATCGTCCTCAAGGCTATTTCTAACACACTTGGATACTTCAACGGCATGTGCCTTGACTGTATGGATCGCAGCAAGCCTCGTGGAGACAACTTGGACGAGGAGTATGAGACGCACAATCAGCCTGTGGGAGGTCGCTGGGACACGCAGTGCCGCATCAAGCATGGACAGCCTACGTGGTACATCTCATGGCTCGGCCGACCGGACATGCGCGAGAAGATTCTCCGCGGTCCTGACGGCTACCGCGCACCTGAGGAGGAGTAAGTGTCTCAAGACGGGTGAATACAGCAGAGCATCTGAACCACATCTTGTTCACTTTCCTATCTGAATCTGTTCGGATGAGACTCATGGGGTGGTTGGGAGAAAGATTATGCAGTCTCTTTGGCCTGTATCGAGCCGAGTGGGTGGCCTTTACTGGAGCTGTCAATCACGAAATACAATGTGCAGTATTTAGTGCATTGGAGTCAAATCCAGGACGAACAATATGAACTTCATGTGATTCATTAAATACTAAACGCTCACAACATCGGGTATCTCCAGGCCTATCGTACACTTATCGTAGCGCCAATAACAAAGGAAACGGTTTCATTACTCCAGTCCAATATGCTTAGTACACACGGCGGGCGTTCCGGCCGTCAGTGCCATGCATGCGGCGAGTGCCAGCAGCCTATGTATTGTTAGTAAAGCACAGTGTATTATGAATGACAGTTGCTTACCTTGAGACCGGGTCTGCGCGTCAAAGAACCCCGTAGCTTCATCAACGCTCCACTGACCTTGTCACCCATAGTGGCATGGCGCTTATGGTGATGGACGGGAGCGGCAGTAGTAGCGTGACCGTGATGACCACCAGTGCGAGTCGTCCTGGTGGTTGTAGTAGTGGTAACGGTGGTGCCGCCTGTGCGCTTAGTGTGTGTGCGACGGTTTCCACCAAGAAGGCGGGTCTTAAGGGAAGGGCGCGCTGCACGTGTAGTGCGTGGTGAGGTGCGCACGGCAGTGCGGGGAGCGTGGCGGCGGGCGAGAGGCATGATTGCTTAAGTTGGTTTTGGTAGGATTAGGTTGATTGAGGTATTGATGAGTTGGTTGTAGGGTTGAAAGTTCTTAGGATCGATTGCTTGTGATTGATAGTTGGTGTTGATATGTGAATTCACAAAGCGTGCTATAACTTCCATCTTATACTTCAAGGCACAATGCCCAGTCCTTTCGATCTGATCCTCTCCAAGTCCCTGAAATCAAGTTCTACCTTGCCCAGCACCCTGTATAGGGCTGCGATCGACTATCTAACGTCATGCAGGGACCCGTGCAAGATTGTACCCTGACGCATGAGTCGTGGCGCATGACGTGCCCTAACATTCTCTAACGGCTTTGGTGTGGCTCACTCAATGTAAGAGCGAGTTACGATGGCCGTTGGTGCTAGGGTCTTAGGATCGAAGTGAAAGGGCGAGGCTGGATGCGGTCATAGCGCGTTGTGTCTGGACCCTGATTTTAGCGCAGGGGTACGTCATACCTCTGAATAGCTTTATGAGCGTCATCGCAGGATTGTGAGGATTGCAACAACAGCGCCAAGGGGCTGGTGGAGATGAAATCTGACGAGAATGGAATGTTGAATCCATCGACATTGGTTCTGGCCCTTCCGAACGATGTGAAGTTGGTGGAGGTGTTGTAGGTCTGATCAACTCGATGACGTCGCGACCGAGAAGCTTGGTGGGGTTGCTACAGAAGTTGCCCCGAGTGACTTTCGTAAGTAATCCGAGATGCAGCCTCAATCTTCGTCTCAGCTCAAGCTACTTGTACACTCAAGAGGATATATGTGTCGATCGCAAGGCCGTGCGAAAGAGCGTGTTGAGGCTACGGGTAAGGCTGAAGCGACGTTAGCCGTTCCCACCAGTTCGTGCCAGCATCGATACATCGACCGATGCTATTCTATCGTCGATGGACAACTTAGCACCGCATTCTCTGATGTTCCGCCTAACTCTCCTACCACACCGGGCTCCACTCTCGCACATGAGCGTGCCGTGACAGCCTTGTGATGTCACAAGAAATCATGAACGTCAATAAAAGTTCCACCTCGAGCCACGATGGCCAGGACAACTTCACCAACTCTACCTTAAACCACACAATTGTGCTCAATCTCTCTGTCTTATAAACTCTTTACTAATTCCGAGATACCCATACAACAATCACGCATCATGTCTTCTAGCAAGGGCCAGTTCGAGCAGGGTAAATACACACCAAGCTTCTTTCCATGTGTTCCTGCTAATCCAATGTGACAGGCTTCCAGCCCGATGTTCAGCATCAGAAGGCCCCCGGTCTCGAGTCCAAACTCGACCCTCTCCCCAAGGTCGATGAGCTTCCCACACCCGAGGGAGGTGCTGAGAAGTACAAGGCTGCTGGCAAGCTCAAGGGCAAGCGCGCCATCATCACCGGTGGAGACTCCGGTATTGGTCGCTCGATCGCTGTTCTCTTCGCCATGGAGGGCGCCGACAGCTTCATCGCCTACCTCCCCGAAGAGGAGCAGGACGCACAAGATACCAAGAAGATGGTTGAGGAGAAGGGACAGAAGTGCTATACTCTTGCAATCAACCTGAAAGAGAAGGCGAACTGCCAGAAGGTCATCGATGAGGCCGTCAAGCAGATGGGTGGCATTGACATCCTGATCAACAACCACGCTTACCAGATGATGGTAAACGACATCAGCGACCTGTCTGAGTAAGTATCAACCTCAGGTTTCATCTAAGAAATTTTCTAACAACACATAGGGAGCAATGGCTGCACACATTCGACACCAACATCCACCCCTTCTTCTACCTTTCGAAATACGCCCTACCACACATGAAGCGCGGCGCAACTATCATCAACAACGCCTCCATCAACGCCTACGTCGGTCGTCCAGATCTTCTCGACTACACCTCAACCAAGGGCGCCATTGTTGCTTTCACCCGAGGTCTATCAAACCAGTACGTCGGACGGGGTATCCGCGTAAACGCTGTCGCCCCTGGTCCTGTCTGGACTCCTCTCATCCCTGCCACCATGAACGACGATGCCATCAAGCAGTTCACCGCTCCTATTGGCAGGCCGTCGCAACCTAGCGAGATTGCTACTTGCTTCGTCTTCCTGGCTAGCAACGACAGCAGCTCTATCAGCGGTCAGACTATCCACGCCAACGGCGGTACTATCGTCAACGGTTAAGCATTTGCTTCCCTGACTTGTTACGGACGATGTATCTCACGACTTTATGAGCATGTAAAATATAGTCAATGAATGAATTTTAATACTGAACTTCTCCTTCCCATATGTTAAGCATTCGTGACATTGCCAGATGCCTCCGCAGGTTAGTTGAACTCGACTCGATTACCTAGAAAGATTGAATGAATCAATCTCAAGTCATGTCACGCGTATTCATCGCGCCCTACATGATGGTCTATTCCATATGGTATGTTTATTTCTCATACGCCAATGCTTGTAACAACCTATAAACCCCATTACCTAGCTATAGTACAGTATACCCACTTAAGAGATTTTAGTGGTGCGCAGTCCCATCCTGACGCGGAGTTGGGCCCTCCTTCATCTTCTTCATAATATTGCTCAATTTCGAGCCTCCACCACTTCTTCCTCCTTCAATTTGTGATCCAGAGACTGGTGGCCCCTGGTACGCCGTCTTTCCTGGCACCGCAGATGGTCCTATACTTGGCTGAGAAGGAGGTGGCGGTGCAGCTCCGATTATAGGTGCTTGTTGTTGCTGGTGCTGCACTGGTGTTTGGTCCGCCATATGTGGCTGCTGTTGTTGGTTTGCGTATTGGCGGGCGCGTGCGGTTTCGATTTCCGATCGGCCTTTGTCGATTACGGCTTGGTTTTTTGCGTGGGCGGCGGGGTTGCGACGGTCGAATGTGTCGTTGAATGTTCCACGGAGGGTTTCTCCCGCGCCCTGAAGTATGGTGTTAGTATGTCTTTGTGTGAGTGGTTGAGCGGTTTGAAGGACTTACGTGGATACCTGCTGCCGCCGCTTTGAGGTTTGCCATTGTGCTCTGCTTGTTCAAATCATGACCCGCTCGGTATGGGACCGGACGGTTTGGGTCGTTGTTTGGGTTGGAATTGATGCCGGACTGTAGGCTAGGGGGTATGCTCGACGGCTGCTGGCTAGGCATGGGCGGCGGCATACCAGATTGCTGTTGCTGGTGCGCCGGTAGTTGAGGGATGCTTGATCGCCGTTGTTGCTGTTGTCCCGGTACTGGAGGTACAGGCGGTACGCCTGCCTGCTGTTGCTGCGGTGGCATACCGTCAACAGGCACTTGTCGTGGAACTCCTTGAGGCGGCGCTCTCGCGGGATATGAGAAGTTCGCACGATTCGGACTGCTAGGAGCAACTGGACTGACAACATCCTCCATCGGGTTTGGCCGCTGAACACCAGGCGATACCGAGTCCAGCTCTACTCTATGCCGAATGTTGTTCTTCGCGGGAATGGGTGGAGACGAAGAACCCTCAATGTTGGAGACCTGCGGAGACAGTCTGTTGCCTTGCTGGCTATTGTGCATAGGTACTGGCGGGGTTATGTTCTGAGGTATGGCAGATTGTGCTGATAGGCCTGGCCCTTGATGGTAGTGGTTGTCGGGCTGAGGAGGTGCCGGCTGTGGTGGGCTGGGAC
>Ga0058698_10000592_pt1 | contig 19371 bp, 15 predicted proteins | sample AgamicAsSfe_FD_67288 | JGI IMG/M metagenome (GOLD analysis project Ga0058698, IMG submission 67288) | Agave microbial communities from Guanajuato, Mexico - As.Sf.e | ecosystem: Host-associated > Plants > Phyllosphere > Phylloplane/Leaf | place: Guanajuato, Mexico | collected 2012-05-30
CTCTGCATTCACTTGGTCTCCAACGAGTACGAGCAGCTGTCCTCCGAGGCGCTCGAGGCCGCCCGTATTTGCGCCAACAAGTACTTCGTCAAGAACGGTGGAAAGGAATCTTTCCATCTCCGTGTCCGCGTCCACCCCTACCACGTCGTCCGTATCAACAAGATGTTGTCTTGCGCTGGTGCCGATAGATTGCAAACCGGTATGCGTGGTGCTTTCGGCAAGCCCAACGGTCTTGTCGCTCGTGTCAACATCGGCCAGATTCTCATGTCCGTCCGGACTAGGGACTCTAACCGCGCCGTCGCTCTCGAGGCTCTCAGGCGTTGCCAGTACAAGGTATGTTGAATTCACGATCGCAGAAAGACACGAGGCTAACTAGCTGGCAGTTCCCTGGTCGCCAAAAGATCATTGTCTCCAAGAACTGGGGTTTCACTCCTCTCAAGCGCCAGGAGTACATTGACCTCCGCCAGGAGGGCAAGGTCAAGATTGACGGTGCCTACGTCCAGTTCCTCCGCAACAAGGGTAACCTTGCCGACAACATCCGTCGCTTCCCTTCCGCTTTCGAGGCCTCTGCTTAGGTTCAGGATTGAGAGATGAGTTGTGTGCATGACGATCATGGGTCCAATGGGAATTCGGTTACGGCGTGATTTGCTTTCTTCATCAGTTGTGGATGAAGGCTGGAGGATGAATATCTGCGGCGTGTAACTGTAGAGAACAACCAGACACAGCCGGACAATGACAAATGATACAACAACCTCTTTTTTCAATATGCTCGTGTTTATGAATCTTTTACAGATAATCTGACGCTGTCTTGACAAACAAAGAACTCTGTTTTTGATGTTTGATATATCCGGACGTGGAAAACATACTTCAAAGCTGTAGGTCATCATTCACGTCTGAGGGTTGCACATTCATCAGAAAAGTGATAACAACGGACATGTACGTCACCTGCAAATCGAAGCACGTCTCAACGGCGATCAGCAGTTGCTATCTATGATTGGTAGTGACGTCACTCTTGTAACTGAACAATTGTAGTCGATTTCTACTTGTAATATGCGTATGACTTGTGGTATAAGTTTCCAGCCCAACAACGCCCGTTGCCAAACGCCATTCCATCCTCAACATGACGAGAGGCAAATGCAATACAAAAATAGAATCTAGACACCAACACCAGCACCTCGTCCTTCAGCTTGTGCACGAGAGAACTGCTGCAAGAGCTGTAGTACACCTCCACGGTTATTGCCTGGTTCCTCCTCTTCTTCCTCGTCATCCTGCGCAAGGCGACTTGTTCGCCAAGAGTCGCCCAGTGTGCTTTCCTCTTCAATACGTGTATTCGACGGTCCAGGTCCATCCGGAACTGCTTGGAGAGGCGTTCGGTACCTGCCATGTGGCGCTTGACGTGGCGAACCGCGCAGCACCGACGCAGAAGAGGGTTGGTGGTGAGGATCGAGAAGAACAGAATTCATGGGCTCATCCCTAGTACCTGTTCTATGTCTTGGTGTCCTCTGCTGGGGATTCTGGCGTCCAGTCGGACCTCTACTTGTTCCTCTTGCGCCCATCTCTACTGGCTGAGCGGTCTGCGACATGGAGCCAAAGTTATTTGGGAACTGTGGTGGAGGATTGAACTGGCCCCGTCCTTGAAGACGACCATTGTAGCCACGCCCAGAGTTCTGGTACGTGTCCAAGAAGCCGTAGTATGATGCCATCATCTTGTTGTCTTTAGCCATGAAATAGTCTTCTCGAAGATCCGGATCTTCTCTTGGGGCCGCAGTTCCGTTCGCGGGAATATTGTTGGCGTTGCGTGTGGTCTTTGTAGACGGAAACATGGAGTAGGAACATGTTACACCCAGGCCGTCGACCACAATCGAAAATTCACGGAAGAAGTCAACAATACGATCGCTACATTTGGGCAACCGGAAGATGAGGAGAAAAGGAGTAATGACCATGCTGAGTATCTCTTCGGCAAAGATGAGAATCTTGGGCTGGTATAGTTGAGCGAATTCGGCGCGAACCTCGTCCGTGTGTAACCTATCACGCCACGACTCTGGCTCGTAGCGCGTGTGGTAGATGACATGGTTGAGATAGTAGGATGGATCTGTGACCTGATCATCCTGAGGGCTGCTCCCACGTGCAACGCGGTAGATTGTACTAAGGATACCGATCCAGAAGATAGCAGTCTTTCCAGGTGTGATCTCAAAGTTGAGGAACAACTCTGAGTCAAGTAGTGTGAACACCACGAGGACAAACGCAAAGGCTCCCGCGATGAAAGCTACAAATGAGGAGACCTGTTCGGTCTTGTCTTTAGGGAATTGGGCGAGGTAGAGATTTGCGTACGGATAGGCCATATTACGGCGGCGGGCGAAATAATGAGGAAGCTCGTTGAATTCGCGGAACTTCCACTGAGCAAACGTGGTGAAATCGCGGTTGCTGAGTTGGCCAGGGTCCTTGTGGTACTCGGTGAAGTATTTGAACATGTATGATGCAAGCACGAATACTACAGCGGCAGGTGCGCATAGGATACTAATGATACCTGTCCAGAAGAAGCGGGTTTTTAACCTCTTAACCAGCTCTCGGCGGTTGCGCTCCTTGAGGAAATCGGGGTTGAACTGGCCGTTTGGTCCACTAAAGACGAAGTCCATGATGGCGAGGTTGACGTGCCACCTAGTTGTTTCCGAGAAGATGTACCGGTCACCAATAAAGGGAAGCGGAACAGTGACATCCAATATCTCTTTGTTGAATAAAGCGATCAGGTAATTGTCACGACGCATGAGACGACCTGCAATGTCAATAGCATCTAGTCGCTGCCTGCTTTTTGAATCGAGCAACTTGCGCGTCTGTGGGGACAGATTCGATGCAGTCGCCAAGTTCAAGTCCCGTAATGCCATGATGCGTGTCACTACCTGCTGCCACTGTATCGTTTGTATGTCGCGGTCGGGAATATCGAGAAGATAGTGATAAAAGTCGTGCATGGCTCGAAGTCGGGGTACGTCTGTGACTAGGGTGTAGAATGAGTAGAGCCAGTAGATGAGGAAGAGCCAGAGGGCGAATATCCAAAAACCATGGATTCTATATCATGTCAGTCTAGAACCGTGTTCACAGGATTGGATGACCTACCTCGCAGCGCACTTGGGTACCAAGACCTGGCTCATCTTGTTGCTCTCTGACAGCTTGGAGTAGTCAATACACCAGCCAAGGAATGTCATGAATCCGACTACAAAAGCAGTTTGCGCGAGCGTTAGAGCTCGTCTCAGAAGGATCGAGTATATTCCGCAGCCGACGTAGTATTCGTAGACCTCGGTCATGTAGTTGTCCAAGTCCGTCTGATTCACCCACAGCCACATTGCCTTCTCCTTCCGGTCGGCTACAAAGTGACCGGGCCTACTGGTATGTCCCCACGGCCGCGAAGATGGGCCGCTCCTATCCTCATCGTGCAGCCGCTGCTGTGTTCGGGTGGCATCCCATTGTGCCCGTGTCTGCCGCGTGGCTGGGCCAGGCACCGGCATGGGAAGGCCTTGATTGCGCTGGGTCGAACTTGGCCCAGGCTCGTGTCCTCCTTCGAGAAGCAAAGACTGTGGTACGTCGTCGTCGTCATCTAGCGGTACGGTGCGAGCTGGAGCTGGCTGTCTCCAAGCTGGCATGCGACTCGCGGTATTGATGCCCGGCGGAGCGTTGCGTTTGGCCTCGGGAGAGACGGCGCGACTCTCAGCCGTCATCTGGCTTGAAGAGGCCTCCTCGAGCAGGTGTGCCAGGTCTTGCTCCTCGAAGCGAGCCTCAAAGTTCTCCTCGTCAATGTCCATCTCGTGGCGCTCCTCGGTCGAGGTGGAGTCGCGGCGGGCGTGGGCGGTGAGGGGTTCGCGTTCGTATGTTTCGTCTGAAGCAGAAGGAAGTAGCCTAGACAGGAGGTTGGAGGCCATCATGGCTGATGTATAGTGATGCGCTCAGGCAGCGGCGGGGCGCGTGGCCGTGCTGTGCTGTGCTGCGCTGGGTCAAGCGTGTTTGGAGGATGGCAGAGTGGTCAGAGGACCGAAGACGTGATCCCCAAGAGTCAAGACGAGCCTCCATGAGCACTGACGTAAACCTAGTCAGTGATCATTTCAGCGTGATAGCGATTAGGAAGAGAGATGGTTGCGGCTATCCTAGGGCACATGGCAGTCACGCAGGTGACGCGACCGATATCGATAAGGCTCGGCTGCACTTGCCCCTTGTCAGCCCGATATGCCACCTTTCTGGGCCCAAAGTCACAACACCCATCCAGTCATGTCCGTGAGCTATTTCCAGGACCGGGCAACTCCCGCTTCTCAGAATGGCACCTCTCCGTCTTCTCCCTCTGTAGCCCCCGCGTCGCGAGGTACAAATGCCCTCTCGAGCAGGATCACCAGTGTGCTCTCTGCATCATACGCAGATCTAGAGATCCGCGATGCCTTGGAAACTCTGGATGCACGTCGAGTGCAGAACACTGCCGAGACACGACGTCAGTTGCGTCTAGATGTGCAGAAGGAGGTCATCGAGTGCAATGGCGAGATCATCAAGGACTTTGGTCAGGTTGCCGAAGTATGTTGCAACACGAACTGCTGAAAACATCAACTAAGCTCCACTAGCAACTCAAACGTATCGGAAGTGCTATCAGTAGCTTGAACACTTATTGCGCTGATATGCGCGGTCATATTGAGGCTGCCAACAGAGAGACTGGACCTGTCTTGGAAGAAGCCACAAGCCTCATCACTCAAAGGAAGCAGGTCGAATCTAAGCAGCAGATCTTGAACGCCTTTAGCACCCACTTCCTGATATCTGAAGAAGACGCCACTACTCTGACATCCACTGCTGAGCCTGTCAACGAAGACTTCTTCCAAGTCTTGACCCGCGTAAAGAAAATACATCACGATTGCCAAGTGCTGCTCGGAACCGAAGACCAACGATTGGGCTTGGAGGTGCTAGAACAGAGCTCCAAGCAACTCAACTCAGCCTTCCAGAAGCTATATCGGTGGATCCAACGCGAGTTCAAGACACTGGATCTAGAAAACCCGCAGATTAGTGCTTCTGTGCGCCGGTCTTTGCGCGTGCTAGCCGAACGTCCCACACTATTCCAAAGTTGTCTTGACTCCTTCGCCGAGGCACGAGAAGCCATTCTGTCCGACTCGTTCCATGCTGCGTTGACTGGATCGACTTCAGAAGAGCATATAGCCACCAAACCAATCGAATTCCATGCTCACGACCCACTGCGCTACGTCGGAGACATGCTTGCATGGGCTCACTCAACGACTGTATCGGAGAGGGAGGCACTCGAGAACCTCTTCATCTCAGATGGCGATGAAATCAAACGTTCCATTCAAGCAGGTCTTGAAAGCGAACCTTGGCTGAGAAGTGAAGAAGATGCAGAAGTCTTTGACGGACGAAAAGCTTTGAACCAGCTCGTCAGCCGCGATCTCACAGGCGTGGCTCGTCTCCTAAGGCAGCGTACTGAGCAGGTAGTTCAAAGCCATGACGATGCTACCCTTGCTTACAAGATCGCAAACTTGATCGGCTTTTACAAAGGAACCTTTGCCAAGCTGCTTGGACCAGATTCCGATGTCTTGGATGTATTTGACGGATTGGAAGCTTCTGCGATGCGGCAATTCCGTGCCAATATGAGGGACTACGTGGCCAATGTTCAAAGCGATCTTGCTGTAGCACCGGCCGACTTGTCTGCTCCCGAGTTTCTAGAAGATGCGCTTCAGATGCTTCGAACTCTCGCAAAGAGCTACGATACATCAGTTGCCGCAACGGAGGATAACGGTCAAGGGTTCCAGACTGTACTTGCGGAATCGCTAGATCCTTTCTTGAATGGCTGCGAAAATTTGCAGAAAGAGATGAAAGAGCCGGACAGCGCCATTTTCGCCATTAATTGCCTCTATGCAGCAAAAGAGGTGCTCTCTGCATATGCCTTCGCTAGCGAGCGAGTCAGCGAGATTGATGATACGATTGACGAGAACGTTGCAAAGTTGACAGACTACCAACATCAACACCTGATTCACGAGTCTGGTCTTGTCACTCTTCTCAATGCTCTTGAGGAGATCGATGATTCGCCAGAAAGTCTCAAGACAATCCCTGAGTTGGAAGCTTTCAAGCCAGATGCACTTGTCGCAGCCAGTCAGCAGCTGGATGAGTTTTTGCCGTCAGCTATCATTGACGCATCGGAAAACATCAAGCGGCTGCGTAACAGGAAGATGATACAGAATATCACCGAAGAAGCGGCTAGCAAATTCTGCGAGGACTTTGAAATTGTGGAGGGCAAGATGATAGCGGCCGATGATCTGACATACGATGAAGACAAGGAAGACGAGGAGCAGGAGCCCGGGTTGAGGGACTTGTTTCCTCGTACCAGTGGTGAGATACGGGTGCTACTCAGCTAGACGTCTGCAGTGACAAGTATGTACAAGCTAGTAGACAATGATCATGATATTCCACCTCATTCATGCATCGTATTCATCATTTCCATCATTTGTGACGCGCAAGTCTGTACTCATGCTCTCTCGAATGTCTAACTCGATGTGGTCACGCTTCACTGAGGTTTCTTCTTCTCCCACTCTTCTGGCGTATGGCACTTTGGCGTCCACGCATGTATCGCCGCAATTTCCTCTTTCAACGTCGAGTTGACTAGCCGATGCCGTGCTAGAGTGGTCTTCTTGGCAAACTGGGGAGACACGATGATGGCCTCATACATTTGCCCGCATCCGCCTATTCTTGTTCGTTAGTATGTGCTGAGGACACCAGTTGCCAAACCGTACTTGTCTAGTTCAACACCATGTTTACGACAAAACCCTCCTGGCTTGTTTTTGAACATTGGAAACCAAAAACTAGTACGTACCACTCAGATCTTCAATCTCAACGTAGGTTGCGCCCAAACCCTCCTTCAATTTCCTTTCCAGTCCCTCCATGGTCACGCCAGAAGTTGCCTGCACGTTCGTCGCTTCCTCGTCCGTCCTTGCACTCATATTGTTCGTAGCGTCTGGTTCGATGGCAAGATTATCAAGAGTTTTGTAAAGTTTGTGTCGTGGATCCATAGGTCGATGATGTGATATTGACTTGGTGTTCCTATCTTCGGATCTGATAAGATGCGGCTTCCAAACGGGGAAAGACCGGGATTTGGAGAGGGGAGGGGCTATGACGCATAGCTGCAGGGGTCACAGGCGCGTTAAGGCGGGATTGCTGCACGCGTAGTTTTGCTTTGCAATTGTTCATCTGGGAGCTGTATGTTTGCATCTACGGCACGACGATTCGCTATGAGTGCGACCACTACTTCAGCGCCCTTTTCCAAGGCGGTGGTGAGGGCTATGCAGAAGCTGTAAGTGACATTAGATAGAATGCATCGTTCCCTCTTCGATGCATAGCAATTGACCAGGACCCCTACGCGATTCAAATAACATCATGTACTGACTGATTCAAAGGTACCCCCGTGAACTTGCAGACAACTCCTGGGACAATACTGGGCTGCTGCTTGAGGCGCCATTCGATCCGTCGCGACGCCAGTCAAACACCGTCCTCCTTACTATCGACCTTACGAAAGCTGTCGCCGACGAAGCAATCGCCCTTAACTCTTCCATTGTCATCGCATACCATCCTATCATATTCAGAGGCTTAAAGTCCTTGACTCTCGCGGATACCCAACAGCAATCGCTACTACGCCTTGCTAGCCATGGCATCAGTGTGTACAGCCCGCACACTGCGCTTGACTCAGCTCCAGGAGGGCTTGGGGACTGGCTAGCGGATATTGTAACAGGCACGAAGACGGTTCGTGACGGTTCAGATGCAGACGGTCAATCCGAAGCTACAAGCAACACAAACGCAGATGATGATGACCCCTTCGTCGAAAAGAAGAAGCGCCCTACATTCACCCTGCAACATCATCCGAGCCAGCCAATGCTCAGCTTTGGCAAGCTACCTGCCCCCACCACGGTCCCACTCACAGCTCCTCACAAGCGCGAAGCCATCAAACCTCAATCGCCAGCACTAGCCTCACACCCTGGAGCGGGTATGGGTCGCGTCGTAAGGTTCGACCACCCACAACCGCTTCCTACGCTACTCGATCGCATAGGCAAGGGACTCAACAACCCCAAGGGCTTCCCAATCGCCATACCACAGGACAAGACGATCTCTGATATTGAGATACGTAGCGTAGGCATATGTGCAGGCTCAGGCTCAGGCCTACTGAACGGTCTCGATGTGGATTTGCTGTTCACAGGCGAGATGGATCATCACTCGGCGCTTGCGGCGATCGAGAAGGGCAGGGTCGTTATCAGCTTGTTTCACAGCAATTCTGAGCGTGGCTTCCTGGCAGAGGTGTTGATGGAGCAACTAGAAGAGGCAGTGCAAGAAGAATGGACAAAGGTCAGAGAAGAGGAGAAGGACAACGAGGAATTACAAGAGGCATTGGCGGACGATGACTTTGAGATTGGCGTCAGCGAGGTCGATCGAGATCCTTATGGCATAGTAGTACTGAAGAATGACGCAGAGGAGGCATAGCGACAGCAAATAGGACACAATTCATGGGAAATCACGATGATGATATGGATGTGGAATTCGAGGTGGTGGGGTCCGGACCTGGTTGCCCCACTTCATTCCGCACAACTCACCATGCGACGACCGTGGCCCAATCTTCAGGGTAGTCAAGGGCCCATCATCGCCGTCCTATATAAATGGTACAATTTCTTGAATCTCAACAAATCCTCTGTGGCGCAATTGGCTAGCGCGTCTGACTGTTACACCAGTGGCTATCAGGAGGTTGGAAGTTCGAGCCTTCCCGGAGGAGGATTGTTTTTTTGCCTATGTTGTGTAGTCAGCACGTAGACATATGATCCGTATTCAGTACGAAGCTACAATTTTTTTCCTCTTTAGAACTGCTGAATGCATTTGCTAAAAACATACATTGACATGCAGCATGATTGACACTTACTTTAGTATTGCATGAGGTCCGAGGTGACGAGTATTGCTTAGATGCGCCCAAGTAAAATACGTACTCGCCTCGTATGTGTTGCATCTCCAACGAGTAAATGGTAAGAAGATCGCATATCATCCCTTACTAAATACTCAATATCTCGTCTACAGGCTTTGAAAAATAATCAACACCGTGCATCTACCCGAATGATGACGCACTGCTTCGACATTGTATCGTACAAGCCAAACTCGCTTACAGTCCTCAGACAAATCTCCTCCAATCTAGCTTTTACCACGACCATTCTTACTTGATCCAATTGTTTCACGCCAACCTCGGGATTTCCGCTCGGTGAGCGCAGCTCTGGCCCTAACGATGGCATAACCCTACTGAGAAACCCTCTCCTCGAATGCCTTTGTGCACTATCCGCTTCACTTCTTCCATGCCCTCTGGGACTCCTGAGAACCGGGCTCGCATTCAGGTTTTCGCTTAGCATACGCTCCAACTCTACAATCACAACTTGCGGTCTCCAAAACTCTGTCCGATTCATTTGGCCTTCTAACCGCACGACTTTCGGCTCGTCTTCTGATGAGAAACCAACTACTTCTACCGGTTTGGAGTCGGAAGTGTCGAAGCTGTATTCAGACTTCTCTTCCACTGCGGGCAAAGGTATATCGGAGGGGAGCATGGCGATGGTTGTTTGGGCGATGCCGTAGGTAGCGCGTTCTTCGATTAGAGGAATGACGTGCCTTTCGATCACGGATTGAATGTGGTGTGTGCGGGTTGTGCTTAACTGATCGAGGATGGTCTGACCTCGTGTGGACCCTGGTGAGCTGTACTCTGAGTACGGTGGAGGAGAGGCTTGTTTTTCGTTTCGAGACATTGTCGAGATTTGAGATTGAGAGATGAAGGTTATCTAGGTATCGCTATGTGTAGAGGTGTGGAAGTGTAGATGCTGTGACATCAGAATCTCTGCGGCGATTCGAGTTCCTTGGTCAGTTACTTGCTCTCTTTACCAAACTTCTGTTTTCCGCTCCAGTGGCGGTAGTCAGAAGAGTCATTCATCGATATCTACGGATCTCGGCAAACCTATACTCTGGTTAGCAGATTTCTAGAAGTCAGCCCTGCCTCAATCCCGTATACTGATGCCTTAACTAGTCCTAAAGGGTACCTGTATAGTCTCGTGACATTATAAGCCATGGGAATAAGGACGCAGTGTTACGCTGCGCCGCCTATGGTAAGCGAATCACAAGCATGCATCTGCACGGTCGCGAGGCGTTCGGCCCGGGAAGCTTGGCGCAGTGAAGACAATGTCTTGGATGCGATAAGATAGAAGACAGTAACTTCAACCAGCAAGTTCGGGACGGAGGCTTGGGAACGCCCAGTTTGCACAGCGCGTTCCTGACTTTCGGCCTGAAGATCGCCTCACCGGCCCTTTTCTTTGAGCGATGCATTGCGCAGCAAAAAGACGCACCTATTTCGCTCACCGTGCTGGAATTATGCCTCTCAAAAGTCAAAATGCCGCTTCAGGACCAAGGCTGAGATGATCACATGTAGCAGGCTATGTGGCGCAAGGCAGAAAGCATTAACCTCTTTGGGATTAGTCATATGGTCTGTGCATATGTTTCCACCAACACCAGACGAAGATGGTCACCGAGAACGCCTTTACATGCCGGCTGCACGGATAAGCCAGCATGTGCAAACATTATCTCAAAGACTTCGAGATGTATAAAATAGTCAATATGGCCCCTGTTTTGCCTGATACACCTCAGTACACCTGTTCATCATCATCCCGAGCCTCAATTCTGGTACGGTACAACCTTGAGTCCTTTACGAGCACATTAGGTACCGTGGTTCTATCAGCACCGCGTAACTCACGCAAAGCCTTCATATATATTACTGAGTAGAGGTTCCTATCTTTTATAAGGGCTGCATCACTCCTCTTTACTACACCACCTGTTCCAACCTTCATCGACTATCCTCCGATATTGGACACCAACTCCATCAAAACTACCATCAGCATCATCTGAGTTTTTCAAAAACCAGCCGTCAGCATGTGGTACCATGTCGCAGAGCCGAATTCCTACCTCGTTATTACGGGTGTAGGAATCGAGAAAGTCTTAATTAAGAAGAAAGCTTTTGTATACCCCCTACAAAAGGTCTCGAAGATCTCGATTACACCCTTTGACTTCTCCATGGCCCTCCAGGCTATGACTATCGAGAAACTTAAATTTGCTCTACCAGCAGTCTTCACAATCGGCCCTGCAGATAGCCCTGAAGCTCTTGAGAAATACGCCGTATTGCTCACTGGAGAAAGCGATGGCAGTCCTACTCAAACAGCAGCTAAGGGTGTTGTCTCAGTTGCTGAGGGTCGCAATCATGTTCAAGAGATTGTCAAAGGTATTATTGAGGGTGAGACTCGAAGCATCGTCTCCACCATGACTATGGAAGAACTTTTCCGTGAGCGTAAGATCTTCAAGGACAAAGGTAAGCTCGAAATCTACAGATTACCTATACGGCAGACACTAATTGCGAGTAGTAATTCAGCAAGTGCAATCTGAGCTGGACCAATTTGGTCTTTGCATTTACAACGCCAACGTCAAGGAACTACAAGACACACCAGGTTCAGAGTACTTTGCTTTTCTTTCTCGCAAGGCGCACGAGGGCGCTCTCAACCAAGCTAAGGTCGATGTCGCCCATGCTCGTATGCAAGGTGAGGTCGGAGAGGCTGAAAAGCAAGGAAAGACAAAGCAAGAAGTCGCCAAGATCCACGCCCAGACTGCCGTCCTCGAAACCGAACGTAAAGCCGAGAAGGCCACGGCAGATGCAAAGTTCACCGACAAGGAGATTGAGATTGGCCGCGACCTCAATGTTGCTCGAATCAACGCTAAGCGTGAAGCTGAACGCCGTGATGCGGAGCTGCAGACGGAAGTCGAGAAGAAGAGGGCACTCATGGAGCTTGAACGTCTTCGAGCAACCAAGGTTGTGCAGGCTAAGATTGAGAAGGAAAGTTCCCAGCAGCAGGCTGACGCAGAACTGTACACCCAAGAGAAGGCAGCAGATGCAAGCAAGTACGGCCAGCAAGCCGAAGCTGAAGCTGCTGCTTTCCGTCGACTCCGCGATGCTGAGGCAAACTTCCAGGCGAAAGAGCGCGAAGCCGAGGCGAACTTCATCGTCTCCAAGCGTCAAGCTGAAGCAGAATATTTCGCCCAGGAGCGTGCAGCTCAAGCCCACCTCATCACCCAACAGCGCGAGGCCGAAGGTCTTTCCGCGATGGCCAAGGCCTACGGCGACATGGCAAATGTTCTCGGTGGTCCTCAAGGTCTCATGCAATACCTCATGCTCACCAACGGCACATACGAGAAGCTTGCGCAAGCCAATGGTAACGCTATCAAGGGACTTCAACCAAAGATCAATGTCTGGAACACTGGCAGCCAGGGTAGTGAGGGCATGGCGGATCCGTCGGCACCTATTCGCAACCTGTTCCAGAGCCTGCCACCTCTTCTCAGCACTATTCATGATCAGACTGGTATGGCGCCACCTACCTGGTTAGCGCAGATGCCTCAGCAGAACGGTGATTTGAGCAAGATGCATCTGAGGAACGGTAGTGATATATCCTCGTAGAGAGGTGGTATGACCGGCGTTGTTGATGAACGGAGACAAATTGCACAAACGAGAGGTGGGCTGTGGATGTCAGTGTCTTTTTCTACGTCATTAGTTGCTATACCCCGGCTTGGCCACGGCTAGGAGTTCGGGATACGTTGTTGTACTATTTGCTTTTTCTTAGAACAAGATCCGTTGCTTTTACCATAATATAGACTTATCATAATGTACAATGCTATAAAAACATACTACTATACTTGGATGCGAACAGTCCCAGTGATGCAAAAGAGAGACCCAGCTTGATAATAGATACATCTCGAATATCTAATGCGTTGTGTAGTCTTTTATTATATAAAGCCACATTGCACGACAATCGTTAAGAAATTAGTCTACCGAGGTACGATCTGGAGGCAATAAATGGAAGATGGAAGTGAAGAATACGCATCCTCTACGGGAGCATAATCGAAACATCAGAACCTCTCACCTTAGCACGATGCGTATATTGAGGGGCAGCTTCCCACGCCAGCTCCAGATTCCTTCGGACATCTCGAATCTACGACACCCCCGCATGCTATATGGATTGACTGTTCAGCACGACTCACCGCCTAAAGTCCTCAAGCACTGGCCTGAGCTAGTGCAAATTCCACGGGAGAAGTGTGCTCGCTACTAAAAGCTAGAGTACTCGACTACACACATATAGGACATCCCTTGTCCTGTGCGGTTAGATTTTTGCGACGAGCATATTGGTGGTATCGAACGGCGTGACAACGTCCCGAGGAGCCGGCATCGCATGCAACACGATGGCTTGCCAAATCCAGATTTCAGTACTCATCAATAGTCGCTTTCTTTTGCACACCGTATGAGAATAAGAGTACCTACTCGGATCCTGGTGGTGCACTCGAAGGTACTGCGTGATACTTTGAATGTAGGTTGTGAGTCCAGTACGTTTGGTCATCCAACATGGAAACCTCGGGCAGAGTTCCGCGTGCGTCAAGAGACAGCAGCCAGGCCTAGGTGCTTCCGAGATACGATATCCTAAGCAACAAACAATTAGTTCACCAGTCGACATGCTTGTAAGATGGAAGTTGCCATGTCGATGGAGGATCCGAAGGCTGCGCCGAATGGCCTCGGATAAACGCGAACGCGTGGAGCGACGGAGAAAATATCCTGACCAAGCATAGGTAGATAACTACCCGCATAGAAGATCGTAAGACGGTGAGATCTAGTTCAGTCTCCAATATTGCAAAGGCGATCCGTCGCCTTAGGCTTGCCTCAGTTGCCGTGGTAATACTGAAGATGACGCCAGTGTTCAGCCCGATATCATCATCCGTCGAACCTTCCGCATGCAGCGTCTCCACACACACCCCGCCCCCTCAACGTGAAACCGGCCACGGCTGAAGTTTTTCAACGCGTGTCGTCAGTATCGTGTTATGGTGTCGTGAGAACACTAAAGCAAACAAGGGCCTGGAACGGAGATTATCAGGGTTGGGCTGTGTGATGAGGGGAATAAACATCGGCGACCGATGATCTCGAGCTCACTCAGCAAGCGAGGTCCGCTTCTCCATATACGCGTTTAGTAAAACCTGCGTCTACTATACATGCTCACCGGCAGACGCATAAGCATCCGCACCCAATACCATTGCCAAAGGGCTTATCCCTAGTTGCCAAAAGCAACTCAGCCGCTGCACTAGATAGGTCACCAATGCACGCGATGAATCCTTCTCAGGGTGCCCCTCTCCATGCCAAACCATGACTTTACCGCATCCGGTCCAACTATTACGCAGTCAACACGTCCTTTGACACGTCTCACGCGTTCGCGGTAGCACATGATCTACTTCCGACGCGTCGCACCAGCACAAGGGCACGGGCTGAGAAACTTGGCACGCGACGTGCGACACAATTCCATCACAACTCTCCACACAATAAGCCCAAGTGGGTACTACGGCTTATGCTCGCACTGTCTGACTGGCCGGACAGCTACGGCAGCGAGGAAAACGTTAGGCCTCGGCGTAATGCCTGGGCTAATTGTGCATGCGGCCGCGAAACTTCAACTTCGGGGTTGGTGTTGTGGGCTGGTTCCATCCGCTTGCTGCATGTTTTATTTTTTCTGCCGGAAGATCGTTAGATGGTCCTCGTCGGTCAGGCTCATCTGTACACAGATAGAGATTCAGGACTTATTGGCTTCTTGTTCTATACCGTGTGTTGAAACAGCTGTTGCTTTTCATCAAAGAGAATGAATGCGGTGCAGCAGGGGGATCCATCGCGTCGTGGCTTAGGGCTAACTGCCTACCATGGATCATGGGCAGAAGGCACAGACCAGACATGATGACGCCTGTGCTCACGTTACGGAACTACTTTACGGCACGGCGGTGCGGAGATCAGTGCACTGAGAGGGGCTTAGGTGGAACGCACAGTCTCTTCTTCACACTCTTTTCATTTGAATCATCCATTTCATTCATTACTAGTTCATCTGCTCGAAGCATCTGTATTCCTTCAGAAAGGACCAGCTGATCTGTCAAAGTGTTTAGGCTCTTCTCCGAACCGTCAACCCCGCTATATCACCCATCCAGCCGATCCATTCCTTCGGACCAAATCCATATCGAAGCAGATGTCACTGAAAGACAAGAGACTGGGTATTAGTCGTTCACGCTTCGAGACAGTCATTGAGATTCGTGAAGACTCCATACCCGATTGGCGCCGATATCCCACCCACGCTTCGTAACGTTCATCATGTCCGTCGTGATAGAAGAGAAAGACATGAACACTAGGAAATAAGAAACCGATCTGTATGGTCGGTTGATAAAGAGAGGAAGCTATAGCCGAGCAAGAATGCCTGGATACGCAAAAGAGATGGGGAAGCCGAAGCCGTAGGTTTGGTCGGACGTCGTCTGTTGTAGGGCCTTCCATACCGAACCCAACGTCGCTCTCGGCCTCCCACACCCAAATTATTGAAGTTCATCGAAGACACATGTAGCCACATGATCATGTCCAAGAAGTAAAAGTCGAGAACATGAACCAAGAAGCAATCCAACGTGCAGAGATCTGCCGCTGAAGAAGGTCGAAGTTGGTATAGACAAGACAAAGGAAATGCTTTTGACAGAAAGCAGGTTTAGGCTGTGAGCCAAAAGGCAAGTGTATGCAATGACAACGCTTGAGGCTGTCGGTCGTAACGCCGATGATGCAACCATGCTTAGGTGCATAGATTAAGCGGAAGAGAAGACAATCGAGCTCTACGATCGATATAGGTGTGCCGAGTCGCTAGGCATGCCGGCGAAACGCTGTTCGAATGAAGCTGGAGGCTCGAAGCTATGCGAGAGTGCCGCTCGAGGAAAGGTATTACTTGATCGACCAACGAATGGTGAGCCTAGTCGAACAGTACCTTTACTTTGAACATCTGCTGGCACAGCAGGCGAGGTCTGAGCTGGGCTAGGCATAGCAGATCCAGCATGTGCGAACGGGTTGAACCCTGACGGGTCGTTGACTAGAGGTAGTCGCCGAGCACCTTCCATCATGTCGCCCAAGCTGAAACCACGGCTCCTTACACGACGATGGCTTGACTCGGCTGGTGCCCCAAATATCTCGTTGACGAAGCTCTCTCCACGGTTTCGTGCTCTATCTTCGAAGCTGTTGTGAAGTGCGCGTCGCTTGAACACCCTCGACTTGGGTCGAGGCGCGTGCAGTTGAAAAGGCGAGCCGAGACGTGGTGTTTGGGAAGAGGATGACTGCGCGTGCCACGTTCGCGCGTTGCTCTGGTTCATCTTGCTGTTGGTAGACTCAGACCTCGCATGGAATGGTGAGCCTAGCACGTTGCCCAATCCCAGGCCGATATGGAGCGATTGCGACTTCTGGTGAGCAGAAGAACGCGCACTTGACCATGTTCGCGGCGACGGTCTCGGTGTTATATCCTTGGTAAGTTGCGACAACGGGTTACCCAACTGCATCGATGCTGCGGTGCTTGTAGCCAGCGACAGATTCATGTCCCTTGTGGAAAAGCTAGTAGAGCCGAACGGCGAGGACAACGGTTGCTGTTCTTGTTGCTGTGGTTGCGTCTGTTGCGTCTGTTGCATCGGTTGCATCGGTTGCGGCTCTGGCTCAGGTGGGGGAGAGGATTGTAGCGGCGAAGGCGATCGACGAAGCATACGCTGATAGTGTGCAGACAGAGTCGGTTTCTGCTTAGCCAAGTCTCGTAGTCGCTTTCGACATTGCTTCTCGCTAGGGAAGCGTGTTGATGACTTGCTTGACAGAGTGATAGGTGTGTTGTTGCCACTCCTTATCGATCTTAGGGCACTTGGTGTACCAGTCAGGGGGTGGGATTGTGGGGTCGCGTGCAGGCCAGTGCGAGTGTGCTTTGGGCCCTTCCAGGTCTTGCGGGCCATCCTCGCCACGCGATGGCATACTCCATTCGGGGGAGTCGTGCTCGGCAGAGCCTTGAACGGCGTCACTGTAGGATCTTGGAGATACTTCATGTAAGTCATCCACAAGTGGTGATCCATTTCTTGGTTGAAGGATGCTCTCAATCTTAGCTTCTTAGCAGGGCGAGGTTGTGGGGTAGCCATCGAAGGTGAGGCCGGACGTTGAGACTTGTTCGTGGGTGGGCAGAACGCGAAGGGGTCTGATGATTCGTCTTCTAGACTGGTGCAGCTGCCGCTTCGCGACATGAATGAGCCAATGCTATCGCAGGACGAGACAGACGAGTCTGAGAAGCCCGACGAAGAGGTAGGTCTGCTTGATGATTCACTCTGACTGACATGTGGGACGTCAGACCAGTCCTGAGGTCCTTCGTAGTGGCTGATGGTCCTCATCTGCGCAACAGGAGTCTTGGGAGGAGAGAGGATACGGCTGAAGCCGAATCCTGGAGACAGGAACGCGTCGTTTTGTGGCAGTGAGTATGGTGGCAGATCGCTCGAAGTTTCTGACATGATCTCGGGGGCCTCAATGGTTGGAATGGGTTGCTGGTTCATGACTGCGTCCATGCTGTCGTGGTTCAAGGCCATGGTGGCACGGCGACGACGGACCTTGAGCACTTGTCGAGGCGGTGGCGGCGGTTGCAGCTGTTCGGGTTGTGGCTCTGGCTCGGGTGTTTGTGGAGCCGGGCCGTCACGGTAATGGAACATGAAGTTCCTTGGTAAGGTAGTAGATAGGTTGGGGCGTTCGGCGTCCATGTTGCTAACGTATTGAGATGACCGGGATGTCGGGTGTTTCAGGATACGGTCGTCTTTGACCACACCAAGAGGTCAATCTCAAAGAAAGTGCAAGGAGGCACGACAGTTCAGGCACGACAAACGATTAATGCATCCAGTTCGAGCGTGGTCCGATTGTTGTCGGGTTGGTTTGATTATGCAGGGCGGTAGGTTCGATATGGCGCGGGTCCCAGCAGCTGTTTGGTACTCTGCGAACGCGACAGTGCGGCTGCAGGGAGGTTACACGTGCAATCAGGATCGAGTGCGGCTTGATAAAGCGAGCGTACTATCGCAAGGCGTCGCGCACTCTTAGATGCAGTGGCAACGGGCGTTTTCAGTGTTGCAGAAGCTCTACAGCCGAGGACAATGCACAAGAGGTCCTTGTGGTGAGGATGGCGCGTAGCTCCAAGTCGCGACAACAGCTTGCAACTGGCGAAAACGCGATTAGCAAAAGTCGAAGACGACGCGCAAAGGTCCAGAGGCGGGTGCGAAGACGCGTGGATTATCGTAAAGGTGGATGATGGCGGGTTTTTGGCAAAATATGGGAGTCGTGGATCGCGGTGAACGGTCCGGGTGCGTGGGCGGAAGGGAAGTGGGCGCCTTATTCCGCGTCCATGGAATGCGCAAGCGAAAGTCAAGATTCGTGAAAGACGTAAAGGAAACGGTCGTCAGGAAGTCGCGTGGCGCGCACGGGAGTGCGACGGGCGAGGTCGGCTCGGGATGGTCGTGAAAGTCGTGATGGTGAAGGTGATGTGCGGTGAGGTTCGCAAAAGTCGGCTGACGGTTGCTGCCCGGCTAGTGCGAGACAGCGGACGGGCTTAGACCAAGATCGTCGATAGAACCTCTGCAAACCCACCAAGTGCCCCGAGCCCCATACAAAATCAAACACTTCTCGTCCAACACTTTTTTTCAAGTCGCCCACACGAGGCGGCATGCGCTTCTGTGCCTTGGTCTGCGCACTACTCTGCCCTTTGTGCTTCCACACACCACGTGAAGCTGTTGCCGCAGACTCTCGATAACGAAACTGACGCGTTTCGACGCGCTCATCTCTCCCGGCCTAACCGCATCCAAGCTGCCATGGTCTGTGCAGTCATACCTTGACCGTGGCGCTCTTTTCGACGGCGGCCCCTGCATAGAGGCCTTGTTTTTCTGCAAGCACGAACACATGTCACGACTTTTCCATCCAGTCTCCCGCTGCCAACTCGCTGCAAGCTTGTGGGCGGTCTCGCCGCTTGCATAACGGCCACTCCCCGTTGTCTTTTGCTTTTCCTCCCCACTTCACCACATACACTTCTTCTGCACCGTCGTCGACTTGAACGAGCGACGACCAGCAGAAACCTGCCACCTATGCGCTACGCGACACACTACGCACGGCCAATGCCACACTGGAGAACCCCAATTCGCTACGACTCTAACCCTCTTCTCCACAGTGGAGCGTGGGCCTCTGCTTTACAACACAACAAATGCACGAGTCATTACTACATGGCTGGTCCATAGCCAATGCTTCGAGTCCTCTGGTGCATCGCACTATATGGCACGTCCCAATCAAAACCTGTTTCCCTCTAATACTGTGTTCTTTGCTGTCCGCGCCGCTGTTGAATTGACCCTGACAAGTTCGATCCCGTTTTATGCCCGCCCGGAGTTGGTGTGCCGCAACGTTATGTGCATACCGCGCTTGGCTGC
>Ga0058698_10000593_pt1 | contig 19369 bp, 20 predicted proteins | sample AgamicAsSfe_FD_67288 | JGI IMG/M metagenome (GOLD analysis project Ga0058698, IMG submission 67288) | Agave microbial communities from Guanajuato, Mexico - As.Sf.e | ecosystem: Host-associated > Plants > Phyllosphere > Phylloplane/Leaf | place: Guanajuato, Mexico | collected 2012-05-30
GGTGCTGTCTATCTTGAATATGTCGTACGTACAGCGACGAGAGACGGCCCTGTGGAGCGACAATGCCGCCAAGGAGAAGGGGTCTTCCAAACACGGCCTAGTCTGCCCATGCTAGATACCCCTGTCCGGCCGACCCGGCTCCCTCTCCTCCCATGCTCCGGACGAACACCCGACTCAGACCAGCGACTCTCTGTGCTGCACGCAACCGCTCTGCTTCAGGGGCCCAGGGCACCGCGTCGCCGAAGTAGTCGTCGTCCTGACTCGTGCGCCGCCTGTTGGGGGTGCCTGAGTCCATGACCCTCTGCCCGCGACATTGCGTTTCAGACTCGTCTTCCCAATTGCATCCTGGCCTCTGCTGCAGGAACTGACTAGGTCCTGGCCCTATCGACTAGCCTTGTGGCTGCGCTTGATGGACGCCCACAGTCTGCCTGCCTGCATTCCACACTGGGTTCCTGACTTACTTTCCCACTAGAAACATGCCCTACTGTCCTCTCATCTCTCCATTGTAGATCTATCGTTCCTAGTCCATCTTCTAGTCTGCGCATACAGTACATCATGCTTCTTCCCTGTTCCCCGCACCCCCATCTCCATTTCCCATCTCCCACGTAGCAAAAAAACAAACATGCATTGCTTACTCCCGCAACGCCTCCTACGCCGCGGCAGCCAAATGCGATATCGCCTTTGCCATGTTTCGGAATGGCATTGTTGCCCTGGCAAACAAGTGAAAAAGAATCCTCACGTCCCAACATTTACACAACCCAACGCGTTCGCCATCGCGCTCATGGCAGCCCGACGCCCGAACATCGTAATGTGCCACATCGGTCCGTTTGCCACGCGCGCCAAGTCCCATTGCTATCAAACACGCGGTCCCAGCATCGCGGTTGTCTCGCGCATACGATAATGATAATGACCTGATACTGACACACGCCTACTTGTCTGACACGAAAAGCACCTGCAACAAGCAAAACTCCATCACGCATCTTCTCACATACATGACATTGGTGGCTTCGTGATTTCTTTTTGCTCATATGCACGCCACGACGAGCCAACCGTCTGCACGACATTTATAATCGTTTTCGCCTCTCCGCAGCCTCCTCCAGGCTACTTGCCAGCCTCCGTGGTCTGACCATGATCACGTCTACCGTTCGGGTCCACCATCTCTCGTTTCATGCATTACCGTTATCGCGTCATGGACACTGCTCATGCTCAACCCTGCAAAACAATCAATCGAAGCACCACTAGCCGCTTAAGCTCCACTTGTCCATCTTCCAGTGAGCTTGTAATCCACATGTCATATGCTTACTCCATCGCTGTTTTTCTTCAGTGCAGGTCAACCATCATGTCCTCCTCCGCCTCGAGGCTGTCGTCCCATGCTGTATCCATAGCATCGCCGTTGTTGTTGCTCTGCCGCTTACTCAACCGTTTCTGGTTCTCGACGTACTCTTTGGTGAGCGTCAGTCGGTAGTCGGCATCCTTGACTTGCTCGGCGAGCATGTTGGTACGACGCGTCTGGTCAAACAGGGCTTGCTGTTGCTGCTTCTCGCTCTTGGCTAGAGGCCCCTGTGTTGGATCTAAGAAGAAACGTAGTACGATCCCCGCGTTCGACTTGTCCGTCTCCTCTAGTCGTGCGTTCAGGTGCCCATCCTTGATCAATGTGTCAATGTATCCGGCGATCTCATCCGCGGAAGCCCCCAAGTGGCTGGCAATGTTTGAGACTGGAATTGCCGAGTATGTCCGTGATAGCCGCGAAACGTAGGCCCGTGTTTGGCTGCTGATGAGCTCGTTGACGAGGCCTGTGTTGCCATCCTACATGTCTTGTCAGCGTGTGCGCAACAAACCGTGAACGTTTTGTAGTGTCTCATAACCATACCTCTGCCCAGATCTCAGACCCTGCTTGCACCTGGGCCTTCAGCTTGGACATGTTATCCAGTTCCTCATACGCCTCTGCCAAAGCTTCGTATGCTTTCGAAGCAGCCTTGATGTTCTTGATCGCATTGCCGTTCGAAGTACGTGGGCAAGTTCCCATCTGCACATGTCAGCTCGTTCCATTGCAGACTGCTCAACTGTGACATACCTTTCCCTCGACAAGACAGCTCACTAACGCCCACTTCCTATACGCCTCCAGCATCAGACCGTTCGCGGTGTTGGCCGTAGGTATGACCAACACATGTTCGAGGAAATGTTGCGCCTTCTTGAACTGGCGAATTCCCAGATATGCTTGGGCTCCTAGAACGTAGTATTCCTCTATTTCTGACACCGAGAACTTGTCTGAATGCCCAGAATGCTGATGTATATACTCTCCGCTACTCGCGACATCCGCACATGGCACTGAGTACTCGAGGCCGTCACGGGCAACGGTCGGCATCCTCAGAGGAATAGTGTGAATGTAGTTGTCGAGGATGGGTTCGGCGGCCGCGTACGATCGTGTCTCGCAACATAGCTGTACGAAGAGGAGGTGAATTGAAGTGAAGGTGCCTGTGGTAGGGTCGAGTCGGGTCATAGCTGACCGCATCGGTGCAATAGCAAGGCTCGGCTATAGTCGTCAGTATCTCCTCCTAGCAGAAAGCATCTCGTTGAGCATACCGATCCGCATGCGCGCGCAATTTGTTCTAGATATTCTACCAGTGTTCTCCATTCCTTTCCAACATATCGCAGCTGTATAGGATCCGCAGTCTCGAGAAATAGTACTAGCTGATTCCATAATGAACCTCCGGGTTGCAGTGTGTCTGGGATATTCCTCTTCTCGACAAGGGTAGAGATGCGGTGGCGGAGGGCAAAGGCGTACGCTATTGAGTTGACGGCAGGGTTAAGTATCTAGAAAGTCAGCTGTTTGCAGGCCGATACGATATGTTTTCCTTACCGAGAGAACATCTTGTTGTGTATCTGCGCCCTTGGTCCAAGATGTCGATGAGATGTTGGATAGTTGTGAGACAAACTGGCGGGCCTTGGTGTCATAATCGCGCCTCTTCACGAGCTCTGGGCTGTCCGGTTGGAACGAGAGCAGTATGGTGGTGAGTTCGGCCGACATGGTCGCGGCAGCGTGGAGCGATGTCGTAGGTTGAGCACGTATACAAGGCGGCGGGCGGCGAGGTGGGGTATCGTGTTGCTATTGCCAGTGGGCACCTAGTGCAATATGGTTATTCGACTTCCAGTAAACTTCCTGTAGCTGGAAGCAGGTGTCTGGTTAAGCAGTGAGGAGGAAGGCGTTGTTGCTGCAAGACGATCTTTGAGTTCAATTGTTTGTACAGGCGGAGGTGTCAAGCTCCCCGCGAGCTCAAGGCATCTACGCACGGACGGGCCCCTCCCCCTCGTCACCTTTACCTTTACTATGGTGGTGCACTTCAACATGATCTCAAGACGAAGCAAAGCAAGAACGCATAAGTGAAAAAGTGCATGGTCATTCAGCGTCATTCATCTGTGGTATCGTCTATCCAACAACGCCTAGAAAACAATCCAAACCCAGAACGTTATACAAACGGGCAAAAGCGTAACTTTACCTCTTCTTGACAGCTTCCTCCATACGCCTTATCAGGACCTTCAGGCCGACACCCTTCTCGCAATTGCTTTCGAGGAACGCCTCCATTTGCTCTCTGACTTGCTTCATACCCTTCAGTACCGGCAATCTTCTCCCCTCTTCACCATCAAGATGCATGAGCGGGTTCAGAAGCAGATCGAAGCACTCGTGCCAAATCTCCGTCTGCCAGTATCGCTTCAAGCTCTCCTTGATCTTGTACGTTTTGGTCGCGCCAGCACCGAGAGTTGCGCCGCGCTCAGCTATCGTAGAGATATACTTGCCAAATAGCAGATTGTGGACTATGCCAGCAAGCCCGTGATAGTCGATCTGGTAGGTCCAAGGACGGAGTTCGCGCATCTCTGCACAGTCGGCTTCTGTAGTAGGCCAGTCTGCGATGAACTGTACATCTGGCTTGAAGGCCTTCATGTCAATGCCACGGCCGAAATCGATCAGCGAGACACCCTTCGCAGACCAGCCATCACGCCCGTCGCGCTTGTACTCCGAGTCCCAATGCTCGTCCTTTTGTAAGGCATCAAACCGAACGAGAATGTTGTCAGACTTGAGGTCACCGTGTATCACACCCTTGGAATGAAGGGCCTCCACCGTACGGAATAACTCGATAGTGAAGAACATGGCAAGTTGCTCGTCCATGACACCATTTTCCCCACGAGAGAGGTTTACGAGATCCAAAAGAGTACCTTGGTCTCGATACTCTTCCACAAGATAACACTCGTCTTTAAAGACGTGCATCTCGTACGCGCAAACGATCGAATCAGCCGCTCGAGACACGCCTAGTCGTCGCTTGGCTTGTCGCATAATGTAGAATTCCCACGGCGTTGGCGGATCCTCCATCTTGATAGCTTCCAGATCCTTCCGCTTTAGGCCGAATTCGCCCTTGCCCATCTGCGAAGGTTTGTTCTCGTCGTCCTCGTCCTCGGAATCTTTGCTTTCTACCAGATACACTGGCGCAAAAGCTCCTTTGCCAAGTTCACGTTTGACGGCATATGTCCGCTTTGTTCCCGGGAACTGCAGAGTAGGACAGAGAGCAAGGTTTGTGGAAGTCTTCTCTGCCTTGCTCGTTTTGACGGACTTGGTGTACTTGCGTATATCAGCACCCTTTCCGTAGCTCTCTTCGGTGTCTGCGTAGTATCCGTCGTAGCTATCTAGTGGCGGCTGGATTTCTTGCAGAATGGTCTTGCGGACGTTCTCGTCTACCGGATTACACTGCGCGTCTTTAATGATTGGACCGCTAGCCTTTGGTGCTTTAGACGAAACCTCCTTTGCAGCCAACGGTTTCCGTTGCGGTTCCGCGATGGGCTCTTTGGGTACTGGCTTCGATTCTGTCAGGGCGAGTTTCGCGACTTTCCCTGAACCGTCAATAACTTGACTTAAAAGATCTGCAAAGGGACTACTGCAAGTCTCATCCTCGTCGTCATCCTCAAGAATGTCAGTTGTACCTTTCGATCTTGACGGCGTCTTGGTAGCAGCGCTAAAATAGTCCTTCTGTGCATAAGCAGTGGCGATGCCCAAGGACGACTCCGTCTTCTCAACAATCGGTGTCATGAATGGCAACCGATTGTTCGCAGCCTGTATCGGGTCTCGATAGGGCTGCATTGCTGGAACATAGTCTTCTGGTGGGACAGGGACAAAGCGAGTAGGTAGTGAAGCAGGTGCTGAAGGTGAGGTAGGGGTGACTACATCAGATTCCCGTTGCTGTTCGGAGTCGACATCTGGACGTGTCAACTCATCAAACGAGTCGTCATGAGAATGCTCGGAATGTTCGGACTCATCATCTGATCCATCGTTTTCATGATCCTTAGGCACGTGTTTGCTCTCAGTGAAGTCTGACCATGCAGAGGCACTTTTGGTGTCTGAATCATTGGCATCACTTTCTTCATCTTCATCTTCATCTTCATCTTCCTCTTCGTCTTCTTCGGTGTTGAGAACCCTAGTGCCGAGTGTGAAATCTCCCACTGTTGTCTCGTCTCCGAATTCGCTCGTAGCGCACGATATGCGACCAGTAGCAGTACTTTCGGCTCCACTCGTATAGTCATCCTCATCGTCCCCACTGCTTTCTTCACCACTTTGGACCTCGGAGACTTCCTCATCAGCGTTCTTTAGTGGTTCGTTGAAAATATCGTATATTTCGTCCATGGCCTCCTTGGTGTGGAGGGTCATTGTCGTTTCTGGGCCAGTCTTCTTTCGCCGTATCTTTGGCTTCGCCGGAGAATCCAAGTTGGCTTGGACTGTTCCTTGTTAGTGTACAAGTGACAACCAGATGTCCAGCCGATCACTTACTTGTCTGAGTCTCCCCGCGAACTTCCTTGACCTCCATAACCTTGATCTTCCTAGTTCTGTTGGCCCGCTCCTCTCGTCTGGCTTTCTTAGCTGCCCTTGCTTTGTCTACATCTGCTTGTGAAGGTGGCGCGTTTTCGTCGTTACCCATGTCGTCATCAACACTACCTTTCAAGGGTACAGTCTTCGGCTTGGGGGGCTGTTCATGATCCTGCTTAGGCGCTAGAGGTGCGGCCTTGGTCTTTGGTCGTTCAGCAACCACTTCCTCTTCGGCTGCTTTCTTTGCCCGCTCCTGCTCTTTGCGGCGAATGGCATCCCAATCATGATCCATCCACCCCCTGTACTTAGCTCGCAGTTCTTCAAATGAGTATTCCTCCGACATAGGATCTTCATGGTTAGGGTACACCTGCTCTAGATCTACGAAGACTACTTCAAGTCTACCAGTCCTTGGGTTGACCGCTTGTTGATATTCACGCAATGGGTGGGGGCTGACATTTTCGTCATTGGGATTCGATTTGGTCTGAATACATGCATGGCAAACGCCCACCAATTAGTCCTGTGGTCGTAAATATATGGAGGGGCTGATGTAGGCAGATCAACTCACCTCATCCTTGAAAATCGACATTTTTGGAACGCCAGTGTTCTTCTTTCCAACCTTCAGAGTCTCACCCGCCCAGGGGCGTGCTTCGGTCGCGTTTTCCTTCTTGCGGTCTGCGAGCGATCCAATGCTGTCCCACCCCTCTGTGCTACCTGTCGAGCCAGGTCTTGCGGCATCATCACCGTCCGAGAAGATTGCAAGTTTGGGCTTTCCTGAGCGAGATGCACCTCCAGCGGTCTTCGGCTGGCTCTGTGGTTGCGGGCTCGGCGCACTGGGTGACGCAAGCGCAAAAGGGTCCATCTTAGCGGCAAGGGCTGGACGAACGGCAGGGAGTGCGGGGCTTGAAGGTTCGGGAGCCTCCTGAGGGCGGCTTTCGAGACGGTGCTGAAATTCTCCGTACTTGCGAATCAAGCGCTCAACTGGGCGGGCTTCGCGGTCGATGCCCAGGTTGTAGATCTCCTCTGCTTGTGTGAAGCGGCCTGCGCCTTCTAACCAGGCCGCAAATTCTTCGTAGAATAGCGCAAGGTTCTCTCCAATATTGTGTCGCGCCAGGTAGGCGAACGTCTCCCGCGGCGCGTCTGAGAAGAGGTGAATGTAGTGCAGCCAGAGCTTGAGGTAGCGCGCGTCGTTCTTGTACTCCGGTGAGGATTGGAAGGCTTTCGTTGCGCGCTCGAGGAGCGGACAAAGTTGCGACTGAGGTGTGTTTTGTGCGGACGGGTATGCTTCAAGCGTCCACTTTACATAGCGGGTGTAGATCTGGATTCGTGTGCACAAAGTCAGTACATGTCTCACCACATGCAGTTCGTGTATTGGTACTACTGACATCGAGTGGGTCGTCGGAGTCGTCAATCGCCATGAGCTCCTTCTCGAATCCGAGGCGAGTTGCGCTGTGTTCATCTTGCATCTGCGACGGGGACCGAGTTTGGCCAGCGGCCGAAGTCAACGGTGGCGTGTAAAGCTGCGCGAGCGCTCTTGCAGAACGTCCGCTGGGCAGACTCTGGATGTTTTCCTTTTGATTCTCAATGACTTCGAAGTCAATAAGATCGTCAGAACCCATGGCGCCGGTAGGGGTATCACAAAGAAACAAGAAGAAAAAAAGATGGGTATCAAAATCCAGGTACAGAACCAAGAGTCTTACCCGCTGTCGTTGTTGCTCGAATCGGATGTGTATACACTGGGCATAGGGTACGCGGGGCTTGCATGGGAAATAGCACGCTTTGCCCGAAACGTTCCATGTTTCTACGGCAACGGGGCCGCCACTTCCAAAGCCACGCTAAGACGCACAGACAGTGTATGATATGACACAGGCTCACCACAACTAACGTCTTGACTGTCATTGAGGCTGATCCTCGATGCAAACAGGTAGGCGTACTTCGAGTTCACTCGACGAGAAGCATATGGACGCTGAACCGGGCGCTATTTCTAGGCCTGTTTTGGTTCTGCTCAGCATGTCTGGTCTCACCCAGTCTAAAGTTGAGATCCTATGCTAGAGGATATAGCACTCACCGATAGAGACATCTGATCCAGTGACAAGGTTCTCTCTTCTATACGTCATGAGTACGTGATCGCTCCTCTCAGGGTGAGTCTTATGGTACCAGTCTTTGGTAGGTGCGTGATAGCCAGCGCGTTGTTCGTAATTCTGATACTGTAGGAAGAGGAGTTGATGAATAAGAGGGAAGGGGAAACGCGCAGGCATTTACGTGCATCTCTCAACTTGTGTCCAGAGTGACGCTCGATATCAGCAGAACCTTCGCCAAAAACGTCACAATACAAAATACATGTCAAAGTCAAGTGTTAAAAGCATATACAAGCATGTTAAGAATGTCCGAAGACAGCTACTGATTCTCTACCAGAAAGTGACTTCCTGCCATTACCAATGTTCGCCTTCAGTGACTCTCCAGCAATAACAGCATGACAGTATGACCAAGAAGAAAGGCGTCAGGACAAAATAGAAAATCCAATAGAATAACTCCAGACTCCCGCTATTGTACGATCGATTTGGTATATCCCTAAAACGACAGCAAAAAGCCAAATACACACAAACAAAGAAAATGACTCAAAGGAAAATATATGCCGGATCGGGGTATCCCAAGGAAGTTCGAGCAGAAGCTCCGATTGGTATCATATGGAAAGCGACAACAAGAGCCTCCACCTTTGGCAAATTTCTGGAGGAAAGGCTGGAGGGGAAAAAGCAAAGACCGAGACTTGTCATTGGTTACTGGAGCAAAACCAGATATATATATCATTCGCGTTCAATCATAGGAGATTCGTTATGTTCTTCCAAGTCGTGACATCGTTGCGCGTACTTGTGAGGTTTGAAGTAATGTGATGATGTGTCGTGTGGATCAGTGGGTAACGATCAGCTGACCTAAGACCGGTTCTCGACGGCTTGCTGCTCGCCAGTGGCCACTGCTACAAGCGCTTCTAAGCGTCGCATGTCGTTGTTGGCTGTCTGCGGCAGTGGCTGACCGAACGTTGCGGGTCCCCGCTCGGGTTCGCGCTGCGGGCGATAGCTTGAGCTCGAGCTCGAAAGGCTGTGGCTATGGTAATGTTGCGGAGGCTGTGAATGCAAAGGGTGGGGCCTCTCCATAATTGACGCTGGTGGCGCGGTTTTGTAATCTTCAACAACTGCTGGCGCTTCGACATACCCGTTGCTGTGGACAATAGCAGGGTGATAGTCGATCATAGTGCCTGGCGTCGGCACACCTTCGCTGCTACTGGAGTCCTCGGGTGACGTTCTCTGCATAGCTCTTTGCGGCTGACTGACAGGTCCATTGTACCAGGCTTGTCGCTTGTTCTTTCGAGGTGTCACTGGCTGTTCCTGCGAGGTTCTGGGCGAGGCGTTAATTGAAGGAATCTGAATAGGCTGAACATTGGAGGGTTGACGACTGAAGTAGCCATGAGGGGCTGTCGTGGGTCGTGCAGCGTTTGCTCGGCCTGCGCTGCCAGGGTATTGTTGTGACCACTGATTACTTTGAGAACCTGGACTAGCAATGTTCAGACGGTCGATTTCCCATGAAATGCTCGTTCGTTTGTGGTGACCTCTATTGGACGTGTGCTCCATTGGCGCGTGATAAGTAAGCGGACGTGCCGGAGCATCAACTTGCATCGGACTTGGCTGACGCCGAGGTAGCGGAGGCGGAGGCGGAGCATGGTCGAAGCTTTCGATCCCTGGGAGTCTGGTGGTCTGAGAAGCAGCAGGCTGTGAGGTGTATAGAGGGCGTGGAGCATCCGGTGTCTGGTGGTATCCAAGTCCACTAGTCGCTGGTCGAGGACCAGTATAAACTCCTGGGTGCCAAGTTCGTCGCCTCCAGTCCGCCTCCGCATTCGAGTCTCTCCTTGATTCTGGAAATTGGGACGCTGTAGGGCTTGCATATGCGCTGCTTTGTGCTGAGTAGGCAGGGGCAGCAGTCGATTGTAGAGGCGTAATGTAGGTAGGAGGAGCCTGTCCTGGTGCACCGGAGAAAGGATTGCCACTGGAAGAGATAGATTGGCGGCGTCCCGGAGGCGGTGGTCCAGCCCATGAGACTGGCCTTGATGAACTTGATACAGGAGACTGCATAGCAGACCCGAAGCGAGCGGGGCTACCAGTAACTGTAGAGAATGTCGCAGAAGTAGGCGTTGTAGGCGCGTTGGACTGTGTATCGTACTCCACGGGCCCAGGACTACCCATCATGGGTGGGTCATATGCATTCATAGTGTTGAGCGACAAGCGTGCTCTTGCACTTGCACCACCATCGCTAGCCATAGCCAAAGGTGGGGGTCGTCGCCGTATGTCTGGAGATTGTGCCACACTCATTGTCGATATTGTAGAGGTTATACTGGATGCAGAAAGGTTTCTGCTGTGACCTCTGCTGTGACCTCCGGTACTGCCTAGTGTGTTTGCTCGAGAACGATTTCCAGGTGGTCTTACTCGGTCGGTCCGGATCTGCCGTTGGAACCTTGTGCCCGTTGCGGCTAACGATTCAGAGGGTATATCTTCGTTGACGTGAACTGTTTGAGCATGCTGTCGCAGGTTGTCGAGACGTGAAAATCGTCGTGAGCAGTGACACTGGAAGGGACGTTCACCTGTGTGTTTACTACAGCATGTTAGCGAATGCGGGACAACGCACGATGAAAGACGTACCGAATGTGTCGTGCCAGGTGCTCACTTCGTGTGAAGCTCAGGTTACAAGGCGGAAAGTCGGTGCAGAAGAAGCGCTGTCCCTTCTTCTTCTTGGACGGTCGGTTCGAATCACTAGTCACGCTATCGTTGTCCGATCCATCTTTGTCGTCCTCGTCACCATCGCCCATATGCACGTCTTGACCGGAGGCTGTTGACCTATGCGAATCCTCTCTACTCTGCTCACTCTTGTTCGAAGCGGAAGGTGTCTCGCTCAGCTCACGGGCGGGTGTGAAAGGCGATGAAGGCAGTGGTCGCTGACCAACGAGTCCCGCAAAGGTGTTACGTGTAGGCGTCTTAGCTGATGGGTCTTCAGTGCGGATTTCCTCGGCCGCTTTCGATTCGGCAAAGAATCTGCTATTCGGTCGGGGAGTAGTGGGCGTCGTCTCGTCACCTGGGCGGCCCTGTGGCGGATCTGGAACCGACAATGTAGTGTTGACTGCTTGGAAGGAAGACATGTTGGAGGGGCCGATGACCAGCAGTCTACAATGTCCACCTCTTGTTCCGTGTCGTGGTGAGCGTGCTGCGCAGGTCGTTCTACAGTGACGGGGCGCGTATAGCTTACGGCGTACACGACAGGACACGGTACGGTAGCGCCAGTGATCTAAGACTGGGACGTTAATGCAAGCGCAGGTCCCAGGTGGGTTGCCTCCAGCGGCGCAATCAGTGTGATACTGCGGGTGGTTCCTTGCTGGAGCGGGTGTGGGAAGGCTGAAACGAGATGATGACGAATAGAGAGCGGCGTTGCAACAACATCCGGACACAGCGCCCAGCGAGCAAAGTCAAGAAAATCTACAAGGTCTGGTTAAGTTCGATCGTTGCGTCGTAAAATCGTCAAGTTGGGGTCGTCCAAAGGCTGACCAGTGGTGAGGGTTGAGCAACCACGGATACTCGGACTTTGGGCTGGGTATGATAAGGCGCAGGATGGACTGCCTCAGGTGGCGGGGAGATTGGCCCCTCTTTGACGCACACTCGATGCGCACAAGGGCTCGAGCAGAAGCGGCAGGATGCGGCTCTTGTAGCGATGCAGCTAGACGGTGCAAGACCCGGGTATGAAGGCAGAGGAACAGGTGTCGACGCAGGAGAACGGGATTAGAGACGAACTCACGATTGCGTCGCAACTGCATGCGAGGAGGGGTTGGTAAGGCACAGGACGGGATCTTAGCGGCTTTGTCGTGCGCCCTGGACGGACGGCCTGGCAGAAGGCTGGGGTTAGAGTCCGATCCACCTTGCGACGAGGGCACATCTTGCCTGCAGATCCTTGGAATTAGCGATGGCTTGGCCCGCCTACCCAGACATGATGAAGCGGTGCAGCTCAGCCCCAGAGCATGCTCGTCCGCCTGTCAGACCACCCACAGTATCGTCTGCGAGCCCTGATGAGCAGCACTCGTCTGCAGTCAAATTATCGGCCATGGTTGCAGAACACGGTGCCATGTCCCACGGTGGGGCTCTCTGGATACCACTGTCTGTTTCCGGTCGCTAACAACGGCCATAGCACATGCTTGCAGCGACGGGTCGCCAGAACCTGACTACTTGGCCTAGGTCGTGCGTTGTGGCCGGGACCTGAGCATGCGCAAGTTGATTATTGATGACGAAACACCTACCAACGCCCACTGCCGCATTTCACGTGCTATCAGAGAAATCGGGGTCATGTTGGCTGACCATGGCATAGCAGCGTCGGCGCCGCTGGCCGGTCCTCAGAGGCAAGTTGCGCGCGCTGGACAAGATCATCATAAGCAGGCCGGCATGGCGTCTGCCTCGAGACAAAGCTGACACTGCCATGCCGAAGCAATTGGTTGACACGGATAGGCGCTGCAAGCTAGCAGCGTGGGCGAGCGCCGATGCAAGGGGACTCGACCAGGTCCACAGAAAAGTGTTGTACCTTTGTACCTTGCCGAAGCGAAAGACTAGCATCCGTGGTTCTGCCGGACTTCAGCGACTCAAATTTTGCGTCTTGCAGCGCAAACGGCGCCAGAGGCTATTGAACGAGGCGGTCAGCGAACATGGTCTGTCCCATGGCGTTGGGCTGTAGGCGGTGCGTGACAGTTGTTTGCCATCACAGTCCATAGCTCGGAAACGCTGACAGAAAGGCGAAGGACCCAGTGGACCGACTAGTTCCTGGCAAGCAAAATATGATTCGGTGGAACATGACGGACACACGCGGGATGATACCATGGATCGCGGATATCGTGGTCATCTGCACTTCTTTGCGTGGTCCGTACCATACTTTGCTCGTCTCGTATACTCGCACTACCAGGATTGCATTTCTGGTGCCTAGGTGAGATGCAGCATCGCTATTGACACGTTGCTTAGGTGCATATCCACACGAGGAGCGTGCGTTACCTCGAAAGAAAATACTTGTCTTCCATGTTGCTGCAGCTGGTAGCATGGTGAAACACATAGTGTACACGCGAAGCGCAGTGTCCAGAATAGTAGCTTTACCGAACTATGCGGGCTTGTATTAGCGGGCGGACCAGATGTCTGGAAGCATGCGCCGCCAGCAGCGGTGGCGATGGCGATGGCGGCACTGGTGTTGAGGGGTCATTACTCGCGTTCAATCGCGAGCTAACGATGGGTACCTGCCACCAGCAGCCAGGACGGACCGTGATAGCCCGTGCGCTAGTACCGAGGTACGTCCTATCGATTACGAATAGCAGCAGTCGTCCTAGCTGTATACACCAGCACGGGGTTGACTTGGAGTAGATATCGACCCTCAAGTTCACATTCACCCCTCGCCAATACTCGCACGGCAGCCTAGCGCTATGTTCCATTGCCATGCAATTCATGTCGTGTAGCAATGACGGGCAGCACCCTCGCCGCACGAATCGTAGTACGAGCACTGAGCCGAGGCGACAAAGAACGATATGATGAAAGCTGGTATCACATTGCTCTGTTATATAAGTCATGAACTCGCTTGGTGCGACTCCCAGTCACGAACCTACCGCCCCAAGCAATGATGATTTCTTCTTCGTATCTTACGCCAATGCTGCGGAATCAACTCGCTCAATCCACACCGCCTAAACAACACGTGCCCACATACGTAGTCGGTGCTTACTGCACAACCTAAGTGAGACGTCAGTGTTGTCTCCGAGTACGCAGCTGACTCATTGGTATACCTTTTCCCGGAGTTTGCTGATCCACTGAACGATACTCTCTCCTTGGTCTGCGCGGTCTTCGACGAGTAGTGTTTGCGCCCATAGCTTGAGGCTTGGGTCGCCATCTTCCTTGATGATATACAGGGTAGGCAGAGTGATAGAACCCACGCCCTTCGACTTGTGGTCCCTCGACTTCTCCACAACTATCTCATGTCAGCAGTTTGAACGGTCTACATCATCAGTAAAAATGGCTTACCGGCTCGAACTCGTTCCGAGTATTCATTGTCAAGGAGAGGCAATGAAGCCTTGCCCTGCTTCAGTTGTGTACGGTCTTCGACGCCAAACACATCGTTCAGGAGTGCTGGAACAGCATCGCGGCCGATCCATCTAGCTACGTTAGTCTGCATCAACAGCGAATGTGCATATGCACTTACAAGAATTGGTTGACACCGTCGTCCAGGAGGTACAAGCCGTACGGGACGATAGCTGCACTAGAGAGGTTCAACGCGGGTGGCATTGTAATCTGACCAGTAGCAGGCTCCGGTACACCAGCGTCATCAGGCATGTCGTGAAGAGAGTAGAAAGATGGGTAAATGTACTGCGTAAGCAGTCGCAGTGGTAGTGTAGAAAGGAGATCGAGAGCAGCTGATCGAAGATCGCTTGGAATCTGAGCGCTCTTACGAAGACCAACGTTCTTGATAAGACCAAGGAACAATATGGGGAGAGCGCGCAGGTTTTGTGGTAGCTGCAGACCACCACCGCCCATACTTCCACCTGCCAACTCCTTCCTGTAGGTTGACAGAATCTCAATGACCTTGGCCTGCAATGCGTCTCGCGCCGCATCAAGACCACTCGATAATGCTCGCTCAACCGCCTTATGACTGAAATAGGTGGTGATCGCTTGTGCGTCTGCTGAAGCATAGACCGATGCTAGACTCTCAGTTGTTGGCACCGCAAGAGTCAAAACTCTGATACGACGCTGGCCACTTGAAGTAGTATGGAGCACAGCAGCCTGTAGACAGGCGAATGGCTTGGAGATTGTCTCGTCAATAGCGACTTCGATTACAACAGCTTGGTCTCTGGGGTATGCCGGGAAGGCACAGAGATCAGACGAGCGGTTGAAGAAGTTTCCGTAGAATGCGGACATTCTCAACCCGGTGGTAGCACGCACACGGAGCACAGCCTCTAGACCAATCTCAGCAGATAAGTAGTCAGCCAACTCAGTTGCAATCTTGACAACATCCTCTTGTCTTGCAGCATTCCATCCTGGGTAAAAGTATGTCTGACCGGCGGTGAATCGCGGAAGGTTGCTTAGCGTTGCGACATCCTGGTACTGTGAGGAGAACAGGAACATGTCCACTGAAACCTGGTTCTTGGAGCATTCTACGGCGAACGACTTGTACCAGTTGTTTGCAGGCTGCAACAAACTGCCTTCTTTGCCGGTTCCCAATAATGATTTGTCTTCTCGGGGGCTCAATGCTGCATGGCCAACATTGGGCAGCGACGCGGCAATGACGGTCAACTTTCCACCAAGCGGGGAAATGAGCTTATGTGCGGATCGGAGAGCTGAGCCTAGCGCAAATCCAGGGACGTGTGTGTTCTGGAACATGGTCGGAAGGCGGTCAAGGAAGGTCTCGATGTTGTTGCGGCATTGGCTGAGGCTGACCAGAAGGTCCGAGGGCATGGGAAGGTAGGGCTCATCTAGATCGGAAACCACGAGTTGTTGGGGTTCATTAGATTCGCTGTTGTCTGGAGGGATACCAAAGAAATGTAGCCCATTGTCGACGGCCTATTTCGAGTCAGTATACAGGTGACTTGTGTTCTTTGTGCCCAAAACTCACCATGAATCCGATGCGTGTCCGACCGTCTGCATTTGGTATCCGGCCGAGGGACTCCTTGATGACCCTGGAGACGACAGCGAGAAGTCCGCTGTTCACTGCTCCCTGGGTACAGTCCAGGAGAATGTAGTAGCACAGAGGCTGTGGAGGGCGGACCATGTATTCCTGGGGTGCAACGAACTCGGTCACTGCGTAGTTCAGCTCGGGTCTCTGCCAGCGGTCGACGCTCTTCTGCTGTGCTGCATCCCAATCGAATGCTTGGGGGACATCGTTGGTCAGGTTGCACATGTTGCACCTCCACCTGTGCCCATGGTCTAGGAACGAGACAAACGGATTAATGTAGGCGCGGCATCGTCGACAACGGCTAATGACCTGATCGTGTACTACTGGCACAGGGTCCTCTGAGTCGTGCAAACTAGCATACGGGCTTATGATGAGCGCGAATGGAAGTTTGCTCTTCTTGAGCAGCGAGTGGTTGGTAGGGATAGTGTTGAGCGTACATCGCAGGTATTTACTCGACTCGTTCGCGAACTCGGAGGGGGTGGCTGCGGCGTTGGAGGGCAGGTTGATCGGAGGAGGAGGGTTGTATAGTTCCGAGACGTGGAAGGGCTGCGCGATGAGGTCCGAGGGGAACAGTTGGTTCTGCTGAGTAGCTGCGGCGGGCTGCTGAACTTGAGGGGCTGCTTGTCCCTGGCCTATGTTCATCTGCCCGAACTGCTGGTTGAGAGCATTCGGATCTTGAGGCATAGGCTGTCCATAGCCCTGGGCTGGCGCTCCGTAGCCGGGGGCGGGGGCGCCAAATCCAGGAGAGGGAGCGCCATAAGCAGGTGATGGTGCACCGTATGAGGGCGCTGGAGCTCCATAGCCAGGTACTACTGGTGGGGGGACTCCTGCTCCTTGGGCGGCCTCTTGTGTATTCGCGCCGAATTGGTATCCTGTTCCCGCTGCGTAGCGATCTCTCTTCTTGCGGTCCGCCATGGCTACAGCAGCGGAGACTGTGAGTGGAAGAGGTGGGGAGTAGTGGTGGAGAAATTGGCGGTGTTCGTGGGCTTGCGCGTGAATTTAGAGATGAGGTAGAGCTCCATGTGTCTTCTTGGGGAACGGCACATTCCGCGCTAAGAGTCCCCGCCAAAACGTGTGCACGGACAACTTTAGGGTTGAGGTGGGACCTACATCGGCCGCCCTTGGGTCTCTACTACTATTCCATCCTTACTTCCAGGCACCCGTCTATACCATATCCTTGGCTTACCCATATGCATGCTGGATATACTTAGACACTACCGGAAAACCCGCGAACATACGTGGCATTGCAGAAACATGTCTTGCTACGGAAAGAATACATAATCAAGAGACGTATCAAATCATTAGTACACATGGACGCAAGAAAGATTCCTAGAAAGATGCCCAGGCACCACCGTACTCCACTTTCAAGCCACGTTGGAAACTTCCTGTCTAGGAACCTCCTGCTGCTGCCTTTCCACTCTATCCGCTTCCTCCAAGGGGTAAGGGGCTGAACCCGCCTTGTCATACTGCACGCCTACGGGACTCTCATTTCGTACTGTACTCTCGTACGTAGTAGATTCTGGAACAGGGGCTCCACTTGTTTCTCCCGCTCCAACTCCTGGCACGGGGGCTCCCGGCATTGCACCCACTCCGAGGTTGCCTGCATTCGAATGGATGGGCTCAACATCCAACTGGTAATGGCGAAGATCGTCTTCCGCGTCGGTGAGTACCTGGCGTGCTGCTTCTACCTCTGCGAACGGAGGGTGTACATCGCCGGGGACTATGGGGGTGTCGTCGACAAGGTTCAAGAGACGACGAGCGTGCTTGGCTAGGATGATTTGCTTCTCAGCACGTTCGATAGTGGCTGCGAAGTGGTGGTCGTATGCCTCCTTGAACTTCTGACGAGTCTGAAATGGTCAGCGGGTGATAACAGTCTTCGTGGAGCTGCTGTACAATGTTGCTGAGTTGCGCTTCGGCAACCAGGCTCTGTGCCTCCGCGCGTACGAGCTCCTGTTCGAGCTGGACAATCTTAGTACTCTGAGGTTCTTTGTATTTCAACTTGGCGATCTCATCCGACACCTGTTGTCTGGTTAGTACGAAGTCGCTGGCTAGAGCGAGAGGCCGTACCTTGGTTTTGTGGTCTCGGCTCGGCTGCACTGAGCTTTCTGTGTTGCGAATCTGCTTCAAGACACCTCGGTATTCCTCCAAGGCTTGTGCATAGATATCCTCTTGCTCGGCAATCTCTGCGAGCAGCACTCCGAGCTTATCTGAAATCTCCGAGATCGTCTCGTCCTCTGTGGCCTCACCCCATTCCGAGAGCTGCTGAGCAATGCCAACCCGTTCACGTGCCGCAGCCTCGTAGGCGCCAATCGCATGGTTTTCAGATTTGATGATCTTGAACAGTTTCTTCGAAAGCTCCGGCTGCTGCGTACCTCTTAGGGAAGCCATTGTGAAACGGTGCTTGGGCGCGGACTTTTCCCCACTGCCGCTACCGCTGCCCTTCTTCGAGCGGACTGAGAGTGACCGATTCCTGGATTTTCAAGAAGTGATTAGCGAATATTTGGGGTCATGCGCGCGGATTCCTTGCATAGCAAGAGAATGTGCAAGACACTACAACACCATCGTTCGACTGCTGAAGTGGAAGACAATAAGAGTGAGACAAGCGTGATGCGCATTGTGATACTGAAGGTAAACGACTCGAGGACTGACTTACATCGTGTGGGTAACTGTTGCTTTGGTGTTTGTGTAGGTCTATACTCGTGAGTTGTTAGCACTACTAGGTTATGCGCCGGAAGAGCAGGCGTGTCGCGACGCGATCTGTGTGTTGACATAGAGCCATGTGGGAATATACCTTTCCGTGGGTATAGCAAGACCGATTGCGAAGTTTCCAGGATTTACGTATCGGGCGGTAAACAGCTGTTGCTTGAGTTTTGGGAAGCGGGGGTCAGCCTGGGGAAGTCGTGCAAGACCCGGTGATGTCATAGGCGTGGCCCGGAAGCTGCGCATCGCGAACATGGCATCTACAGCTAGTCACACAGCCATCACTGCCGAGGCATCCGTCTTCTATTGTCAAACTATGACCACTAATGTCAAAGTTCCATGTGATGAAGACTCGAACTCTCCTTCGTCTCTGTTATCCTATGCGCCTTCCATCTCTATCGTACTCATTCGACCGGACGGCATATCCGCAAGCTAGTGTACGAGCCTAGGCCATGTAGCACCTTCACCTCCGCGACTGTCAAAGCAGGTGTAACAAGAGAAAGCTTCTGAGATGCTGTTGTCTGTGATACAGCCCCTAATCCTGAGTATTCTAGCTCCAACAAGATCATCACGACACAGCCTAGTAGTCCCTTTGCCTCCTTAACAACATCCAATGTGCTGCCACGCCTCGAAACCACAAAGCCTATGTTTGACGAGCTTTGCTGCACAAGGCCTATAGATCTTGCGATATTGTCAACACTACTAGTCAGTAGCGTTCGAGCATGTATCGTTTCTAGGTAACCGCAGAGGATACTCACTGGTAAGCCACTTTCTTATACAGTATACATGGACGCTCGAAGTGTAGCCGTCAGTCAGGGGCTCTGTAAGGTGCTTCTGGCTTTATGTTCGCGCTCGTCATTGCGAACAAAAGTCGTACTGAATACCTCCAGGCTCACTCACGGGCGTATTTGTTGGCTTGTTGCAATACCATGTAAGTACGCGATTCAAAAGAGCGCAGCCATTTGACAAATCTCAGAAAAATATATTATACTCGATTTCTCTAGCTGCGATACAAAAGGCTGCATGGATCCACAGTACCGGAACGCGCACTTACATCACTCTGTGTCAGCCACATCTGAACAAGTAGTACATATGCGCGCTTGT
>Ga0058698_10000594_pt1 | contig 19357 bp, 19 predicted proteins | sample AgamicAsSfe_FD_67288 | JGI IMG/M metagenome (GOLD analysis project Ga0058698, IMG submission 67288) | Agave microbial communities from Guanajuato, Mexico - As.Sf.e | ecosystem: Host-associated > Plants > Phyllosphere > Phylloplane/Leaf | place: Guanajuato, Mexico | collected 2012-05-30
TCCTTAGGGATCCTTCTTACTTCCTTATCTAACCTCTCGTTATTTACCGTAGTCTTATCTAGTCTAGTTCTAGTACTAATCTAGTCTTATTATTATTATATCCTAGTTCCTTATCTAGTCCTTGTCTAGTCCTCCGAGTCTAGTCCCTTACAATATATTACTACATGGCGAGAATAGCGTGTACTAATTATTAGAGAGTACTAGTATGTAGCGCGTACTTGGTTTACTATATAGCTAACTTAATTAGCCGTTTATTGTAGAAATGAATAACATATGTATAAAAGTATAAAAGAGCGCGTATTTTAAATCGCTAGCTAGTACGGGGTTATAACCTAAGTTAGCTAGTTCCTACCCCTATTAGCTAAGGATTAAAACTTTCCTCGTAGAATATTAATATCTCTAGGAACATCGATCTATATACCTAAAATAAATGCATTGGAGGCTATACTATAGATAGGACTAATTGGCTATATATAGAGTCTTAAAAAGGTACTATAGTAGAAGGATATATAGTAAGGCTTAGTAGAGGTAGAAAGTATCTCTAGAGATACCTCTTTTGCCTTTATAGCGTAGCGGTTAGGCACGCCTTCTCCCTTTAGAAAGGAGAGGGAAAACCTAATCTCTATTTCATAGTAAACCATACCTAATGGCGGGGCCGTCCGGCGCGTTTCGCCTACCCCGCCCTAAACTTTTCGGATATATACGCCGAAGGTTGCGGGGCCGATTCCCGCCGGCATACGAATCCCTTCTATGCATGCTATTACCGCGGGGTACGGTAGGGTAGTTTCCCGGTACCTTAGGGCCGAAAAATCGAGGATTTTTCGTAGTTTCTCGCTGTGCGCTGGCACCGAGGGGGCATATAGTAGAAGGGTATATAGTAAGGCTTAGTAGAGGTAGAAAGTATCTCCGGGGATACCTCTTTTGCCTTTATAGCGTAGCGGTTAGGCACGCCTTCTCTCTTTAGAAAGGAGAGGGAAAACCTAATCTCTATTTCAGTACTAAAAAGACTATATAAAAGTTTAAACTTAATCTAATAAGTAATAGCTATATTAGAGTAGAGTTACCTACCTTTTAGAGTAGAGACTTCTTTTACTAGTTTATTATATCTATCTTAAGATTTACTACTCTTTCTATAGAAAAATATACTCCTATTTCTATCTATCTTACTACTATATCTACTAAGGGGACGGCAGCCCCGTAAGGCGCTGTAGTAGGTTAAGACTAGACGTCTAAGTAGTTTAAAGCTATATGCTTAAGTTCTTAACTTAAAGCTATAGACCTAAGTAGATTAGAAATATATATCTAAGTAAGGTAGAACTATCTCTTTTAGCTACTATAATACTCTTCTTATTGAATAAGTGGTAAGTAAGATAAAGATAATTTATCTACTATTTTTAGAATAAAATAAACTTCTTTAACTACTTCTTATATCATCTAGCTTAATGGAATAGATGGTAGCCCTATATAGCACTGTAGTAAGTCAGAAATATATCTTTTAGCTACTATACTACTTATTTATTAGATTGAGTACTATTAGTTACTACATAGGCCTAGGTTAGTAAATAGACTATAAAAAGAGTTGAGAGCTAGTTACGCTACTAATAAGTAAATTAAAGTAGATTTCTCTACTTCTTCTAAGCTATAGATCTAAGTAGGCTAGAAATACGTACCTAATTAAGGTAGAGCTTGTCACGGTCGGTCTCGCGGCGGTAGGTAGTTAGCGTGAATAGGGGAAACGGTTTAGATTCAGTCAGCTACGGAGGTCTTATCTATTAGTATAGGTTAGGCTATATAACGAGGACGTAGCTTGAAGAGCTACGTTGCTAATAGCGGCGGTAATAGATGAGATTAAACCCGCGGTTTAACCTTCCTTTCCTAGCCTATTATATGCTTCCTGATGCGGAAGGCGCGTGTTATATTTAGACTATATCGTCCTATGACAGAACTATCTCTTCTAGCTACTTCAATACTTCTCCAATAGATAGGCTCTAGGATAAAGCTTAAAAATTATAATCTAAGAAAGAAAGTAAGTAAGCTATAGTCTATTACCTACTCTCCCTGAGGAAGATAGATATTCTTAATTAGTTTTAGCCTTACCTACTTATTTAGAATAGATAGCGGTTTCTTCTAGCGCCTTTATAGGCTATGGATACTTCTTTTAGCTACTATACTATCTTTATAATATACTAACCTTAGAATAAAGACCTAAAGTTAAGCTAATAGTAGTATATAGATAGAACTAACTTACCTACTCCTTTTAGCTAAAATAGATTTAATATTATAAATCTAAATAGAAATTAGCTTTATATGGCGCTATAGCAAGTTAAAAATACCTCTTTTAGCTACTATACTACCTATTTATTAAATAAGAACCCGGTGCATCGCACGGGCCTCAGGGTTAGAATCAATATTATATTAAGTTATTATAAGCTAAAGTATAGCCCTTAGGTATAATTCTTTATATATAAAAGAGTAGAAAGTATTTCTATAGGCCTTATCTCATTATATATATAATAGGATCTTATATAATACGTCATTAATTCTATACTCTAATATAGTATATCTACTAACTTCCGGCTATTTCTCTCGTACGAAACACGTGCAAGCTTCAGTTTAAAACGGTCGAGTCGCAGGGTCCCACCGAAACGTCTATTTTCAGCGACAACGGCGAGCCGAGCTCAGCTGAAGCAGAGCATCTGCATTTTCAGACGAGGGTGAAACATGCCAAGGATGTATAAACAGGCGTCGCATCCTTGTCGCACATAAGCTGGCGACATTAATGACGATAGTCTCGCCACACGGGCGCCACGAAGAGCGATAGCCGCTGGAAGCTTTTTTACGCGCACCCCTAGCCGACAGGGCTGTGTGGGTCTATGGAGTCAAAACCCGTGTCTTTCGAAGGAAAAAGCGACCAGGATGTATGCGAATAATACGGTGGGACAGCACGGGAAGTCACGATCATCGTCATCATCATCAGATCACGACCTCGCATATATCCCTCCTACGCCTCCTATGTTGCCCCGATCAGAAATCCACGACAGCCTTGCTGCTGCCACGAGTACTCGCCGGCGACTCTCGTGCAGTAAGTAAGGGTGGACAGCTTGTGCCTTACGCCCTACCATATCTCTCCCCATCAACAACGCGCGAGTCTCCAGGAGAACGCGGCGAAGAGGGCTCTCGAGTCTTCACTGTTGATACGATCTTGCATCTTCCCCCGCCCTCTTTGCCATCACAACCATCATGACTCTGGACACGCTGAGTCTGCTGCCGGTGATCAAGGAGAAGAGTGAAAGCTTGCTGCAATACTCGCCTGCCTCTGCCGCTAGCACATCGCCCACAGACTTGGACTCGCGGCGACCAAGTGCAACTTCTACAGTATCGGCAGACTATGACAGCAGCACTCCACGGTTCGCCGTCAGCAATAGCGCTTGGGCTGATGTACGTCGAGTCATATGCTCACATTCGACCTGACCGATATTGACACTCGCATCTCAGGGCCTCCGTGGCATTGCTGCCGTCTTTGTCATGTGCAGTCATCTCGTTCTCACCCTCGACACAAGCCTCGTCAACCCTTGTTGCGGTCCTGACGAGCACACGCCAAAACTGTTTCAGCGACCTGTCTTCAGACTAATCGCTCAAGGACAATCATGGGTGTCAACCTTCATCCTTCTATCCGGCTTCGTGAATGCGTTGAAACCCATCCAGTGTGCTCGAAGTGGCGAAGTTCAAAAAGGTCTTGTCAACATTGCTCAGAGTTCGTTTCGAAGAAGCTTTCGACTCGCCCTTCCTGCCGCTGCGGCTACATGTGTGAGCTGGCTGCTGGAACAGTTCGGCCTGTATCATTATGCACGTCATGGTCAAGCTTACTGGCCACGACAAACATCGCCGCCAGAATTTGACTCTTTCACTGCGCGTGTCGCGGATTTGTTCAGTGCGCTGGCAGCAACGTGGAGTTATCGAATCGAGAATCACTACGATCAACCACAATGGGCAATGAAGTATCTTCTAGAAGGATCCATGTTTGTGTTCATGGTGCTTGTAATGACACTCTATTTGAAGCCTCTCTGGCGGAGCATGGTCCTCTGTGTCCTGTATTACTGGTCGCAGGACTGGTCATATATCTTCTTAGATCGTCAGTACTATTCCGGTGTGATGTACGTTTGGATAATGAGCTGACCTCGCCTACCCTAGCCCTCGTTGGCATGAATGTCTTTGCGGGTATCTTACTCGCTGAACTCTTCATCGTCACTTCGAATGGGGTCCACGTCATCGTGCGCGCGGCATTCATGGTCCTCACACCAATACTGCTCGTCCTTTCACTGACTCTGATGTCGGTTCCAATGGTAAATCGCACACATTTATCTGCTCCGTCAGTGTACTGATATAGGACTAGGACAACTGGGATCGTGTCCCATGGTCAAACAAAATCATGTCACTCACAGTTCGCATCCTCCCCGCCGAGCGCGAATCACCTCGAGGCGCAATGGCGTTAGGCTGTCAGCTCCTCGTCCTCTGCATCATCATGTCTCCATGGTTACATCGACTCCTCTCAGCACGTCCGCTACTCTGGCTAGGCAAAGTCAGCTTCGGCATCTACTTATTGCACGGGCCCCTTCTGAGAAGTCTTCTCACAATATGTCTCTACCTCGGCAGCACACTACAGCCATTTGCGGTTGATGGTGAGCCAGATGTGATCGAGCTGCGGTATCCAGCTCCGGGCGCCGCTCGCATTGGCTGCAGTCTGATCATCTTTGTCAGCACTGTCGGATGTGCTGCACATGTATGGACGATGAAGATGGAACCAATCTTTGCCAAGATCACGAAAAATGCTGAACAGCTCATGTTCGCGAAGCCGGTGGAGTCGAAGAGGAAGGATCCTAGTGTTTCGATCTTATCTGCATAATGAAGATATACAATGTCGCAGGCGACATGAACGTGTGTTATCGCAAGTTTTCAATAAGGTCAGGCGAGCCTGCATTATGACGGCGCACTGTAGTGTGATGCATCATCCCAGGGACGGATCTGCTTTCCTGGAGGCAACCGCATGGCCTGGTTCGGGTTTTGCACAATCTTTGTACTATTACTTGTAATCGTAGTCAATTCATGATTTTACTTGACCATGAATACTTCCAGTCACACCCCACTCCATTCGTCGTCCCATGCTGCATATCCCGTCGTAATAGACTTGGCCATTCTTGAGAGCCCAGATTACAGATTTCCGCACATTTTAGTACAAAAGTTGATCCTACACACGCACCATCTGCGCCATCTTCGTCCCCATCGCGCCTCCAATATTGGCCTGTCTCTTCCCAGCCATGTTAGCACCTACGCCCAGCAGCCCATGTACCCTCTTCCCGACCCCAGGACCCTGCAGGGCAGCCAAACGTCGCCTCCTCGCCGCTCCTCCTCTCTCCTCATTTCGACTCGCCACGCCCTCATCCACCCACTCCATCCTTTCAATCTTGAAACTCATGCCATCGTGGTTATCGCCCCACATCCTGCTCTTCACGCCATGCCACACGCTACTGTTGTACTTCTCCAAACTCGGCAGAATCAGCAGCGTCAGATGCAGATCGACATTTGGCGGTGGTGCTACCGGTCCTGTAGGCGGTGGACTATCAAGGCGCGTCGGTGGTTTGTCGTCGCCTGCTTGGGCAGAGGCCGCTGCGTCGCTTTCCGCAGTCGTACCTGCTGTGTTGAGTGTAGGCTGGAGGTCTAGACTGAGCATCGACTCGTCGACGTCCGCAGACCAGGCGCCACGAAGCCAGCCAGAATGCATTGCCGCCGCGACTGGGTCCGAGTCATCTGTGTAGACGTCTGTGCCCCATAGGCGGCGACCGGCGCAGATGGCTTTGCGGGACTGAGGTGTCAGGAAGTAGCGGGGCACGCGGATTGTCATGGTAGAGTTTCCCTTGCCCTCGAGGCGGGGAAGAGGGTTGGGAATGTTGTCGTAGACATGATCGGAGCCGAGGACAGAGGAGGTTGGTGCTGGGATTGTTGGCATTGGGCTATATAGCTGCGAGCCGAGGTGGTGACGAGGGAAGCTCGATACGTCACGGACGAGTTGTTTTGTTAAGATCGTTGTGACGGGGTGATGAGGTGGAGGTTTTGGCATATGGTGGTGATGATGCGGCGGATGGTGATGGTGATGGTGTGGTGGTACCGGGGTTGTGGATTGGCCATTTGGTGGGAATTTGAAGTTGCCGAAGCCAGAGCCGCTTTGAGGTCGTGCACCGTGCCCTCCAGGTACAGCTTCATCAGGTTTATGATGATGGTGATGACTAATGTGCGTTAGTTTGGAATCTCAGTTTGACGGACAAGACCTTCTTACTGGTGTGTTGCAGGTAGTGGATGATGATGGTGGCCAGCTGGTATGGTATACTTGTTGCGTTTCCCGCGAGTTGAAGTAGCAGAAGTCACTCGATTGTCTGCAGGCTCACCATCGACCTTGTTGGTCTCCTCTAGAGGTCTTTTAGATGCTCGGGCAGTTCGTGTACCATTTGACAATGGCTTCCTTGTATCTGTATCTTGTGCCCTCTTGCCATTACTCAGGTGGTTGTCTAGCTCTTCACAGACAGCTGGACGACTGGGCGGTGTCAAAGGTCGCTTCAGTGGTGTGTGCGCAGGAACGGGCGTACTGCCTACACCGCTTCCCAGACCTGAAAACATGCGGCCAAACTCACTCTTGATGCTGGGATCTCGACCAATGTCAGGAGGTTGACTTTGTGCGCCCTGCACAGCTTGCGGTAAAGGTGATGCACGATCTATTCTCCGTGAATATTCGTTGTTGATGCCAAGAAGGGATCGGTGATTGTTATTCATATCCTCCACAGTTCGTTGTGCCTCTTCGGGCCGTTGCGGTGTGATCTCGTTGCTGAAGTTTCGTGGTCCGAGCATTGCTTCTTTGTTCCTCATTGTGTGTTCTTCATGTGGTGGCTGTGGTGGCGGACCAAATGCGTCATCTCTGCGCACCAGGTTTTGCTCAGCGAATTGAGGTGGTCCATGGACGATGGCGGGTCCTGGCCCTGGTCCCAGCTCTGCCGCATATCCAAGCGGCTGCGAGATTGGCGCCCCGTTACCGGTTGGAGGAGACACAATTGGTCGCTCCGTGCCGAAGAGTCTGTGATCGAACGGACGAGGAGGCTCGCTGTTGAGACCATGATGACGAGGATATGCTTGTTGATCAGCAGGGTTGTAGCCTGACATCGGTTGTTCGAAGACGATTCGATTGAGTGCAGCGATACTCCTTCGACCATCTAGATCGCTCATTGCACGTTCACGCATCGCTTTCTCTAAAGATGCTCCGTCCTGCTGACCCTGGTCTTGTAGCATATTAGGATGTTCAAGGATCGGTCTCTGCCCTTGCATGCGACTACTAGCATCATAACCCGCTGGCTGGCTAAATGGGCGAGGCGGGATCGCTTGAGGAGGTGGTGGTGGCTGCTGTTGCGCCGGCTGCAAAAGCCTGGCTAAAGCATGCTCGGCTGGTCGATATGTTGGCTGCGTTTGCGGCGATGCAGGTCGTGGTATAGGGTGTGATTGTCCATAGTGAGCATCATGACGTCTCTCTGGAGTCCTTTGACGTGCTTCATATGGTGCTCTTCTGTCGTTCTGTGGCGATGGCGGCATCGTGTAACCGCCATTACTTGCATTGGGCGGTCGTGGTGGACCAGCCGGGGTCCAGAGAGGCTGACGCGGGCCGATGCCAGTATCTGCGCCCATGATATGCGAAAGCGACATGCTGCTCCCCGGTCGTGAGAAGCCGTGGCTGTTGTCGCGGCTCGATCCAAACAAGCTAGGGCCAAGAAGAGGAGCTCGACCATTCTGCTGGAGATGTGACGGAATCGGGCTATGTTTTGGTGACGATGCAGGAGGCAGCATGTGCCGTGCGGATGGAGGGGGGAGTGAATGTTGAGGTGGCTCGAGCGGACCTGTGCGGGAATTAGCTCTGACAATATCTGGCCATGTCGCGTCGCCTGTCCCACCTCCATGATAGCTCCCCGTTATTGATCTTTGTCTGTCCTCCCGAAACAATGGTGGACCATGATGGTATGGTGAAGCAGGAGGCGGTGGTGCAGAAGATAGTGTCTCGTAACGAGCTGTACAATACTCGTCAGTGCTGCTGACTCTTTCAAACGAAGGAAGGAACCAGCTTACCCTGTCCGTTTGGTGGCTCCAGTGGTCTGTATGGAGGATGTGCGAGATGCGCCTCTCTTTTGTCATGGGAATTGGACAGGAAAGGGTCGTGGCGAGATCCAGAGAATGGGTCGCCAGTTGGCTGTCTTAGGGGAGGTTGTGATACAGCAGGGGCGTAAGGTCCGAAAGCAGGTCTGTGCGGACCTGGAGGTGGTGCTGCATGATGCGGATGTGGGTGTGACTGTTGTTGGGAATGAGGATGGCCGTGAGAGCTTGAATGAGGAGCATATGATCGATCCATCGTGTTGGCCTTGTCTTGCGCTTGCGCTCTTGTGCTAGTGGTTGTCACAGGCTGGTCAGGGTGTGGATCTGTCAGGCGATGTAGGAGTGTTCGAATCTGGTCGGCTGTCTCTTGATGCAGCTGTAGAGAGTTGAAGCTGGACCAAAGTCTCTGATGGAGTTTGCTTGGATCTTCAGTCTTCGTTGGTTGATCTTGTGCTCGCTCTCCTCGTGAGGCTGTCGCGCTCGTGCTTGTGATGTAAGGACGCGAAATGGCTGCCAAGGAAGTCGGACCGAGAGCAATGATGGCGCACAGGGAGAGCTAAAGTCAGCTATACCACACCTTGTGATGCGAAGATGTAAGCGGGCAGAAAGGCAGACGGGAAGAGGTTGGTTTGTGAAACAGGAACATCATCACACAGCACATCCGGATTCTTTCAGGCTTTCAGGTACGTTTCATGCCCATCTGGCGGGCAGTTAGTAGACTTGTCCTTCCAACCACGGTTCAGTCGCCCCGTTTTGCGGGGGGTCGAGAAGAAAAATGACGATGGCGCAGATCGGTGAAGTCTGTTTTTTAAGCCGCAATATTGACGCGCTCCTCATATTATCACCACCACCACCACCACCATCAACACCACCATCAACACCACCATCAACACCACCATCAACACCACCATCAACACCACCATCAACACCACCACCAACATTACCAACACCACCAACACCACTAACACCACCAACACCACCAACACCACCAACACCACCAACACCACCTGCCTCGACCCCTCATATCCACTGGGCCTGCCCGAGATATAGTCTGGCCGAATCTTGGGCTCAAGACCTGCACTCCTCCGTACTCGAACATAGCGTGCGTTGAGCGACGAATCACAACAGCACTCTCCAAGGGCCACTTATGACTCAGATTTGAGGTACATGTACTATTACATGCATAGTATACGATGGAACAAGCAAGCACATTGGCCACATTCAAGTCAAGAGCTGCTGCTATGACCCGCGCAGATGTTTGCGTCGTCGTTTCCTTCTTCCTCTTCGGTGCGTGATAAAAAGCCATGACAGCAATACCTTCCTGGACGTCCCCGACGAGCTATGCTAGAATTCAGTCCTGGTGGATATCATTGTAGCAATACTTATACGTTGAATGAAAATCAGGTCTCATCAATAATGTCCTCTACGTGATCATCCTATCTGCAGCCCTGGACCTTGTCGGCATAAACATTCCAAAGGGTGTGGTCCTACTGGCAGATGTGGTGCCATCGTTCCTCTTAAAGCTCGTCGCACCTTACTTCATCGCGAAAGTGTCGTATGGTGTCCGGATTGTCGCCTTTGTTGTGTTGTCGGCCAGTGGAATGCTGATCATCGGTCTGTCTCCTGCTGGGCAGGATCACGTCTCTGTGATAACCAAGCTCATTGGGATTGCCTTAGCCTCAGTTTCATCTGGTGGTGGAGAGCTCAGCTTTCTGGCGTTAACTCACTTTTACGGGCAACAGTCACTCGCGGCATGGAGTGCGGGTACTGGTGGTGCTGGCTTGCTGGGGGCATGGCTATATGTTCTTGCAACGAGCACCTTTGGTATCTCTTCAAGCGCAACTCTGCTTGCATGTTCTCTGTTTCCAGTATTTATGCTGCTGAGCTACTTCTTGCTTCTTCCGGCTCGTCAAGAACCAAAGAGCCACGGCTATCAGGCTGTCGATGATGCTGACGAGGACAACGAGGATGTCCGAGATCAACAAGCAGATCCTGTGTACGAGCACCCATCAGCACTCGGCGCCACAGGAGATGATAAGAAAGTTACGAAATCACTAAGGGAGAATCTCGGACATGCGAAAGCATTGCTGATTCCATAGTAAGCTTATTGATGACTGCCAATCCTGAACCTTGACTGACATCTGTACTAGTATGCTTCCATTGTTCTTAGTCTATGTCGCTGAATATACGATCAACCAGGGTATTGCACCAACCCTGCTCTTTCCGCTCGCAACGACACCCTTTCATGCATTCAGAGAATTCTACCCGGTCTACAACGCACTCTATCAGGTTGGCGTCTTCGTTTCGAGATCAAGCATCTCCTTCGTCCGCATTCGTTCGCTGTACCTTCCATCCATGTTACAGATACTCAACCTTGTGCTCCTTACACTCCACGCCATGTTCGACTTCATTCCGAGTGTGTGGATAGTCTTTGGGATAATCTTCTGGGAAGGGCTTCTCGGCGGGACAGTATATGTCAATACGTTTGCTCAAATCCGTGACAACGTCCCTGAAGAGTCCAGAGAGTTTAGCCTAGCTACGGCGACAGTGAGTGACTCGGGCGGCATAATGGTAGCTGCGGTGCTGGGTATGGCGTTCGAGAAGGGCTTGTGTGGTTGGCAGGCATCGCACGGCCGGGATTACTGTAGAATAACATGACGCAACCAGGAGCCCAATCCAGTCCCTTTGCGTGTATCAAAAATTCAAAAATCGGTCGCCCTCCCGTTGTAGCTCCAATCACTACTGTGTCCCCATCTCAGCGGCTCGTTCTTCGGTCCGCCAGCCTCGCCAGTCTTCGGATTGACTTCGCCCTGGAATTCGGGCGCAGCGCCACGTCTGATGTTTGGGTGCAGTTCCTCGCCGTCCTTGACATTCGCTCGCAGCTTGACCTCAGAGGCTAGGCTCGCTTCCGTGGACTGGACTGTGCTTTCTGCGCTTTCTGTGGACTGAGGAGATTGGTTGATCTTGATCTCGGGGCGAGCGCTGGGTGTACTGAATGCGCCGGTGGATTGTTTTTGTAGTTGCTCGAAGATCTCCTGCTCATCCTTTGGCAGACGCGGTGGTGATGGGCCAGCTGACCAGGAACCCAGAGCTAGAGGTCGAGAGGTGTGTAGTGTCCTGCGACTGAACGAGAACGCTGGTTTGATGATGCGCTGCATGATGTTGCGTTGAGAAAGGTCCAGGTTGTAGTGAGGGATGGTCCTGAAAGCTTTAGAATGGGTGATGATACTGTGCTTTGAGTGCCAGCGCAATAAGTAATCTGATGTTGATGTTGTCTATTGGATGGAATAAAGTAGTTTGAGTGGCGTGAACTGTGTCGTTCATTGGAAGCATCTGGACTCCGCATTTGCATTGTCTGATTTTGCGGAGCCGCATCTTAGCTCGTCCACTTTGCGAAGTTACAGATTCAATCATCTTGACTCATCTTCACAAATTATTCTGGTCTGATAGCTTCGTTCTATATCTTGCATTACCCAGCAATTAGCTTGTCTGGCACGGAAGCCAAGTCTCAATCAATCCCTAGCCCTCCCCGATTGCGATCAGAATACGACCACCACAATGGAAGGCATTAAGAAGACCTTCGCGCGCTGCAAGGAGGAGAAGAGGGTAACCCAGATAGAAGCATGTCTGTGGTATGACAATGCTAAGATCGATCTCTAGGCTGCACTCGTCACATATGTTACAGCCGGCTACCCAAATGCTGACAGCACGCCCGATATCTTGTTAGGAATGGAGGCTGGAGGTGCAGGTTCGTACATTTGGAGATTCGCTTATGGAAAGGTCAAGCTGAAGACTGCACCTAGATATCATCGAGCTCGGCATGCCCTTCACAGATCCCATCGCGGACGGCCCAACCATTCAGAAGTCAAATACCGTGTGTTTCGGTTTCTCAAAAATAAGGAACATAGCCTAATGAAGAGTACAGAAAGCACTAGCGAACGGCATCAACACTACAATGACACTGCAGATGGTGCGAGATGCCCGGCGGCGTGGGTTGACAGCGCCAGTGCTACTAATGGGCTACTACAACCCACTTCTCAGTTACGGCGAGGAGAAGATGCTCACAGACGCAAAAGAGGCTGGTGTCAATGGTTTCATTATTGTCGACCTACCACCAGAGGAGGCTGTGAGGTTCCGCAACTTCTGTACCAAGGCTGGGTGAGTTTTCTCGTGACGAGTTTTATGGCACAAGCTCACGAGGATAGGCTATCATATGTTCCTTTGATCGCCCCATCGACATCGGAGAAGCGCATGAAGACACTCTGCAAGATCGCTGACTCCTTCATCTACATTGTGTCTCGTATGGGTGTCACCGGCGCTTCGAAAGAGTTGAGTAAAGGTATTCCTGAGCTGGTCGACCGCGTCAAGAAGTTGTCTGGTAACGTGCCCGCGGCTGTTGGATTTGGTGTAAGCACGAGAGAGCACTTTGAAAATGTCGGTGCTATTGCAGACGGTGTTGTCATTGGCAGTCAGATCATCAAGACTATCGATGGCGCAGAGGGCGGCGATGTGTACAAAGCGGTGGAGGAATACTGTGCATCCATCAGCTTGAGAACTGTCACCATCACCAGCAACGATGGTACCGCATTACCAGTCAAGACTGACGACCCTAATACTGAGTCGAAAGAGCGCCCGATCGTTCATGTTGATGCCGTTGTCAAGGAAGAGGATGTGCCAAACGGGCCTGGCTTGGTGCAGCAGCTGGAGGCGCTCAACACCGATGAGGGTGAGGCGGACCCTGCAGCAATTCCTGCACGATTCGGAGAATTCGGTGGACAGTATGTGCCAGAATCGCTAATGGACTGCTTGTCCGAGTTCGAGCAAGGTTTCAACGACGCTAAGAACGATCCGAAATTCTGGGAAGAGTACAGATCGTACTATGAGTGGATGGGTCGTCCAGGGCATCTTCATCTTGCGGACAGGCTTACGGCGCATGCAGGAGGAGCACAGATTTGGTTGAAGAGAGAGGATCTCAACCACACTGGTAGTCACAAGATCAACAACGCACTTGGGCAAGTCATGGTCGCAAGGAGGCTGGGCAAGACTGAGATCATTGCCGAGACTGGAGCTGGACAGCACGGTGTCGCCACTGCTACCGTGTGCGCAAAGTTCAACATGAAGTGCACAATCTACATGGGAGCCGAGGATGTGCGGCGGCAGGCGCTGAACGTCTTCCGGATCAAGCTCCTTGGTGCACAGGTTGTGGCTGTTGAGGCTGGTGCTAAGACTTTGCGAGACGCTGTCAACGAGGCTATGCGCGCTTGGGTTGAAAGACTGGACACGACGCACTACTGTATCGGATCAGCGATTGGGCCGCATCCATTCCCTACCATTGTCCGAACATTTCAGTCAGTTATCGGCAACGAGACGAAACAGCAGATGCAGGAACAGACCGGCAGACTGCCTGACGCGGTCGTCGCCTGTGTTGGCGGAGGCAGTAACGCAACTGGCATGTTCTTTCCATTCGCAGACGACCCAAGCGTCAAGCTTCTCGGTGTCGAGGCAGGAGGCGATGGTATCGAGACTGGAAGACACAGCGCAACACTAAGCGGTGGCACCAAAGGTGTGCTGCATGGTGTGCGAACATACGTTCTTCAAGACAGTCACGGCCAGATCATGGAAACGCACTCGGTGTCTGCTGGCCTTGACTACCCTGGTGTTGGCCCCGAACTCTCCTCGTGGAAAGATTCTGAGCGAGCAAAATTCATTGCTGCAACAGATGCGGAGGCGTTCATTGGCTTCAGACTACTCTCGCAGTTGGAGGGTATCATTCCCGCGCTGGAGACGTCGCATGCTATCTTCGGTGCCGTGGAGCTGGCAAAGACTATGAAGAAGGAGCAGAACATTGTCATATGCCTCAGTGGACGAGGTGACAAGGATGTTCAAAGTGTTGCGGATGAGCTGCCAAAGATCGGACCGCAGATCGGCTGGGATCTGCGCTTCTAGATGGATGCTGATTCGGTATGACAGGAAGGGATTGCACAGCACTGGCGCTGGAATGTAGGAAATGCATGTCGTGGAGTTTGTGACTCGAGTAAATGAGTGAATCAAATCTAGCACTTTAAAACACAAGCGTGAAAGCGACGAGTCATGTTATATCTGAAACAAGACCCTTGCTCTCTCCACATCCCCGTCATTGTCATGTCTGTCCTCACAGATGTCTGCCCGATAGCTGCTTTCGATCCAAGACACATATATCTCCTTCGCCCAAGTACAAGACGTTCTACACTTGCTGTAATGCTCTGACGCTGAGATGGAGGTAGTCGCTCCTTCCGCGCTTGTTGTCTCACTCCCTGTCAACAACCTTTCCCAGACTTGAGCTCGTACTCGGAGACTTCCGTTTGCAGACTCACATCACCATCAACACAAGTGCGGTTCGCGTCACTTATCTAGGTTCATTCCAGTATAGTCGCTCAACAGGTCTCATGTCTGAAGTAAAGGAGGTCCCAGTGGCAGGCGATGCTCACAATGTAAATAAGAACGATTACATTGTGCTGGACCATTGTACTGATCTGAAACTCAAGGAGACATTCGAGGATGCCAATGACGAGAACTCCGCTGGCAGCACGGTGCAAGAAGGCGCTGGCGCATCTCAAACATCTCAGACATCGCAAGAGCAGGATAACACAAGTAAAAGACAGTCCCAGGCGGACAGCGCAAAGGCATTAGATGACGAAGAAGCAGAAGCGCTGAGGGATACGGAAGAGGTTGATCAGTCGAAACTGGGTGATGGACCACATACGCAAGTTGATGGCTCCAACTCAACGGATCATGGCGCGCTCGCGTATACAACAAGCCATCAAGGGAATCAAGGGGGTTAGCTGCATTCCAGCTACGTCTAAGATCCACGACTAAATTTGGTCTTAGTGACAAAAGTACAACTATCCCACTTACAGCCCGTCTTGTCGCCTGATGCAGACGACAGCATACCTTCAAGCCCTCCTGCGAAGCGGAAACTCTTTGGCTGGCTGCAACGGACGACAAGCAGTAGCGACAAAGCAAGCATGCGTCTACCTTCACTACCATTCAGACCTCCTCCTGTACCTCAACTATCGACCACAGAGGAAGATCCAGCACGCTCACCTTCTCAAGAGAGTCCTATAAACAAGCGCAGCAGTTTACAAGATCGCTTCAAAACGGCACGATTGCGAGAAGAGGCTGGTGTTGAGATTGAAGGTTTGGACGATTTCCTAGGGCGTCCACAGAGTGTTGGAGTTCCACAATCGCCACAAATGACCACAGCTGTCCGAAGCCAGCGAGCCAACTCCCTTGCAGGGCCTTCGAGCCCAGTCAAGGTCAAAGCAGTACCAGAAGAGCCGGTAGACTGGGATCTCTGGCAAGACGTTGTGTATGAAGGGCCCGCTGCGGTTTCCCGGAGTAGCTCAAAAGAGTTGAGCGAAGCTATTACACATGGAATACCCAGTGCTATCCGTGGCGTTGTATGGCAAGTACTCGCACAAAGCAAGGATGACAATCTCGAAGCAATTTACCGGAGCTTGGTAGCGCGTCAAGGCGGAGAGGGTATACCGCCGACAGATCACAGGGCGAAGCCAAAGCTGCCACCTAGAAAAGCAATATCGGGCCCCTTCGACAAGACTAGTCGACGGCAATCTGCACAGTCTACGACTCTTGAGCAGCCCGAGACGATCATATTGGCAGATGCCTCAGCAGATACTCCTGATTCGCAGACCACAGAAGACTCCAATGTCAATGGGACAACATCAGAGAATACTTTGGAAGGAAACGATGCTAACTCAGCTGTTCCAGAGCCTTTGGGTATTGATGATGCACAGGTCATGGATAAACTCACTATACAGAAGCTGGAGAGAGCTATACGGCGAGATATGGGAACACGAACCAGCTATTCGAAGTACTTGATGAGCGCAGGCCTCCAAGAAGGACTGTTTGGTATTTGCAAAGCATACGCGCTGTATGATGAGGATGTCGGATATGCTCAAGGAATGTAGGTGGATTCGGTCTTCTTATGAGTTCGTACTCGTCCGAGAGACTGACTAACGTGCCTAGGAACTTCATTGCTATGCCATTACTGTTCAATGTGAGAGAGTTGTCACCCAGCGTGCTCTGCCTATTCTAATCTGATAGTAGATGCCAGAGGATGAAGCTTTCTGCTTGTTTGTACGACTAATGAACCAATACCGCTTACGCGACCAGTTTGTACGAGACATGCCTGGTCTACATCTGCACTTATTTCAGTTCGAAAGACTACTGGAGGACATGGAACCAGCTATCTACTGCCATCTCCATCGAAGAGGAGTCTCGCCTCAACTTTATGCCACACAATGGTTCCTCACTCTCTTTGCATATCGTTTCCCCCTCCAGTTGGTCCTTCGAATTTACGATCTCATCCTCAGCGAGGGCTTAGAGAGTGCCATCTTGAAGTTTGGAATTGTCCTCATGCAGAAGAATGCAGAACAGCTCCTCAAAATGAAGGATATGTTGGAGTTGACGACATTCCTGAAAGACAGGTTGTTCGACATATACATCGACAAAACCCCATCGGCCAATTCTTTGCTTGAATCTGGTTTCTTCGGAAGCGCTGGTGGAGTGGACAAGGAAGTGTACAAAGCCGATGCTCTTGTGCAAGACGCTTGCGCGATCCAGATCACATCGGAAATGCTGAAGACTTATACGAAAGAGTGGGAGGCCAAAGTCCGAGTGTGTTTCGCCTCTCTATGGCTACTAGCACGGACAGATGCTGATACTTATATAGGATGAGAAAGAGAAAGAAGTATCCTCGGAGGCTCTACGTACCAACAACGTAACACTTACTACAAAAGTGCGGTCTCTTGAGGTGGCCGCGGAGAAGTCCGATACAGAGCACATCCAAGTATGTTCTCCATGCTGATTTCATAAGCTTCAATCTAACATATAACAGACTGCGTCCGAGCTTGTCCGCGTCAAAGTCGAGAATCAGCAGCTCACCGATGAGAACGAGAGCCTGAAAATGCAAGTCCAGCAGTTGCAGACTATTGTGGATGCTCAACCAAAGGAAGTCGAGGGCCGACTGCGAGAGGAAATGGAACGAATCATGACACGAAACATCGAGGTGCAGAATGAGAATCGGTCGCTGGAGGAGTCCACTACGGAGATGGAAAAAGAGTTGGTATCTGCCAAGATGCAGTGGGCTGAGGTATGTCTATATGATTTGGTTGTGCGCAGTGAGCTGTACTGATATCAGACACAGATCAACAGTGAGCTCGAGGGTATGAGACAGAAATGGCAAAGTATGACGGCACTCATGAATGCGAAATAGAAATGGCGGGCACGTTACTGAGACACATGAATTTGCATGACAAGGGCAGGCCATCGCCTGGGATGATTCATGTAATCCAAGGATGTTATGGACAGTGTGAGTCCATCGACGTGACTGAAGACTACGCAAAGTATCCAAACGTCTTACAAGATATTCTGAAGTAATACTGGCAGACTACTACCTTACTGTATTTACCCGGCCTCATGGTCTTCGACAATGTCTTGAACTCTTGCTGCTTCGTGCGGGAAATTTCCCCTTCTTCTCTCTTTCTCTTCATCGGTTTGAAAAGCACAATCTACACAAAACAGGCTGATGCTTGTAGATCTCCTCGATCTCATAGCCACATGCGGAAGGACTGCTTGAACAGACTGGTAGTGCTGGGCAAGATGATCTCGGTGCTACCTCTTCTTCACCTGGTTCCTAACGCCCACGACGGTCTCGTACAGAAATCAGGCAAATACAATGACTGGCACATGGACAGCACGCCGGACAACTTCGCGGCAGCATATCCTCCGTTCTCAAACTTCACTGGCACAAGTACAGTCAACCCAACCATGATCAGGGAGTTCGCCGTCGTCGGTAATAATGCCCTGGCCGGCGTCAATTGGAGCGCAATGAATGAGCATCCCACCTGAATCGGGTCTGTAGGCGAAACTGTATTTCTGCTTGGCCTCGAAAACAACGCCGACGAGATCTTCGGCGCCAGTTATGCATCTACATTAAAGAACGTGAATTGCAACGAGCGGGATCCGGATATGATTGACTTTTAAGCAGACACAAGCAAGCCCGTACTTAGCACGAGCTGGCATACTGTCAAGCTGCTTGCCGAGACACGCTTCACGCAGAGCAGAAGGACCTATGTATAGGGCTGCTGGTATCAACGAGAACACCACTAATTCCGACATCATGAAGTTCGCGACGTACAACACCACGTTCGAGGCCACTGTTCCTGCGGCAGTCACGTTTTCATGCGTTGGACGAGGTGCGAAAACGAATCTGACGGTGCTGACCGGGTCGGATCCTATGGCGTTCTCGTTCGTGGGCACTAATGTGCAGCTAATCGCTGGGAAGGATGGAGTGTTTACTTCTGGTCTGTCGGATCTTGCCGTTGCGGTGTTGGCTACGATGCCGAAGGGGTATGCCGGCATTACAGGACTCGATACCAAGTTTGCGAGATCTGGGGTCATGGCGGCTGTAAAAGCGGCAAGGCAAAGACGACTGGTGGAAGTGGTAATGGTTGCTGATGCGAAGTCAGCGGTCCTGGTGACCTTGGCTGAGGGAAGCTGTAGTAGATTTCTATGCTAGCTTACTAAGCCCGCGGTCGTGCAGGCTTAAGACTCATCGTAGAAAACGAGCATGATGTAAGATACTCTTGCTATATCACGCACTGTGCCATATCACAAGTCTCGAGTCGTCCTGAGGAGTATGTCGTAAGCAGTTTCCTCAGACTCATGCTTATGCTCTGCAAGGCTACAGTACGGTACATGACCCGACTCGACCTGACTTATGACTGTTTTCGTGCTCGGACTTTGTTCTTGCTCGGACTTTTTTCGTGCTCGGCTCGGCGGAGGAGTCCCTCCGCGTCTCCCGGTTTCACCCGACTCCAGGCGCACATGTACGAGCCGCGGTACTCAGTCAGCAGGCCCAGTAGACTCAGTAGATTCTGTAGTCGTGGTAGGGTATAATATCGTGTTAGGCTACAATATCGTGTTGTCCGAGCTATATATGTCGAGCCAAAGCAGCTGCCGACGCAATAGCGTGCTGTTCACTACAACCAATACCTTCATAAAACCATGAGCAGCCTAGAAGATGTCGGACGAAGCATTATTTTGCGTAGGTAGCGGCTTGCCCAACGGCCAGGCTTGCTGTAAGCTATGGAATATACACAAGGCATGCAAGAGA
>Ga0058698_10000595_pt1 | contig 19299 bp, 22 predicted proteins | sample AgamicAsSfe_FD_67288 | JGI IMG/M metagenome (GOLD analysis project Ga0058698, IMG submission 67288) | Agave microbial communities from Guanajuato, Mexico - As.Sf.e | ecosystem: Host-associated > Plants > Phyllosphere > Phylloplane/Leaf | place: Guanajuato, Mexico | collected 2012-05-30
TAGGACTGCCGGCTTGCTCGCTGATGCCTTGTATGTCTTGGCGCTAGAGCTCCCCGCAATAAGCATACAGCTCCCGCCTTGCCTCCCCACCAAACAGCATCAAACTCACCCAAACAATCTCGACACCGTCTTCAATCATGGGGACCGCTTTGAAGACGTGGGGTAAGTCTGATCCCTCGTTTAACCCATGTCCCATCCATCACAATACCATGATACCCCGCTTGCCGTTGCATGCTAATAAACATCCCAGAGCTGGAGAACTCCGTCAAGCTTGTAGATCCCCAGAAGGACGCCCTCTACAATTATTCCTCCTCGGAGCAGAAAGCCATCAACAACGCGCATCCATGGCGAACCGACCCCAACTACTTCACGTCTGTCCGCATTTCGGCCATCGCCCTCCTCAAGATGGTCATGCACGCGCGATCCGGCGGCTCAATCGAAGTCATGGGCCTGATGCTAGGCAAGATTGAAGCACACACATTCGTCGTGACCGACGCATTCCGGTTACCAGTCGAGGGTACAGAGACACGAGTCAATGCACAAGACGAGGCAAACGAGTACATGGTAGAGTTTCTACAGCGCGCACGAGAACAGGGACAGATGGAGAACGCCGTCGGCTGGTACCACTCACATCCTGGCTACGGCTGCTGGCTCTCGGGCATCGACGTCAACACACAGAAGACTCAACAACAGTTCCAAGACCCCTTCTGCGCCATCGTCATCGATCCCGACCGAACTGTCTCTGCGGGCAAAGTCGAGATCGGTGCCTTCCGTACCTATTCAACAGAGTACGTCGAGAATCAGGCCAAGGCAGGTGGCGGCTCCAAAAACACAAGTGGCGCTGAGAGCGACGGCTTCGAAACCATTCCGCTCGGCAAGATTGAGGACTTTGGCGCACACGCCAACCACTACTACCCCCTCGAAGTCTCGCACTACAAGTCTTCACTCGATGCTAAGCTACTAGAAGCGCTGTGGAACAAGTACTGGGTACAAACGCTGTCATCCTCTCCTCTCATCTCCAACCGCGATTACGGCACCAAACAGATTTCAGACCTCGCCCGTAAAATGCAGCAAGAGAACAACAGCAGCAAGCGCTTCAAAGGCGGAGCAGGTTACGCGACGAACAGCGAGAGTAAGAACCAGTTGACCAAGCTGGGTGCGGCTGGGAGCAAGATTGCGCGTGAAGAAGATATGGGCCTGCTGGCTGCAAACGTCAAAGATAAGGTCTTCAACCTTGCGAACGGACAGGAGGTCAAGAGTCAGGAGGTCGAGATGGAGACTTCCTAGGTGTACGATGAAGTATCGTGGATAGCATGGTATGGCGTTCAGGGTGTGTAGGGCGTACATCGGATAGATCATGGGATGGGATACCACACGAAATGAATCGAACAAAATTGATCTGTATGTTCGTGATCTATACTCTCTATGCTATTGTTACATTCATCTGTCTGCCTTGCACATACTATCATACATCACACTAATTATTGATCAGCAACCCCAACCGTTTGAGCGTCTCAGTCCTCCCAAGAATTGTGAAAATGTCATACAACCGCATCCCCTGCTCCTGCCCAGTAATCGTCTTCCTCAAGTAGTGATACACATCCTTGCTTCCCTTCTTGCCTTCTGTTCTACCGTCAATGATCTTGTGCACCTTCTGCATCAGATTTTCCTTATTCCAATCTTCCTCTTCAATGTCTGCCAACATTTGCGCGCGCATGGGTATGTCGGATGTAGTTGACATGGGCGGTTGCTTGTCGAACGGACGGATGGGTGTGAAAAAGAAGGAGTTGCGGTACAGAAACTCGTTTGCGTTTGTGTAGTTTTCTGCGTCGGCAAGGATGATGGAGCGGATGTAGGATTCGGGGAAGGGCGTGCCAATGATGGACTGCCAGTCTTGATAGGGACTGTCTTCTGAAGTGAGGAGTCTGGAGACGTTGCGAACCAGTTCTTCGAGTTTGGGTCCGCCGACAGAAGCACGTTGCAGGGCATGTTTGCGCTGGAGGAATTGCATTTTACCGAATGTCACTGTGGTGTTGCCCTTTGTGAACTTCAAACTGAATTTCTCGATCAATGTCTTCAGGTCCATGACATCGCTCTTTTCCTTGTGGCTCCATCCTAGCAACGCAGCGAAGTTTGTTAGGGTCTCAGGGAAGATTTCCATCTCCTTGAATGCAGTGATGTCGGTGTCGAAGTTTCGCTTGCTGAGCTTGTTGCTGTTCTCGTCGACGAGGAGGCCGACGTGGGCAAATTCGGGAGGTGTCCAGCCGAATGCTTGGTACATGGCGATGTGCTTCGGGGTGCTGGGCATCCATTCGCTTCCTCGTATTACGTGAGTGATCTTCATGAGGTGGTCGTCTACCACGTTCGCGAGGTGGTATGTAGGGAGGCCGTCAGATTTCAACAAGATGGGGTCTTCGTAGGCAGATTCGGTGACATGGCCGCGTCTCTTGAGGGGTCGGAAGGTGCCATAGATGAGGTCCTTGTATGTCGGGTATTGATCTGGTACCCTGAGGCGTACGGTGTGCGATTCCCCCTTGGATGCTCTGTCGTCACTCTCTTCTTTGGATATAGCGGGTGGGGCGCATGTGCGGTCGTAGTCCGTTGCGATGCCCAGCTTGTGTCTGTGTTCGGCCAAGGCGTTCAAGCGCTCGGAAGAACAGAAGCAGCGGTATGCATGTCCTGATTCCAGAAGTTTGTGCGCGTATTCTCTGTATATCGCACTCCGCTCTGACTGTTTGTACGGCCCATACGGACCCCCGACCTCTGGCCCTTCATCCCATTGCAGTCCCGCCCATCGTAAGTCGTCGAAGAGTCGTTGTTCGGCGTCTGGTATCGTGCGCTTTTGGTCTGTGTCTTCTATCCGTAGCAGAAATTGGCCACCCGTTCGTTTTGCGAGGAGGTAATTGAACAGCGCCGTCCGCAGTGATCCAAGATGTAGGTAGCCTGTCGGCGAAGGCGCAAAACGCGTCCGTGCGGGAGATGTTGGTACGGCAGTATTAGCCTTGTCCTTTCCTTCTTTAGCGAGCTGAGGATTTCCTTTAGAGGTGATTGAGCGGTGCGAGGATCGCGAAAGGCGGACGAGACATGACCGGCATGTGTAGGTGGATAATTGTGGGCGGACAAGTAGTGAAAACGACATTTGGGTGTTGATGCGACGCAAAGGGTTCGAGTTCGCGGTTGAAAATGACGTGCAGGGATTCGCCCGACGTTAGTGGGGGCCGCTCCTCAGGAATTTGGCCCGCATTGCAAGTGATCGACAAATCTGGAGAAAGTTTGTTGCCTTCACTCCCACTGGACAGGACGCATTTTACTTCGTTGCGCCCGCCTTATTTCTTGTACATACTTCTAAGAGTGTGTCTTGTTCCTCACTTTCCGACTCACACCCCAAAGTAGCCCAAAAGTAGGTATTCCCAATCGACGACATCACCACTCTCTGCTAACGCCATGCCAGTGGATGAGGAAATCGATCTTTACGGTAGATACACAAGTCTAGAGACTACGAACCGCACTGACCAAAACAGAGGTCCTCGAGATCGAGAAGGGCGCGAGCAAGATCGAGATCAAGAAAGCATACCACAAGGTCCGCAGACAACAGCAGTGCATCCACGCCTCATACTGACAAACAATAGGCCGCGTTAGCACATCACCCCGACAAGGTCGCAGAAGAAGACCGTGCAGAAGCCGAGGTGCGCTTCAAGGCCGCGAAACAAGCCTACGAAATCCTCTCCGACGATGACAAGCGACATCTGTATGATACCCACGGCATGTCCGCCTTTGACCCCTCCAAGGGCGGCATGGGCGGCGAGGGCCCCGACATCGACGACATCTTTGCGCAGATGTTCGGCGGCATGGGCGGATTCGGCGGAATGCCAGGTATGGGTGGCATGGGCGGCATGCCCGGTGGACGAAACGTGCCACGGAAGGGACGCTCAGTAGAGCAGGAGTACGAGGTCAGCTTGGAAGAGCTGTACAAGGGCAAGACGACAAAGTTCTCAAACACAAAGAACATCATCTGTAACCTGTGCGAAGGCAGCGGTGGAAAGAAGGGCGCAAAGGCAAATTCTTGTGCTTCCTGTGGTGGGCGGGGTATGTCAATTTCTCACCTTGCACTTGACGACTATACTGACTTTCCAAGGTGCTAAGCAAGTCCTCCGCCAGGTCGGTCCTGGCCTCGTCACCCAGGAAACTGTTCCTTGCGGTAACTGTCAAGGCTCTGGCCAAGTCATCCCAGAGAAGCAACGTTGTAAGAAGTGCAAGGGCAAGAAGGTCGTCGAGACCAAGAACGTGCTCGAACTCTACATTCCCCGCGGTGCACGACAAGGCGAGCGCATTGTACTTGCAGGAGAGGCAGATCAACTACCCGACCAGGAGCCAGGCGATATCATCTTCACGCTCACCGAGACGCCACATGATGTCTTCGAACGCGCAGGCGCTGATCTGAGGGCCGAGTTGAAGGTTAGCTTAGTGGAGGCACTAACAGGCTTCAACCGCGTGGTCATCACTCATCTCGATGGACGTGGTCTTAAGCTCAACGTGCAACAACCAAACGGCAACGTCTTGCGACCAGGACAGATCCTCAAGATCGAAGGAGAGGGTATGCCCATGAAGCGCAGCGACGCGAGGGGTGATCTCTACCTAGTTGTTGATGTTGAGTTCCCAGAGGATGGATGGTTGAAGAACGACGCCGCAGTACAGAAGCTCCGTGACGCACTACCCAAGGACGAAAAGAGCGAGGAGAAGCATGAAGAAGAGGAGGAAGTAGACGTTGAGTGGGATGCTGACATGGAAGAGTACGGCGCTGGTAGCGGTGACCCACGTGCTGGAGGCGCCGAGTGGGAAGACGATGATGAGGAGGCAGAGGGCCCTCAGTGTGCGACACAGTAAAAGGTTGCATGATACGATTGACGATTGCATGGCTCGGCGTTAGGGGGACGACGATTACATCGTATCTTGCACACGCGGAGAAGTCGCGGATATAGACCGGTTATACGCTGCATACAAGATGCTCTCATTTTTTCACATCTGCCACAGCTCTGGAGGGGAGTGGTGTTTAAAACTAAACATCGCAGGCTGGCTAATATGGCCATTGGAAGTGTGAGCAAACATGGGGAATGAGCTCTTTCGTCAATCTCCTTGGAGTGGCTGTGAGGGTCGCGCTCTCCCATTCAAGGGTGGATGAAATCCATGCATCACCAGTGCTAGGGGCTGCCCTGGCACACTTTTCGCAGCAATATCACCGGGTAAAGCCAACCACGCTTTCCTATTGTCTAATAAGCTTACTCTAACCACTCAACATACCTGGATCTCCGCCCGGGGCTGACGTACAAGCATGGGGCGGTATGATCATTATCAACGACGGGCAACATGATCGATCTTGCGACTGTTTTCCTCGTTCAAAATCATGCACGACTTTCAGATCCCATCCCTTGCTCGGAACGGTAGGCCAGCGACATTGCTTCAACATGGTGCTTGCGAGGCCTACCTCGCATTGTTGAGCTCGCAGCTATATTGGCTATTTCCGGATTTTGTTCAGAACTTACACGCGCAATCCCTGTACCAACGTGAGATGGGCAGAGTGGCAGTCATCGAGTATTTGGACGAGGTGTCAATGCCGCCGAGAATGTTCAAGAGTTCCCGAGAGCTGCAATGCTATCTTGATGAGACCGCTGATGCGAAACCGACGCATCCTTGGCGAAGACTATTCATACTTGAAGATCTGCCTGTGAATTACGTTCAAGTTCTCGGCTCACACCTACGCATTCCTCCAAGTGTTTTCGGCGCCCACTGGGCTGATCCCGCAGCTCCTTCATTCAATCACCGCAAACCTTTCCGTCGCTACTCCGAAAACAATTTCGTCATAAGGTATCCTTCTACACAACCGATTCGCATTGATGCTGATCCCGCGATTCATGGACATACTTTTAAATGCGACTTCAACATCGACCGTCATATACAATGCTATGACCCAAAAGGGCCGATCATCGACCAGCCTAAGAGCTACCATGCTTTGTCGTTCTGGACATCTGGTGCCAGGGAAGATGGTTCATGGGATTGTAAGATTCAACCCTCAGCTCTGTTCGACGCCACTGACCTCTCTGGGTAGCGGTTCTTATAGTAGATCCACCAGTTGGTGAATTGGTCAAATCTCTCTCGGAGAATGTCATGCTTGAAGTTGACTACTGTTCGGAAGATTACGCGTACTCCCGATTGCATTCACTGGATCCCGACTTCCATGACTTCACAATATTACCGTCGAACCCGGACGACTGGGATGAAGGAGAGCAGCGCCCACAGTATACTTCTATGTTTGACGACATAGTCGCAATCCAGCAAAACACGCCATCCGGAACGATTGGTCCACGTACATGCACCGACACCGCTCGCAAACTCGCGATTTGCTCGTCTCTTTCGTATGTCCGAAGGCGAATCCTAACTCTGCTACGACTGCAGACAGATCCCCTTGCAGCAAAGTCACATGTCAATCGATGGTACTATCTTCGGAATTTTGACCAAGGAGTATTGGGCAACTGGCAGCACGAGGTCTTTGGTTTCATTGTCGACGTAAAGTTTGTTATGGGCATTTTGCTCATCGAACTGAAGGAAAACCTTGAAGCTTTGGGCTTATACCGCCCCGGTAGTTCTGACGAACTGCAATGGGAGCGAGACGGGTGGCTTTCGGTACAAGACCACTGCGGCAAGATTATCGGCATTGCAGATGCGTTCTTGCAGTCCTACATGCAGTTCACCACCATGCAAGAAGCACAAGCTGCCAACAAGAATGCTTCCAATCTTGCTCACATTACCAACCTGACGATGCTGTTCATACCGCTTTCGACTATTGCAGCAATCTTCTCCATGGATGACAAGTTCTTGCCTGGGAGGACGAAAGGGTGGATCTTCTGGGTAACGGCGCTGCCTGTTTTAATCGTTACTTTTGCGATTACGACGAAGGCGCGAGCGTGGCTGAATCAATACTGGAAGATCTGCACAGCAAAGCAGAATCGAATCCACATTACGAGCAAGCATAGAGCTTAGGCAACCAGAAGACGTACACGAAGATTGGAAACCAGTTTAGGAGGCATTGGGATACAACAAAGCGATCATTGCTTCTGTCACTGAAGACTGTGAGGATACATCAAGCTTCTGCCACACTATAATCCGAGTAGTATGCATACAGATTACATTGAGAACAGTCACATCATGCTCAATACATTGACCGACCGTTCGTCGACGTCTTTTCATCCTCATTCGAATCTGTTGGAACTTGACCTTTCAGAGCAATCTTGAGCATGCCTTCTTCTCACCGGCGCATGCCTCTTACGTCAAGATATGAATCTTCATTCGCAAACGACACACGACTTCTCCGTCGCCTGTCTTCCGCAAGCTGCCCTTCTTCTGCAATGAGGTACTCGTCACCAGGCCACGTTCCAGCGTTATGTGGCCGATAGATATCCTCGCGTTCTGGTTGCCTTGGTTCATAGACTGGCCTTCCCATACCGCGTGGTAAGGCATTCGGCGCGAATTGCGATTGTCTCTGATCTTGCAACTCGTCCCTTTCGCTGAAACGTGACTGCCTTTGACCGTGCGACTCCTCTCGATTACTATAGCGCGATTGCTGCCGATAAGGTTCGTCGACATCTGCGATCTTCCTCCGGTCAGCCAATTCGACCATCTGTTCCGCTTCATGCACTGGAATTGGAAGCATGGATCCCCATTCTGCTGCCGCATCGCAGAAGTCAATGATGTCCGATCTTTCTGCTGTTCAGTTTTAGCTTCTCCATGTGATCGTTACGCCATTTTGCTTACCATCAGTCATCTCCCTCGGCCGGTCCATCTCGCGCCCTCGCCGTGCCTGCTGCATCGATGGATCCGGGTTCATCTGCATGAAGCGCACCGGGTACTTTGGTTGCTTCTTCATACGTGAAACTATATTCTGATACATCGCAAGATAGTCATCTCTTCGACTGCCTGAGATCTTCGCTAGTTTATAGTCGTTGGGGTAAGGCGCAAGGAAGTTGACAAGCCAGATGATATCGGCATCGCGACCTGGGTAGTAATCAAGGCTCAAAATCAGGCGTTCTGTAAGACGTAGCGCAAAAAGACCAATTATGAGGAATTCTGGAGCGGAAATTGGTGGAAAAGGATGGTGTGCAGGACGCAGTGGTGCGGAAGGGTTACGGGTGATATCAGGAAGTGGAGAGAGCGCGGATCTCTGTTTTTGCTGCATGCTAACAGTATCACGATAGAAGATTATGGTATAGAGGAGGCAGTATTTAGGTATCACTGGCCAGGCCTAATATGTTGGTTGCGCGCCCTTGGCGGTAAACGGCCATCGCAGCGCACTGTGTGAATGATGATCGTGAATACAGACAACCCCCATTTTCTCCGAAATCCTGGCATACTGCCGCGCTCGATTGTCTCTTGCTTTCTTTAGTTTTTGACGTCTTGTTTGTTGCTTCACTGACGTTGTGGTACTACTGTTCGCTACTTAGTCATCTTGTTCTCCCTTGCAGATCAGAATCAAGAGAGGGCTTCATGTGGGAACGAGGGAACGAGTCGCTGAAGAGCGGTACGACACGGCACCCCAGTGCGGGGTTGAAATGGCGCTATGTTTAGTGCAAGAGAGCTCGCCTTGGCCTCACCATCACCGTCTGCTAACGTTCCTCTTGTTCGATCACACATTCATCCTTTTTGGAGACCCACTGCCTTCTTTGATGGACGATCAAGGCGCGGAACCCCGAAATAGCCGTCGGTCTCGCCAGGCTTGCCTGAATTGCCGGTAAGCTCTCGCCCATTACTCTGCGTAACCACATGCGCGTCCAACATATCGGGTTCGCAAACGATCACAAATTACAAATCGTGGCGACTGAATATAGCGACATAGACGAAAGAAAGTCAAATGTGATGGCGAGCAGCCTTCGTGCAGCTTCTGCGCTCGGTTGCTTCAGAAATGCGTCTACCGCAGCCGCAGATGGACAACGACCCAAGACAGCCGCCCAACGTCAAACCATCCTCAAGACATGAACCCCAATAACGTATTTCCTTCTCGTCCTACTTTGAAGGTCGTATATTGACAGCTTCATAGAAAGGTTTGACTTCATTGGATATGAGCGGCGACCCCCAATCCGATTTCAGTTCCATGCTTGAAAGGTACCGTACCCTCATTGCTAAGCATTTTTCAGGTTGTATACTAAACTCTTTGCGCAGTATCGACGCGGCAGCTACTTCAACTTTCACAGGCAGGCAGCAGCTTCCAAATTCCAATATAAACGATGCGTCGATCAATGCTCATAGTCTCGAACCGCAGATGCCTCCATCTCACATCCTATCATCAACTATCGAGTTATTTTTTCATCATTGGCACGGTCAGCCATACTGCTTCTTTCATAAACAGACATTTCAGCAACAGCTACGCAGTGGTAGGCTGCCGAACTACCTTGTACGAGCTGTACTAGGAATAGCGATACGCTTTTCAGATGATCCATTCTTTGCCGACAAAGATCGCACAGCTGCGGCGCACGCGTCCGCAGCATGGAAAGAGACTTTCAGGCGGATCTTTGACTCTGATGAGGTTTTAGACCACTATGTGGTTCAAGCGGCGACTTTACTCGCGCTGTACGACTTCACAGGTATTTCTGCTCTTTGTCCACAGACAAAGGCAAGGCTGACTGCTTCAGAGTGTAAACATAGAACTGCATGGATCAAAATTGGTGTAGCTGTCAATGTTGCACAGGCTATGCACATGATGACTGAACCGCCCACTGAATTGCCCTTCTCCGCTCAAGAGGAACGTCGTCGCACGTTATGGTCGATCTACCTTTTAGATAAGCTGGCCACTTGTGGCAGACATAGACCGTCCTTGTTCCAGGACCAGTCAATTCGTATTCAGCTACCCTGCAGTGACGAAAACTTCCGAACATCCACACCGCAGCAAGTGGTAAGTTTGGAAGAGTTTCTGCGTTTTGTCGACTTCAGAGTCGATCATATGGAGACACTCGCACCAACTGTTGTCGTCGCTTCTCTCTTGAGCCAAGTGGCCAACTACACTTTCCAACGAGACATTACTGGCGATCGGAAGGCGCCGTGGGACCACACATCCGAGTACCAAACCATTTGCTCTCAGCTCGCCCAGTTCGAGACACTCTTTGACTGCTATGGGGACATACAGGCGACGATTCTGAACACACCTCTTCGTCAGTCCGAGCCCAACGTCCCGATCACCGAGTCCACCATCTTGACTTATGTCCTGTATCATCTTTGCTACTGCTTGCTTCAGCATCCGTTTCTGATAAGGCGTCGACTCGAGAGGACTCAATTCAAGATACCCGCCGGTTTTTTGTCTCGCACAATCGTCAGCTGCTTCACACACGCTCAGGAACTCACACGCACTTTGGAGAACGCGGCCCGCGCGCAATACAAAGTGTCAGCAACGTTTTTGAGCTATGCTTCCACTGTAGCAGGCTCAATACACTGTTTGTTCCAGCACTCGCTAGATTGCCTTACTCGCATACAATCCGTGGAAGCTTTACAAAGCAGTATAATGCACATCAGCGGAAAAACCAGATTTTGGAAGACGTCAGGGCGCATGGTATGTGAATACTGGGTATAGCTCTATCGTTAGCTAACAAGATGATATCCGCAGATCGCAAAGCTCACTCAGTTCGCTGTTGATTCGATACGTTGTTCTGACTTGATCGATCCTTCCCTCCAAAGTGTCCCGCTCGAAGTTACCGACATCGATCAACTATACGCACTCTGTGATTACGGCACACTGTCCACGACCAAGGCTTTAAGCTCTACCGATACGGCTGCAACAAACATTGAGTCTGAGGATCTCATAAGTGAGCGAGAACCAAGTCCCAAATTGGATCTTGACGGCTATAGTGGCCACATTGACGGGATTCTACCTCAAATCTTTGGTCCTACAAACACCGGGACTATGATCGACAATTTTTCATTTGCTCTCAGAGATCACGGCGAGAATGAGCAGAACATCAGCGGCACGAATTATGCGTGGCGCTTGTAGTGCTGTACAGAACATTCTACTCTTCATCGAGTTTTACATATATGAAGGTGTCTGGACGGCCTCAATGGAAAATAAGCTACTGCTTTGAGGTAGCAAAGTGAACAAAGAGCGGACATCGAGCGTAAACATGGAGTTGTCGGAAACAGAATATAGTCAAGGTACAGGCTGACAGGTGATTAGAGTTTCGAGCCTGCTTCCTTTCGCCATTCTAATTTCCTTAGCAAGGCCCGTTGAATCTTGCCGCTCGTAGTTCTAGGGAGGAAACTGCCTTCTACGAACTCCAGTTTTCGTGGATATTTGTATGGTGCTGCGTTCTTCTTGCAGAACGTTTGCAGCTCCTGTTCAAGTTCTTGAGGTGGAGCATTCTCGTACTCTCTCGTACGAACGACAAATGCCTTCACGACTTCTCCTCTTCCTGGATCTGGCGAGGATATGACGGCAGCTTCTGCGACGGCAGGGTGTAGCTTGAGCGTGGATTCTACTTCGAAAGGACCTAGGAAGTTGTCAGGAAACAAAGACTCAAAGCGTTGGGGCTCGAGCATACCTATTCGGTATCCAGAGGAGTTGATAACATCATCCGCTCGCCCCACAAACCAGAAGTAACCATCTTGATCACGAGTTGCTCTGTCACCGGTTAGGTAGTAGGACTTGACTTCCCCATCCACCGTAACGGTTCTTTCATTACGGGTGCACGTATTATCTTCCTGCACATAGCCATCGAAGATACCGAAGAAGTTACTGCTGCCCTTCCGGTCACTCAACAGCACTGCTATATCTCCTTCCTCGTTATGAGCAGCCTCAGCTCCGGTTGCCGTTATGATGTGGAGAGGTACTCCAGGTGCTGGTTTCCCCATGGAGCCTGGGCGGATCGTGGAGCCTTTCAGATTGGCACATAATAATGCGGTTTCTGTTTGGCCATATCCTTCGTAGATGTCGAGACCGGTAAGTTGACGCCATCGCTGGGTGACTATAGCGTTCAGCGCTTCTCCAGCCGTTGTACAATGAGCTAGCGCAGCGGGAGGGTTTCGCTTGAAATGATCTTCTAGTTCGGGTGACACGAGTTGTCGAAAGATGAGCGGAGCGGCGCATAGGGTAGTTATCGGGTACCGGCACAGTATATCCACGGTGCGCTTTGCACTGAACGCTCCACGATCATCGTGCACGAAGAGCGTTGCGCCAGAGTTCCAAGCTCCGAAGAAAGACCATGCAGCCTTTGCCCAACCTGCCAGCGGGTCAACGATGTCGTTCTGAACTTCTCTGGTGAACGATTTGACAAACCTTGGTCCGCAGTGTTCCAAAGGACTTTGCCTGGAGCCAGCTGATACCATTGTCCGAACGCGATTCCTCTTGCTACTCTATTTAGTAACTTACCCAGATGCGAAGTGCTCGGAACCTTACCTAGAGAGAGCATGATCTGGTTATGCCTTACCATTTTCGGGTGACCAGACGTTCCAGAAGTGAAATAGATCATGGCTGGACTGCTCCATTCTTGGTACAACGAGTCGAATCTGGCATGAGTCTCGATATCTTCTAGTGCGGCATACAGAGAAGAAACGTCTTGACTCCTCGTACCGTCCCCGACTCGTATGATATGCTTGACTGTCGGACAATGTTGACGCACGGCAAGAAACTTCGACACGCTCGTTTTGTCGCCGATAAACAGTCTCGATTTGGTTTTATTGCACCGATATTGAATCTCCTTCTCAGTCAGGAGATTCGGCCCTGGCGATAGAATGATTCCGCTGCGGATGGCCGCAAGCGCGACCTCCCACCTTCAGATGGTCAGTCGAATTTCTTGTAGACGCATAGATAGCATACTAACCATGCAGGCACTCTTGGGAGAACCATCGTCATAGTATCCCCTTTCCCGAACCCTAATTGATCAAGGAGAATAGCAATTCTATGGGATTGCCTGGAAAAGTACTTGAAGGTCATGTGCCTGGTGTTTGATTCGTCTTGCGATACCCAGTGCATGGCCTGCAAATCGTCCCGTTGATCTGCCCATTTGTCGATTACATCAACCGCAAAGTTGAATTTGTGCGGCATCTCGCTAGGCTTCAAATCAAGTGTCGCCATGGGTACAATGATACAGAAATCTGTTTGAAGGTATATGATTTCGACAATCCAAGACTGGTGAAGCTGAACAACATGGTCTCAAAAGATAACTGGACACACGCGCTACATACCCGGCTGGCTGGCGGGAGTAGCACGGCATTCCCGATGCATCACCCTAGACGGGACAGGTCTATGCAGCCTCGGGTTTGGAGACCTAACCCGAGTTCAGATAAAGTTTTGCGGGGTAACGGAGCCTCGAAATGCGGCTATGTGGGGACGGGCTTGGCGCGGCCCGAGGTGTGTCCGTGGACGGCTTCAAGTCAGACGTCAGCTACCCTGCGACTGACAAAGTTAGTCTCTTGTGAATAATGAGGGGGAGTGCTCTAATACTCTAGGAGCATAGATTCTGTCCGAGATAAGACTACCTAGGTATAATTCGCTTCGAGTACAGGGCGCTATAGGAGCATCTTGTAGCTCTGCAAGAGCCATACTTCATTAGTTCGTACACACAAAAGTCACATACTTCAAGCTGAGTCGCCTGTTCTGGCTATCGGGTCATTTGTACTTCTCTTCAAAGTCTGCCAGACAATAGCCAGGAGGAATATACACAACCGTACCGACATGGCGCCACCTTCATACAGCTATGTCAAAGTTGAACTACAAGAGGCGGGTCGAATTGCCATCATCAAATATAACCGGCCCAAGTCGGGGAACTCTCTGCATCCCAGGCTCTTAGCGGACAGTTTATCTGCCCTGCGGTGGGCAGATAGTCAGCCCGAAGTTCAAGTCATTCTTCTGACGGGAGAAGGCAAGTTCTTCTGCACTGGTATGGAATTGACGGACACGAAGGCTCCTATGTCGTTCGCTCTTGGCTCAGACTTCCATCAGTTAACGAAGATGTTCATTTCTACCGAGAAGATCCTGATAGCCGCTGTCAATGGCCCAGCCGCAGGCTATGGAGTGAGCAGTCTCGCTCTCTTCGATCTTGTATATTGCGTCCCTGAAGCATACTTCTTTACACCGTTTATCAAGTGGGGAATGACTACAGAGGGAGCATCGAGCTTTACGTTTCCGCGGCTTATGGGTCATCAGAAAGCCTCAGCACTATGTCTAGCTGGAGAACCCATCTCAGCCGAGGAAGCAGAGAAGCTGCATCTTGTCACAAAGATTTTGCCCAAAGAAAGGTTTCTTGACAATGTAATTGAAATCGCACGCCGGGTCGCGCAATCTCCTTCTGGAGCACTTCGAACTACAAAGATACTCTTGAAGCAACCCGTACTTCAACAGCTACTTGATGCGAATGATCGCGAGTGTCAGGTTACTCAGCAAGAAAGATTTGGTTCGGTGGAATACATGAAGGCAGTCCAGCAGTTCAAGGTTGAGCAGCAAGAGAAACGCAAATTCAAGAATAAACTGTAGATCAATGTTCCCCTTATGTGGAGTAAAAATATCATCCATGTTCATCTCAACGAGCCGCGATATGGACACACATGCATTATGTGAAGAGCATCTCTCTCACTCATGTGTGGGATTTGTCATTCTCTTTTTGGAAATAAAGTAGATTGTTGTGCGACTGCCATAACATTGAAGCATTTGTGCTTCGAAGATGTCTTGAATTGTAGTTACAGCAATCTTAGACGGTGTATCGGAAGAAAGAGGCATTATCACCTTTGTCTGCCTCCGCTTCTTGTTCAGAGAGTGTGTACTCCTGAGGAGGCTTATGTTTGGAATCCCTTATGCTGTTTTCTCTCCGCAAATACCACGTCATGAACGAAGCCAGCAACACAGTCAAACAACACAACGCGAGGAGAATGCCATGGCCAGTATGGTAATGAGGAGCATCGCGGGCCTGGAAGATGAACCCTGAGACTGCGCCACCCATGTTGCCCTAGTACATCATCAGTAAAGAATAAACAGTCAACAAGGAATAGACCCACCGTTCCGATCTGCATAGCAATGGCTACACCTCGTTTTACAGATCCGCCAACGTTGTTACTGTTCCAAGAGGTAATCTGTGGCACGTTTGGATAGATTCCTAGCAATACTAGGAAACAAGCGAAGTATTTGACACCGTTTGTATCCACAGTAAGGAGAATGATGAATCCGACGATGCTGTCACTAAGTTAATTTCGCTACGATGTGGAGTACAGGACGATCATGGTCGCTTTCCCGGTGGGAGACTTACGCGAGTGTAGCAAGTCCGATGACGAATAGGCCACGTATTCTGAGTCTGTCGGCAGCAAAGCCAATGCCAACAGTGCCAAGACACGCAAGGAAATAAGGCGGTACTGTAAGCAGCTGAGCAGTCTCATTTGTGTACCCCATACCCCGAATTATGGTTGGCAGAAAGATCGAGATGGAATAGAGCGGTAAAAAGTTGGTGAAGGTGATGAGACAATGCACAAGAATCCTCCAGTCGGTAAAGGCATCCTTTATGAATTGAGTGCGGAATTCGTTCGACAGAGCCGTGCTGTCATCTTTCAGGCGTCGTATAACTTCAGTCTTTTCCTTCTCGGTAAGAAACTTAGCGGTATCGGGGTAATCATGTAGATATTTGTAAGAGATTCCGGCTAATATCAGTCAGCGAATATGTCAAACTTAGAGATATCGACGAAGAGAATTCGCTCTCACCAACTATGACAGTCAGGATACCCTCAAGGATGAAGATCCATGCCCAACCATTGAGCCCAGCGATCCCATCCATTTCCATAATGCCACGCGCAAGGAGGCCTCCAAAGGCACCTGCAGCAGTTGCGGCGGAGAAGAAGATCGCAATTCTCGAACCGCATTCATGACGACGGTACCATAAGGTGATGCTATGGTTTGTTAGCAAAAACCGAAACAGCAAGACATTATTGGTACCCACTAATAAGCAACACCAGGGAACAAGCCACCTTCAGCAAGACCAAGGGCCATACGTGCAGCCAACAGACCTCCAAAGTTGTGCACTAGGCCCATGAGGGTCATGACTATGCCCCAAGCAACCATGATTGAGGGGATCCAGATCGACGGCCGGAACTTTTTCATGGCGAGATTGGACGGTACCTCAGAGATGATATAGAAAGGGAAGAAGACTGAAACTGCAGTCTATCGTTTCGCATGTGTATGAGTTAATTCCTTGAACTGCAAGACCATGGAAGGATAGTGGAGTTCACTCACAGCATAATCCCATCCAGTCATCCCTAAATCTTGCTCAAGGCCGGCTAGTCTAGCATTTCCGATGTTCGATCGATCGAGAAACGAAAGCAGATACATCGTAGAGACTAGAGGAAGGATAGCGATATCCAACTTCCGGAGGAGGCGCCTCGTCTCCATCGTCGTGAAAGCGATGGTTTGGTCCGGCGGTTCTGCAACTTCAATCTTCTCTATCTGCGTCATATCGATAGAACGTGATTTGATATCTGTATTCTCCATTTTCGATGAATTTGAGCTTCGTGGCGAGTGAATTGGAAGAGCTGGATGGAAGAGGCCTTCAAGGTATGGTACAGTTCCACTAACAGCGCACAGCAAGTCGTTTGACAACAAAGTCTTATAGATATCCGATCTCCATGTAGAAGCTACTGAGCCAAGCCATCAATGAGGAGTAGAGGAGGGTTACTAAGGACATGCCAAGGCCGTGCCCCGGGTGCCAAGTGTTCAAACCCGAGGGTGGCGCTCAAAACCTGGACACACTGCTGTGGTCACTGAGCAGGATAAGACCCTCGTTACTGTTCGTATGACCATGGCTGGGGTTTGACTTCGACGCGAAATGGCACCCACAGTGAGCCCGACACGAGAAAGTTCCAAGGTTATACCCTCCCTCGGATCAGCCAGAAGAAGCAATATGAAGGTTCACTTTTAGCGTTGAGGCAAGTTTCAGGCACGTGGGCGAAGCTGCGGTACTTCGAACTCTAGGGTTGTCGAGCCCGTCCAACTGGATTAGTATCTAGTCTTGAAGATCTTCTGTGTTCACGTGCGTGCCACGCAGTCAACCACCTTAACGCCTGGCCATAACAAACTAAGGCCGTAGAACAGCACAGAATAGCCATTGTCGCCCAACCCATCAGCAAAATACTATCGAACCCCCTTCAATCATGCTCTTTTACAGATGTCATCTTTCTTAGGCATGTAACCACTACAGGCAACTAGCTAGGTCTTGTCGAGAACATACTAAATGCTATCTGATCAACAAGACCTCGACACCATTACGTCACAGAGTTTCAGACTCTAGAGAGGTCTCCAATCTTCCAAAGATGAGGAGCATTTTCCGTGTGCCGAAATGAACTACCATCGTACTGACGCTTATTGCTCTAGATACTCGAACGCGGCCGGCCTATTGTTGCCGAGGTCCGTCTTTGTTGATCTCTCTCCGATGACGGCAAGTCCGCGAAATTTCGTGCGCGAGTGTAGTGCAAATAGTACTTACACATTTATACCAAGAGCAAAGTGCATTGGAGAATGAGAAAACATCATTTGCTGTATTCGAGCTTGTTCTCATTGCGTATATCTGCTATCATGGCTTTATCTCTAGGAGCCAGCAACTGCACAACACAATCCATTCCAACTCCCGAGATTTTTGGTGCCAGCATCATCGGACTTGAAGCTCACTTAGCATTGGACTATGTCCCCGACGGTGTTACTTCGTATTGGCCAAATCACGGCCCACTTCCCACCGATATTAAGGTCGACTTTTGTAACGTTACAGTTACTCATACGCACCCCGGAAAAAATGACACGCTACGTACTCAAATATGGCTTCCTCTGGATCCTGACTGGAATGGTCGTTTCACAATGGCTGGTGGTGGGGGTTGGTCTGCGGGATTCAGTTCATCGTTCGCCAACATGTACGGGTCAGTTTTGCCTATGTACGGATCGCATATGAGACGTTTACTAACTTCGTATACCCACGTTTAGTCAAGTGACTGGAGGCTACGCAAGTGCGACCGTCGATGGCGGAGTAGAACATGAGAATGGATCTTCTGTAGCAGAATGGGCTCTCACTAGCCCTGGCAACGTCGACTATAACGCACTCCAGGATTTCGCATTTAACGGACTTATCGACGGTGCATTGATTGCAAAAAGCATTATCAAGACTTTCTACCACTCTCCCCCTACGTATTCGTACTGGGATGGCTGCTCTCAAGGCGGTAGACAGGGTTATCTTTTCGCACAAAGATTTCCAGACGTTTTTGATGGAATCGCAGCAGCCGCGCCCGCCATCAATTGGAGTCCATTCTTCTTTGCCGGAACGTACCCTCATCAAGTGTTCTACGAACTCAACGCGACTGGTTTTCCGCACCCCTGCGAGTTTGAAGCTCTTGAGAAAGCTGCTATAGCGGCTTGCGATGGTCTTGACGGGTTGATTGACGGGTTGATCTCGGATCCAGACAAGTGCTACATCGATCCACGAACGCTGGTTGGATCCGCAGTTAACTGCAGTGCAACTGGTGGGCCTTCGACTATATCGGCTAATGCTGCCATAATTATGGAAGCGGTTTGGGAGGGGCCTCGTACGCAAAATGGGTCCTTTCTTTGGTACCCAGCAGGCTATGAGGTAAACGGCGGTTCACTAGAAGCTCCTGGTCCCGAAATCATCGGCAGCACCTGCAACAACGGCACCTGTACGCCCCTGAGAGCTACACTGTTTACGGATTGGATCAAGTATTTTATCGAAAAAAACCCGGACTACAATTTGAACAATATGACCCGCGCTGAGTGGGTGGAAGATTTCGTAGCAGGAGAGCGGGAGTACAAATCTATCATTAATACTGATTTTCCGGATCTTAGCGGGCTTCGAAGATCAGGAGGGAAGCTTCTTACATGGCATGGACTGGTAAGTACTGTTCAAACGTCTGGACTATACAAACGACTGACATTTCTTGTGAAGGCAGATGGGGCAATACCATACGGAGGAACGCGCGATTACTTCGACCGGGTATCTGTTCTCGATCCTGAGTTAAGAGATTACTACCGCTATTTTGAAGCACCAGGCGCGCGTCACTGCATAGATGGACAAGGCGGTTCTCCACATGAGACATTCCAAGCTTTAGTTGATTGGGTTGAGAAAGGCATTGCACCCGAGACACTTACTACCCGGAACGCGGAAGACAAAGAGCGTCTGCTTTGTTTGTATCCAAAGAAAGCTGTGTTCAAAGGCAATCCTTCGGAGTATACCGCTCAAGACTTCGTGTGCGAATAGCCTATCAGCAACCGGATCCACAATCCCTCACGAAATAATG
>Ga0058698_10000596_pt1 | contig 19296 bp, 18 predicted proteins | sample AgamicAsSfe_FD_67288 | JGI IMG/M metagenome (GOLD analysis project Ga0058698, IMG submission 67288) | Agave microbial communities from Guanajuato, Mexico - As.Sf.e | ecosystem: Host-associated > Plants > Phyllosphere > Phylloplane/Leaf | place: Guanajuato, Mexico | collected 2012-05-30
TCATGGCAAGCCACAAAGGTCTCAACAATTGAAGAGAGACGGAGAGTCGGGCATTGCGACCTCAGTGGAAGCCATGTCGCAATGGGAAAGTAGTAAAGTATCGACCTGATTGCAAGAGATCCAGGCTGTCCCAGTTGCCAACCTGTGGTTCATTGTCCATACATTGATCGTCTCATGACCTTCGATTCTCCTTTATGCTCATGCTGACAATCGAATAACTCTTTCAAGAGCAGATCATGTCCCATCATTTCCTTCATCTCTTGCTTCCTCACAACCCGACATAATGGCGGCGTACGAGCCCATCAACCATGTCGTCAGTGACCTTCCTTTCTGCTGGCGGACGTGCATCCCAGCTTGCCAACAGCCTCTTACGTGCAGATTCATCTTGACTGATCGATTTGTGTCCAATCGAAAACGCGGACAACTGTACCCAGACCTTGTACTGCATGAAGTCGTGTCCCATCATCCGCGCCTCCATGGCATTGTTACTATTTCCCTCCTCTTTCTCTCTGCGGAAATGGGCGACAGCTTCATTCAGCTCACTTGGCATCAGATGGCCAACTTGGCAAAGCCTCGGCTCGGGCCCGCGACGCCTGGTAGGTTGTGCACGCCACATAGCATGCATGCGTCTGTGGAGGAGAACCTCGAGGGTGTCGACATCCACGGGCGCTGCCGATTTGGCTGAACTCGGGGGAGAGAAGACAATGTCGTCGCCTGGCTTGTCGTCTGGTTCGAGAAAGCGAATGGATATCCCCTCTCCAACAAGTGCTGTGATGTGACTGGGGATTTGTCCAGTATAGCCGAGCTGCTTAAGGACATATTTCTCGGATGCGGCAAGGTCCGAGGAGTAAGGTTCGAGTATTGGATCCGCAAGTGGCCTCGAAGGCAGAGCTGCGATCAGATATTCAATGTCGTCCACGCGCTCGGAAGCCGTGCTTGTAGCATAGCCGTTGGCCATAATGAGACCAGGAGCATAAGCTGACTAGGCACGATCAGTCTAGGTACGATTCTGTCATGATAGCAACCGAACTCACCTTTTGCTCGCCTGTTGCATATCCCAATGCCATTTGGAATCCTGCCGCTGCCACTTTTGGCTTTCGAAGGATCAATGCAGCTATACTCATCGCAAACGCATGCAGTGCTTTCAAGTGATCGGGGGCAGCGTGTCGATTCTGCAACCACTGTTTCAGTCGGCTGATGTCATCCACGACCCACTCATCAGGTACTTCGGCAGCGTGGATGCCAGCGACAACCTGGCCAATGGCACAAATGGTGAAGAGATGGTCATAAGCCATGTCGAAACGCGATCAAAGTCCTCCGGAAAGTCATGAGCCTTCATTGCCTATACGAATCAGGAAATTAGCAGAGGCTATCTGGAAATGATCATCAGTCTGACGTACCGAGGGCCAAAAGCTGTTTGTTTGTCCATATTTGTGAGATGCAATAGCGTAGTCACCCGCGAGCCAAGCGTTGTCTGCGGCGGTCTTGAGCGACATCGCGTTGTCGTAGATGTCCCAAGCTTTCATGCGGAGCCAGCCTACTGGCTGGGTCATTGCCTTTGAGACCCTTGCCTCGATTGCTTTGTGTACCTGTCCAGTGAACACAACCTTCTGAATAACAGCCTCGCCTTCGATATGAGCGAATGGTTCAAGGATGCGGCGCTGTAATGCTTTCGGAAGCTTGTTGGGAAATTCGAACCTGAACTTGAGACCGAAAAAGTTGCCAATGTCCATAGCTCGCAGATACCAGCAGAACTTTTCCATCTCTTCGACAGGGAGGAGAATCACCTCGTTACTCCTGCGTTGTCGTGGTTGACGTTCACATGATATCAAAATGTTGGCCAGATTGTTGTCGAGTATTGTTCCAGTGGATTGCTTGATGAAATGTACATCGTAGTTCAGAAGAGTCGACAACAACTTTGTAGCGTGCATCGAAATGATGAATTTGATCCACTAGTTCTCCTTGTTCAAGATCTCGTAGCCATCAGCATACAACGTTCTGCAGACACGAAGTACATTGATATTCCAGTCATAACATTTGAGATAATTGATGCCCATATTTGCTGTCGTGCGTTTCGGGTTGCTGAGGCGAGCGTATTCAGTGTGAAGGACGTAGCGCAGAATCTCCTATCTCAACTCCTGAGGGAGAGCTTCCAGGCGTGAAATTGTGGGATCAGGTCTGTTGTTGAGCGTGAGTTGAGACATCGGGTCGTCAACGGGTGACATGATGAATGAGCTAGACCAATAGACCTGCGTGATGGTTGCGGTGAGCTCAATGTGCCAGCGAAACAAGAAATAAAGCAATAAGCCGACGATCGAGGTGTTGAGGAGTGATGGTCCAAGCATGAAACAAAATCTGCGAGATGTGCTTGTGAGGATGAGAGTGAAAATGCAGAAGACGCGCTAGGTCGTTTGGCGTAGTCAGGTGACAATGCCCCACTTTCCAGAAGTGAAACAAGGGTGAGACGGCCCCTTGCATATAGTCGGATGATGACCGCCAGATCATTATTTGAGCTTATGCTGTGTGAATAATGTGGCATGGGGACGCCATACGGAAACACTCGTGACATGACGCGCTAGTATGTAAAGGACGAAGCTCTTGGCCACAAGCGCCCTCGACGCAAGCATTACCCGCTGGAGATTGGTGGCATACCAAAGGCTTACCAAGCGAAGCACACTTCTCCTCTTGCTTCTACTCACTCCCCTTTTTCTGACCAGCTTCCCTAGCTTTGCGAATGCCTTCCTCGATAGGGTTGATCTCTGCTGGCCTACTCTCAACTACAGCTCGATCTGCTTTCTTCTGTGCTTCGTTCTCGCCCCCACTACTGAACAATTCTTGCAACAGTGATCTCGATTCTGGTTTGGCCAATGCACCGTGCCGTCTCAGCGCTTCGTTCCGCCAAGAAATGCTTCCTCCATCTGCATCTCTATGCCGCTTTGCATTATCTTTGGCGGCTCTGATTGAAGTGCGTGAGTATACGAAGAACAGGGAAGCGATAGTGACGATGCCGATTGGGCCAATTATTATCTGGTAATCTGTCAGTTGTAGAGCTCTGTGAACATGCAAGAACTAGTCAGTACCCTCCAGTTCAGCGGCTTCCGATTGGGATTGAACTTGGTGGCTTCTGTTGTGCCGCCTGGTCCGCGAGGTACTGATAGTCGGCCACCCATTGTGAAAATGCAGCAAGAGTAGTCGAAGTGCCAGGAAGTACCAGGGAACGACGATGTTTGGAGAGTGCCGTAGTACCGTTTCAGTGACGCGATTCCGCGCAGTGACGACTGACGATTACCCCATATTCTACTTATAAATCACGACCGCCACTTTTCGCTGGGCTCACTTTCACCAATTCATCAAAACAGCTCCTTCGACCAGACGAAAGCATCGCCGACTGGTAGAGACAGCTCTACAGTCATACTCAACGGCAAACTGTTCGCCACCACTGTCTTTCGAGCTTTTACGCCCCGAAGCAATACGGTCGTCGATCGATTAGGGTGCCTAACACGACAGTTCTCAGCATCAGCATTCATCATGGCACCGACACCGAAGGAATGTGACTACCTGGTCATCGGTGGTGGTAGTGGAGGGCTGGCATCGGCGAGAAGAGCATCATCATACGGAGCAAAGACAATAGCAGTTGAGAGTGGACGTCTTGGAGGTACTTGTGTTAATGTTGGGTAAGCCGTGCCCGATGGGTACAGGAAGACCTAGAGCTGATGACAGTTCTTAGCTGTGTACCGAAGAAGGTGACCTGGAATGCTGCCGATCTACGGCAGAAGATGATCGACTCCAAAGCGTATGGATTTAACTTCGAAGAGACCTCCGCATTCGATTGGACTTCCTTTGTAAAGAAGCGTGATGCTTACATCACGCGCTTGAACGGCATCTACGAGAAGAACTTAGAGAAGGACCACGTGGAATTCATACATGGTCGTGCTAGCTTTGTCGACCAGCACACCGTCTCAGTTAAGCTCGCTGATGGCAGCAAGGAGACAATCAAAGCCAAGAACATTCTCATCGCTGTTGGTGGCCACCCCAACATCCCGGACTTGCCTGGCGCAGACCTTGGTATCACCTCCGACGGCTTCTTCGAGGTCAAGAAGCAACCCAAGGTTGCTGCTCTGGTCGGTGCCGGCTACATCTCTGTTGAAATGGCAGGCATGTTCCACGCTCTTGGCACTGAGACGCATCTATTCATCCGCCACGACACCTTCCTGCGCACTTTCGACCCTATGATTCAGGAAAAGGTCACGGCCGAGTACGAACGTCAAGGCGTCCACATTCACAAGCAGTCGTCGCAGAGCAGGATTGAGGATCTTGGTGATGGCAAAAAGCGCGTCCACTACAGCGACTCCAAGGGCAAAGACCAGACCCTCGACGTCGACTGCCTGCTATGGGCCATCGGACGTTCCCCGGAAGTTGAAGACCTCAACCTCAAAGCCATCGGCGTCAAGCAGGACGACCGTGGCCACATTCCCGTAGACGACTACCAAAACACCAACATCTCCAACGTCTTCGCACTCGGCGATGTCTGTAACAAGAACTTTGAGCTCACACCAGTGGCTATCGCCGCCGGACGTAGGCTATCAGACCGTCTCTTTGGCGGTCAGAAGGATGCACACCTCGTCTACGATAACATCCCCAGCGTCGTATTCGCACACCCAGAAGTTGGTAGCGTCGGTCTCACGGAGCCTGAGGCACGGGAAAAGTACGGCGATGCTGTCAAGGTGTACAGCACGAGCTTTACTGCCATGTACTACGCGATGATGGAGGCTGAAGACAAGGGGCCCACGGCGTACAAGCTGGTCTGCGCTGGGCCTGAGGAGAAGGTTGTGGGTCTTCACATCATGGGCATCGGAAGCAGTGAGATGCTGCAAGGCTTCGGTGTCGCGATCAAAATGGGCGCGACGAAGAAGGACTTCGATAGCTGCGTGGCGATCCACCCGACGAGCGCGGAGGAGCTTGTTACGATGCGATAGATGGTTGGATCTGTTGTAGAATATCCTGGGTTACAGTAATGTCATCAAAGTCCCGCTGACAGTGTGTGCCGCTGGCTCCTCTCTGTGCTGCGCCATATTTACGGCATATTGGCACTACGCACCCGTAGCACACGACATCTTCCGCCCAGTCCGTGTGCACGTAGCCTTCATCCTTTCCGTTTGCCACTCAGTATCTGCTTCGCCATAGTCATCCTTTCTGCCCGGCAGGCACCGTCGACCGCTTCGGCGTTCCTACCTGCCATACATGAATCATCAGTCACGCCAGCTCATCAGGCGACGGGTATACACTAGCAATACTTCCACATCGCAGGAGCCTCAGCTCCGGGTCCTGCACGCTAGCCACTTCGAAGGCACTCGCGCTTGACCAGAGACTAACATGCTAGTAGTGCATACCTTGGCTTTCGCTCCTGCCTTCCTGCATGATAATGTCTAATATTTCATGATCGCTGGTACTAATGCAGTCTTTCGATCTGGGGTCGTGCAGCCATGTAGGACGATAATACTGTGCTTTTACATGGCGAAGCTACGCTGTCTGGCTTCCCAGCGAGAGATCTCGAGGCCCGAGAATAGTGTCACTGTGCTGCTCCTGAGTGGCTTCCGCCTCAGTCTGTAGTGATCTGTTGCGACATACTGAATAAGAATAGCAGTTCCTGATCTTCTGACTCATTGTTTTGGCACTTGCTCGTAGGCATTTCTTGGCTTTCTAGCTTTCATTTTGCCCTGCTTTCCATGCTCATTATGATCGTGTCCATCGCAGTCATGATCGTGCTCGTGATCACGATGATTATGACGTCGTCGTCGCTTGCTCGCTGCTGGTCTGGCTGAGCCATCATCATTGTTGTCGCTGTCGTCTCCGCAGGATGAGGAGTCGGAGCTGGACTCGTCCGATGACTCGCCTACAGCCCTGGGCTTGTGGTATATGCAGCAGACTGTCATCCTGTCAGACGTGCTTGATGTGGAGGCAAGTAGTTGCGATATACCCTTGGAAGACTTCCTTCCCATTCCTTCATTGTTCACTACATCCTCGGCCCATTGTACTCTTCGTCTGGCAGGCCTAGATGATGAGGATGATGAGGAGTCTTGTGAGGACGACTCGGCCTCAGCGCGTAACACAAGTCTTCCACTGGCGGGCGTCGCGACAGGACCAGCAAGCGCAGCAGCTTCAGTGGGGCCCGCAGTGATTGTCATCGTGGCTGTCGCGCCGATTGCACGAGTGCTCCGCGCATCGGGCGGCTGCACATTCATGTTGTCTGGTGGTGAGATGGGCCGTTTGTCACATTGGTGACACTTTAAGGAAGAAGAGAAATGATGGAGGTGATGATGATGATGGGATGATGGAAGAAAGGTGTGGGGTAAAGGACGACCCTTGTTTTTCTACATTCATCGCTTTGTCAGTGGAGGTCACGCCGAGAGACTGTCCGATTGTCAATCTCGCCTCCCAACCTTTTGCCAATAAGTCACTCCTTCTTCGCCATCTTGAACTTGCAAAGCAAGTCAGACGCGCACTTCTGGCTGCTCATTGCTGCACACTTCAGAACGCAACTGATACTCGTCATTGCAAGCTGTGACAAGCGCGACAAGCAGCCCCCCCTCAACCTTGAAAACATCAGATTCGCCTTAACCTTGTCCGACCTCGACCTCGTTACTTCAGCGGCTCAGATCTTGCGCAAAGAACTGCCCTTGGCTGGCTGAAGCCCATTCAACATGTCGCTCTCCATTGAGGAACTCGATGCCACTGTGAACGCATTCTACAACGGCAAAGGTGAAGCTGTAAGTGAAACATCGTCTCACCTTAGCAAAGTACGAAGAACCAGAGGCTGATTACCACCTTAGCAAAAGCAAGCCCAAACAGCCCTCAATCAGGTATGCTTTACGATGAACGGATACTAAGAAGAATGAGTAGCTAAAAAGGGACCAGTTCAAAGAGAATCCAGACTCATGGCTGATCGTCGACAAAATACTGTCAGAAGCTACAAATGCACAATCAAAGTGTACGTCAGCATGGAGCGGGGACATGAAACTGTGCTAATCCCAGCTAGTTCTTGGTTTACAGGTTCTGGACAGCGTGGTTACGACAAGATGGAAAGTTCTTCCAAGAGATCAATGCATGGGTAAGCGCTATCAAACTTGAACGATGACAATAGCTAATCAATCAACACAATAGGCATCCGCAACTTCGTCGTCAACTTCATCATCCAAAATTCCAATTCCGAGGAGACTCTGAAAGCGAACAGGGCTCTTCTAAACAAGCTCAACTTGGTACTGGTTTCCATCCTGAAGCAAGAGTGGCCGCACAACTGGCCGAACTTTGTCAACGAGATCATCTCGTCGTGCCACAGCAGTTTGGCGATTTGCGAGAACAACATGGCAATTCTGCGGTTGCTTTCAGAAGAGGTCTTTGACTACTCTGCTGATCAGATGACCTCGACGAAAACGAAGAACCTCAAGGGAACGATGTGCCACGAGTTTGCGGCCATCTTCAAGCTTTGCTCGGAGATCCTGACCACCGCCACACATCCCCCGCTGATCAAGGCAACCTTGGAAACGCTACTTAGATTTCTCAACTGGATTCCTCTTGGCTACATCTTCGAGACTCCCATCATCGACACGCTACGAAGTCGCTTCCTCGAGGTGCCAGAGTTTCGCAACATCACCATGAAGTGTCTGACAGAGATTGGCAGTCTGTCGATCGATCCACACTTTCGATATGACGAGAAACTCGTGCAGACATTCACGGATACCCTCACTGCGGTGTCCAAAATCTTACCATTGCAGACTGACCTCAAGAAGATCTACCCCAATAGCAACGGCCGCGATCAGGAATTTGTCCAGAACCTGGCACTGTTCCTCTGCAGTTTCTTCTCGTCACACCTGAACATCATAGAAAACCTGCCGAATGCAGATTTCTTAACGCATGGCCACTTTTATCTCCTGCGGATCAGTCAGATTGAAGACCGTGAGATCTTCAAGATCTGCCTGGAATACTGGACGAAGCTTGTATGCGAGCTTTACGAAGAAATGCAGCAGCTACCTATCACAAACATCAGCCCCTTGGTCAACATGGGTACCAATGGCCTACAGAATGGTGGAGCTCCACATCCCAGCATGCTCGCAAATTATCCTCTCCGCAAGCACAAATATCAAGAGGTCCTCACCAACCTCCGCACAGTCATGATCGAGAACATGGTGCGACCAGAGGAAGTCTTGATTGTCGAGAACGATGAGGGTGAGATCGTGCGAGAGTTGATCAAAGAGAGTGACACGGTCCAGCTATACAAGACTACAAGAGAATGCTTGGTATACCTGACTCATCTCGATGTGGTAGATACCGAACAGATCATGACCGACAAGTTGGCACGACAAGTCGACAACTCGGAATGGTCGTGGCAGAATTGCAACACTTTGTGTTGGGCCATTGGTTCTATTTCTGGTGCGATGAACGAAGAAACAGAGAAGCGTTTCCTTGTTGGTGTGATCAAAGACCTTCTTGGTCTCACTGAGATGAAGCGTGGAAAGGACAATAAGGCTGTCGTTGCAAGTAACATCATGTACATTGTTGGACAATACCCGCGCTTCTTGAAGGCGCATTGGAAATTCCTCAAAACTGTGGTGAACAAGCTGTTCGAGTTCATGCACGAGACACACGAGGGTGTTCAAGACATGGCATGCGACACTTTCATCAAGATTGCTAGCAAGTGTAAGCGACACTTTGTTGCGCTCCAACCCGGTGAGGTCGAGCCATTCATCGACGAGATTGTGAGGAACATGAAGAAAATCACCTGCGACTTGGGACCTCAGCAGGTACACACCTTTTACGAAGCGTGCGGCTATATGATCAACGCCCAAGGGCAGAAGAGTGTCCAGGAAAGACTGATTCAGGAATTGATGGCATTGCCAAACCAAGCCGTAAGTCAATCGAATGCTTTGGTCCGGGCCGTGATATTGACCATGACTAGTGGGATGCAATCATCGAACAGGCGCACAAAGATCCCAGCACGCTACAGGATGGCGAGACCATCAAGGTCATTGGCAACATTATGAAGACTAATGTGGCTGCTTGTACTTCAATTGGCAGCTACTTCTACCCACAGATTGGTAGGATATACTTGGATATGCTCAACATGTACCGTGCCGCGAGTGGTCTCATTGATGAGGCTGTTAAGCGAGAAGGCAACATTGCAACGAAGACTCCCAAGGTTCGCGGTCTGAGGACCATCAAGAAGGAGATTCTCAAGCTCATCAATACCTACGTCGAGCGCGCAGACGATATCAACATGGTGCATGACAGCCTGGTTCCAGGTCTGCTCGAAGCTGTCCTCTCTGATTATCGCCGCAACGTCCCGGATGCTCGAGAAGCTGAAGTACTGAACGTCATGACCACTATCATATCAAAACTACACGTACGTTGGACGCCAAGGCGCAGCCGCTTTATGGTCTTGCGTCCTATTTCTGTATATTTAGACTCTCTCGCTAATTTCTCCTGCAGGGCGTCATGGAAGACCAGATCCCCAACATCATGGAGAATGTCTTCGAGTGCACACTTGAGATGATCAATAAGGACTTTTCCGAATTCCCAGAGCACCGCGTTCAGTTCTTCAACCTTCTTCGAACCATCAACCTGTTCTGTTTCCCTGCTCTTCTACGCCTGGATGGCAGACAGTTCAAGTTTGTCATCGATTCGTGCCTCTGGGCCAGCAAGCATGACAACCGTGACGTTGAAAGCGCCGGTCTCAACATGTGTATCGAACTCATGAACAACATGGCCGAGACTGATGCCACCACCTGCAACACATTCTTCCAGACTTTCTTTACGAACGTCCTGCAAGACGTGTTTTTTGTGCTTACGGATTCGGACCACAAAGCTGGCTTCAAGTATCAATCTATGCTGCTTGCAAAGATGTTCTGGCTGGTGGACTCTGGCAAGGTGCAAGGACCAATCTATGGATCCGATACTGCTGCAGGCACCTCCAACAAGGACTACCTATCACAATACGTACAAAATCTGCTTACAGGCGCTTTCTCAAACTTGCAACCAATTCAGATCACCAACTTTGTGTCTAGCATGTTCGAGTACAACGCCGACCTGCCTCGCTTCAAGCTGACCTTGAGGGACTTCCTTATTTCGCTACGCGAGTTCTCGTCTGGCGACAACGCCGAGCTGTTCGCAGAGGACAGAGAACAAGCTGCAAAAGAAGCAAAGGATGCTGAGAGACAGCGTGGCCTACAGGTGGGAGGACTCATCAAGCCTGCCGATATGGACGATGATGAGCTATGACTGGATGAAGAGTTGCGCAATGAGGTTGCACATGATCGCGAGCCTGTACCAGCTGGACGCACGGCAAACGAGCTTGATGGATGGGATCTGTACGAGCTGTGATAGCACACTGACGTGCAGACACTGGACTTTGTGAGTCAACCTGATGACCATTTACGAAGATTTGAGAGTGGCACTTCCCGTGGGATGTCACGAATGAGAGTCAAGACGAGCCTTGCGAATGATAGACGGTGGAGGATGACAAAGCGAAAAGAAGAATGATGTTTTTTGTCGAGCATTTGTGATGGAGCTTGGCGCAATCGTTGAGGAATGATATACCCACTACTGCTGCTATGCGCAATTGTCTTAGCTAGTGTAGAGACATACAAAGTAGCTTTGGGGCATTACGCAAACATATCCATGATACACCTTGGTTTCCCTTGTGATTCACGTAATGTAAGCGTGCTTTACTGCCTCTTGTCTCCAAATGTTGTCGTTGTACTCGTAGTTGTCGCCTCGCAGGGAATCAGTCCGAAAGCCGTTTTCCACGTGGTTCATCTTATTGGTTGCGAGGCCTTTCATCAGCAAATGGAGACCTCTGCGGCGTTATAGTGTTGCTGCTCAATATGAAGAGAGGGAGACGGGATTCTTGGAGCATGATGCTCTTTTCACACACAGAATATCCGCCGTCTTTGTCCTCCATATGAAGCAAACAGTTTGCTTGATGCGTGTGATCCAGTGAACCCTGGCTTTTCCTCAACCAAAGTCAAAGTCCACTTCCAGGGCTCAGTCGAGGCACGGAGACAACTCGACCACTACAACTTCTTCACACATCCGATGGCTTCAGAAGAGCTCTAATCTTGCTTGGATCGCGCCTGGGCTGCTCGCCGCCTGCTGCTGTGCTGTTACTGCTGTTCTGCCGCTCTGCCTTGCGCGTTGTGTACCTTGGCCTTGAACAAAACACTTTGGAGCTGTCACGCACTGACTACCAATTCGCAACAGACCTGGAGAAGACGCCTTGCTACGTGGCTGCGGTGCTTCATCAGGAGACTCAAGGCAGGCATTGGCGTTGATTAGTCCCTGAAAGCCACGACGAGTCCTGCATTAGCTCGTCACCATGTATGTGCTACTCCGCTACGGCTATGGCATCCCTCTTTGACTGAGCCATCTTTTCTGTACGACTGGATATTAATGCTTGCCACAGGAAGTTCGGCAAGTATATCCAGAGGAAGCAGCTTGAGATCCCCGAGTATGCCTCCAGCTTCGTAGACTATAAAGCGCTGAAGAAGGTCTGTACAGACGCGCGATTGTTGTACTGTGCCAAAAGCTGAGCCTCGATCTAGCTCATCAAAAGTTTAAAGAAGAACTCTTTGTCTATGAAATCGGGAGACCATGGTGAATCGATCAACGATCAGCAGCTTGCGCTTCAAGCAAATAAGGCTCCCTTCTTCTTTCGTCTCGTACGTCGGACCGCGTTCGAACGCGCAACGGATCTAATCAGAACCCACAGGATCGAGAGTTGGACAAGGTGAACAGTTTCTACGAAGTCAAGGAGGCCGATGTAATGACAGAACACATGATAGCGGTAGTCCACGGGCTGACAGGGGTTTAGGCGAAAGTGAGGATCAGAGTCTTGACAGATAAACTAAGGTCTATGCGCATTCGGATTCCTCACATCTCAAAGGAGGCATCACATTACATCACACTTGAGCAAGGATTCAATGACTATATTCGGGATGTCAACAAGCTTTCGGTTCGTCCTCGACATCTTCCAGTCATAGATTCCGCTAAAATTGGGCACAGCTATTCATGGAGGTTAACGCTACAGCTTTCGCGAAGATACTGAAGAAGGTGAGTCGCGCTCTGATCATGGCAGGACCGAGCGAGAAGTAGCTAATCCTTGACAGTGGGACAAGTCGTCAAAGGTGTGTTCAATGGTTCAGCCAGTAACGCAGCTCTGACTTTTGGGTAGGATACTATGAAAGCGCAATACCTCTCCAGAGCTTTCGAGGTTCAGCCTGCTTTCAATCAGGACTTGGTCGGTAGCTTTGGCGATCAAGCTCAGGTAGCGCTACTTGATTGCGCCAATTGGGCAGAAGGAGAGCCGACGATTGACGCTGGTAGCTCGACCTTGCAACATGTTATGAATACTCCACGTCTCGAGCAAGACGAGACTGACAGTGACATACTCGATTCCCTCACGAAAGGCGACCTCACGAAACTCGAAGAATTGATTGACCGTCTGAAGACATCATACAATCCCAGCGAGCGACTGTCAAAGGCATATCTTACTGCTGTTTCTTCTGCTCCAGAAGACGCACTGAAGATGATCTTGGGCACAAACATGATAGATCTGACAAAGAAAGACGATATCAATGATCGAAATTGCTTGCACAAGGCGGCGATGGCAGGCAGGCTGTATTTCCTCGAAACCGGACTCACTTCAGGGGTCGATCCATCGATACCTGATGCATATGGTCGCATACCACTACATTATGCGTGCATGAACGGGCATGTTGATCTGATTCACGATCTTGTAGCAGCACGGCCGGGGACGATTGAGACTGAAGATCTTGATGGATTTACGCCTCTTCTGCATGCGATTACCCACAGTCACTTTCCATGCGTGCAGAAGTTGCTCTCTTCGAATGCACGGGTCGACCGGATACGAGTTGGCAGCCACATCCCACTCAACCTGGCTTGTCAATATGGATCTGTCGAGATCATTCGGATGCTTCTCGACGAACAGGCAGCGATTTTGCCTGATGTCGAAGGATTGTTTCCACAGCATCTGGTCGCACGGTTCGGTAGGGATCCTCAACTCTTGCCAATGCTACGTCAGTACGGCGCCAACCTCGATCAACCTGACAAATTCCTGGACTGGACACCGGTGTTTCATGCCGCCAATGACGGCCGCATGGAGTGTTTGCAGACACTTTTGAGCCTTGGTGTCAATGCAGCAGCAAAGGACGAAAAAGGTTTGACTGCGCAGTACTACGCCACCTGGGAAGGTCACCTGGAGTGTATGAAGTTACTGGCCGCAGTGGTTCATGCTCCAACACGACAACCAGCTTCTGGTCTCATGCCAATGCAAGCTATGGAGCTCACACTCGCAGGCGGCGATCTTGATGGTGACATTGACATGATCCCAGATCTGGCACTTCCACCACCAATCATGCCATCACGAAAATACGGTCACACCTTCCTTGGTGCCAGGACAACCGTTCTATTCAGCTTACTGGAGAGCACACAGGGCAGTGCCGTTCAGTTCTACAACGCTAGCAAATATCCTGCAGCACGTATCACGATCGCACCAAAGAGCACCGACATACTCCCACGAAATATAGACCTTCCAATTCAGGATGACAAACGCTATGTCTCTTTCGAGATGGAAGATTTGACCACTTTCTCGGTCGACTTCGATGTGTATCCCACATTCGGAAGAAGAGTGATTGCGAAAGGATCTGTCCCTGCAGAGGTATTCCTGACTGCACGAGGCAGCTACGGCTACTACTACCTATCACTGTTTGACCCCCGATTGAGGTCGGTCGGTCAGATCTTCTTTCAGTTCCACATCATACGACCATTTTCAGGACTTCCTCTCGACATCACTACTACAGCCACATATTGGAAAGCCACAAGTCAACCTGAGCCGAATGATCGGTCGAACCCGCAAGAATCGCAGGTCACCATTTCAAGTCTTTCTGGACAGTACGTCCGTCTCTACGTGCAGGTCACGCGGGATGGCATTCCGTTCATGTGCCCTCACTGGACCATGGACATCGCCCCTGGCGTAAACTTGAATGCAGCAGATGCAGTGTTTGCACAAATCTCTGATTTGGACAGCAGAGAACATGGTTCCGACTTTGTGGCAAAGCAGCTGGCTAGTCTCAGCAGCCACAATCTGTCGGCCATCCACCAGGCCCTCGCCGTGTCACACGCCTCACTCGAGGCTGTGTTTTCAAGTCTACCACTTGACGTGCATGTGGAACTCCATGTGCTGTATCCAGATGCTGAAACGCGAGATCGTCTGCGGCTCCAAGAACAGCCGGATCTCAATGTCTACCTTGACAGCATACTCAAGGTTGTCTTTGAGCACACAAGATCCATCCGCAAGCAGGCAGGTAATGCCTCAAGAGGGATTGTCTTCACATCATACAACAAAGACCTTTGCAATGCGATGAACCTGAAGCAGCCGAATTGTAAGTCGAGATGTTTCTTTAATCCTGGAGCCAAAGCTAATCAGTCGATTTAGTCCCCGTCCTACTCTGCAACGACCTCGGCGCGCCCAGTCTGTCGAGCACTCAGGAGATCATCAGCGATGGTAGAGCAGTCTACTCCATCAAGGACGCCGTCAGACTTGCACAGACCAACAACTTCATGGGCTTGATATGTCGTTCAGAGATACTGAACACAGTCCCAGCTCTGATCAAGGCGATCGAAGCGGCTGGTCTTGTGCTTGTCTCCGATGCCAGCGGTAGTGCTGCATCGCCTGTGGCGAGGAACACTGCAGCACCACAGACGCTGCCGAAGGGGATTACTGGGTCCTTGATGGGAAGCGGGGTCATGAAGTTTACGGAGGTCACAGAGATGTGATGGAAAGGGAGATGTGAAAGATGTGATGGAACAAGGTCGAAAGAGCCTTGGTTCGAATACAGAAAGACCTCGAATGAGCGTAGACATTTGAGGGACGGCTTGGGGCGGCTGTTCCAGGCGACAAGGCAGGGTGCAAGAGCGCAGATGGCGCTTTTGGGCCACCCAAGTGAACACCGAGGCTGCCACCGAGATACACATACGAGTCGTGCACAAGCAGAGAGGAAAAGGCAATATAAACTGGTAGAACGGACTTGAGGCAGGAATAGAACATAAATCAAAGTCTATGCGTAGCCTGGCACCCCTGCTACGGCGCTGCTACTCTGCATGGCAGTATCTGTCCTATTACAGAGGTGGAAAGCAACCGGTGATTCGCGCACTCGAGTAGAGCCAGACAGTCACAGCAAAGAGTGATCACAAATGGTTGACCCTCCTTACAGTATCCTCCGCACTCGGAGCATTGTGAAGCACGAGCGTGATCGTACCGTGCGTCTGTGCTGCCCTGTGGCCCTTGTGTATCCTCGTATCACTACGAGTCACATACGGGCAGGTTGAGCTTAATTGTGCTGTGCCCGGATTTGCGAAGCAGATACAATGGAGTGGGAGTCAGTGGACAGATGGATGGGTGGCAGTCAGACTGTAAGTGGAATGGCAATGTTGAGGTGGACACGAGATGCTGGATGATATGCATTGAGAGAGCGGGCTTAGTAGAGGATAGCTGCTCGTAGTCTTTGTCTAATATCTTGCCCCCATTCAGACATGCAGGTCTTCGAAGAAGACAACTGATGATGAAGAGAGTGATGTTACCAGTACTTGGGCACTCTCTAACAGGGAGAGAAGGGTACCTACATGCAGATTACATTTCGTCTTCTTGCGCATCTCGACCCTCGACCCTGTTCATCCAATCATCAGCCATCTCTTCCTCCCATCCAGAATCCAGAATCCAGAATCCAGAATCCACCTCCAAAGCTTAAGTCGGGACTATCGAAAAAGGACCGTCCCACCTCATCCTTGCCTCCTTGTGTGATACGAGTCGTCAAATCTCAATCCGTGCATACGCTGTGGAAATCCTCCGTCTCGAATCGTATCGTCCCAGGCTTGAGCGGCACGAAGCACGAAGCAAGCACAGACGCAGATAGACAGAGGAGAGGAGCGAGGAGATAAAGGCAAAGAGGGACGGCAGGGGCCAAGTATTGATGCCGTTTCCTCCGCTTAGCATTAGCACTAGCCCTAACGATTTAGATCGACAACCGCACTTATACCCTCGCGAGCGCCTTGCTCGTCACTCTCGGCTCTCTTCACCCTCGCTCGCTTGCTGTCCTTGCTCCTGACGACGACTACTCCTCCTCCTCCCAACGACCTTCGCTGCCTGCTGTTGCACAAACCCTTTCGCTAATCCACGATTGATTCGAGCTGCGCGATCGTTTTCGTCTTGTTAGCGACAGGATAATCTTTCCGGAGACTCAAGAGGAGGAGAGACTGGACCTGTAGATCGTTTGCTACCGAGGACACTTTCGATTCGACCAACGACCTACCAAACGCCTTGCGCTGTGCGCTGAAAGCCCGCTCTGCGCGATACTCGAGTCCTTCGTATAAATCATCTGGACGAGCTCGACTTGGGCGTCCACTTATTGAGGAAGCCTCTGCAAGGCTAGAAGAAGAACAAATCAATCCGATCATTACTTAAGAACATTTCATACACTCCATGGCGAACATAATTTACGCCGAAGTGCCGCTGGCATACCAGCCTGGCGATATGATTCCGTTTCACTTGAATGGCGGCATTGTGGTGGCGTCCTTCTTCGTCAGTTTGATTGGCGCAATCACCACAGTAGAACTGTTACAAAGACGTACTGGAGCTAGGGGCTGGACAACTTGGTATGTGGGAGATTCGAGATTGAGGGAGAAAGACAGGAGCTAACGCAGATAGGATTGAACTCTTCTCATGCTCGATATCCTTCGGTCTGGTCGCCATCTGGTGCATGCACTACGTCGGAAACCGAGGCATCATCCTCGGTGGCGGCGATCCACGACTCCAACTCACCTACAACAATGGCTACACGGCTCTGTCCAGTATCATCCCCATCGTCGCTCTCTTCATCGCCTTCACAATCGCCGACCGCCGCCACCGTGGAAAGAAGTTCCTGCTCGCTTCGCTTGTCCTTGCTGGAGTCTGTGCTGGACTTGCCATTGTCGGCATGCACTACACTGCCAACCTAGGAGTTACCAACTACGAAATTCAATTCGATCACAAATATGTCGGTGGCGCTATCATCATTGCGTGTTCGGCTTGTGTCCTGGCTTTGGCGCTCATCTTCATGTTGCAGGATCTCTGGATAAACTACTTTTACATGAGGATCGTGTGCGCATTGGTGCTCGCTGGAGCTGTTACGGGAATGCACTACGAAGGTACGGTGGGAACCAGCTACAAGCTGAAGTATGCTGCGGATACTGGATCGAATGGACTACGAAACACTAATGTTGTTACGGCTGTCGTAATTGTGAGTGCTTAGACCGAAATAATCCTCAAAAGATATTCAATATTGACAAGAATTTCCACAGTCCGTCCTGTCATTACCTGTCTGTTTACTCATCGCAATCAAGGCTTCTCGCCGTCAAAAGCAACTCGCGGATCGTGCTCAACAGGTCGTTCTCGCTTGTGCTCGCTTTGACCCTGAAGGCAGACTGATGGTAACCCACGAGGGCCTGCTGCCCAGCATCAAAATGACTCTACATGAAAATCAAAAGTCATTCGAAGATCAATTCAACATTACACATCCAGCTTTCCAATGGATTTTCCGGGTGTCACACAACTGGGGCAGCATTGTGAGATGGCTACCAAACATGCGCAGACATCTACAGTCTGTACACATGCTCAACGATCCAATCGGAACAAAAAGTGTCAGCGTCGATTCTTCACTGTTCGAAGTCAACTCGGAAGTCGAGGACTACTCCATCATTTTCCGCGAAAGTTTTTGCTGTGCCGCAGCTAGTCTGGCATCGACTCTGAAAACCTCGGTGCCCAATATCGGTGAACTTTACGCCGAAGTCATGATGACGGGCACCCTCAACATCGCCGGCCTCACCGGACGCAAATCCCTGCTCAATCGCCTTTCCCTCGGCCGTTCCAACGCCCTCCGCGACACAGAAGCCAACATGGGCGTGGACATCTTCGGCAAAGGCCAACTCCTCCTCCTCGTCCATCAATGCGACAAGAAAGAGACCGCCGCCCTTCAGTCCGACGGCTACCGCTTCACTCCCATCGACAAAATCGCTGATCACCTCGCCCGCAGCATGCGCGTCCCTCTCAACTACTTCACCGGCCATCTCCTCGCTCTTCAAGCAGCCGCAAAGCAGGAAACAGACGTCCCTCGCGGCACCATGCTCGGCTGCTTCGCCCTGCGCGCAGGTGTCGCTCGCCGCACATGGGAAGTCCTCGTCAAGAAGGATATGCCATACCGCCTTCCTTGGGTGTCCTTCTCCCCAGACCACCTGGACGCCTCGAGTCTCAATCTCCTCGCCCAAATGGACGGCTTGAGCGTTGCTGGCTGCCTTACACGTATCAATCAACGCCTCGACGACCCCGCCGAACTTAACATTGCCTTCTTCGAATCCTTCGCCGCTTCCATCACTGCTCTCGGTCTTGCCGTACCCGAACCTTTCTTCCGCACCGCAGTCTTCAGCGCAAAAGTCCTCAAGATAACCACTCTTATTCCTGGCTCAAACCAGATCGCTAGCTGCGACTTGCTCGCCTTCCACATCATCCCCGACATCCACGCCAGCACGCTCAAAGCCAGCACAACGGACGTAGAGTACACGCCTCTGAGTTTCCTCCGCTGTCGCCAACAGGTCTTGGAAGGCGCGATGCAAAAAGCAGCCTTCGAGCGCAAAGTCCACCACGAATTCGCAGCCATGTTCGCGTCCAAAGACCACCATCAGAACACCGGCGTGACGCGCCCGCAGGCCTCGAGACGCACGACACACACAAACACAAAGTCCAAATTCGGCTGGAGCCGCGCCATCCCCCTGAAAGCGCTGCGGTCAGGCCACGGGGTCGAGACGAAAGAACTGGGGTCTGGGAGTGACGAGGACGAGAGTGTGCGGAGTGGAAGCCCTGAAGACACGAGCCTCCTGAGTCTGACGAGCGAGGTCAAGGCGCCAGGAGGTGGAGTGTTTGGAGGCGCGTTCGGAAAGAGAGTCAGTGTGGCGGATGCAGGGGCGGGGCCGATGCCGTTTGGTGGCATTATGGTCAGTAGTGACGTCACTGTTGAGACGACGACGACGACGGCTGCTGCGGGTCTGGGGGAATATGGTGGTGGTGGTGGTGGGGCGAGTGGTGGTGCTGGAGCGAAGGGGATGACGGAGAGCACGACGGAGTTTGCGGATGGAGTTGAAACGAGCGCGTATGCGGAGACGGTTGGGGGAGAGGTGGCGACGTATGTGGATGAGTTG
>Ga0058698_10000598_pt1 | contig 19246 bp, 15 predicted proteins | sample AgamicAsSfe_FD_67288 | JGI IMG/M metagenome (GOLD analysis project Ga0058698, IMG submission 67288) | Agave microbial communities from Guanajuato, Mexico - As.Sf.e | ecosystem: Host-associated > Plants > Phyllosphere > Phylloplane/Leaf | place: Guanajuato, Mexico | collected 2012-05-30
TCATCTTTCTGAGTACACCGTGGGTCGAAACAAGCGTCGTCTTCGGGGCAGTCTGCGGGGCAGACATCGGGACAGTTGTCGTCAGGGCAAGGGGCTGGTGGACAGGATGGCTCCAGATTGCATTCCTGACAGAATTTCTCGAAGCAGTCATCTGGAAAAGAACAATCCGTATCAAGACCGGTGTGTGATTCGGTGGTGAGTTCGTGATACTCGGCCACCTTTAGGGCGGAGGCCCTCCGCTTAGTTGAACGCACGTCGCATGTTTCTGGGCAGCGAGTGCAACACAAGCTTGGATCAACGGGTTGAGTACCATGTTCAAGCTGAGACGGGGTTGATTGGCCCCGGGTTCGTGCGGCGTCATCTTTCAGATTGTCTGCAGCACGCTTGGTCCCAGTCACTGGTGCGCCCAAAGAAAACATCGGATTTGTAGTCCAGAAGTCGTCGTCGTCTCCAAAAGCTGAATCGCGATCGCAATCTGCACAGTTATTAGCCATTTTTGCGTGCTTTGAGAGTTTCAGAGCGTGTGTTCCTGACGATATCGAAAAGTCAAGGCGGAGGCCATCACGGTTCTCAGACGTGGGAAAGCACGATGGCGTAATCAGAATGCCAGGTAAGGTGCGAGGGGTGAGTGAAAAGAAAAACATACAATCAATCATGCCTTTGAGGGGTCTACCCTGACAACTCTACAACATCAACCACGAGTGAAAGGAACGAACTGGCTGAGAAGGTGAATGTATGCGCTTGAGAAGAGTGAATGGAGCCTAACCAAATGCGTAAAAGCGTATGTCCAACTCCTGCTCCCTGATTGGCCTTTCGCTCCAAGTCACGGCTGTCATGTGTATCGTCCTTGTTCCGAATCCTGGCGTCCCCGGATACAGACAACAAGGCTATGAATGACTGCGAGGCGTTGTTGTTAATGTCTGGTAGTATTCCGACTTGTATCGGCGTACGTGCGGCCACTCATACACCGGCGTCGTTGTGTGCAATCGGCCAAAGAAGCCTCCATCCACGGGATACGGAAGAACTCATTGCGCTACCGCTCTAGTGTACCCACCTACGGAGTGCTTGACGTTTGTGGTCATCGTCATGTGTAGCCGTCACAAACGCGACGGGATTGTAGAGAAGATATCAGAGAAGCTAAAAAGCTGCAGTGTTTGACGCACAGTTGCACCCTGCCTGAAGATGCCGTAGCCGGTATCCGAGAGACGGGTACTTGGCGCCAATCCCACGCGTCGCAATGCACCTTCCCCGCCACGAGGCTGACGTCTTGTCCGCACCCTTCCCTTGCACTTTGAACCTGGACCCTACCTCCGCACAGCCACAGTAGCTATCACTACAACCGTCGTCACCAAACTTCCTTCGTCCCAACTTCCTACAGCTTCAGCTCCAGAGCTACAGATGGGTAATCTCTGCGGCAAACAGTCAAAAGACAACTTCGCAGGCAATGGGCGCACACTTGAATCTGCGCCTACGCCTGCGACCAGAGCATCTATTCCGAACAATGTTGCACCACCAAAGCCAAAGGTCGGTGGACCACCACGAACGCTAGGAGATAGCAACAGGCAAGATGATCCGAAAGCTGCGGCTGCGGCTGCTGCAGAGGTACGTACCTATAACCTTCACATCTGATGGAGCAAGAGCAGAGAAAGGGCCGCGCGACTCTTGACCACAATCGCTGACATAGCTCTCAGGCCCGCGCGAACAAGGCTTCATCAGGCGACCTCCAGAAGAAGCTCGATGCACAGAAACGCCAAACGAACAACCAGACTCTGCAGCAAGCCGCCAACGAGAACCGCCTAGCACGAGAAGCTGACCAAGCGACTGAGACGAGAAACTACAACTGAGCAGTTGAATGAGCAAAGGGAGCGTATAATAGGCGAGAAGCGAGAGAAGGATCTTTGTATATACCAGCACGCGTTACATTTTCACGATTCACGACATTGGTGACCATCCATGAGGTGGTTCATCATGCATGAGCATGGCGTTGGGGGAGTAAGCCTTGCTTAGACTTTATTGTTACCTAGCAGTAGTCTGCGATAATAGCGTAACATGCATTTTTTCGAGCATTCGCTCCGATCAGACACTGAACCATGTCTTTTATATCGATTCTACTTTCAACGTGCCGTGTTTGGTTGTCAGAGTCGAGAATCATTCGAGTATCCCTCTATCAAATGTTACAGAATATGCCTATGGACAGGTAATACTGCTTCCAGACAATCTCTCGTCGCATTCGAGAAGACTTATAAACGTTCACGAATTCCATAAATCACAGAGCGACCGAACAACTTTATTATTACAGTTTCACTTCGCTTCATTTCTAACGCAAACATGTGACCGTTCCGTCTGACTACTTATCTACCTAAATGATACTGAAATACCGCGCCGCCCACCAGAATCCGAACCTTTGTCTAGAGAGGAGATGGTATAATCCAGGGTATTGTACAGCGAAACCATATTTAACGACCGCGCAGATGCAATGACCACCAGAGATAACACCATGCCATGACGAGATGCAGTACGAGAGATGATCGCCCCACATCCCAACCAACCAACTTCCAGACCAGGCAGCCCAACTGAGCCTAACCACCTGCCATTACACAGACGCCAGACCCACCCAGCCTACCAGCTCCATCGCTGATTGCGGGATATCGTTTCGTTTCGCTGGAAGAAAGGAGACCCTAGATAAAAACGCCGTCGCTGAAAAACGTAGAAGCGACTTTAGGGATAAAATATTGATGCCCAGCCACGCCACTAGAAGTATTACCCTCCAGGCGGCGCGGGGGCTGTTTTGAGAAATTCTTTTTGTTCGGCCGTCGCAGTAAATCGAGTAAAAAAGTGTACGATCGAAATGCCAAAAGGCAGTAAATCTGAGAATAGAAGAGAAGCTGAGGTTGATCGCTCAAGCAGCGACCTCAGTAGCGGGTGCACGACCACCACCAACAAGCTCGAGGATCTTGCCAGCGACGGCAGCAGGGTAGCCACGAGACAGACCCTCGTTGACAACTGTCATAGCAGCTGCGCGGTCCTCGACGGCCATGTAGGCACGAGTCATGGCCTCGTAAGTGCTGGGCTCACGCCTGCTCTCGGAGACAGATTCGTAGATGGTCTTAGCCTTCTCTATATTGTGAGCAAGAGCCCATCCATGGATGAGAGAGTTGGCAATGTAAGGAGTAATCTCAACGCCACGAGCACGCATGTCGCGGAGAACATCCTCAGTATCAGCAATCTGATGGTTGGCAACCATGGCCTCGAAGAGTGCTTGGTAGAGGCAGGCCTGAGGACGAACACGGCTGTCGGCAAGGACAGTGTCGAAAAGACGACGGGCACCCTCCATGTCGTGCATGACGCAACCCTTGGCATGTATCAACGAGGAATAGTGGACAGCTTCTGGGACAGCACCGGCGGCCTTGACTTGCTCAAGAACCTTCTCGGCAGCCTCCATATCGACAGGCTCAAGCGTAGCGTAGGTATCAATGAGAAGCTTGTACGTGTGGGTGGTAGGCTCGATGCGCTTAGCACGCATACGCTCGTAATAGCTGAGGACCTTGCTGCGATCACGCTTGGTCGTCAAGAAGAACTGCATCATGCTGTGGTAAGGAGCAGGACGGGGCTTGTAGTTGGGCATGCTCTCCATCTCTTCAAACAATTCCTCAGCGAACTTCTCGTCACTGACACGGCAAAGAGCGTTGACAATGGTGCCGTAGGTAACAGAAGTAGGGCGGATGCCGAGGTTGCGCATCTCTGAGAAATAGAAGAGGCAGTCGTCGATGCGTCGTGCCTTTCCGAGTTTGCCAATGAGAGCATTGTACAAGAAGGAAGAAGGCTCAACACCCTCAGACTTAGCACGAAGGAAGATTTTGACTGCCTCGGTCGCCTCATCGAAAGTCTTAGTGGACTCCTTGAGCGTAGTGATGTAGAGACCAAAGGTGTTGGCAGTCGGGGCGGCACCCATCTCAAGCAGATCCTGGTGGTATCTCCCTGCGAGATCACGCTGGTTGCAAGTAAGGCAAGCAGCGACCATAGCGTCCAAGATGGTAACCCAGCCGTATCGCACAATGCGGTACTGAGGCAGGAGAGGGACATCCTGTTTGGCAAGGTTTAGGATATCATGAGCCAGAGTCAGGCGGTCTTCTTTAGCAGCGGCAGTGATGAGCTTAGCATATGTGAAGAACCGAGGGTGGCGGCCAGCTCGGCGCATGTTCCTGAACTTCATCAAAGCCTCGTTGAGGTGAGACGATGATCGTCCATGGGTCTTCTCCAGTAGTTCAGTGATGGCAACGGAGCCCTTGTTGTCGGTAGATGCAGCGTAAGGGTCATATTGATCCTCGAAAGTGGGAGCTGCAGGGGCAATCGGGGCTTGAACAGGATAGGCAGCGAAGGGTGCTGGGGAGTACAAGGCATCCGGAGCGGGATGCTTGTAGGCGTACCATCGATGCTGGAGATCGCCCCTGTCGAGCTTGGTAAGCACTTGTTCAACAAGACCAGAAGTGGTTTTGTTGACCGGCGTGCCAGTTGCAGCGATGACTTCGAGAAGATGGGCAAATCGTGCAACGTGAGCAACATCGACTTCGGCCTCCTGGAGTAGAATTCCAGATTGAACTTGCATTAGGAGCGTGATGTCGTCGAAGTTGAGTTGAACAACGGCCTCAGGTCCCATTCCAGCAAGTAGGTGGTGAGCAACTGGGGTGACTAGGCCGCCGTTTTCAATCATCGTCCACATCAGTTCCATGCTAGCCCGCGGCGGAAGGAAGATACCACGCTTCATCATGAACTGACCCATAACCTCGATAGCCTCGTCAATGTGCTCTACGATCTCCATCTTAGCTTGTGTAGAGCCAGACTGAGAGTCCCGTATGCGAGCGAACATTTGACGACCTTGACGGAGACCACGCTCCGCATGTCCACTGCCGATCAACGCGATGCTGTGCATGGCAGTAGGCTCAATGAAGTCAGCCTTGGTAGGAGAGAGCTCGAGCATTCTCCAGAACACCTCTGCAGCTTCAATGTTTCCAGTGCGAATGTGCATTGCACCCATCGCCATGGCTGGTCGTGACAGGTCGACCTCGGCTTCAAGATCGTCGAAAGCCTGAGTAGCAATCTCGACTGAATCGCGATCAGCAGCCTTGATGCAGATAGCAGCCATAGCGATCTGGCGGGCTTGCGGGCTGAGGTGCTCGACTGCATGTACATAGGCCTGATCAAAAGAACCGTTCTTTAACCATTCAGGAAGGAAACCCTTGAGGCCAACAATGTCGCGAACAGAGGTGACATCTTCTGGAGAAGAAAGTGCACTCTCGATCTTGGACAGGAACTTCTCAGCTCCCTCAGCGCGGCCACAGACAGTGTAAGCCTTCACAAGAGCTGCGTAAACGTCGTTGTCCTTCCTAGTGATTTCAATCTCACCATTGTCGTTTGAGATTGCCAGGGCCTTGTATTCGTCGTAGCACTCGACTGCACTCTTCAGATCACCAGATTTACCAAAAGCCTGGATCATTGGAACAAACATGTCGGCGGCCGGGGTTACGCTGTGAGATTCCATGTGGGAGTAGATCCGAACCATGTCCTCTACACGATCACTTTCCGCGCAAGCGGTGACGAGCAATCGGTAGGTCTTCTCAGAGAACGTTCGGTTTGCCTCTACATGGACAGCGGCATCGAACAGCTTGATAGCGACTGAGAGCGACCCATCTTCGGCCAAGATAGCATAATCGGTCTCGTGAGATTGGAGCATGAAGCTGCCCTCCTCTTCCATACCACCATATCGTAGTCGCCTGTCCTCAAAGCTCTGCCTCTGAGACACAACTTCCAGAGAACGAACGGAAAGGAGTTCAATCAGAGTGGTGTAAGTAGCGGTGTCAGGAACAACCCGTCGGCGCAGCATATCCGAGTAGACGTCCAAAGCCTTGGGGACCACCTGATGCTGAGCACGGGGAAGGTGGATTGCAGCGGATAGCAAAGCGTTGTATGCAGTGGCTGATGGCTTAACATCTGAGCGAAGCATAGCCTCGAAGACAGCGGGTACTTCGGCATAATTGCGGTTGATGGCCAGCTTCTGCAGTTGTACGGTGTACTCATCATGCGCTTCAATCGGGCTGGTGGCGATGGTTGATTCGGTACGGCTCAAAATCGTCGAATTCACAAGAGTGTCCGCGACGGTTGCGGGAGACTCTGATCTTGACTCTTCAATCGGCGAAAGTTCTTCCTGAATGGCCTGCACAACTTCGTTATCGGCCTTGTGTCTTGCCACCTCTTGTGCGATGGCCTCATCCACTTGTGCCAGCGCAATTCTCTCCGCCTCTTCACCACCAACAGCCTTTTTGAAATCCTCCACTTGGCTAGTACTGTATGCGCGGTTGACACCGGCATGAACCGGAACCGGTTCTGCCACTTCTTCAATCGCAACACTGCTCTCCTTGGCCTCAGCTGCGGCCTTGGAGGAGGCCGGGTCCCATTCGATGAGCTTGCGGAACTGGAACTGCGACCACTCCTTGTCCTCGGTCTTTTGCTGGTGTTTCTGCCATGCTGTGTAGTATGCGGCTAGACCCGAGTCCTGGTGGTCGTGTTGTCCGGCGGCGAGCGCCTTGAGCGCGCTCGTGGTAGACGATGTTGAGGTAAAGGCATGTTGATTCTTGAGTCCTTTGCGGAAGCGGTCGTGTTGAAGGGAGGCGAGGGGATTGTTCTGGCTAACACCAGCAACTACTGATTGAGCATAACCGTGAGTAAAGCCCTTGGCAAGACTCTGGCGCGCGAGATGGAAACTCTTAAACACCATTTAGGAATTTGAGGAGCCCTCCAGATGGAAAGGGTGAGACTGTTGGTAGTTAGCACACGTTCTCCCAGCGTGATTTGACGATCGCGATGCTTCAGGCGACTCGGATATCGGCCCGCGACCAATTTTGATGTTAGGCAACAACTTTGTGGCTCGCGTGCACGAAACACGATGGTAGAAGCGATTGTTGATAGTCGAAGCGGAGGACACCTACTATTCTCGAGATCCCTACGCGTCGGTGCAGGTTCATTTGACGATGACCGTCAAACAAACGCGCTTTACGGGTGTAAGGAATGCGTGTGGTGGGGAATTTCGAGGGTGGTTAGGAAACCTTGTGTTATTGCCCCAAGTCCAATCGGATACTTGGAAGAAGTCGCAATTGTATTACAAGGAGAAGGGGAATATGACTGAGAAAAAGCAAGGCACGCTGCGGCCTGGAGAGAGATATTGTCAGCCTCGAAGGCAAGTTGGTTAGCGGGAGTCAAAAGGAAGCTTCGAGCGCATAGTTTCGTAGTCGTCATGAATGGTAGGACCGATGCGATGGACGCTAAATTGCCGAAAAATTATCGCGCTGCGCTGAACCGCGTTTAGGCAAGCGTTCACACGCGCGCAGCCCGGGCGACGTGTCCTGCCGGAGAGGAAGCAAACACCCCGAGCTCGCGATCCAATGGGCGACTCTCGCTTTCTCTCGCAGCCCTGGAAACGTCGGTACCGGTACGATTCTGACACCGTGCCGTCCAGGACGCCCATCGAAGGCCGGATGAGTCAGACAGAACGACGAGAAGAACACGGCTGCACCCCGCATGGATCTGGCCTGCTGCAGGTTTTGACTAGCAGCTGATGGCTTAAATCCGCAGGTCCGGTCCCAGAGGATCAATTGGCGTGCCCGACGGAGGCGAAAGCTGCATGTGAATTGCGGCGCAGTGTATCTGCGCACGTGATTGACTTATCATCGTGATGTCCATCATAATTCTGGCTGTGGTTGGTGTCCTGGAAGAAACGGTGTATAGATTGCAGCTGCAAGAAGTTCGTGGCAGAAGCTCAGCGACCCACAGCGCCTGCAGTTCTTAGTTACGCTGCACACCCCCGCAGGACCACCATCCTCAGCTCCCTCCAACCAACATTGCGCGAATATTGCTGCCTGCTATCAAATTATCAATCCAACTAATCCAGGTTCCGCTACATCCTATCCCACCAACTGCTCCACTTCCAGCATGTCCTCATCGGACGCGCCGTTGAGCCCGAAGGCCGTTTCTTGTCCGGCAAAGGTACTAGTTGCGGGTGGCTACCTCGTACTTGACCGGGAATATACAGGCCTGGTATTCGGTTTAGACGCGAGGATTCACACCGTTGTCGAACCTATCAAAACGAGATCCGGTGTGACGATCAATGAGATCCTTGTGACAAGTCCTCAGTTCCGTGAGGCAATCTGGGAGTATGGATACCGGTCGCAGAGTGAAGATGGAGGCATCACAATCACACAATTGAGCGTGTAAGTGCATCCCTCACTTCATCAGACATATTCTTCAAGCGTGTTGTCACTTTGTTTCATTGGCTCTCTTTTCTTTTCTTTTTTCTCGGCATATCCTCAACATGCCTCCTTGCATCTCTACCTAATTGGGCAATGCGCTTTTCATGAGCCTGCAACCACATCCTCTGTCAATAGCTGTTGCCGGACAAGGCTACAATCATGACTGTGCCTGCGATTACAGGCGCCTGTATCAATACTCGACTGAAGCTTTGGTCGTGTGCCCTTTTTCTACTTCAATCGTGCTCTGGCGTCTTCTGATTCACTTTCTCTGTTGCATCACTATGCAAAACTGTCTACTGCTATAGTAGATACCACCCGGTGATGGCCATCGAAATAATCCTCTTCAATCCGGTAGATAAGAAACGACTAACCACTATCTTAGCGGCCATGAGCAATCTATCGCCAGATCCCGCAACCCATTCATAGAAACCGCTCTGACATACGCATTAACATATATCCACGCCCTCCTCCCAAAGACTCTCATCCAACCCTCCAGCATCCGCATTCTAGCTGATCAAGCTTATTACTCCAACCCAGGCGTCACCCGTAGCTCCAACCAAATCTCCCAGCCGCACAAAGTTTCTCGTTTCCAGGACTTCAACGTGAGCTTGAAGGAGGCGCATAAGACGGGATTGGGAAGTAGCGCAGCACTGGTCACAAGTTTTACGGCAGCAGTACTAGGATTCTACCTTCCAAAAGACCTGTTCGACGTACGAACAGAAAAGGGCCAAACTATCCTCCACAATCTTGCTCAAGCCTCTCACTCGCATGCTCAAGGCAAAGTCGGAAGCGGTTTTGACATCGCCTCTGCCGTCTTCGGATCATGCCTATACAAGCGTTTCTCGCCGTCCCTCCTGGGTAACCTACCTCAGCCTAGCAGTCCGGGTTTCGCAACACAGTTGCGTTCCTTAGTCGAAGGGCCGACATGGGACACTGAGATACAGAAAGCTGCTATTAAGATGCCCGAGGGTCTGCGACTGGTCATGTGCGACGTCGATTGCGGAAGTGAAACACCGGGTATGGTCAAAAAAGTCCTCGCCTGGAGAGCACAGAAACCAGAAGAAGCGGAGAAGATCTGGAAAGAGCTACAACGCGGCAATGAGGCCCTAGCTGCTGAGCTTACGCGTCTGGCGACAGAGGTACAAGGCGACAATGCATCGAAACATGACACCCTGAGGAAGATCATCGATGGCAACCGCGCTTTGATTCGCGACATGGGCGAGAAGTCAGGTGTGCCTATTGAGCCGCCTCAGCAAACACGTCTGCTAGACTATTGCTCGAAACTGGACGGTGTTGTTGGCGGCGTCGTACCCGGCGCTGGTGGTTTCGATGCTATTGTCTTACTTGTGGAGGACAAAGAGGCCATCATCGAATCGCTCAAGACTTCTCTTGCGGAGTACAAAGACCCAGAGGCAATTGGCAGGGTCGGTGTTATAGGTGTAAGGGAAGAAATGGTGGGCGTTAAAGAGGAAGAGCTGAGTCTGTACAAGGAGTGGGAGGCAGCTTCTTGAAGAGTACAAGAGTGTGGAGAGGTCTTGTGTCGTATGAGAAGGTGTTGTGATTGAGATTGTTGGCTGATGAATGTGGTTGATATGTATGTCTGACAGGCGAGCATTGTCCTCTTAGTTTAAGCGCAAAAGTTCTGTCAATAGAGGTATCGCATATATCCACCAATACGGCAAAGACTAAATGCATAGCCAGCGCATTAGAAAAACAGTAACCTAGCGCTAGCAAAATTGGTCAATTCGTAAGGGCTACATTACCCAGGTTGCATGCTTTCAGTAGGTCATAATTCGTACTTCAGGCGCATCGGACGTTGCTCATGGAATCGTGGAAACAAGGTAGATTCCTTTCACAAATCATGAGGTATCATTCCGTGCTTGTCTGAACTTTTTATTCATAGATCTTGACATGGACGCCAACCCATTTCCGTTAAAGATCGCCCTGTCCGTCCATTCCCATCTGCTATCCCACCTTCCTGGCCCCGTTGGAGTATGGTACTAAGGGTACACTGGTGAGTCGCTAGCTGGAAAAGCCCCGGCAATGCAATGCTTCATGAGAGACAAAGGAAGAAAAGAGGAAACACCTTCACGAAAGCACGCTTATGCCTTGACGGCGTACTTTCGCTGGGGGAAGTGTGTGTTCCTCTTCTTCTGCTTCTCAGTGACGAGCGAAGCCTCGTGCTTGGTGAGTCTTCGGCGGATGGCGCGGGTCTGCTTGGGGCGGAGGTCAAGAGGAGTGTACCTAGGCAATGTTAGAAACTTGTCCTGGAGCTTCCAAGTCGGCCTAAACGCACTTCTTGCCCTTGTAGAAGAGCCTGAGCTGAGCCCTCTGGTTGGCGTTGATGACAGTAAGGACCTTGGCGATTCCCTTGCGGACGTCATGAATGCGGGTGAGCTTGGTGTTGGAGCCACCGGTGACCTTGGCGGTCCTGAGCTGGATCAACTCCCTTTACATCCGTCAGCATTCCGTCTTCCCTGCCAGTGTTCCGTGTTCGGCGACATACGACTTGAGGTCGGTGAGCTGGGACGCGAGCTCATCCTTGGACTTGTTCCACAGCTGGGCGGTCTTCTGCGGTGGTTGTGAGCACGAAATCGGACAGTGGTGTTTGCGCGAGCGAGGGTGTACGTACGACCTTGGGAGTAGACTGGAGGCATCAAGTCAGCACATGTTCTCTCAATCGTGAAATCTCAAATCCTGCGCAGCACCACTAGCGGAGGGTGCAACAGCCTGACCCCTCCACTGTCGGCGGTCCAGGACTGCGCGACGCATTTCTCGTGCTGAACAGATAATTGAGAGCATAGACATACCATTTTGACTGTGTGTTAGTAGGACCGGGTGATGTGGATGGGGTCTCGCGTGTCGTCAACGAAATACTTTTGGTGTTGTCCACAGGTCGAATTCGACTGTGGCCGCTAAACTATTCGCACTATCCCTACGATGGACTAGCGCCTTGGCCGTGCATTGCGTAGCCCGCGCCAGGGCAGGTGCGACCCTCATCATGCCAGAAGTCCAAGGTCCATTGTTGCCGCCTCTGCCTGTAAAGATACCATACTGCTCGAAATGTCTTCTACTGGAGGTGGATGGGCGCAACTGCGTCAGCAAGCGCGCACTCTTGAACAACAAGTGGGTTTTATTCACTGCTGCGAAAGACTTGGTCGGCTTTCGCTGCATCCCTGCTAACAAGGCATGGTAGACAGAGACGCTGTTCCACACATACTCGCAGTTCGGTTCGACGCCAAACATCCCCGCAAAGCCCTCAGAAGAAGAGTTGCGCGTCGAGACTAGGCTACAGGAGATTCTTGAGCAAAGAGATGGACTTGTCGGCCAGCTGTCACGGCTCCTCGACTCCGAATCGGCACACGGCTCCTCGGCTGTGAAGCAGAACAATCTTGCCAGACATCGCGAAGTACTTTCAGATCACCGTCGCGAGCTCGCGCGCTTAAAGGCCACCCTCAATGATGCCCGTAATCGAGCAAACCTCCTCTCCAATGTACGATCGGACATCGATGCATACCGGTCTGCGAACCCAGAGCAGGCGGAGGCTGACTACATGCTTGACGAGAGAAATCGCATCGACAACTCGCACAACGTGGCCGACTCGGTTCTCAGCCAGGCATACGCTGTGCAAGAGAACTTCAGCCTGCAAAGGGAAACGTTGACAAGCATCAACCGGAGAATCGTGGGCGCAGCAAGTCAAGTGCCAGGCATCAACAGTTTAATTGGAAGGATTGGGACAAAGAAGCGCAGAGACGGCATCATACTGGGTAGCTTCATCGCGTTCTGCTTCTTGATGCTGCTATGGTTCAGGTAGGCTGGAGTTGCACATCTTCATTTTGGGCGTTCAAGCGGGCTGGATATCCTCATGACTTTCATTAGCATGCTATGCGCAAGGCGTCTTGGGCCTGTATGATTACAGTTATGTTTCCAGAGATTTCGGGTATCGTGGGAATTGGAGTCTTCCGTATGCTGTACAAGATATCGTTACATGTCGTCATTATACCTCCCCAATATAGGCGTTGCAGAAAGCACTATCGGGCTTCAGAGACCATCTTCGCAAAACCCCGGTTCATGTCCTCCATCTCTGTCCCTTCCGCGTCCCCGCTACCCGCCCATCGAATCTTGCAGTCTTGGTCTACGAGATAGACATAGCCGACTCTGCCGTTTAATAACCCGATAGTCTCCCTTATCCTCTCACTAACACCTCTCTTTACAATAAAGTACTTTCCCCAATCCTCCTTTGCTTTAGAGGCCTTCAAGCGCCACTGGAACAAAGATATGATCATTGCTTTCATGCTGTTCTCTTCGATATTGATATCCACCATCTGCGCAACGCCCGGGTTTTGTGCAAGAATATCGTGCAGCCCAGCATTCGTTTGCTTTCCTGTGAATGTGTCCACCTGGCGTACTCCCCAATCTGAACTAAACACATTCACAACACTAATCTTGCCGTTGAGCACGTCTGTAGTGTCCTTGTCCTTTCCCTCCAGTGTATCTCCGTGAAAGTTGGGAAAGTACAGCGCAGCATCTTTCTTGAAGATTCTCGGGTTTGCCATGAATGTCTTTCCTGATCTGTACTTGCGGATATTCTTAAAGTCACGGAAGTAGTTCGTGCCCCACTTCTCCACAAGGTCTTTGCGCTTCTCGAGGTTCCGTTGCGACATACTCATGCCGGAGTAATCTTTTTTGGTCTTGGGGTTGCTAGTGTTTTCGCCCGGTTGCGGAGGTCTGCTGAAACCGATGGGGCGGCCGAGAGGCTTCGGGATGAATATGTCTTCATCTTTGGGGTCGGGAGCGGGTGAGCCCGGGGTGGGCTTGGGAGCTGTTTCTTGCTGGCGCAGAGTATGTATCGAGGTGAATGGTCGAGTGGATGGTTGCCTTGCAATTGAGGATATTGCAAGTCGACCCTGACACCTTACGCAGATCGACGAGACATCAAGGAACGTGCGTCGCAATGGCGTTATTATCCGTGGTTGCAGCATTTTGGATGGGGAATATCTGTGTCCCGCCAAACTCGAGAAATGACGAGAGCAAGCCTCGAGCTAGTATCAATGCGGCCAAAGTGCCACGTGCTTTCGCGTCAACTGACATCCCTGTACGCGCTGCTGCCTCGGTCATATTCCACGACTCTTTCACCTGCATATTGCCAGGTAACCGCAAGTATGACGAACGGTGCCTGCGATCAATATACAGGGTTCTATATTGGGCAAATAGGTCTTCGCAGTTGTCGCTCTTGACCACCTCGCACCCATCACGCTCAACATTGAACGACTTCAAATGGAGCCGTGCCGTTGTCACTAACGACCCAGATTGAGTCAACATCACTGTAGTCGCAAAGACTCGACCACTGAACTACAGAATCCTCTACAATGCCAGACTCCGAGCTTGCAGCCAAGGAAGCCTACTTCAAAGAACACGAACTCATGGATACGTCCAACGATGCACAAGACACCCTGGACAACAGCGCGAATAAGCTCGAACAAGCACTAAGAGAATCGAGATCCACAAGACCCACATCCCTCACAAGACAAACAAGTAGCTTTCTTGGACTGACACCAAGAGAGGCGTTCGAGGCGCATACAAGGAAACTACGCGAGACAGAGCGACAGGCGGGCCATAAGCCGATGCGCTCACCTACGGCGCCCGAATCAGAACGTATCAGAGGCTCCCCAGCCACGAAACCACGCGGTAGGACAACGGCAACATCTGCTGGTCCTAAAATCAAGCTAAGAAGGGTATTGTCCTTACCTGAGACAGCTGACATAGATCTTACACCGTTCTACATTCGAGTAGGTGATGTTCCCCGAGAGTGCGGGAACAAGAGGAACCCTAAACCAGCGATCAACATTCAGCTGGATCCTGAGTACAAACAATATCTCAAGGGCAAAGTCGTATATTTCTACCCACCGAACGACGATATTCTCACAACTCGGAGACGTCGTATACACAAAGTAATACAACTTGGAGCCGCTTGGGTCAAAACATGGAGAGAAGACATCACACACGTCATCGTGGATGATGACCAGTACACATACATGAGCTTGTTGAAACATTTGAACATGCCAGGACTCCCCAAGGATATTGTACTAGTCAAGTACGAACCATATGTGCCGGAGTGTATACAATTCCGAGGGCTCCAAGACCCGAGCTGGCCACGGTTTGCTCCAAAAGGCGCGCCCAATAGCAGAAGACTCAAACAGCCGGCGCTGCAATCAAATGCTTCGGCCGCTTCGCAGACGCCGCTACAGGTCAAATCGTCAACACGACAGACGACTGCATGCTTGCAGAATACTGATTCACGCCCAGAAAAAGAAGATGTCCCTGCTACCCAGATCATTGCAGATACAGCTCCAACTGGCTCTTTGGACGAAACTGTTAGAGATAGTTTTGTCATGCTATCTTCGAGCCCCAAGAAAGCTACGCAACCAAAGGCTATCGATAAGTTCGACGATGATCTTTCTCGGGCTATAGTAGAAGCCAAAGCCACAGCACACTTGCCGCTGGAGGAGGACGAGGATGCAGAGTCTCCAGCAGCAAGCGGCATCGAGGATGTGGAGGACTCAGATACAGACGAAGAGCCCGTGGCAACGACTCCCAAACTACCGAATAAGTTTAATTTCATCTCGAAAGCATCAGCCCTACGTGAAAAGAAGCCCTTCAACCAAAACGTATTCCAGTGTATGGATCCGGGTGCTCAAGGCTATACGTCCCTGAATCCAAATGCCCGAACCATTGAGATCTTGGACCAGATGTGCAAATACTACGAGCAGATGCAGGACACATGGCGGCCGATAAGCTACCGCGAGTGCATAACTACATTGAAGAAGCAGACTACCAAGATCACCACTGCGAAACAAGCTGCAGCACTTCCTGGTATTGGTTTGCGACTGGCCGACAAGATTGAAGAGATTGTGCTCACCGATCGTCTTCGCAGACTGGAAAGTACTCAAGATGACCCTCTAGATTCAGTTCTCCGATTGTTTCTTGGTGTCTATGACGCTGGACTTGTTCAGGCTAATAAATGGATCCAAGCGGGTTATCGTACGCTCGACGATCTTCGAATCAAAGTGAAGCTTACCGAGAGCAACAAAGTCGGCGTAGAGCATTACGATCACTTCAACTCCAGGATACCACGCGCTGAGGTGGAAGCACACGGCGCCATCCTCGTCAAAGAATTGCAGAAGATCGATACCAAATTCAAAGCTACCATTATGGGTAGCTATCGCCGAGGCGCAAAAGACTCGGGCGATATCGATGTGATACTTACAAAACCCGGTACTTCGCTTGCCGCCATGCGGACAACGATATTCGAAGTCCTAGTCCCTCGTCTCTACAAGATTGGATTTTTGAAAGCATCCCTAGCGACTTCTCGATCCAACGACCCTACGGGGTCAAAGTGGCATGGAGCTTCTTGTCTCCCGACCTCAGAGGTCTGGCGCAGGATGGACTTTCTCCTTGTACCGGAAGAAGAAATGGGAGCTGCGCTGATATACTTCACTGGCAATGACATTTTCAATCGCAGCATCCGACTGTTGGCACGCAAGAAGAATATGAGGTTGAATCAAAGGGGGTTGTACAAGGACGTTCATCGAGGGAGAAGGGGTGAGAAGCTGAACGAGGGTGTCTTAGTAGAGGCTAGGAGTGAGAAAAAGATTTTCGAGGTGCTAGGTGTACCTTGGAGGGAGCCGCATGAGCGAATCTGCTAGGACTAGTAAGAGTAGTGACTGAGAGTCGTTCAAAAAGGCCTAGTAGGAGATAAAATACAGTCTATGTCTATCAATATCTTACACCGAGCTATCGATAGCCGCATACTGTTTCTTATTTGACGCTGTCGTGCTTGCATTGCCCTCTTGTAAATCTCCTCTTCCCTTCGCCGCCTCATCTGAGATATTGACATCCAGATCTTGCTTCTGCTCCGCAACTCTTCCAGTGCAGAGTGCGAGCATGTAAAAGTCATACAAGACTTTGCCCATCTCCGCTGGGCGTGCCGGTTCTCCTTCTTTGCCCTTCGTTGCCGATTTTCCGATCCACACATTGCCCAGAAAGCAGGACGCAACAATGGCTGCGGCAACAAAAGGCAACACGGAGATCAAAGACCACATCACTGCCTTGGCAGCCGCATTCTGTACTTCTGTCTTGACTGCTGCAGGAAGACTGTTCAAGAGCTCGAGGCTCGGTGGGCCAGTGGCAGGTAACGAGATACCGTTCCCAGGGTTGATTCTCGTCAGAAAAGTGGAAAGCTTGTTTGAAAAGACCGATCCCATCATTGCAATACCAACTGTCTCCCCCAGAGGCACCATGAAGGAAAGCAGCGATTGCATGCTGGCAATACGCGTTGACCAGATACCTGCTGCGTGAAGGGCAATGGGCATGAAGCGTAATCCTGTTCCTGCGCCTGATACAGCGAGGAACACTTTCACCAGTGTGATGTGGCGGATGGATATCGAGTAGGTGAGGAGTGCGAGACCGACCCCTTCAACAATGGAACCGATGAGCAAAGGAGAGAATGTTTGTCTTGGCCAACGGTTACATAGCATGGCTGCAACGTAGACACCTACACCTAGGCCAGGCGTATAGTAGAGGAGCTGTACACCGGCTTGACTGGATGAGTACCCCTCGGCAAGCTGCCAGTAGTAGGACAGGAAGTAGAAAGCGGAGACCATGGAGATACCAGCAGAGAAGTTGATGATCATAAGCAGCGTTGTGTCCTTCTTGCGGAAGAGTGTGGAGGGAATCATGGGAACTTGACGAGGAAAGAATCTGGCCATGGCCCGGCCAGGGCCTAGGAAGTACTCGTAGATGAAGAAAGCAATGCACAGGACAATGCCGACGATGAGAGAGACAATGACCGGGACCGAGCTCCAGGAATACTGTGTTCCGCCCCATTGTATGGCGAGGATTACGCAGCCTACTCCAAAGATGAACATGATTAGGCCGGGCCAGTCGATGATGGCGAGACCGGAGATATAGCCCAAACGGCGCGATTCGCCTGGTGCGGTTATGGCACGTCCTTGAGCGAGCTCCTTGCGCATGACGAAGAAGATGATGACCATGGCAATCACTGCGACGCCGATTGGGAGGACGAATATGTATCGCCAACTCGCATCTGCAAGGTAGCCACCGATGACTGGGCCGACAGCATAACTAGTTCAACATGATCAGTACAAGTTCCTCAGTCGAATCGAGTGAGAACTTACCTGCATCCCATGATCAATGATAGGACTGAGGTACTTCTCGAATTCTCCGCCAGTGTTGATCCGTCAGACACAATGATACGACTCAAACTCACGATGCCAGCAGCGCCTAAGCCTTGCAACGCACGGCCCGCAAGCAACATGCTCCAAGACTGGGCGGTAGCACAGATCACACTCCCTATCATGATCCAAAACATCTCGAACTGAAGCGCGAAGTGGCGACCGTAGATATCAGCTAGTTGTCCTGATGCAGGAATAAATGTGGTGAATGTGAGCGTGTAAGCTGCTACAATCCAGTTGAAGCTTCCGGACAGCTGGTCTGAGGACGTATGTTAGCACATAGGTATTTGAGGCTGAAGGGACGGACTGGAACGACGTACCGAAGTGAGATGATATAAGTGGAATAGCCGGAGCAACGATAGTCACGTCCATCGCAGCCAGGAAGTTGGGTAACACAAGTCCTAGCATCAACTTCAACTGCCGCGTCCTTCTTCGGCGAGCTTCTATCTTTTGCTGTGCTGCCTCTTCAGGTGTAAGGAAGTTGATGTGGCTTCCTGTTGAGTCTTGAGATAGCCCATGGCTATGTCTATTCGGGTAACCTTGAAGCTCTTGTCCTGAGGCAGGCTCAGGTACTAGGTGGGAGTCATCTGTAGTTGGGATGGCCTTTTTGGCTTCGCGTTCCCTAAGCTTTCTCCGGACAAGTTTGAAGAAATATATCGCCATGTTTGAGAATCGGAAAAAGACAGCGGAAAGACGAGTGCAGAGAAAATGAAAGCGGGTGATTTGAGTTCCTCCATCGTTCCAGACAGTGACGCCTTATATCTTGTGCTGTATTTGCAGATGCGGACAGCTCACCCAAATAGGACGATGCACAGCCAAGGGACATGTGTGGCTATGAATTGAATTCAAGGGTGTTGAAAGCCTCGTGTAGCTAATCTAGTGCACACTGTGGGCCTTACACGGGATCTTAGCCATGAATGCTCTGGGTGTGACCAAGCGTTGAGAGAGATTCGACTATTCCTAGTTGGGTCACCCTCGCGGACCAATCGCAGCATTTCTTGCAGATGGACTCTTATTGCCGGTCCTGGGCTGAGTCGCGATTGGTACAAAACACAGCCTCGTTGGACGCCTGTTAGGCGCACGCAGCAGGTGTCACCCGTCGCACGATGAGCTTAAGCAAATTTGACAATGGTCAAGCTTTCCCAAGCTTTCGCTAACAGCATTCCACTCCTATTCGTTTAGCTCATATCTGCTGGCACTTGGTCTTTGTGATAGTAATTGGAACTTCTGAACTTTTATCATCTTCTTAGAGCATTGCGAGATCTCGTAGTAGAGCCGTTGATCTCGTTGCGCGCTTGCCAGGTCAAACATCGTGAAGACGTACCTGTGCCCGAAAACTCGAATTGTTTTCAGTTGATCATCGACTGCGAGCTTAAGAAATGCAAGATTTGAGAGTAGTCTTGATCGCCAAGGCTGTCGAAGATGTTTTTGTGACTCCGTATAAATCAACGTTCGAAGACTCCTGGCAAGTTGCCTCGGATCGGAAGTGGTGGAGTTAATTCATACGTGTTGCGGAACCTCTTGGGAAACTACCAAGAAATGTAAGGTTTATATAGATCTTAACGGCTTTGGCAAGGAACTTAATGATGGTGGAACGGATCTGGCACACCACTGAGGGTAGGGTGCGTGACGACAATGTGTGTGCGCCTTCGAACCACTGTTCAGATTACTACAAGGGATCTAGAAGAAAGA